>Ga0070707_100003807_pt1 | contig 14235 bp, 10 predicted proteins | sample KBSK5502metaG_FD_65468 | JGI IMG/M metagenome (GOLD analysis project Ga0070707, IMG submission 65468) | Corn, switchgrass and miscanthus rhizosphere microbial communities from Kellogg Biological Station, Michigan, USA - KBS K5-50-2 metaG | ecosystem: Host-associated > Plants > Roots >... | reverse complement strand
ATCCGCGATCTCGATCCGGCGTTGCTCGACGCGGCGCAGGAGGACGCGCTGCGGACTTGGGTCCACCTCGGCGGGCGCCTCATGATCATCGCGCGGCGCACCACTCCCGCCCTCTCGATGCTCGATGGGCTCCTTCCGGCCACCGCCGGCGCGGCGCGTCCTCTTCGGTCGGTCGGTTCGCTCGCCGCGGCGTACGGCGCCGCACCTCTATCCGGTCCACTCTCGGTCACGGCACTGGCGCCCCGCCCGGGCGCGCGACGTATCACCGATGGGGATGTGACGATCATGGCCACGTGGGCCGCGGGGCTGGGTCGCGTGACGATGTGGGGGGTGGATCCGTGGCAACCGCCGTTTCTGGAGTGGAGCGGTCGCCTACGGTGGTGGAACGAGGCCGTTGGCGCGGAGACCGCGCCCATCGTGGATGCGGCGGCCGTGGCGGAGAAACTCGCCGTCGGGACGCCGCTCGATCCCCTTGTGCACGCGGAGGTCGGGGGGGCGATCGTCCTCTACATCGCGCTGCTCTTGGGACTGCTGCGGTGGCGACCAACGCTTGCCGGCGCCGCGGCCAGCCTGGCCATCGTCGGCGTCGGCCTGGGAGGATTCACGCTGCTGGCGCGGGCGACAAGGGACCGCTCGGCGACCGTGACCCAGGTCGCGATCCTGGAACCGGTCGGCGCGGTGCGGTTGGCGCGGGCCACGACCATCGCGGCGGTCGCCGTGCCCTACGGGGGCCGCTACCGCGTCACCGTCCCGCAGGGGATGATCGCTCAACCAATCACACCCTCCAGCAACTTGATGATCCGGCTCTCTCGCGCCGGGACTGAACTGTCAGGAGTTTTGCGTTCCGGCGAGCCCCCCCGCCCATTCGAGGCCGTGGGAGCTTTGCCGATCCAGGTATCCGCATCGCTCTCGAGCGACGGCCGCGAACTCACGGCCGACCTGGGGAATCTGCGCGCGCTTCACGTCGAACTTCGGGAGCGCGATCACGTCTATCCCGTCGGCGAGCTCCCCGCGGGGCATTCGGTTACTGAAATTCGCCCGGACGGGTGGGTCGCCGTGTCCGACGGAGGGCGGGGGACCTCCGAGCTCTCGCAGCATCTCAGGGAGGCGATCTTTCAGGGCCCCGGAGGCGGTGCTATACTAAGCGTTACACCGCGGGTGCTGGTGGGGGAGTTGGAGCAGGCGGCGCCCGTTTTCACACTTGGTGGCGCGGCAACGCCGGGTCAACGCCTCATGATCCTGCTCGTCCGGCTCGAGCGAAGGTAGGCAGGAGGGCGTCGTGGAGCGCGTCCCCGGCGTGGGGAATCCCGTGCTGCGCGGGGATCTCCGGGCCCGAAGCAGCAGTCGCAAGATCTGGATCCTCCAGGCTATCTATCTCGGGATCCTCGGGGCTCTCGTGTTCCTCGGCCTCCCGCCCGAACTCGGCCGCTTCGCAGAGGCACACGAGACGAGCCTGTACGTCGCCGTGCTGTGGGTGCAGGTCGTGCTCGTCACCTATTCGGCGTCCGCATGTCTCGTGCAAGAGATTGCGGTCGAAGGAGAAAAGGGGCCCGTGGATCTCCTGTTCGCGCCGTTCTCCCCGAGGACGATCATCGCCGGCAAGAGCCTGGCATCGTTCGTGACCATTATCTTCTGGCTCCTGCTCGGTCTTCCGCTCCTGGTCCTGACGACCGCGATCAGGCAGATCCCCACGAGCGCCTTGATCCCGGTGACGGCGCTCATCGCGGTGGTCGCCTGGGGGATCGCGGAGGTGGGGTTATTGTACAGCATCTTGTTCGAGGCGGAGTTTACCCGGACCCTCGCGCATTGGGCGACGCTGACCGCCGTGTTCGTGGGGACGGCCTCACTCCCACCGGCGTTCCGCTCGCTCAATCCCATCCTCGCGACGACGGCCGTGGTCGGTGGGGCGTCGCTTTTGAGAACCCTCGCGATCTACGCACTCCTGGGCCTCGGGTGCGCGTTCTGGGCCAGGATGCGGCTCCGCCGGATGGCCGCCGAATGACGCGCGAGGCGGCGATCCTCAACGAGGTCCTGCGCCGGGTCGCGTTTCGGATCGGCTTCGAGCACGCGTTCCGGTGGACGGCAAGGGCGGCGGCGGTCCTAGGGCTGATCGTCTTGGGGTGGGCGTTACTCACGATGGTCCTCCCTCTGTCTCTGCCGTTCCGTGGGGTGGCCATCCTCGGCCTTGGAGGGCTCGCGATCGGCGCGGTCCTCTCCGCTCTGCTGTTGCGTCCATCTCCGCTCGTCGCGGCGCGGGTCACGGATCGCAGGCTCGGCTTGGCCGACCGCCTCAGCACGGCGGTGGAACTGCTTGGGCGGCCCCTCCCTCCGCGCGGATTGATACGGGTTCAAATCGCCGACGCGGTTGTGGTTGCGCAGGGGGTGAGTCCCCGCTCGGCTGCCCCGATCACCCTTCCGCGGGAAGCCTGGGCGGCGGTGGCCATCGCGGTCGTGATCGCGCTCTGGGTGCAGTTCTTCCAGGGGTGGACGATCCCCGGCCTCCCCGCGGCACGAAGCGTGGCGGTGATTCATCGAGAGGGCCGTACGCTTACCACGATCAGCCGTCAGCTCGAGACGACAAGCCGGGCGCGAGGGCTTCCTGAGACCCGGCGGGCAGTTCCCGGCCTGCTCGACCTCGGGGAGCGGCTGCAGGCGCCGCGCGTTACCCGCGGTGACGCGCTGCGGATGCTCCAAGACGCGGGACGGCAATTGCAGTCGGCGCAATCGAGGGTGGAACGGCGTCTTGGAGGAGCGGGGCTCCAAGGCACACCCGGCTCGCAAGACGCGCACATGACCCCATCGTCACCGACGGGATCCTCCCGCCTCCAGCAGACGATCCAAGAACTGCAGTCCTTGACCGGGCGGTTGCGCAGCGAAAGGGACGCGCCCCGCGATGATATCGCGCAGCGTCTGGGCCGGATCTCGGAGGCCCTGGAGCAGATGAACGCTCCCCTCTCGACGCGGCGCGATGTGGCGAGTGCGCGCCGGGAGGTCGAACAGGGCCGTCCCGGCTCGGCGGCCTCCGCCCTTGGGGATGCCATGCAGGACCTGGAGGGTCTCGAGCGCATGTTGGGAGACGACCAAGCGCTTGGAGACGCGAAACGCCAAGTCGAGCAGTCGTCGGAACGGATCGCCCGAGGCGGGCCCTTGGGAACCGGCCAGAAGGCGATCAGCCAGCCGTCTCCCGGGTCGGAACCCCCTGCACAGTCGTCAGGTGCGAATCCACCCACCCCCACCTCGGAGGATGCGGCCGCCCCACCGCCCGGACCCAACCAGGGCAGCCTGCCAGGGGAGGGCCGAGGCAGCCGGTCCGGTGTACCGACCCCGCGACTCGGCGGCACACGGGCGGAAGAGCATCTGACCGGCAGACAGGGTGAGGGCACCGCGATCACGCGCGATCTGCTGGCCCCAGGACGTGCCGGGGCACCCCAGTTGCCCGCCTTGGCGGTCCCGGCGGATGTCGCTCACCAAAATGATCGGGCGGTCGCCAGGGATCCGCTTCCACCGGCGTATCTCACCTTGATCCGGCGCTATTTCGAAACGCCGGAGAGCAACCGATGAGCGATCCCATCACGCGCGATGTCGTGGAGTTCCGCCAGATGTTCCGGGCGATCCGGGACGAGTTAAGCCGGGTGATTGTTGGACAGCAGGGACTCCTCGAGTTGGTCATCATCGCGGTGCTGTCCGGCGGGCATGTGCTGCTCGAGGGGGTCCCAGGACTCGGGAAGACACTGCTCGTTCGGACCCTTGCGCAGGCGCTGGACCTCCGGTTCTCTCGAATTCAGTTTACGCCGGATCTGATGCCCGCGGACATCTTGGGGACGAACCTGATCGTGCAGGACGAGAGCGGGCGGCGTCGGTTCGAGTTCCAATCCGGCCCTGTCTTTGCCCAGATCGTCCTTGCCGACGAGATCAACCGTGCGACCCCGAAGACGCAGTCGGCGCTCCTCGAGGCGATGCAGGAACACGCCGTGACCACCGGCGGAGAGACGCGTCGTCTCGTCGAGCCGTTTTTCGTCCTGGCGACCCAGAACCCGATCGAGATGGAAGGGACATACCCGCTGCCTGAGGCTCAACTCGACCGGTTCTTGTTCAAGCTGCGCGTGCCGTTTCCCGAACTTACGGAGCTTGAGGAGATTATCGATCGGACGACAGGGCCGGAGGCGTCGGCGGCCGGGCAGGTTGCCGACGGTCCGGCCGTGATAGGGATGCAGGCCCTGGCGCGCCAGGTTCCGGTCGCGGCGCACGTCCGAGGGTATGCCGCCCGACTCGTGCTCGCGACCCATCCGGGTTCGGCGGGGGCGGTCGAGAGCGCCCGTCGGTTTGTCCGTTACGGCGCCAGCCCGCGGGGCGCGCAGGCGCTGATCCTCGCTGGCAAGGTCCGGGCTCTGAGCCAGGGACGGGTCAACGTCGCCGTGGAGGATCTCCAATCCCTCGCCCTTCCGGCGCTGCGCCACCGGCTCATCCTGAACTTCGAAGGCGAAGCCGAGGGGACCGATCCAGACGATGTGCTCCGGGCGGCGATGCAGGAGATCGAGCCCCAGGAGATTCCGGCGAGCGAGGCGTAGGGCGATGGACCACGTGGGCGCGCGCCTGTTGGATCCGGCGTTCATCCAGAAGCTCGACACGCTCAGCTTGTTGAGCCGGAAGCGGCTCCGGGGCGTCCAGCGCGGCGATCGTCGCAGCACGGCCAGCGGCCGGGGGATGGAGTTCGACGACTACCGAGCGTATCAGCTCGGCGACGACTACCGGTACATCGATTGGAATGTCGTGTCTCGCCTCGACCGGCTGTTCGTCAAGATGTTCGCCGAAGAGGAAGATCTCGACGTCTCCCTCATGGTCGACACGAGTCGGTCGATGGCCGCCGGGGACCCCGCGAAGCTCTTGGTCGCGAAACAGCTCGCCGCTGCCATTGGGTACATCGGACTCGTGAACCTAGACCGGGTGGGGGTGACGGCGTTCGCCTCGACGGTGGCCTCTCGCCTCGACCGGCTGCGGGGTCGGGGCCGCGCCAGGAACCTTCTGGAGTTTCTGGACGGCCTCGCGTCATCAGGCGAGACGGATCTGGAGATGGCGATGCGCCGGCACCTCGCGACGTCCCCGCGGCGCGGGCTGCTGATTCTCCTCTCTGACCTGTTCGACCCGCGGGGCTACGAACAGGCGCTTCTCCTGTCGAGACGCCATCGGTTCCAGACGTTCCTTATCCACATCCTGGCCGACGACGAACTGGTCCCGGCTATCACGGGGGATCTCCGGCTTGTCGACGTGGAGACAGGGCGGGCGGTTGAGGTGACGGTGGATGCGGAAGCGCTGGCCGCGTATGCGTCGGCCCGTGACGCGTTCTTCAACGAGATCGAACGGTTCTGCTTCCGCCACGGGATCGACTACCTGCGCACGGCGACCTCGGTGCCCGTGGAGACGCTGGTGCTGCGGTGGCTGCGCCAGGGAGGGCTCCTCCAGTGAGCCTGGGCGCGCCGGCCGCCCTGTGGGGTCTGCTCACGATTCCGTTGCTGATCCTGCTCTACTTGTTGCGCGTTCGCCGTCGGAATCACCCCGTCAGTAGCGTGCTCCTGTGGCAGCGATCCGCCCCCACGCTGGCCGCGTACCGGCCGTCCAAGCGGATCGAACGCAGCCTGCTCTTGTTGCTCCAGATTCTTGCCACTGCCGCCATAGTGACGGCCCTCGCCCGGCCGTCGCTCGTGGTGCGGAGCCTCGATCGCGGCGATGTCATCCTGGTGATGGATCTCTCGCTCTCGATGCGGGCCCGTGACGTGCCTCCGACCCGGTTCGACCGCGCACGCGCCGAAGCGCTCGATGTCGTGGCCCGCCTCCGGCCGGGTCAGCGATCTGGCGTCGTCGTCGCCGGCCCCGCGCCTCAATTGCTCGTCCCGCTCACCGATGACCGCGCCCGGGTGATCGCCGCGATACGCGGGCTCGAGCCTTGGGATGCGGCGGGGGACATCCGCGGTGCGGCATTGATGGCGGCGGAATACCCGATGGGAACGGGCGGGCGGGTCCTGGTCTGGACGGACGCGGCCCGGGGCGCATTGCCCGCGCTTCCACAGGTGACGTTCCGCATTCTGGGGACCTCCGACGACAACGTCGGCATCACCGAATTTCGAATCGCGCGCGATCCCAGCGCGGCCGAAGCGCTCCTCCGCGTGGACAACTTCAGCACCCGTTCCCGCCAGGTGCCGGTCGTGGTGACGCATGATCGGAAGACGGTCTACCGCACCACCGTGGACCTGCTCGCGGAGGGGAGCCGGACGGTGGTCTTTCCTGTGTCTCTGGCCGGCGAGTATCAGGCGCGTCTCGAGACGCGCGATGCGCTACCCGATGACGATACCGCCTCGGCCATACTCGATCCCGCCCCGCTCCCCTCGGTGCTCCTGGTCGGCGAACCGGACCCGTACCTTGAGCGCGTGCTGAAGATCCTCCCGGTGTCTCGAGCCGCGGCGACCCAGAGCACGGACCCCGCGGTTTGGGCTTCCTACGGTGTCGTCATCATCGATCATATGAACCCCGGTCCGGTGCCCCCCGGCGACTACCTGCTGATCGCGTCGGTCCCCTCCAATCTCCCCATCACCGCGACGGGAGAGGTGCCTCGACCCGAGATCGGTGTGTGGGACCGCACCGATCCCATTCTGCGGTTCGTCGACCTGGGCTCGGTGAGGGTCGCGCGCGCTATGGCCCTGACCGCGGAGGGGGGACGCGTGCTTGCGGGAGGGGACGTCCCGCTCTTGTGGGCCTACGAAGGTGGAGGCATCCGGGCGCTCCTGTTAGGGTTCGCCCTGCAGGACTCCGACCTGCCGCAACGCGTCGCCTTTCCTGTGCTCATCGCCAACAGCCTGGCGTGGTTGGGGGGGGAGACACCGGTGATCCGGGCGGGGGAGCCGCTACAGGTGCCCTCCGGCGGTGGCGCCTCCGCGGAATTGGTCGGCCCGACCGGGCACCGGCAGACCGTGCCGGCGACGAGCGGGATGTTCGCGTTGCCACCGTTGACGCGCGCGGGTGTGTACGAGTTGAAGACCCTTGCTGGGTCGAGGATGATCACGGTCCGGCCGGCCGATCCCCCGGCGGGACGCATCCGGCCGGGGGAAGCGCCCGCGGAACGTTCGGCTGCCGGTGCGGATACGGGCGGAAGAGGTCCTGAGCCTAGCCGGCCCGTGCTCGCCCAGTTGCCGGTCTGGCCGTGGCTCGTCCTCGGCGCGATTGGGGTCATGAGTGGCGAGTGGGCGCTGGCCACGCGGCGTCGAGGCGGTGACGCGTGACGGTCCCCTTGTCGTTCGAGCGCCCCTGGGCGCTCGCGTTGCTCCTCCTCGTGCTTCTCGCCGCGCTCCTCGGGCGGCGCCGCTCCGGCGTACGCTGGCGGGTCGCGACCGTCCTTCGCGCCGCGACTCTCGGACTGCTGGTGCTCGCGCTCTCCGGACCGGTCATCCGGGTCCCGGTGACCGCCGTCAACGTGGTGTTCGCCGTCGACCGCTCGCTCAGCATCACGCCGGCCGCCCGGCGCGCTCAGGACGTCTTCGTGCACGACGCGCTTGAAGGGATGCATCCGCAAGACCGCGCAGGGGTCGTGACGTTCGCGGGGCGCCCGCTGCTGCGGGTTCCGGTGGATGCGCACCCCGTGCTCGACGGCGTCGGTCCTGCGGTGGATCCGGACGCGACGGACATCGGGAGCGCGATCGACCTGGCCGTCACGATGCTGCCCGGCGAGGGCGTTCGCCGCGTCGTGGTCCTGAGCGACGGGGCCGAAAACCGCGGAGACGCCGCGGGAGCCTCGCGCGGCGCCCGCCAGGCCGGCGTGGCGATCGACGCGGTGCCCGTCGTGCCCGGAACTACCGAGGAGGTCCTGGTGGAGTCGGTGGCCGCGCCGCAGGATGTGCACCCCGGCGAAGTCTACGACGTCCGGGCGGTGTTGCAGTCGACCGCGCCCGCTGACGCGGTCGTGACGCTCTCACGCAACGGGGTGGTGGTTGCGACCAAGCGCGTGGCGCTTTCACCGGGCGAAGTCGTGGTCTCGTTCTCTGAGACCGCCACCGAGGTCGGAACGGTCCGATACCGCGTCGACGTCGATGCGATGCCCGACACGATTCCTGAGAACAACCACGGGGAGGCGATGGTCGTCGTTCGCGATCAACCCCGGGTCCTTTTCGTGACCGCGGGTCCGACGCAACTGCCCCGGTGGCTCCGCGGCCAGGGCCTCCGCGTCGATGTGCGGACGCCCCAGGAGGTCCCCGCGAACCCGGTCGGCCTTGCCGCGTACCGCAGCGTTGTGCTCGACGACGTCTCGGCGCTTGACCTGAGCCGGGCGCAGCAAGAGACCATTCGGTCGTTCGTCGGGACAGCCGGGGGCGGCCTCGTCGTGGTCGGCGGGGGGCACAGTTACGGCGTCGGTGGGTACGCCGGCTCACCCCTCGAAGACGCGCTGCCCGTCACGATGGATGTCCGGCAGACGATGGCGCTTCCCACCGTCGCGATCGTGCTGGCCATCGATACCTCGGGGAGCATGGACGCCTTTGGGACCGAACTCGCCAAGGAGGAATTGGCGAAGGAGATCGCCTCCTCGGTGATCGATCTCCTGGGCGAGCACGATCAGATCGGTGTGATCACGTTCGATCAGGAATACAGGTGGTTGGTACCGCTCACCGAGGCGCGGGAGCGGACGCGGGTCCTTGACGAAATTTCGCGCCTGCGCGCCGGCGGCGGCACGTTGATGTACCCGCCGCTTCGAGGAGCGTGGGATGTGCTCCGGCACTCCCCGGCGAAGATCCGGCACACCATCGTCCTCAGCGACGGCTTGACCGATCCGGGCGACTTTCGTGGGATCGCCGCGACCATGGCCCGCGACCGGATCACGATCAGCACCGTGGCGATCGGCCGCGACGCCGACCTCGAGTTCATGCGAAACCTGGCCCGATGGGGTGGCGGCCGGTCGTACGTGGCCAAGGATCTCTACAGCGTGCCCAAGATCTTCACCGCCGAGGCGTTGATGGCCGTGAGGTCGTTCATCGTCGAAGAGCCGGTGCCGCTCGCGCGCCGCGGCGAGGGGCCGACGGTGGCGGGCCTCACCTCGCCGCCCCCGATCCGCGGATATGTGGCCACGGCTCCGAAACCGTCGAGCGACGTCGCGTTCGTGAGCCCACGAGGGGACCCGGTCGTCGCGACCTGGCAGTACGGCCTCGGCCGGGCCGTGGCGGTCACCTCGGACGACGGCCTTCGGTGGACGGCACCGTGGACCTCGTGGCCCGATGTCGCCCGGTTTTGGTCTCAGACGGTCCGGTGGACCCTCGGGGAGGACGCTCCGGGCCTGCATCTGGTTGCCGCGCTCGATCGCGACGGGACGTCGGCCCGTGCGGTGCTCGACGCCCGCAGGATCGACGGCGCGCCGTGGGACGGCCTCGACGCGCGGGGCGAGGTGACGGGGTCCGATGGCACGCGCCGCGCACTCGTGTTGCAACAGACCGGGCCCGGCCGGTACGAGGGGACGTGGCCGGCCCAAGCCCAGGGCGTGTATGGCCTGACCGTCCTTGCACGCGACGGTCAGCGCACGACGGGCACCCGGACCGTTGGGCTCATCGTGCCCTATTCGCCCGAATACCGCCTCCCCAAGGGGAACCTCGCGTTGTTGTCTCGGGTGGTCGAAACCGCCGGGGGAGCGTTTCTCGCCAAGCCGCGGGACGCCTTCCGCCGGGGGCGGGGAAATGGACAGCGCGAGACCTGGCCCCTGTTGAGCGGCATCGCCATGGCGCTCCTTTTGGCCGAGGTCACGGTTCGCCGTCTTCCCGCGCTCGGTCAACGTCTGGCGATGGCGGCTTCCGTGGTGGCGCAGGTGCTTGGCCGGCGGCGCGCGGCGCCCCGGACGGCGCGCCTCAAGGCCGACGCCGCGTATGAGGCCGCCGATCGCTGGGCGGTCGAGGACGCACGGTTCGCCGAAGAAGAGGCACGCCGCGCCGCCTCAATGGAGGAGGCCGCGCGGATCTTTATCTCGAGACTTCGAGGGACGAAACGGCCTTAGCGCGGGCGTTCCTTCGCGGCGGGACAGATCGGGAGGAGATCCTCGGGACGAGCGAGCCGGTGATCCGGACCTTCCGCGAGGAGCGACGAGGGTTCCACCGTTCCCCACAGCGCCGCGGCGGTCGCGGCGCCGGCCCGGTGCCCGGCCGCGATATCGAGCGGGCTGTCGCCGACCATAAGCGCCGCCTCCGCGGGCACACCGAGTCGAGACACTGCGGCGCGAACCGGCTCCGGATCCGGTTTGTGCCGGCTGACATCCTCGTCCGTGATGATGACCGTGCACCACCGATCGAGGTGAAAACTTGACACGGCGGCCTGCGTCGTCGCCCGCCGCTTGGACGTGACGATGCCCATCGCGTAGCCGCGCCGGCGGAGCGCTTCCAGCGTATCCGCGACGCCCGGGAACAACCGCGCGTAATGGTCGTGGAGGGCCAAATATCGACGGAGGTAGTCCTGGGCCAGCACCTCGTCCCTGTCGGGGGCGAGGGCGCGGAACCGTTCACGGATCGGCCGGCTCCACATCCCCAGGATCTCCGTCCGATCGATGGTCTGGTGCAGGTTGGCCTGGACCGTGGCCTCAAACGCCGTCATGATCAGTTCGGCGCTGTCGATGACCGTACCGTCGAGATCGAACAACACGGCGCCATACCGGCGAGGAGGAGATCCCTGCATTTCGGTGAGATCGGGTGTCTGGCGGCGTCCGATTAGTGGGTCCACTCGTGCGCGGGGCGTCCGTCCCACATCGCACCGTAGAGCGAGAACAGCGGCTCCCGGCTGAACGGGCGGGGGTTGTTGGGACGCGGATACTGCTCGACGCACTCCTCGACCAGTTCGGGTAGCCGGTCCCGCTCCAGACCGAGCGAACGGACGGAGTCCGGAATCCCGACGTCACGGCACAACCGCGCTACGTGGGCCACGATGTCTTCGCCTTCGATCCCCGCGGCTCGGGCGAGCGCGTTCAACCGATCCTGCGCGACGTCGCGATTGTACGCCAGCGTATACGGAAGCGCGATGGCGCACGACAGCCCGTGAGGCAGGTGGAGGTGGTTGGAGAGCGTGTTCGCGATCGAGTGCCCGAGGACCATGCCGGCATTGAGCGTGAGTCCGCCCATGTACGCGGCCACGACCATGTGGGCGCGTGCCTCGGGGTCCCCTCCGGCGCTGCCGCCGGACGCATACGCGCGCCGCAGCGCGCCGAAGATCAGCGCGGTCCCGCGCGCCGCCATCGCGTCGGTGAGCGCCGTCGCATTGGTGGAGAGCGTGCCTTCCATACAATGGCTCAGCGCATCGAGGCCGGTGTGGGCGGTGACCGCCGGAGGGAGCGAGTGGGTCAGGAGCGGATCGAGGATCACGCCCGCTGCGAGGAGCTGGGGATGGCCCGTCGCGGATGCCTTACGAGTGCCGGTGGTGACGACGGCGTTTTGGCTCGCCTCGGCCCCCGTGCCCGCGGTGGTGGGCACCAAGATCGTGGTCACCGCGGGCTCCTTAAACCGCTTGCCGCCGACGGTCGTGTACTCGAGGACGCTTCCGGGGTTGCGCACGAGCGCGGCGCTCAGTTTGGCGACATCGAGGACGCTGCCCCCCCCCACGCCGACCACCAGGGACGGCGACACCCGTCGCGCGACCGCGGCTGCGCCATCGGCCACCTCAACGGTGGGCTCCCCAGGAATCTCCGCGTACCGGTGAATGTCAAATCCCGCCGCGATGAGCCCGTCCGCCACCTTGGTGGCGAGGCGCAGCCGGTCCACCACGGCATCGGTCACGAGCAGCGCGCGCCCGGGCCGAACGCCGAGTTCTTGGATGCACTCCTGGATCCGTTCCGACGCGTGCGCGCCGAACCAGACGCGGCTCGGAGCCCGGAAGGCGCGTGGTTGATCGAAGAGCACGTAGGGACCGGGCATCGTGACCTCCAGACGCGAGTTGCGCGGATGGGTCAATATGTTGACCCGTCGATCACCGAGATGATACCATCGGGGCGGCGCAACAGGCAATTTTCCACGGGTTCTCCGGAGTGCCGCCATGAATGTTGGGGTCGAGCAGATTCCCGCTGGTGTCCGTGTCCCTACCACGGCCCTTCCGATGGCCCGTGTCCACCAGCGATTTCGCCGGCCGCGTGTCGAGGATGTCCCGGCCGCCGTGCGGGCCGAGCTTCGGCGCCTCGATCTCGCCGCGCGCATCCGGCCCGGCAGCCGGATCGCCGTGACGGCCGGGAGCCGCGGGATTCGCGACATCGTCCCCATCCTGCGCGCCGCCGTCGAGGAGATCCGCATGGCCGGCGGAGATCCGCTCCTCGTGGCGGCGATGGGGAGCCACGGTGGGGGCACCGACGAGGGCCAGCGCCGGCTCCTCCAGCATCTCGGGATCACGCCCGAGTCCATTGGCGCGTCGCTTGCGACCTCGATGGAGACGGTGGAGTTGGGGCGGACGCCGACCGGGTTTGTCGCGTACTGCGATCGGAACGCCGCGTCATGCGACGCCATCCTGGCGGTTAGCCGGATCAAGCCGCACACTGGATTCACCCATCCGTTCGGCAGCGGGTTGATGAAGATGCTCGGCGTCGGGCTGGGCAAAGCCCCGGGCGCCGCCCAGATTCACCAGCAGGGCCCCGGGCAGATGGCGGCGGCGATCCGCGAGATTGCGGAGTGCGTGATCGGGACCGGGCGAGTGCTTGGCGGGCTGGCGATCATCGAGAACGCCTACGATGAGACCGCCCGACTCGTCGCGGTGCCACCCGAGACGATCCCCGATGTGGAGGTAGACCTTTTTCCCGAGGCGCGCGCGTTGATGCCGCACCTTCCCGTCGACAACATGGACCTCCTGATCGTGGACGAGGTCGGCAAGAACTACAGCGGAACCGGCATGGATGTCAACGTGATCGGCCGGTGGCGGATCGCCGGCGTGGCGGAACCCGAGGTGCCGCACGCCGAGCGCATCGTTGCGCTCCGGCTGTCCGCGGCGTCGGAGGGGAACGCACAGGGGATCGGCCTGGCCGACTTCACGACCAGGGCACTGGTCGACCGGATTGATTTCTCCGCGACCTACCTGAACTGCATCGTGAGCACGTATGTGCAGCGGGCGATGCTTCCGATCGTGCTGGCGACGGAACGGGATGCGATCTTCGCCGCGCTCGGAAGCCTCGGCATCGGGGACCCACACCGGACGCGTGTCGTCCGTGTGCCCAATACCCTCCACCTGGAGGATGTGTGGGTGTCGGAGCCCCTCGTGGAGGGCCTCCGGGGCCAGCCGCACATCGCGGCGGTCGGCCCCGCGGAGCCGTTGCGGTTTGATAACCGCGGACGGCTATGCTAGATGGGGACGGAGAATCGTTGTCGCGCTCGCGCCCCGTACCGACGGCGTCCACGGCGGAGGGAGTGGCGCGTGTGGCGGCGCTTCTCCGCGGTGGCCGGCTGAACGTCGCATTGACCGGTGCCGGGGCGAGCACCGAGTCGGGCCTCCCAGATTTTCGGTCCAAGGACGGGCTGTGGGGGGGCACCGACCCCACGCGCGTGGCCTCCGTGAGCGCGTTCCAGCAGGACCCCGCGGCGTTCTACGCATTCTACCAGACCCGTCTCGCCGCGCTCGCAGGTGCCGCGCCCAACGCCGCGCACCGGGCGCTGGCCCGGCTCGAATCCGTCGGGGTGCTGCACCTGGTGGTGACGCAGAACGTCGACGGGCTGCATCTGCGTGCGGGATCGCGGGAGGTCGTGGAGGTCCACGGTAACCTCCGCGAGGCCCGGTGTGCGGGATGCGGTGCCTTGGTCTCGATCGTCGAGATGGCCGGACCCCTGCGGGCGGGCGCGCTGCCCCAGTGCGGACGGTGCGGTGGGCTGTTGCGGCCCAACGTCGTGCTCTTTGGAGAGGTACTCCCTGCGGCGGCGTACGCGCGGGCGGAAGCTGCGTGCCGACAGTGCGATGTGCTGCTCGTGGTGGGGTCGTCGTTGCAGGTCCATCCCGTCGCCGGGTTACCGGCCCTCGCCGTCCGGCACGGGGCAAAGCTCGCCATCGTGAATCGCGACCCCACACCGTGCGACGAACTTGCCGAGGTCGTGGTGCGGGGCGAGGCTGGCACCGTGCTTCCGCGGATCGTCGAGGTCGTCGAAGGGCGGAACGAGACGCCGTAAGGAGGAAAAGCCGTGACACGAGACGACCGGCGGGCGGAGGTCGGAGTGTTGGGGGGATCTGGATTCTATGCGCTCCTGGAGACCCCCCAAGAGATCA
>Ga0070707_100003806_pt1 | contig 14236 bp, 40 predicted proteins | sample KBSK5502metaG_FD_65468 | JGI IMG/M metagenome (GOLD analysis project Ga0070707, IMG submission 65468) | Corn, switchgrass and miscanthus rhizosphere microbial communities from Kellogg Biological Station, Michigan, USA - KBS K5-50-2 metaG | ecosystem: Host-associated > Plants > Roots >... | reverse complement strand
CTGCCGGTTGCCGCTCCAGGGTCTCCACCCCTACGCCGTGAGGCTCATGGCGCAGCAGTTGCGGTCAGGCGTTCGGGTCGCTGCGCTGAGCCACCAAGATCGCCGTGTAGAGCAGCGAGATCAGGAACAGGGCGGCGCCCGCCACGGCAACCTTCCACTCCCCGGTGATCGCCCAGACGGCCGGAGTGGCGATGAGAAGAATGCCCGTCACCAGCATCGACACGGCCACGTCCGGGTCCATCGGCTTGACGGCCTTGCGTTCAGGCACGACGCGTGCCTCCCTTCCTTCGATCTTCACGCGCGGCCGCCTCATCAGGCGACCACGAAAGCGGGGAAGCGCGTCGGCTTGCGCGCGCCGTTCGGGTAGTGCACCGCGGCCAGGAACTGTCCCGGGTGCCCGTGGTCGTCCACTCCACGGCGGAACACCTGCACGGCGCCCTTGACGTAGACGTAGACGTAGTCGGTGTGGGCGCTGTCCGCGTACGGCCAGGGCCACCGGTCTCCCAGCTTGGCGGAGGAGCCGGAGCCGTCCGCGGCGGCGTCGGCGAGCACGCCGTCCACAACGCGCCGGAAGGTGGCCTCGTCGAAGCTGCGTTCGTCCGCGGGCCCGAACAGGTCCGCGTCGTCCAGATAGACCGGGGCGCCCTCGTCGAACAGGGACCCCACCCACTCCATGCCGTTGTCGGCCTGGACGTAGAAGTCGGCGTTCGCCACCTTGTCCTCCTCGGTAGTCGTGGTCACTTTACCCCCCTTACTTGAGCTCGAAGTTGTACGCCTTGAGACCTTCGCGCGGGAGCTGCAGGCGCTGCAGGCTGATGCCCCGGCGCGCGGCGTTCCAGGCCCGGACGAACAGCGACAGCTCTTCGTTGGAGTTGAGACGGGATCCGCCGGTGCCCTTGCGCTTGAGCAGCGTGTCGCGGAGGGCGAAGACCGGGTCGCCGTTGCGAATGTCCTCGCCGGTGGCCAGCTGTCGAAAGAACTTGTGAGCGAGCTGCTCGTCGATCAGCTCCGCGAAGTAGAACGTCGCCCCGGCGACCGGCTTGCGCCCGCCGACCCGGCGGTACTGCGCTCCGGCGGCAGCCACAGCACGCGTCATCTGGTCCTTGTGCTCCTCGCAGAACGCCACGATCTCCGCGGTGCCGGGGACCAGCAGGTTACCGAGCACGTCTCCGGCGTCCCACCGGATGATGAGCCGGGCGATGGCGGCCCAGTTGTTCCCGGAGTGCAGGGTGACGCCCGCGAGCTTGACCTGGTCGCCTGCCTGCCGGGTCTTGCCCTGGTCCATGTAGAGCTGGGCTTCGGACTTGAACCCGCGGATGATGAGCAGGGGGATTTCGACGCCGGTCTCGACGATGGCCTTGAGCCGGTGCTGGCCGTCGAGCAGGATGTTGTCGACGTCGAACCGGACGGGGTCGCCGAGGAACCGGAAGTCGGCCAGCTCCATCGAGCGGGTGATCTTGGCCTTGTTGCCCTTGGCCTCGTTGCGGTTGCTGTCGTTCTTTTCCAGCCACGCGGCCGCGAGATCCGGGCCGACATTGAGGACGCGCAGCTCCAGCCTCTGCTCGTCCACCTCGATAACGATGCTCTGGTTGCTGCCCAGGTTCGCCAATTTGATCTTCCTCCTTCGTCGTCCGGGGCGGCCGGAAGTCCCGACCGCCCCGTCCTTCGTTGTCAGTCCTCCGCGAGCGTCCAGCCCGGGAAGTACACGATGGCCCCACGGCCCATGCTGTCCTCGCGCGCCGCGTCGAACAGGTTCACCACGATGTCGATGCCGGTGTCGGCGTCCATCTCCGCGTTGCCGAGAGCTGTCGCCTGATCCTGTCCGGCCCGGTCCGTGCCGAGCGCCTCGAACATCGCCTGGCGGGACAGCTCGGCGGCGAGCGTGGCGATCTGCGCGGTGTTGTCGAGCACGAAGCCCAGGCAGGTGTCGCCGTACATTCCGCGGCCGGAGTAGCCCTCGTGGATGGCCTCCTCGGGGTCCTGGCCCATGTTGTCCAGGGCGGTCTCGACCCAGCGGCGGAGGATGGTCTTGTCCATGTCGGTTCTCCCGTGTCTCGGTTGTTCCTGTGTCTACGACTTTACCCCCTTAGGGGGTGTATGTCAACACTTCGCCGGTCGCGCCCAGCGGCACAGCGCGGCGACAGTAGCAGCACGACAGCGCACGCATGCGCACCTGCCCCTCACCCGTCGCCACAGTGACCTCCCGCACGCCCAGGCCCGGCAGGCCGCACTCGGCGCAGTCGATGCCCTGACGCCGCGCAGGCACGTTGACCATCCCCCGCGGCAGCGGGGCCTTCGACTTGCCCGTCATCGATCCAGCCTGCCTTCCCGCGGCTCCGCCCGCCCGCCGAACAGCACGATGGTCATGTCCGGCCGCCGCGCAGTCCAGAACGCGTTCGGGTTGCTTCCCGCGCCCGCCAGCGGCAAGCCCGTGATGACGACACCGTCCCGACGCCCGGCGTAGCGCAGGAACAGATCACGGCCGTCGTGTCGCACGCCGAGCAGGTCGTACAGGTCGATGCGCGGGGATCCCTTCGGGGATACCTCTACCCGACCCAGGCTCACGTACCTCGCGCCGTACGCGGTCGGCGCGAGGTACGGGTCGACGTCGCCGAGCGTGACGGGGATACCTGCCCACTCGCCGCGCATCAGGACCGCTCCGCGCGGAACTTGGTGTCGACGGCCAGCATGACGAATTCCTCAGCGTTACCCAGCCCAGAGGTGCGGGTGACGCGGGTGTTTTCGTCGCCGTCCCGAACACCGGTGAGGGACGCTTCGTAGGTGGCCTCGTCCAGGACCAGTTCGAAATCGAGCTTCACGCAGGCGATGAGTGCGACCACGGAACTCACAGCGGTGATGCCACCGCCGGGCCGGTTGCTCACGCTCCAGCCGTTCTCGCGGAGCAGCTTGGTGGCGAGGTAGAGATCCATCTCGGTCCTTTCCTGAGCAGGGGCGGCCGTGTGCCGCCCCTGCGGTGTGTCAGCGGACGGGGAGGCCCTGAGCACGGCGCCGGGCGCACCAGGCGCTGTAGCGACGGCTGTAATCGGGGTCGAACGGGAAGGTCGGCGGGTGCATGACCGGGCCGGGCTTGGGCTCCTGGTCGGCCCAGGCACATCCGTCCCAGTGGATCTGGTGGATGTGGGCGCCGGGGTGCTCGATGCGAATGAGCGCGGCGACGTTGGTGCCGGTGAGCAGCACGCGGGTCTCGCTGCGGTACTCGTAGCCCACGTTGTAGTCGAAGGTGTACTGGCTGTGGGTTGTGCTCACCTTGCGGTCCATCTCGGTTCTCCCTGGCGCGGTTGTCCCTGTGAGGAGAACTTTACCCCCCGACGGGGGGCATGTCAACCCCATCTCCTGGCCACTCGCGCAGCAGGCACGCCGTCACGTAGTGGTCCGCCCGCGGGTCCCCGCACCACGCCATCTGGATCGCCGTGCGGGACGCCTCCACCTCCGAGGCGGCCGCGACCCGCACCAGCGTCCACCAGGCCACGCACACACCCTCCTGCAGCAGCGCGTGCGTGGTCAGCCCGACGTCGTACTCCCACACCGACTCAGCAGCACCGGTCATCCCAGCCCGCCTCGTAGTCCTGCGGGGCCAGCTGAGCCACCATCTCCAGCATCGTGTGGCACGCGATCAGGTGCTCCGCGGTCGCGGTGACGATCTGCTCCTGGTGCTGCGCGGCCCACATGGCCTCCCGGACGTTGTCGCTCAGCGTCGTGGTGATCTTGCCGCCGAAGCGCAGGTTCAACTCGTAGGGCTCCGCCTTGAACTCCGCGGGCATGGGCGGGGTCTCGTAGGCCCACTCGCAGGCGGCCGCGTAGAGCGGGCAGCCGTACCGCCGCGGGGTGCTCACAGCACCTCCAGGATGTGCAGCTCGTTGTAGACGACATCCTGGCCGCCGTACACCCGGGCCGCGGACTGGAGCGTGTCTCCCAGGTGGCCGAGTCCCGCGTCGAAGTACCCGGCACCGTGTCCGGATGCGGACAGCGCGAACAGTCGCCCCAGGTCGTCCCAGGCCGCCTCAAGCGTGCACTTGCGGCCGCCGCGCAGGCGGCTTGCGGCGTCGGTGAGGTAGGGGTAGTTGCTCCGGTAGAAGTCCAGAGCCTCCGCGCTCAGCTCCAGCACGGCGCGGTGAGTGAGGTGGTCACGCTGCGCGTCGCAGGGAACCAGCTCCTCGGTGCGGTCGTAGCCGTAGGCGTTGACGCGGACCACCTCGGAGATGTAGCCGTTGAGGAACGCGTGCCGGTTGGTCCGGTCTGCGCGCCATCCCGTGTCCATCGTGACCTCCTGATCGGGGAGTCGTCTCCCATTGTACTGAACTTTGCCCCCCATGAGGGGGTGTTGTCAACCCCGGAGGCGAGGGCCGGTGAGTGCCCCCGCCGGGCGGGCTCAGAGGTCGAAGGCGCGCTCGAACTTCTCCGCGTAGGTCTCCGCGTAGGTCTCCGCGGCGGGCGCCTTGTCCAGGCAGCCCTTGCAGGTGACCGGCCGGGCGGTGCGGCGGACGTGCTGCCCGCGGCCGTTGGAGCGGATGCGGCCGCAGAGCGGGTGGTTCGGGATGCCGAGGTCAGTGAGGGCGTGGACGGCCTTGCCGTTGCCGATGAGCAGGTTCTGGGGGGCGGTGTTCTCGGTCATCTCGGTTCTCCCTGAGCGGTTGTCCCTGTGCTGATGTAAGGAACTTTACCCCCCGTCGGGGGGTGTGTCAACACCTGGGCGCAGGAAAGTTGCGGGAGCCGCCACGCCCCTCGGGCGGCTCCCGCGTCCCGGACCGTCCGGGGGCTACAGGGTGGAGCGCAGGGCCGTGCGGCCCGCCTCCGTGAGCTTCCAGGCTCGAATGGTGGCGGTGACCTGCTCGCCGTACGCGGTGCGCGTGTGCTCGCCGACTTCATGCGTGACGATCAGGCCGTAGCGGACCAACGCATTTTCCATGTTGCCGTTGATCCGGAGCATGTCCCGGCGGAGGCGGGTGCCTGCCTCTACGCGGCGGGGGTTGTCCTCGATCAGGGCGAGGGCTGCGGCCTGAGCCTTGGTGAGCTTCTGCATCGGGTCCTCCGTGGGTCGTTGTTCCCTTGACTTGAGCTACTTTACCCCCAGGAGGGGGGTCTTGTCAACCCCCCTCCTGGGACCGGATCACGCCCGGCGGAGGTTCAGCGTCTGGACCCCGTCGCGGATGTTCATCGTGTCCACCTTGTAGTCCCGCGGGCCCTGCTTGATGACCTGCTCGTGGCGGTAGCGCTCGCGCTGGCCGAAGTCGACCTGGACTCCGCCGGGGAAGTTGACGATGGTGTGGAACTTCATGAGGTTCTCCCTGTCCGCTGTGCTTGCTGTGCCATCAGCTTAACCCCCCTTCGGGGGGTATGTCAACCCCTGAGTTGAGGCAGGCCGTGTACGGGCCTCGCCCAGCCAATGAGCCCGCAGCACCTCCACCGCCAGCACCGTCACCTCCCACGACGCCGCTCGCGCCCGCGGAGAGGTGAACCACGCCTTGGCCAGCAGGCCCTTGGTGGCCAGCTCCGCGACGTACTGCCGTCCGTGTGAGTGCCGCTCCACCCGCTCTCCTCGCGGTGTCCTGGGCGTGTGCAGGGCGGCGATGCGCAGTGCTCGGAGCTGGCCCGCGGTCAGGTCCGGCAGGTCACTCACTGCAGCCCCACAGCAGGATCGTCTCGGACACGTCGTGCGTGCCGCTGAACTTGAGCTCGTGCTCGATGCCGTGCACGCCGGTGCGCACCTGGACGCGCTCGCCGTAGGACGCGCGGAGACGCACCTCGCTGTGTCCGTGGCCCCTGGCTACCAGCTCGGTAAGCTGCGCAGCCAACTCGAAGACGGTCATAGTTGGATCCTCAGGTCGTGGAGCCCGGACAGGAAGATGACCAGGCCAACCGCCACCACCGCGCCGGAGCCGAGAAGGCCCGCCCAGGTGCGGTCCGCCTTGCCCTTACCCATCGCCTGGAGGTGCATCGTCCCGGCGACCATGATGATGACGGCGAGCACCAGCTCACCCTTTGCCCACGTCACGCAGCCACCCCGCAGAGCAGCGGCACGCCGTAGGCGGGAGTGATGAGGTCCAGCTCGCGGCGGGCAACCAGCGGAGGGGCGTAGCCCGGGGCGACGTGCCCGGCGCGGCGGCGTCGCCGCTCCAGCTCCTGGGCGGCGGCCGCGGTGCGCAGTTCCCAGGTGAGCTCGGCGACCCGGCGCGCGGAAGCGACGTCCAGGGCGTGGTCGGTGGCGCGGGCGCCGTAGTCGGCGAGGCGGTAGAGGGTGTAGGCCAGTGCGGCGATGAGCGGGAAGGCCAGAGGCGATGAGCCTTGGATGACGCTGGTCAGGACGGCCAGCGTCACGAGTCCGGTGCGGGCGAGGTTTCTGTTCATGACCTCAGTTTGCCCCCCGACGGGGGGTGTTGTCAAGCTCTTCCTCCACCCGCGGGCAGATCTCCGTTACGTTGCTGACGCGCACTCGGAGGCCGTGCTCTCGGGCACGACGCAAGGCGTCCTGGGTGCCGAGGGAGCGTTTGACCCATGGGAACCCCACGACCAGGTCCGGCATCATGCTGACCATGAGGCTGTTGCGGACGTTGCCCGCCCGCTTGCCCAGCTCGGACCAGCGGGCCGGGTAGGGCGTGACCGGACCCAGCTGGTGCACCTCCCAGTACTCCGCAACCAGCCTGTCTGCACCCTTGGCGTCTCCGTGGATCAGCTCGATGGACTCCCGGCGGAACATCTGCTCGTAGACAAGGGGCCGCAGCGCGGAGTCCACCTGGAGCCGGTGCCGCAGCCCCACGCCGCACGGCGTCTCTGAGCGCCAGGGGCACAGGCATTGGCCCAGGTAGCGCGTGCCCGTCACCATGAGCCTCACGGGTGCGGCTTCCCGCCGTGCGCGGCCTGCACGTGGCTGGCAGCGAGGTGTGTGATCTTCCAGGTGGGGACACCACCCGCGTCTGGACGTGGGTCGTCGCCCTGGGCTTCCGCGTCCAGCACCGGCCGCCAGTCCGGGCACTCCACGCAGTGCATGATCACGGAGCCGAACTCCGCGGTCTCGATCCAAGTGCGACTCACTGGTTGTACCAGCCTTTCCGGAACAGCTCGGAAGCGACCTCCATGGCCCGCTGGCTGGTCGCCAGGGTACGGGCACGGTCAAGGTCCCCCGCGGCCTTCGCCTCGCGCTTGAGGCGGATCAGCGTGCTGCGCGCCGCGGTGCGGGCAGACCATGCCTTGTGGCTCACGCGACCTCCAGCTTCGGCACGAGCCCGATGCTGGCCCGCAGCTCGTCGTAGGTGATGCAGCCGCGCAGGTACGCGCGCAGGTAGCCGCCTTGCCGCTCGGAGCACCGCTCGCACTGCGGGCGGACGTTGTCCAGGGCGTAGGTGCCGCCGAGGAACCCGGGCAGGATGCGGTCGAGCCGCATCGTCTCCATGTCCACCGCCGTGGGACAGGTGATGCACAGGGCCCACGCACCGTTGCCGTCGCGGTCGAGCACGGCCTGGCGCCGCTTGCGTCGCTGATAGGAAGACCCGCGGGCGTCCGAGTTGGACGTCCCGCGGGCCCGGGGGTTACCGCCCATCACGCGTCCGCTGTGCCCAGGCGGCCTGCTCGGAGTCACGCACCTTGCGCGCTTCGATCCAGTCGGCCAGCTCGGTACGCAGGCTTTCGGCGCTCTCGACGGTGCGGTTGCGGTCCCATTCGCTCTGCGCGGAGTGAACCTGGCGCCACTGCTTGTACAGCGCGCGCTCGGCGAGCAGAGCGGGGGCGTAGGGGTGGTCCAGCGGGATGATGGTCACGGAGAACCGGCCCCAGCCCTGCCCAGTCCATGCGGTGGGCAGTCCCTTTGCCAGCTTGTCCCGGCGGTAGCGTTCGCCGTCGACCACGAAGGACTTCTCGGCGACGCGCTGGATCTTGAGCACGCGCGGGGCCACGCTGGAGGCGTGGGTGCTGACGACGATGACTCGCTCGTCGACCTTCCACTCGCGTCCGGCGGTGGTGAACGTGTCTTCCATGCGGTTCTCCTGACTCGTTGTTCCGCTGTCTCCATGGACTTTACCCCCTTGAGGGGGGTTCCGTCAACCCTTGCTCGGCTTCTGCAGTACCACGTTGTGCTCGACCCGCTTCGTCTTCGGGCCAGAGTGGTCCCACAGGTCGTACGCCAGCCAGACATCCGTGTGCCCCGCGCGCTTCTGCTTCCCCGCCTGCGCATGCGCCTCCGCGGCGGCCGACGCTCGCGTGAGGTGCCACGTGCGGAGCTCCTCCGGCTTCTCGCCACCGCGCTTGAAGACCAGCTCGAATGGCATCTGATGCCTACCCACGTCTGTTCCCTCCCGGAAACGTAACCGGCCCGGCACCGTACTGGGGAGAGGGTGCCGGGCCGTGCTTCGAAGAACCCGCAGCGGGTTGTCTCCCCCGCGCGAGCCAAGGGTTCCGTTGGAACCCCGCGACTGGGTGGGGAATCGAACCCCGCGATAGCGCTAACCGTCTCCGCGATCCCAGCCCGTGTCCGGCTCGTCCAGCGCCCCCGGGCCCAGGGTTACGCCTGTTCGCCTTCCACAGTTCGCCAGCCCTTTCCTGCAACTTCCGGACTCGCGCCTTACGCGGCCTTTCACTGCAGCGTGGAGGTACTGATCCCACGCGCGCTACGGGGAGTTGCACCCCGACCCCGAGTCCTGCCCAGGGTGACACCTCGACGGTCTGCGCCCTCCCGCAGCTGCCACCCGGTGTGCCGGGTGAACATCCGGACGCGGGAGCTGTCCGGCGGCCGCTCTCCCCGCCTCAACGGGGCGCATTGCCTACCCTCTCGGGTGCTCAGTGACGCGGGCTCAGCCGATCTACCGCGTCTGCCCCAGCCCTCCTGTTTCCGCTGGGTCCCTACCCCGCTCTCGCGAGGACGTTCTGCGACGGGGGCTCAGCCCACTACCCCGCCTGCCCCGGACCTCCTGTTTCACCCAGGTTCCATCCCGCCTGGTGTACGGGCCTTCCCGCCTTGAGCTTGCCGATGCAGAGGCGCTACGCGGGCTCCGGGCGCGAACCGGCATTCTGTTGATCACCCTCGGTGCTCCGAGGAGAGTTAGTGCGGCGGCCCGGTTTCCACGGTTCCCTCCCCCCTATCCGCCGGGTGCGAATCCGGGGAATCGGGCGGCGTGCTCTCTACACCATCCGCCTGAGCGTAGCCGCGGGCTTCGCGGGCCCGTGCTTGCGCTTTGCCGCTCCACCGGATCTGCCCCGATGTGAGCGCTTGATTCCCGGGAGCCGGAGACGGTGCATTGGGGCTGATACCCTTCCGCTCCGGTCTCCCGGTACCAATGAACTTACCCCCCCTTGCGGGGGTGTGTCAAGCCGCTACGGGAGGTTCTTGTCCACCCACTGGTTGCCCTTGCGGGTGAGCTTGTAGCTCCGGTGCGAGCTGAGCGTCGGGCCATGGACTGCGTACCCGTCGTCCACCAGGTCTTCCATCTCCGCCTCGCTCACACCCGAGCTGGCCAGCGCACGCAGGTCCGCGTGCGCCCGGTGCCGCATGGTGAACATGGCGTTACGCTGCTGGGCGTTCAGCTTGCGTCCGCTCATCGTCCCGCCGCCGCCCCTTCACCCTCGGGGGTGAGGCTGACGCGCTGCCTGCTGCCCCGCTTGAGGTACCCGCCAGTGACGAGCGTATCTACGTGCGCGACCACGATGCTCCTGTCCAGGCCCAGTCCCGAAAGGCTCGGGAGCTGGCCGACGTAGGCCGTGCCGCCTTCCCGCTTGACCGCTCGCAGTATGGAGCGCTGAGCCTCGTTCATCGCTTCCCCTTCCTGTGCCAGCCGCCATGCGGCATGACTTTCGTAGCCCTGGACCTTCCAGTCCGGGATGTGGCCGTAGTGCCACTGGGTGGAGTTACGCCGCGGGCACTTGTAGGCCCGCAGCTTGTCGTCCCCGGGGTGGTGCACGCGCGCGGCGCGGCGTGCGTCATCCCGGGATCCGTAGTTGAACTTGCCGCACGGGTAGCAACGGCCGTGGCTGAACGTGCCGAACGGGAGCCGGGAGTCGGCCGGGTAGCCCAGCGCGTGGTACTTGCGCGCCGAGCTGCCGTCCCGCCGCCGAGTCATCCGCCCTGGCGCTTGCCGTCCACCCACTCGGCGACGGTGCGCGGACGGCGCCCGCCCGCGCTGAGCGTGACCTGGACGTGGTGATGGGTCTTGGCTTCCTGCGCACCCCGGGCGATGGCCTTGGACTCCGAGGCGTAGGTGGGCCGGACCTCCTGAGCGTTGACCCACACGGTCCACCGCCGCGTGCTGATGTCGGTAACGCGTGTTCCCACTACTTGCCGTCCTTTCTGTGCTTGCCGTGGTACTTCTTGGCGTACTTCTCCGGCAGGCTGCGCCGGGAGTTGCGGCCACGGATGGCGTTGAAGCGGTCCTCGTGCGGGTTGTCCGCAGGCTGCTTGCGGTGGCGTGCCGGAGGCTTGAGCCGGTCAAAGAGGACCTTCTCGCGCTTCGGCTTGTCCTCGCTCACCGCGGAGCCTTGGGGCCGGAGTAGGTGTGTGCGGGGTACCCGGCGATCACGTACTCGACGTGCTGGTTCGGGGTGCGTGCGCCGCAGCGGCAGGACTTCTTGCGCTGGGAGTTATGCGACATGCGGGTTCTCCGTTCCGTTGTTCCCCTTGACGCTACTGACTTTACCCCCCACCGAGGGGTGTGTCAACTCCCGTTGTGCCACCGGCTGCACTCGCTCGCGTAGTTACGCTGCGTATAGGTGATCTGACACGTGCCGCAGGTGTTGCGCTCCCGCTCTGCAGGGCTCATCGCCCGGAGCTGAGCGATACTCGCCACGTGCCCGCGCAGCGACTGCTTCGGGCCGTTGTTGCGCTTGGCCATCCTCCCGTTCACCTCCCCCCGTCAGCCCAGTGCCAGCGCTCACAGCGCCACGCGAAGGACGGGGACCGGTAGGCGGTGCGGCACACGCAGCACCGCCGCCGGTCCTCCAGCGGGATCTTGCGGGTGAGGACGGCGCGCGGAGGGAGCCGCCCCGGGGCACATCCCGGGGCGGCTCCCTTGCGAACGACGCGATCGCTCACGACCAGTTCTGATCTTCGACATCCGACAGGCGGACGGTGGTGCCGTCCTTGAGCACCACGCAGTGGGTGCCGCGGACGGTCTTGCTGTGCTTGACCGGCTTCCACTTGCCGCCGATCTTGACCTTTCCGCCCGCGGCCGGGTCACGGTCATTGACCTGCGCGTCGTCCCCGATGAGGATGCGGTTGGCCGCGTCGATGCACCTGCGCCGTCCGCAGGTCCCCATTCCCGAGCGGGACCTGCGGCGCGTGCAGCCTTCGATGATGCACGCGCTGTTGGACTTCTGCTCGCCCGCGCCGTACTTCCTAGCCATGCTCTTTCTCCCTCTCCCGGCGCCGCAGCTCAGCGGCGCGTCTTCAACCATTCGGTGATCTCCGCGGCTCGCCCGCGCTTCTCGAAGTCGCCGTGAGCGCAGCGCACAGCGATGTGATCCGCGCCGAGCGTCTTCAGCATCAGCAGCCCCGTGCACTTCGCCTGCGGGCACGCCTTGTCCAGGTGTTCCCAGCCGCCTTTCGGCATCTCTACCTCCCGTTGATCATTTCCACGGCGGCCCACACCATCCCCGCCACGAACGGCACCATCATGATGATGACGGCCCAAAGCAGCGCAATGCGCACCGCACGACCCACCGTGCGGTGATCGGGGTACGGGGTGAGCTGGACGGAATCCCGGCGGAGACCAGCGGCGATGACCGGGCCGCACTGCGGGCACACGGGGAGGTCGAAGGGAGTGAGCGCGGAGTCGCGCCCCTCCAGCTTGACGTAGGCCCGGTGCCCGCAGTACGCGCAGCGGTTCACCGGCCGGTCACGTGCGCGACCAGCGCGGCTACCGCGGTCCACTCGTGCGGGAAGGTCCCGAGGATCAGCGCGGGGGCGTCGTAGTCGAGCGTGCCGTCTTCGCCCACGGGCTGAGTCTCCACGAGCCAGGTCTTCTCGTCTCCGAAAAGGAACACCTCGTGCACGGCTCCGGCGTGGGCGCCAGTGCCGGTGACGTGGAAGGCGGTACGCGAGCCTTCGGCGGGCTCCGGCACCATTCCGTAGATCGTGTCCATGGGGTTCTCCGTCTCTCGTTGTTCCCTTGACCCCACAAGTATGCCCCTCAGGAGGGGGTGTTGTCAACCCTTCCCGAGGGGCACCTCGTCAGCCGATCCGCGCGCCGTCCTGCCACGTCTGGACCGGCGTACGGCCGCCGCCCTGCAGAATGCGAACCTTCCGGCCCGGTGTCTTCGCGGTGTTGACCTTGGCCAGCCGCTGGGCGTGAGCCAGCGTCATCTCCTCGCCGCCGGACAGCAACACCCCGGTCGACTGGATTTCAACCACACACAGCCCACTCGGCATCAGAGCGCCGCCTTCCGCACCGAGTACGTCTCGACGTCGTGCAGCTCCAGCGTGAACCTGCGTCCCGTGCGGGCGTTGGTGAGCGCAGCTCGGCCAGAGCCGCGAGCAGCCCGGTCCAGCTGGGCCTGGATGCTGGCCACCTTTCCCGAGACGATGTGCACCTCCGCGGGCTTGCCGTTGAACCGGAGCGTGATCTGACTGACGTCCACCGTTCCCCCCTTCACTTCACGGCCACCTTGTCACCGGCGGCCAGACTGATTTCGACCTCGCGGCCGGAGTGCACATCCGTGAACGCCATACGCTGAGCACCCGCACGGATCCGGGCCTCGATCCGGGCACGGACCTCAGGCGCCCGGCCCTGGACCGTGACCGACACCGGACGCCCGGAGGTGTCCCGGCCCTTCACGTTGCAGGTGTTGGGCGCGGTGGAGCCGTGGGCCCGCGGGCTGTTGCTCACGTTGCTCGGCATCAGAGCGCCGCCGCGCGAGCCTCGGCCTGCGCGCGGGCAGCGGCGAGCGCGCGCCCGCGGATCTCCGGGTCCAGCTGGTCAACGCCGCACGGAGCGTAGATGCCGAGCATGGTCTCCATCTCATCGAGCACATCGGCCGGGAAGTTGACGGCGGCGGTGGCGTCGGAACCCTGCTCCGCCGCCCCTTCAGCCTGCTCTTCGGTGACCTGCAAGGGGAGGGTGAGGCGACCTCCAGTGAACAGCATGGCCAGCGCCCACAGGCGCTCGTAGCTGTTCTCACTGTCGAACTGTGCGCTGGCAGCCGCATCCCCCAGGCCGAACCAGTTGCGAGCGAAGCGGCGGACGTGCTGCGGTTCCTCCGCGCCGTCGAGCACGGCACGGAGGTGGCCCTTGGGGGCGACGTATTCCAAGAACTCGCCCGGGTAGGCAACGAAGGTGGCTCCGGCGTCGACCGCCCCCCAGCCCGCAAGGCACCCGGAGGTCCCGCAGGTGCGCGTGTCGACCTTGAAGAGCCCTTCGGCCTCCTCGGGCAGCTTGTCCTGGTGGCTCTCCCACTCGGGGATGTTCATCCAGCTGCGCTGCCTCCAGGCCTTGAGGTGGGCATGGACGTTGTCGAGCGTGCGCTGCAGCCGCTTGACGTGGTAGTACTTCATTCGGTGTTCGCTCCTGTTCTCCGTTGATTCTTAGGCTTTGGTGCGCTGCCGCACCGGAGAATCCCCGGCCAGGTTGATGCGTGGCCGGGGATCATTCGGCTAGCGGACTTCTCGGCCGTTGCGGTAGGTGGCCTGAACCCGCCGGTTACCGGAGGTGACGACCTCGACGGTCACGCCCCGATGTCTGGCGGAGTACTGCACCGCCTGGTTCTTGGCCTCCGTCAGGCCCAGGGAGTCCTCCAGCAGGCGGCTGGCTCCCTGGATCCGGATTCCGTACATTTCGCGGGACACGAGGGTGGTCCTTCCCGGGCGGATTGTTCCTGACTTCACTGACTTTACCCCCCATCAGGGGGCATGTCAACCGATCTTCTGAAGGATCTTGACGTCGGACCCATCCACGTACACCTGGTCGTAGAGACGGTGGATGCGCGCCGCCATCCGGACGGCGTCCTTTTTCGTCTCGCAGCGGATCGCCGCTCCCGTCATGCCGTCGCGGCCCTGCGTGAAGCGCGTGCTCTGGCCGCTCTCGGCGCGCGACTGCACGCTGGTGCGGAAGTCGGTGATGCTGTGGTACTTGGCCACTCGGGTTCCCTCTCTCAGTGCCACTGGGTCGGACGGGTGTCGGACCGGTCGTTCAGCTTGCTGACCAGCGCGGCCGTGGTGGCAGCGTGGGCGGCGAGCCGGGGCGCGTTCTCCGTGTTGCGGTACCGGGTGAAGCTGGTCATCTCGACCGGCGCGGCGGCGGGG
>Ga0070707_100003805_pt1 | contig 14240 bp, 12 predicted proteins | sample KBSK5502metaG_FD_65468 | JGI IMG/M metagenome (GOLD analysis project Ga0070707, IMG submission 65468) | Corn, switchgrass and miscanthus rhizosphere microbial communities from Kellogg Biological Station, Michigan, USA - KBS K5-50-2 metaG | ecosystem: Host-associated > Plants > Roots >... | reverse complement strand
GGAAGGCGACCTCCCGCTGCTGCAGGCCAGCCTTGGTGACCCCGCGATGACTCGCTATCTTGGCGGTCCCGAATCGCCGGAGCAGATCGCCGCCCGCCACCAGCGGTACGTGGCGCTTGTGGGGACCGAAACGGGCCAGATGCTCGTCATCCTGGTCGGCCGCGAGCGGGAGGCCGCCGGCAGTGTCGGCTTCTGGGACAAGGAATGGCAGGACGAGCGGGTCTACGAGATGGGTTGGAGCGTACTCCCGGCCTACCAGGGAAGGGGCATCGCAACCCGGGCCATCATCCTGGCACTCGAGCAAGCGCGAACAGACAGCAGGCATCGGTACGTTCACGCTTTTCCCTCCGTGGAGAACGCTGCCTCGAACGCGACCTGTCGCAAGGCGGGCTTCACCCTCCTGGGGGAATACGAGTTCGAGTACCCGAAGGGCCACCTGATGCGCTGCAACGACTGGCGCTTCGACCTCGGGTCGGCTGCGCCGGGCATGCAGCCCAGCGTCTAGTCCAGTCGCCGAGCCGCCTGACGCGGGCGCTGGCACGGCGGATGCATTTCCAAGCCGCGAAACCAGCCTTCGCGCCCAGCGTCGGCGGTCATGAATCGAGGGATGGGAGATGCATCTCGAACCGGGCGGCATCATCGCGTGGATCGTTGTTGGGTTGGTGGCCGGTTGGCTTGCCGGCGTCGTCATGAAGGGCGGCGGCTTTGGGCTGATCGGCGACCTCATCGTGGGCCTGATCGGCGCCTTCGTAGGCGGCATCGTCTTCAACCTGATCACCCGTGGCAGCACCGCGGGCTTCTGGGGCAGCATCGCGGTGGCCTTCATTGGGGCCGTGATCCTGATCGCCGTCATTCGCGCCCTTCCTGGACGATCGCCTGTGTGAGCTGCAGGTAACCGCAAGGTCGTTGGCAAGGTCGATGGTCTACACCTATCTGGTGATCGTGCTACGCCTGACTTGCTCGCTGTTTTGGGTGGATGTGAGGCTGCGCGAGATCAACGGCCGATGGATCGCATCGGCAGATACCCCCAACGGCCCGAGCCTTGGGCTCGGGGAGGAGGCGCTCGATGCCATAGCGGGCGCCCTCGAACCGTTCTCGAGCATCGCCGACGAGCTCATGTCCAGCTTGCCGGTGTGGGATCTGGGGAAAGGCTGAGCCTGCCCCAAGGTGGGCGGGCCAGGCCGCCCGTTCGTCAGCCAAACGCGCCCGGCCAAAACCAGCTGCGTGGCCGATCAGTAGGGTCCGCTGACCGGCCTCACTGACTCAACAACCAGTTGGCCGCGGCAGGTGAGCACGATCCTGACCGCATCTTGATCCCCGCCTGCCCAGGGGACGCAGTCGCGTGCTGCGCGGTCGTCGAGGTGGGCCACCTCTTCAACCCATTGACCGCGAGGCGGCATCGTCACGCCCGACGCCGGGTCGATGCTGACCCTGAGACCGACACCCTCGAACCCGGCGCTCTTGGAGATCACCAGTCCGTTGTAGTTGAGGCCCTGGCAGACAAGCCACGTCGGGTTGGGCTTCGGTGCTCCGCACGTACCGCCGAGCCCGGCGTCAGATGGGATCTGTGGCCACCAGCCACGAAAGCGGATCGGGGTCGACCCATAGCAGGCAAGCCGCTGAAGGTCGGTCTGCCCTCCGAGAACGAGGGTCTCGAGGTTCATGGGCGAGGCAGGGCAGTGCGGTGTGGTAGCCACCAGCCAGGTCGGGCCACCCGGCGCTCCGGCTGCCACCCAGCCCAACCAGTCCGGGCAATTGAATGGGTTCGTCCGTATCTGCTCGCAGCCCGCTGGGACCGGCAGCCCCAATCCGGAGAGCTGGTACCACACATACCCGTTCGCGTTGACTGGTCCGCCCACCACGAACCCGCGCTGTCCCTGCGCGATCGTGCCGAGCGCGGCACCAGCCGTAGACGGCTTGGAGCGTACGGTCAGACCATCGACGGTCGAGCTGGCGAGGCCATCGACGACAAGCGCGGCGACCGATGGTGACGAGCTCTTGGTCGGCGACGCAGTGGCGGATAAGCCCGTCACCAGACTGGGAGTTGCCGAGGCCGTCAAATCGGCCGTCCCCGAAGCGCAGGCTGATAGCACCACCAGCATTCCCAGGGTTCCGAAACTGAGCTGCCTGCGCACGTCATTGCCTCGATCACATAGCCGGCGGAACGCTCAGCCGATTATCGGCTGATCCGTCCATCCATCTAGTTAGACGGCTGACGCAGGTCGAATCCGTCGATCGCCGAAATTCATGTTCTTTCCGGGCCTGTGCGACGCGTTGGGCGTCCGCCTCGCGGCGCTCATGACAGGCGCGTACGGGAGGTAGGCGACGGTGCGATGGTGGGCGAGATCGGCCGGCTCGGCGTCGAACCCGGGCAGTCCGTTAAGGACGAGGCTGGCATCCATTCTCAGCGGCTGGATGTGGCAGGGTGGCCGATGAGAAACCGGCCACCCCCAACCCGTCACATTGCGACGGCGAGTTCCTCTTCGACGATCTCGTCGCCTTGGCCGTTCGCCTCGGCGACGGTCTCCGACTCCTCAGCCGCGGCCGACTGGACCTCCTTGGCGTATTCCTTCTTGCCGCGACCCGAGAGCATCTCCAGCCCGGCAGCGACCACCTCGGTCTTCCAGTGTCGGACCCCGGCGTCGTCATCCCATTGACGAGTCTGCAGGCGACCCTCGATGTCGACCAGCTGGCCCTTGCTCAGGAACTGGCCGCAGATTTCCGCCAGCCGGTCCCAGGCGATGACGTTGTGGTACTCGGTTCGCTCGCCTCCCCCACCTCGAAACTCGTTCGTCGCGACCACAAAGGTGGCGAGTGGCTTTCCGCTGGGCAGCGTCCGCAGCTCCGGGTCGCGCGTCAGCCGCCCGACCAGCATGACCTTGTTCATCCCGATACCTCCTGCCCGCTTCACGGGCTGCAGCGCACCGGGGCGAGTCGGCCGCTCGCACCGAAGACTATTAGGGTGTCCTTATCGCTCGCTTAGGTCGCGCTTACCCGGGCTCTGCGAGACGACGCAGTGCCGAGGCGGCGCAGTGCCGAGCCAGCGGCGCAGTGCCGAGCCAGCGGCGCAGTGCCGATGACCTGACGCGAGGCTTCTAGGTCGCGCGCCGAGAACCCGGTCGTCGACGTGGATACAGGTGGTCGATACCCGGCGTTCGCAGGCTGATCTTGGCCACCGGCGGCATCTGCCGCTTGTATTCCATGCGAGCCACGCGGGCCGCGACCCACTCGACGAGGTCGGCTTCCAGGCCGGCTGCCACGCATCGATCCACCGTCCACCGGCGGTCGACCAGCGCGAAGAGTGTCCGATCCAGATCCTCGTATGTGCGACCGAGCTCGCCCTCATCGGTCTGGCCGGGCCACAAGTCGGCGGATGGCGGTTTGGCAACGATCTCGGCCGGAACGCCAAGGTGCTCGGCGACTGCTCGCAGCTGCGTCTTGTACAGGTCCCCGATCGGCATCAGGGCGGCTGCCATGTCGCCGTACTGGGTCCCATAGCCGAGCAGGGCCTCACTCTTGTTCGACGTGCCGGCCACGAGGCCGTCGAACTCGACGGACTTGTCGTACAGGACGATCATCCGCTGGCGTGCCATGACATTGCCGCGCCGGACCTGAGCGGCGGCATCCAGCGCGTCCCCTTCCTGCGCATCCCCCATCAGCGCCAGCAGCGGGTCCACCATCGGCGTGATGTCGACGATTCCGGTGGGGCAGCCAAGGGCCTGCACGACCCTCAGGGCATCGGTCTCCGAGTCCGCTGAGCTCGCTCGATACGGCAACCGCACCGCCAGCAGGTTCTCGGCGCCCACGGCGCGCGTCGCCAGGAACGCGACCGTTGCCGAGTCGACGCCGCCCGACAGCGCGACCACGAGCCGCGCGAATCCGGTCTGCGCCATCTGGGAGCGGATGAAGGCGACGATCAGGTCAGCGGTTGTGCCCGGATCGATGACCGGGAGCGGCGGAAGCTCGACGGGAGCGGGGCGGGCATTCACGCAGGCTCGACCTCGCGCTCCGGCTGGCGAGCCGCCGGCACCGCCGGTGCATCCCCTTCTCCATCGCTCGCTTGGTCCGGTGGCGGAGCGATGCCCGCGCGGTCGGCGATGATGCGGTCGACCTCGCGTCGGACGAGCTCCAGCCGCTCGTCGCCAACCACCGGCAGGTTGTAGCGCTGCATGCGCAGGTCGTCGGTCTCCAGGACGCCCATGACCATGGCCTCCTCGTAGAGCGGAGCCTCGGCCAGCACGGAGCCATCGGGCCCCAGCAGGCGGGAGCCACCCCAGAAGGTCAGGCCCTCCTCGTTGCCGACGCGGTTGCAGAAGGCGATCGCAACCGTCCCCAGCAGGGCGTACGTCTCCTGCATCTTGTGCCACCCGCCAATGGCGGCCAGCCCAGCGGCGCTTCCGGGCGCTCGTGCCGGTCCGGCGGCCACGTTGATGAGCAGCAGCGCGCCATCCTGCACCTGAAGCATCGGCAGAAACGGGTGCCAGAAGTCCTCGCAGACGCTCAGCCCGACCTTGTGGAGCGGATCCCCCACCTCGGTGGCGCGGATCTGGTGGCCAGCCCGCGTGAACCGGCCCTCGTCGAAGAGGCCGTAGGTCGGCAGGTAGACCTTCCGGTGCAGACCGATGAGCCGGCCCCCACGCAGCAGAGCGACGCTGTTGCAAAACCGGCGGGTGCGCGTCTCTTCCACGAACCCAACCGCCACCATCACGTCCGGCGCATCCGCGCCGATGCCGAGCAGGCGCGGATCGTCCGCCCGGATGGCGACCTCGGGAACGAGGTCCTGCAGCAGGTAGCCGGTCAGGGCCAGCTCGGGGAAGACGACGATGTCGGCGCCGTCGGCGGTAGCCTCAGCCAGCCGAGCCGTGACGAGCTCGAGATTCGCGTCGAGCTCCCCCAGGTGAGGGGCCAGCTGGGCAAGCGCGATCCTGACCTCCACGGGCCGAGTCTACAGCCTGCCGAAGGTGCGGCGGCCGGTCAGGGTTGGGCGGAAAAGAGCGGGCCGATGCCCCACCCGTGGTCGCGGGCGATGATCAGGAGCTGGGCCGGGAGGCCGGGCCGTCGTTGCTGCTGGTGACCGCCGCCGGGGCTTGGCCTTCCTCGACGGCGACCACGTCCTCCACTTCGACCCTCGCCGGAAGGTCCTTGGCCTCGATCGGAAAGTGGCAGGCGATCTTGTGGCCCGGGGAAATCTCCCGCAGCGGTGGCACCTCCACGGCGCACTTCTCCTGAGCCTGGAAGCAGCGAGTTCTGAACACGCAGCCGCTGGGCGGGTCAATCGGGCTCGGCAGGTCGCCGTGCAGCACGATGCGCGTCCTTCGGTGCTGCTGGCGCTTGGGATCCGGGATCGGGACCGCTGAGAGCAGGGAATGCGTGTACGGGTGCAGCGGTGCCGAGTAGATCACTTCCCGCGATGCGGTCTCCATGATCTTGCCCAGGTACATGACCGCCACACGGTGGGAGATCTGACGCACGACGGCGAGATCGTGCGCGACGAAGAGATATGCGACGCCGAACTCCCGCTGAAGGTCTCCGAGCAGGTTGAGGATCTGGGCCTGGATGGAGACGTCGAGCGCCGAAACCGGCTCATCGCAGACGATCAGCTTGGGGCGGAGCGCGATCGCCCTCGCGATCCCGATCCGCTGCCGCTGGCCTCCGGAGAACTCGTTCGGATACCGGTTGTAGTGCTCAGGGTTGAGGCCAACGCGCTCCATGAGCTCTAGGACCGCGTTCCGCACGCCGCCCTTGGGCTCGACGCCCTGCACCTTGAACGGCGCGCTGATGATGCCGCCCACGGTGTGGCGTGGGTTCAGGGCGTTGTAGGGATCCTGGAAGATCATCTGCGCTTTGCGCCGAACGCGCACGAGCTCCTTGGGCGAGAGGTGGGTGATCTCCTGCCCCTCGATCTGGATCTTCCCATCCGTGGGACGCACCAGCATCAGGATGGTCCGAGCGGCCGTCGTCTTGCCGGATCCACTCTCGCCCACGAGTCCGAGCGTCTCGCCGGCATCCAGCGTGAGGTCGATGCCGTCGACGGCCTTCACCTGGCCGACCGTTCTCGGAATGATGCCGCGCGACTTGACGGGGAAGTACGTGCGCAGGTCGGAGACGTCGAGGATGTCGCTTCCGTTGGTGGAGGTGCTGGAGGTCGTGGCGGTCACAGTGGTGTTGGACCTCCCGTCAGCGCGTGCAGGACGTCATTCGCGATCTGCTGGCGTTCCTCGTGGGGCAGATGGCAGCGGACGGAGTGCTCCGGCTCCGATTCGAGGAGCTCGGGACGATCGGTGAAGCACCTACCCCCAGGCACCCGTTCGAAGTAGTTGCAACGTGGCTGGAAGACGCATCCCTTGGGCAGCTTGATGGGCGACGGAGGGTTGCCGCGGATGGGATCGAGGCGCTTGTCCGGGTCGCGATCCATGCGAGGGATCGATGAGAGCAGGCCCAACGTGTAGGGCATCTCAGGGTTGTCGTAGATCACGCGTGTCGGGCCCAGCTCGACGATCCTCCCCCCGTACATCACCGCCACGTCATCGGCAACGTCGGCGACGATCCCGAGATCGTGCGTGATCAGGATGACGGTCGTCCCGAATTCAGCCTGCAGGCTCTGGATCAGCTCCATGATCTGGGCCTGGACGGTGACATCGAGTGCCGTCGTCGGCTCATCGGCGATCAGCAGGTCTGGCGAGTTGATGAGCGCCATGGCGATCATGACGCGCTGGCGCATGCCGCCGGAGAGCTGGTGCGGATAGGCGTCGATGCGGCGCTCTACGGCCGGGATCCCGACGTGGCGGAGCATCTCGAGCGTTTCGCGTCGGGCGAGTTTGGTGCCGATCCCCCGGTGGGCCTTGATCGCCTCGACGATCTGGTCGCCGATCCGATAGAACGGGTGCAGGCTCGACATCGGATCCTGGAAGATCATCGCCATCTCGTCGCCGCGCAGCGCCTGAACGTCCGGCTCGGGCATGGCGATCAGCTCTTGGCCGCCAATCCAGATCTCCCCAGTGATCTTTGCGGCCTTGCGATTGATGAGGCCCATGATGGCCTGGGCGGTGACGCTCTTGCCGGATCCGGATTCGCCCACGATCGCCAGCGTCTTCCCTTTCTCGAGGGACAGCGAGACGCCGTCGACGGCGCGAACGAGGCCGTCCTGCGTGGGGAACGCGACGGTGAGGTCAGTGACCGAGAGGAACGGCCGATCGAGATAGTCGGCGGGCTGGATCATCCAACCCGAACCCGCGGGTCGACCACTGCGTAGAGAAGGTCAACGACCAGGTTCGCGAAGATGATGATCGACGCCGTCAGGAGGGTGATTCCCGTGATGAGCGGGAGATCGGAGCTGGTGACGGAGCTGACGGCGAGGGATCCGAGCCCGGGAAGGCTGAAGATGTTCTCCGCGATGATGGCGCCGCCGAGCAGGTAGGCGAGGTCCAGTCCGGCCGCCGTGACGATGGGCGTCAGGCCCGCCCGAAGGGCGTGCTTCACGACCACCACACGTTCCGGAAGGCCCTTCGCGCGGGCAGTGCGAACGTAATCCTCGCCAAAGACCTCGAGCACCTGGTTGCGGGTGAGACGGATGTAGAAAGCTGCCTGCAGGCTAGCCAGCACGATCCACGGCAGGATCATCGTCTGTAGGAACTGCACGGGGTTATCGAATGGCGACACATACGACGGGAACGGTAGCCACTGTAGTCTGATGATGACGAAAAAGATGAGGATTAACCCCAGGAAGAACGAGGGGAACGAGTAGAAGATCAGGGAGATCCCCATCACCAGCCGATCCGGCCAGTGTCCGCGGTTGAGCGCGGCGAGGATGCCCAAGGAAAGCCCTACAAAGATCCAGAGGATAAATGCCCCAATCGCAAGCCAGAACGTGACGGGCGCCGCCCGGGTGATGGTCGTCAGCACCTCTTCGTGGCGGGTGAACGAGTAGCCGAGGCACGGGGCGTTGCACTTGATCGGCTCAGGCGAGTCGGGGGAGAAGGTGCGCCCGACGAAGATGCCGGAAACGAATTTGGCGTACTGGGTCAGGACCGGCTCGTCGAGGCCGAGGCGATGTCGGTTGGCCTCGATGATCTGGGGAGTGCACGCCTTCCCGCAAGTCAGGCGCGCGGGATCGCCCGGCAGAAGGTTGAAGAGGAAGAAGACTGCGATGCTCAGGAGGAAGAGCAGCAGGACCATGCCCACGACTCGTCGCACCAGGTACGCGATCACGCCACATCCCCTTCCTTAACGAGCGAATTCCTTAGCAAACGAATGATGTAGCCCAGAGGAGCGGCAGCGCCGCTCCTCTGGGGGCTTGTTGACGCTGGTTAGCTACCTAGGACTTGACGTACATGATGCCGTACGGCCACGAACCATAGGCCGGCCAGCGATAGATGGGTCCGACCTTCGTGCCGGCCAGCGTCTGGCTCAGCCCGAAGAAGGTCGGGATGACGTACATGTTCTGGGCAGCTTCCTTGTTGAGGTCCTGCCAGGCGGTTGACTGCTTGGCACGGTCGAGCTCCACCTGGGCGGCTTCGACCTTCTGGTTGAAGGCCGCGTCGTCCAGCTGGGAGAGGTCCCATCCACCCTTCTGCGTGAAGAGCGGCGGGATGACCGTCGAGGCGTTCGGCCAGTCAGCTCCCCATCCGCCAGTGCCAAACTCATGGGCCTTCTGCGGGTCGAACACGACGCTGTAGTACTGGCCCGGCTCGATCGGGTTCGGCGTGACCGTGAAGCCAGCCTTTCCGAGCGAGGCGATGACGATGGAGGCGGTCTTGCCGTTGGTCGGCGTGTCCGGGAAGTCGAAGGTCAGCTTGGGAGCTGGCACGCCCGACTCCTGGATCAGCTTCTTGGCGAAGTCCGGATCACCGTTGTCCGGAACCTTCTGTCCGAGCAGCGTGTCCCACAACCCTGTCGGAGCGTAGTCCTGCCCGATGTTGGGCTTGATCACGCCGTCGGCGTAGTCACCGGCGAACGCGCCACCGATGTTCAGGCGGATCGCCTGCCGGTCGAGGGCCACCGCCATTGCCTGGCGGATCTTGACGTTCTTTACCTTGTTGACGTTGATCCAGTAGTAGCGAGAGTACGGGTCGAAGCCGCTAACCGCGCGACCGTTGAACTTCGGAGTCGTCTGCTCCGTGCTCGAGAAGATCGTGGCCAGGTTTTCCGGCTGGATGTTGCCGTACTGGATCGCGAACTGGTCATTGCCCGCGCTCGCCATGAGTCGCTGGTCTATGACCTTGGTATCGATGCCGAAGTCGACTTCCCACTTGTCCGGGTAGGCCGGCCGGAGCGGGTCGCTCTTGGGATCCCACTTGGGGTTGCGAACGAGGATCATCTTGCCGCCGTTGCCGGTCTGGTAGCTCTGGACCATGTACGGCCCATCCGAAACCACCAGGTTCGGGGACTGCCCGTAGGTCTCACCCTTGTCGTCCTTCTGCCGGACGGGGGAGAACCCGAGCGTGACGGTGTAGTTGAAATCAGGGACCGGCTTGTTCAGGTTGAAGGTGATCTTGTTGCCGTCGCAGGTGACGGCCTTGTCATACAGATCCTGACCGGTCTTCTTGTAGGGGCCCTTGTAGGCCGAGGTCCCGTCCTTGAGGGTCGGGATGTTGAGGTACGCGATCGCGTATGTCGGGCCCTGGTTGATGACATCGGTTGCGAACGTCCGTGAGACGCCGTACTTGATGTCGTCGCAGGTAACCGGCGAACCGTCCTGCCAGGTCGCGCCATCGCGGAGCGTGAAGTTCCATTGCGTTGCGTCGGCGTTGTGCTGGCCCGTGTCGGTCGCGAGGTCCGGAACGACGGACGTCCCCTCCTTCGCGTCGGACGAGAACTTGTAGGCCGTCAGCGACCGCTGAATCGTTCCGCCGAAGAAGGCGAGGTCCTCACCGGTATAGACGCGCTGCGGGTCTACCTGGTCCCACTGCTCCGCATGCGTGAGGATATAGATCGTTCCGCCGGCCTTCGGGGCAGTTGACCCGCCGCCGCCGGACGCCTGGTTGTTCGCGCCCCCCCCACTGCATGCCGCCAGCGTGAGCACGACCGCCACGAGGAGGCCCGAGCCGCGGAATAACCGAGCTTGTGATCTGACCATATTCCGTCCTCCAACCAATGGGCCCGGGAAGCGTCCCGGCGCAAAGTGATGTGAGACTATACAGGTCTCAATACGAGACCAGTTCCGCGGACGTCGGCGGGCCGAACCCACCGATGCATCTCGCTGAACCGGCTCAATGGATGGCCTTCGGATCCAACGCGTCCCGCAGCGCGTCGCCCAGAAGGTTGAACGAGACGACCAGCACGACCAGCACTGTTCCCGGGATGAACAGATATGTCGGCACGACGTCGAAGTACGCGACCGAATTCGCGAGCATCGCACCGAAGGTCGTCTCTGGTGGCACGACGCCGACCCCGAGGAACGACAGAGCCGCCTCGAGGCCGATATACGCCGGCAGGGTGAGTGTGGCGTAGACGAGGATGGGCGCCCACAGGTTCGGCAGGATCTCCGTGAAGAGGATCCGCCGCTTGTTCGCTCCCATGGCGACCGCGGCCTCGACGAACTCCCGCTCTCTCAAGCTCAGGACCTGGCCACGCACGATACGCGCGAGGTACGGCCAGCCGAAGACGCTGAGCACCAGGATCAGGTACGTGATCCGCGATGGATTTCCTTCCGGGACGCCGATCTGGGTGAGGCGCTGGGTCAGCGGGCCGGATAGCGCCAGGATGATCAAGAGGAACGGGAACGCGAGGATCAGGTCCATGAAACGCCCGATGAGGTTGTCGGTCCAACCGCCGGAGTAGCCGGCGACGATGCCTACGACGGTCCCGATGGCCACGGTCATGAGGGTCGCGCTGGTGGCGATGACCAGGGAGATCCGCAGGCCAAACAGCAGCTGCGCCCCGATATCCCGGCCGGTCCCCCACTCAACGCCGAGTGGGTGGGCCCAGCTGATGCCCCCCAAAGCTCCGAGTGGTTTGCCACCCAGGTCGCTGATCAGCTCCGAGTGGAGCGTGTACGGGCTGAGGCCAAAGATGCCTGCAACGATCGGTCCAAAGATGGCGGTCAGGTAGAACACCACCAGGACCACCAGACAGACCATCGCAACCCTGTCGCGGCTGAGACGCGCCCAGACGATCTGGCGCAGGCTGCGGCCGCTGGTTTGCGCCTGGGCTTCCCCTTGGAAGCCGGCGACTTCAGAAGTTGGGACTGCGACCATGGCGAGGAGACTATGCCTCCGGTGCGGTTATTGAGGTCAACCCCTGTCCACCGATGGTTCGAGCGAACGTTGATTCGCGCGCGGCAACATTAATGCCCGCTCGGGCCCACTCCCGCGAACCATGCCACATCCTCTAGTACCTGCGCTAGGCCTGCGGGGTTCAATTCGCGCTCTGGCCGTGCTTATCGCATGTGCCCAGTGATTGGCGGATCGCCGTCGGGGTTTGGAGCCGGATCGGACACTTGCCGCATCACTCGAGCCCACCCCGGGAACTGTGGATCAGTCTGACGCGCATCAGACGTGCTGGATTCCGCGTCGGAGAGGCCGCCTCGGTTCTCATCGACGGGCGGGACGGCCCGCCTGGCCGCGGACGCGATGAAGGGCGACTGGGTTCCCGGGAACAGCCTGCTCTGCGGCGCCGTGGCCACCGCGAAGAGCATCACGGCGGCCACGGCGGCCCCGGACACCATGCCTCCCCATTGGATTACGCGTGCCGTCCATGGCCGCGTTGGGCTATCGACGGTCCGACGGCGAACCAGTTCCCAGCTCGACCGTGACGGAGCCCTCCCCTCCACGCGTTCTCGAAGTGCGCGACGCAGGCTCTTGACCAGCGCTCGGTCGATGCCCACCTCTTCCCTGCATTCGGCGCAGGATTGCATGTGAGCCAGGTACGGATCCGAGCGAGACCCGAGCTCCTCCCCGAAGGCGAAGTAGTCGAGCAGCTCGCGACGAGCGCGCTTACAGCTCACTGGTCGACACCGTTGCACCGGCCGGCGCGCGCCGCTCCTCCGGCAGTCGCGATCGAAGCGCCTTGAGCGCGTAGTGCACGCGCGACTTCATGGTGCCCACGTTGCACCCCGCGATCTCGGCCGCTTCGGCCAGCGAGTAGCCATGCAGGTAGTAGAGGATGACCGCGGTCTGCTGCTTTGGCGGCAGCGCGTCGATCGCGCGCTGGAGGACCTCGATGATCTCGCGCGACTCGACCACTTCCTCGGGTCGTGAAGTCAGGTCCGCCACCAGGTTCGTGATGAGCGAGGTGAGCGGCTCGATCAACACTCTGCGCCGCGCGATGCGGCTGTAACACAGGTTGGTGGTCACCCGATGCAGCCACGGCAGCGGGGAGCGATCCGTTCGCAGCCGATGCCGGTTGCGGTAGGCCTTGACGAAACAATCCTGCAGGATCTCTTCGGCCAGGAACGGGTCGCGCGTGATCGCCAGGGCGGTGGTGTAGACCGGCCGCTCGTAAGCCGCGAAGAACTCCTCGAACGCATCGGGGTCTCCGGACCTCATGCGTGCGACGAGCGGTTCCGGCTGCTGCGTGACCACTGGCACCCCGTGTTCAATACGCCGCTTGGCGCCGAATCCTACGCCCTTCCTGCTGTCGACGGTCAAGCACCCGCGGCGTGATGCGCCCGATGCGCCGGCGTGAGGGGCCGATTTGCCGTCCTGCGCCTACGTCCCGAAGGTGTGCCGCAGATCGGGCCGCCGGGCGGCAGCCGCCTCGTCCAGGCGTCCCACGGGCGTCGTGGTGGGCGCGGCCTTCAGACCAGCAGGGTCCGTCGCGGCGCGATCCGCGATCTCGTGCATCACCTCCACGAAGCGGTCCAGCGTCTCGAGGCTCTCCGTCTCGGTCGGCTCGATCATCAGCGCCTCGTCGACGATCAGCGGGAAGTAGATGGTCGGCGGATGAATGCCGTAATCCAGGATCGCCTTCGCGATATCGAGCGTGGTGACGCCGTGCTCGCGTTTTTGGCGGCGTCCGCTGAAGACGACCTCATGCTTGCAGATGCGGTCGTAGGGCAGGTCGTACGCATCGGTCAGGCGCACGCGAAGGTAGTTGGCTGCCAGGACGGCATCGTCGCTCACTTCTCGCAGGCCGGCGTCGCCGTTGCTGCGGATATAGGTATAAGCGCGCAGGTGCATGCCGAAGTTGCCGGTGAAGGCTCGGACCTTTCCGATGCTCTCCGGACGCGTCCCCTCCGACTCGAGCGCGAAGCGCACGCCTGGGGTCGAACGGCACGCCCAAGCGTTGCGCTTGACTTCTCCGGCATCTCCGTCGACGAGAAGGGGAAGCGGCTCGGGAAGGAACGGTGCGAGGCGCTGACTGACCCCAACCGGTCCAGCCCCAGGCCCTCCCCCACCATGCGGTGTGGAGAACGTCTTGTGCAGGTTGAAGTGCATGACGTCGAAGCCGGCGTCGCCGGCTCGGAAACGACCAAGGATCGCGTTTAGGTTGGCGCCGTCCATGTACGCGACCGCACCGGCCGCATGGACAGCCGCCACTGCCTGGTCGATCTGATCCTCGAAGATCCCCAGCGTCGAAGGGTTGGTGATCATGAGCGCGGCGGTGTGGGGGCCGAGGGCTTCTCGAAGCTCGCCCAGGTCGATGCCCCCTCGCTCGTTCGAGCGAATGGTGACGGTCTGGTAGCCGACCATGGTGGCCGTGGCCGGATTGGTTCCGTGCGAGCTGTCGGGGACGAGCACCGTCGTGCGCTGCTCACCCTCTCCCCTGGACCGATGGTAGGCACGGGTCATGAGCAGGCCGGTCAGCTCACCCTGCGCGCCGGCGGCCGGCTGGAGGCTGACGGCTGCCATACCACTGATCTCGCGCAGGAGCTCGGCGAGGAGCCATTGCAGCTCGAGGCTGCCCTGGCTGAGCTCAGCGGGATCGAGCGGGTGGGACTCGCTCAGGCCCGGGAGACGCGCAGCCCACTCGTTGACCTTGGGGTTGTATTTCATGGTGCACGAGCCAAGCGGGTAGAAACCAAGGTCGATGGCGTGGTTCAGGTGGCTCAACCGATTGAAGTGCCGAAGCAGGTCGAGCTCGCTCACCTCTGGCAGGTGAGCCGGCGCTGACCGCAGCGCACCAGTGGGGATGTCGGGCTGCGATGCCGCGGCGGCCCTGGCCGCTTCGGATGCGGTGGGGAATCGCACGTCACGGCGACCTGGCCGGGATGCCGCGAAGATCAGCGGCTCGACGACCTGCAGCTGCTCGCCACCCTCGGGCGAGCTGAACGCCGCGCCGCGTCCCGATCGGTCCTCGTC
>Ga0070707_100003801_pt1 | contig 14242 bp, 11 predicted proteins | sample KBSK5502metaG_FD_65468 | JGI IMG/M metagenome (GOLD analysis project Ga0070707, IMG submission 65468) | Corn, switchgrass and miscanthus rhizosphere microbial communities from Kellogg Biological Station, Michigan, USA - KBS K5-50-2 metaG | ecosystem: Host-associated > Plants > Roots >... | reverse complement strand
CTTCCATCGTGTTCAGCGGATCGTTGGCGAGACGGCCGGTGTACATGATCTCCGGCACCTGCGAGGAGCTGGAGCGGTGGTAGATCAGGCCGATGTCCTGATTGCGATCGATGGCGATGGCGCCGCCCCATCGCGCCTTGCTGTCGCCCGGCGCGACTTCACTCTGCTGGTAGATCGCCGGCGTGCCGAACGGATCGCGGATCTCGTACCAGCGGATGACCGACTGCTCGTTGGCCACGCCGCGATCGTGCCCATGCTGGATCACGATCGACTCGTGCGGATTGGTGGCGTCCATGAAGTTGCGATACGAGACGCGCTGCAGCAAACGGTCGCCGAGGGCTTCGAGTGTTTGCGCCGTGCCGCTCTGCGGAATGCATTGCCCGCGCGTGAACGCGGCGCACGGCACGGTGATCGGATTCGTCTGCAGGATAAGCGGCGGACCGACGCCGCCGGTTCCGGTGAGCGTCCCTTTGAATTCGGAGTTGGTAGGCGTCGTCCAGTCGGGCTTGAAGTACCACTCCTGCAGACAGCCTGCGGCCGCGGCGACGCCACAGCCGGCGGAGGTGTTGTCGAACGACCAGAACGGGATCGGCGTGCCGTTGACCGGCGGGACGGCGCCGTCGACGTCGGTCGGCAGAAGGCCGCCATACGTCGTGCCGAGGTTGTAATAGATGTAGGAGGCGGTGGGATTGCCGTTCACCATCGCGTTGCGGTCGTAAGCGTAGACGCCGGCGCCGTACCACTGGTTCGCGGTCGGTTGCGTGAGGTCGAACTGGTTGGCGGTGACGTAGAACGCGTCCCACCAGATCGCTCCCTTGCCGTAGTCGTTGAAGATCCAGAGATTGCCGTTGTTGGCGTCCTGGCTCGGGAAGGCGTAGCGATACCACGAGCCGGTCGGGTCTGACGTGAGCGAGACGGCCACGCACTGCCAGTACCCTTTGAAGTTCGGCGACGTCGGCGGATAAATGTTGCCCGGGACGCTGGTAGCGAAGGCGAATTGGCTGGCGAGCCAGCGGTTCGAGAGCTGGTCGTAGTAGACGAGGGGATCGCCGCGGTTCGTGTTCGCGCACTGACTGTTGCCGCCGGTGAAGCCGCTCCAGATGGTGTTGCCGGCGGCGGAGGCCGCGGCGGCGGGATAGACCTTGTTGCCGGCTTTGTCGAAGATGATGAAGTCGGTGTTGACCCAGTGGAAGACGTGGCTCGGACCGGCGTCGCCCTGATCGTCGGGAGGCGAGCAGCCGCAGTTCGCCGAGCCGGCGCGCCCGCCGCCGACCCCCTCCCACCCGACGCCGAACGTCGGGGCGAGGGCCATCGTTTTGAGAAAAGGATTCGCTTTCAGCTCGCGGCGCTCGGGCGTGTTGCCGGTCGTCGTGTTGTTGCTCGGCGCGGTGACGATCGATTCACCTGCTTCGCCGTTCACGTGTCCGCGGTGGATCGGCATCTCGAAATCGACGTCGACGTGATCGCCGGCCTTCGACGCTTTCGGCGGGATGTCGCGCAGCGGCGGGGAGATGTCGAATCCGACGTTGCGGACGACCGCCGCCTGCCGCTTCGGCGGCACGACGGGGCCGTTCTGCGCGTCGGGCGCGGGCGTCTGCGCGGAGAGCGAAACGGCGGCGCCGAGCAGCAGGAGAGCGGCTTTCGCGAGGTTGTTCATGGTGATGTTCATCGAGCCTCTCCCGTGTAGCGCAGGCTTTCGGCCTGCGCTCTCTGTAGGCGACGGGGGCGCAGGCTGGAAGCCTGCGCTACACCGGGGAGCTGAATAGTCATGGTCATCCTTAGTACAGAACCCAAATGGCGTAGTAGTACGTCGTGCCGTTCGTCAGACCGCTGTGCGTGTACGAATCTTTCGCGCCGAACGTGATCGGTCTTCCGGTGAAGAGCACCGTCGCCGAAGCGTCGTTCGGGCCGGTCGGGAACGTGTCGGTGCGGAAGTTCACCCGGACAGTGCTGCCCGGCGCGCCGCTGGCGGGGTTCACCCACTCCAGGATGTTCTGCCCCGTCGTGGCGGTGACGGTGAAGACCTGCACGTCGTATGGCGCCGCGGTGCACGAGACCTGCGCGGTGGCGTTGCGCTCGACGACGTTGAGATCTTCGACGCTGTTGCGACTGTCGACCGCGCGCACTTTGTAGTAGTAGGTGACCGCCGACTGCAGGTTGTTCGCGTCGGTGTAGGTCGTGCCGCTGACGCCGGAGACGATGCGGTTCGCGGCGGTGGCCGCGAAGCCGGCGCTGGTGCTGCGGTAGATCGTGTAGCTGATGCTGCCGCTGCCGGGGCAGTTCGACGTGCCGGCGCTCCAGGCGAGGTCGATGCCGCACGTGCTGCCGCCGCTTGTCGCCGCGCTGGTGAGGCCTGCGAAGGTTGGCGCCGCGACGCAGTCGCCATACGCCTCCGCCCATGCGCACGACGTCGAGAGTGCCGAGTCGCACGATCCGGTGGAGATGACTTTGTAGGAGTAGCGGTTGCCGAAGGTGACCGTGTTGTCAACGTACGAAGTGCCGGCGATGCCGGTGGCGATCGAGGCGTAGCTCGTGTCGGCGGCGGTGCACGCGCCGGCCGCGCGGTAGACCTTGTACGAGCTCGCGCCACCGACGGAGGACCACGTCACGGTGATCTGATTCGGCGCGGTGGCGGTCGCGGAGACGGATGCAGGCGCCGACGGCGGCGTACAGCTCGACGCCAAGGCGCTCGCGCACGCGGAGCGGTCGGACTCGCAGACGGAGACGATCGCCGTCACTTTGTACGAGTAGGTGTTGCCGCCGGTGACCGTCAGGTCGGAGTAGGTCGTGGTCGGCGCGGTGACGGACGCGAGGAACGTGTAGGTGTTCGCCGGGCATGCCGCTCCCGGTCCCGCACGATAGATCTTGTAGCTCGTCGCGCCGGCGGAGGCGCTCCAACTGAGGTCGATCCGATTCACGCCGTTCGGCGTGGCGGTCAGTCCCGCCGGCACCGGCGGCTGGTCGCACGTCGGCAGCCCGATCTGCGTCGCGAACATTCCTCGGCCGTAGGTCCACGACGACAGCGCCGTGCTCGTGCGCGGCGTCGCCGTGACGCCGCGATCGACCGCGAGGTATGTGATGCGCGTGTTCGGCATGCCGGTCTGGTAGCGATTCCACACCGGCGGCGCGGCGGTGATGTTGTTCGTGTAGAAGAAGCCGAGGTTCGTGCCGACGAAGAGCTGGTTCACGTTGCTCGGATTGACCTGGATTCCTTCGACCGGGATGTCGGGAAGGTTGCCGGTCTTGTCGACCCACGTGACGTTCGCGGCGGTGCACGGCGACGCGGAGCAGGTGCCCATGAAGACGTGGCCGGGCGTCGTCGGGGTGTAGACGTTGAAGCCGCCGATCGCGGCGTAGAACTTCAGGTTCGTGGTGGGATCGAAGACGACACCGGGGATGGCGCGATTGGGCAGGATGGCGTTGGCGTTCGTCAGGTTGACTTGCGTGCTCGCCCCGGTCCCGACGGCGCAGGCAAAGGTCGCGGTGTTCGCCAACGCCGCGGTGCAGTTGGCGCCGGTGAAGACATTGTTGGACCAGATGAAGTTGCCGTCGCTCGTGCCGACGATCACCGAGCCGGGGTTGCTGTGGGCGACGTTGATCGAGATCGCGTCGCCGGTGCCTTTGGTGATGTCGGTGTTGATGACCTTCCGCCACGTGCCGCCGCCGTTGACGCTGGCCCAGACGAAGTTCGTGCCGAGGACCGTGTTGCCGCACGTCGTGTTCGTGCAGTTCCACTGATCGAGAATGTACGGCGTGCTCCAGTCCTCACGCTCGCCGGTTGCCGCGTAGCCGGGCGAGCAGCCGCTGAACGCGTTCTGCACGCCGGTGCCGGAGCAGCTGAGGGAGCCGTTCGCGTAGGAGGTGATCCAGCGGCCGGCGGTGCGCGTGCCGGCGATCGGATCGAAGGCGGTGAAGAATCCGTCGCCGCCGACGCTGCGGCCGATCCACTGCAGATTGGTTTGCGAGCTGTCCCAGCTCGCGTTGCCGTTGTCCTGCATGCCGCCGAACGCCCACTGCGTCGTCGAGCCGCCGGTGTTGGCGAAGTCGCGGCCGAGCTGTCCGGCGTAGAACTGCAGGCCGGCCATGCCGGTCATCGTGCGCGTGAATCCGCCCGTGGTGCCGTCGCCGAAGTAGACGCCGCCGTCGTTGCCGACGAGAAACTTCGTCGGATTGCTCGTCGGCTGGAAGGCGAAGGCGTGCTGGTCGGGGTGGATCGTCCCGTACTGCGCGCAGTTGGTGGAGTAGACGCCGGAGAGATCGGTGAGCGTGACGCTGGTCGGATTCGTGGCGCTATTGAGGGTGATCTTCCAGAGGTTCGTACGGCCGCTGTAGAGGATGGTGTCGTTCAGCGGGTCCATGTCGAGGGTCAGGTCGTACCACGCCTGATCGGTCTCGTTGCCGCCGACGCCGCAGGTGGCCCAGCTGGCCTCCGCGGTGCCGGTGAGGAGGTTCCATGTCGAAGTGGCGACGTTGAGGTGATAGACGCCGAGGGTCTGGCCGACGTTCGCGTAGTGGCTGACATGCGCGTAGATGTGCGTGTGCCCGGCGTTCCACGCCAGCTCGATGCGGCCCACGTTGCTGGAGACGGTGCCGTTCGCAGTGCCGGCGGGGAAGCCGTTCGCGAGCAGCGTAAACGCCGGCGCGCCGCTCGACGGCACGGTCGCCTTGAAGACGCCGTTCGCGCCGCCGATCAGTCCGGGACGGCGGGTGCTCGAGTAGGGATAGCCGAGGGCTACGTACATCGTCGACGGGTTCGTGTTGCCATCGACGAGGATGCCGGTGACGCGCTGCGCGGAGGTGGTGTAGTTGATCGGCGTGGTCTGGTTGCGCGGCACGACGTCGTACTGCGTCCACGTCACGCCGGCGTCGTAGGAGATGAAGAGGCCGTAGCTCGCGCCGGCGATGATGGTGTTGCTGTTGCGCGGGTCGATAACGATGGTCTTGATGTTCTCGTCGGGCGCCGTCGAGCAGCAGGTCGTTCCGGGAGCGCCGGACGAGGTGTACGGCGAAAGGACGTTCGCACCGTACTGGAACCACGTCGTGCCGCCGTCGGTCGATTTGTAGATGCCGTTGCCGAACATGTCGAAGGCCGGCACCTGCGAGTCGCCGGTGCCGACATAGATGATGTTGGTGTTGTTCGGATCGATGGTGATGGCGCCGACGGAGTTGTTCGGGAAGGTCTCGTCGTACCAGAGCTGCGTCCACGTCGTCGCCCCGGAGCAGCAGTTGGTCGTTTTCCAGAGGCCGCCGACCGGTTGGCCGGCGTAGGCGACGCTGGTGCTGCCGGGCTGGAAGGTGAGCGCGTTCACGCGGCCGACGACGGTGCCGTACTGGTAGGCGTTGTTCGTGGTGCCGGTGGCGTCGAGCGGCTTCGGGCCGAACTCGATCCAGTTTGCGGTGAGCGGAACCGGCGCATTCGGGCCGGCCTGCAGCGGCTTGGCGCCGACCGGGACGCCGTTCTGCACGTAGTTGCGGACCCACGTCATCGCCCTCCCCTGCCAATCGCCCTGCGGCAGGCGTCCGGCCGGGTAGGTGTAGAGGCGCCACTCGTGCTCGTAGCGCGCCTCGAGGTCTTCGGTCTTGTCGGGATCGGTCGGGAGGGGGACGGCCTTCGGCCAATCTTTGGCGGGCGGCTTGTCAGGCTCGGCTGCCGAGACCATCGCTGCCGTGCAGACGATCAGTAGGCCCACAACGAGCTTTCGAATCATTTCTTCTCCAATGCCGGGCAGGATTGCTGCAGGCCCGCGGTTGTGCGATGCGAATGCTGCTCGCCCTTCTGCTGCTGATTTCGTGCGCGGACGGCACGCCGACCGAAGTCCGGCCGCAGCCGCTCGCCGAGTCGGTGTGGGGCGACGAGCAAAACACGTTGACCATCCTTCCGAATGGCGGCCGCTTCGAAGGTCTCTGCCTCGCCGGCGCGATCGACAATGCCATCCTCGTCGATGTGAGAGGCAGATTCGACGCCAACGGGACGCTGCGCCGCGCCGGCGGTCCTCCCCGCGAGGACGATGCGCCGGAATCGGTCCGCTACGCCGGTGTCATCTCCGGCGACACGATGAGCCTCACGATCCGCCGAGCCGACAACTCGACGGTTCTCGAAGCCACGTTGAAGAGGGGGATTCGCGGCGCCGCGCGTCCGTGCGCCTGAGTCGAGGAGGATGGAGAGGGGTGTGTTCATTGTCCCAATGGCGGCCGAACCATCCACTCACCGGAGTGGACTTCATGCTTTGCGTCCCTGCCTTACGACAGGTTTGCCTTTTCATCGGGCGGCCGAGAACGCACTTCGCCGCCGTTTGTTGAAAGCTACCAAAAATGATGGTAACACGGATTCGGAAGCTGCTGCCCGTCGCGCTCCTCGCGCTCCATTGCGCCTCGGCGACGACTACCCCGCCGCTTCGCATCGACATCAACGGGCAAACCATCGACCGCCAGTTCCGCGAGCTCGTCGTCCGCGCCACGAATGACGGGACCGACACGCTCCGCGGGCTCCGCCTCGAAGTCACTCTCCCCGAGTCGCTCGCGGTCATCGGCAACGGGCAACACGCGGAGCGGATGGAACTGCGTCGGACGAAGCTCGACGGGTCGAACCGCGTCTACGCCTACGCCCTCCCTCCCCTCGCGCCTGGCACCACCGCCGCCGCGCACTTTCCCTTCCGGACTCAGGCGTTGGCGGCGCTGGAAGGGCACGAGATCCACGTCGTAGCTCGCCTCGGCTCCGCAAAAATCGAGACGAAGCGGATTTTCTGAGCGGCGCGCGTGTTACCATTTCCAATCTAACGGGTCCGGACAAGTCGTCTAGCTCCGGTGAAAAGGGCAAACCTGCCGCGAGGCAGGGACGCAAAGCATGAAGTCCCGCGAGGTTGCGGGATGGTTCGGCTGCCATTGGAGGAATGATGCGGTCGTCTCAAATCAGATCGATGCTCTTCGCCGCGCTGCTCTTCACGGGCGTGGCCGCGCACGCCGAAGTGGTCAAGTTGACCGGCGGCCGCGCGCTGCGAGTGGTCGGTGTCACTGCGGTCGGAAAGGCCGCCACCCTCGCGCTGCATGACGGCGGGAGCGTCACGGTTCCGATCGCCACGATCGAGTCGATCACGTCCGAGCCGGTGACCGCCGATCTCTGTGCCGCGTCGCCGTTCCGCTGCCAGGATCGGGCGATGTTGTTGACGCGACGCTCGCAAATTCAGGCCGCCGTCGCGGCGGTGACGCCCCATCCGATGCCGGTCACGGCGCCGTAGCTCGTCGCGCGGCGCGGAACTCGCATCCGCCGAAGTGTCGAGGAAGTCGCTTGCAGAACGAACACAACGATCAGGAGCCGCGCGATCGCGAGCGTCCGCCCTACCGGAAGCCGGCGATCGCATGGGAAGAGGTGCTCGACATCCGGCGCACGCTCGCTGTGGCGTGCGGAAAAACGCCGGGGCGTAGCGCCGTCTGTAATTCCGCGCCGAGGAGTTGACCAGGTGCGTTTGAAACCGGCGCCGCAAGTAGCCTGGCAGGTGGTCGACGGTGAGGCGGTGGTGGTCGACCTCGCCTCGGGGGTCACCATCGGGCTGAATCCTGCCGGGACGTTCATCTGGTCGCAGCTCGCTGGCCATGACGAGAACGACATAGCCGCCGCGACGGCAACACACTTCGACATCGACGCCCAAACGGCCGCCGCGGACGTCGACGAGTTCCTGCGCATGCTCCGCGCGCGCAACCTGATCGTCGAAGAGAGCGCCGCATGAGCGACATCCCGAGCTCGCTGAAAGCGCGCGCGCTCGCCGCAGCGCAGCCGCTGAACGTGCATCTCGAACTGACCTACCGCTGCAACTGGCGCTGCGTCTTCTGCTACAACCCACGGCACTCCGATCTGCGCGCGCTCTCCGCCGCCGAATGGATAGCAGTCCTCGACGATCTCCGCCTCCTCGGCACGATGACCCTGACGCTGACCGGCGGCGAGCCGCTAGTGCGCCCCGACTTTTTCGACATCGCCGTCGCGGCGCGCGCGCGCGGATTCGCGCTGCGCATCTTCACGAACGGCGCCCGGATCGACGACGACGTCGCCGATCGCCTCGCCGCGCTGCATCCGCTTGCGGTCGAGATCAGCCTGCACGGCGCAACGGCGGAGGTGCACGATCGCGCCACGGCGATTGCCGGCTCGTTCGAGCGGATGTTCGCCGGCGTCGATCGCCTCGTCGCGCGCGGCGTGACGGTGCAGTTGAAGACGCCGGTGACGAGCCTCAACGAACATCAGATCGATGCGATGGTGTCGTTGGCGGAGGAGCGCGGACTGTCGCTGCAACTCGATCCGAGTCTCGTCCCACGCGACGACGGCGATCGCTCGCCCCTCGCGTTCGCGCCGTCGCCCGCGGCGATCCGCCGCGTGATGGAGCTCGGCGTCGCCGGCGGTAGTGTGTTCGCGATGGACCGGTACCGCGGCGGCGTGAACTGCGGCCTCGGGCGCATCACCATGGCCATCGACCCCGAGGGAAATGTTTATCCGTGCCTGCAATGGCGCCATCGCGCAATGGGGAACGTTCGCCGGACGCCGCTGCGCGAGCTGTGGCCATCGTCGCCCGTTCGCGCGGAGGCCGCGGAGATCTCGACTCTCGTGAACAATGCACTGCTCGACGCCGGCGGCGCGCTCGCGGAGTTCCCGTATTGCCCAGCCGTGGCGCTGCAGGAGACCGGCGATCCGCTGGTCCCCGACGCCGGGTTCCGCCTCCGCGCCGAGATCGCCGCCGAGGTTCGCGCAAAGGCGTCGTGATGTTCGACCTCGACCCGCCGCTCGACCTGCAGTTCGTCGACGCGCCGCCGTTCGCATTCGAACAACCGGCCGATGGCCATCCCGCTGCGATCACCGCTGAGGCCGCGCGCGTCCGCGTGACGCATCACCGCTTCTGCGCCGAGATCGACCCGCACGCCGGCCGCGGATCGCTGTTCTGTCCGAATGCAACCGACACGTTTGCCGAGGACATTGTCCGCCGCACCGCGCTGTCGTGCCGCCTTCCGCTCTACGGCGGCCTGCTGCTGCACTCCGCCGGCGCCGTGATCGGCGAGAAGGCGGTGCTTTTCCACGGCGTCTCCGGTGCCGGCAAGTCGACACTCGCCGAGCTCCTGCCGGCGCCGATCCTCTCCGACGAGCTCGTCGCGATCCTCCCCGACCGCACGCGCTTTGCCGCCGCCGCCACCGGCGTCTGGGGCACGTTCGACCAGGCCACAGCCCCACCCGGCCTCTTCTCCCTGCACGCGTTGGTCGCCCTAGACCGCGGCGGATCGCTGTCGATCAACCCGATCGATCGCCACGAAGCGGTCCGCCGCCTCGTGACCGTCGCGGTGCTCCCCCCTATCGCAAAATTGTGGGAAGCGGCGCTCCGCGTCATCGAGCGTCTCGTCGACAGTATCCCCTGCTACACGATGCAGTGGACGCCGAACGGGCAAGCGGCGGAGAGAGTGCTCGGGTTTTTTTTGGAGTGCGGTGGCAAGGCCACCGCTTTCAAAAACGACGGCTAAACGCCGCAGCACCCTTTCGAACGAACTCCGCGAACGAAGGGGGCTCTTGGCGACTGCAGTGCCGGAGCCACCCCTTTCGAAAGCGGTGGCCCTGCCACCGCACTCCAAACTAGCCGCCGACCCGCCGCAGTAGCGCGGCGAAGCGGGGATCGTTTCGCAGCGGATCGAAGGGTGGCGAGATGGCCATTTCCGACAGCCAGAAGTCGCGTTCGGAGTAGGCCTTTTCCAGCAGCGCGAAGGCGCGATCTTTGTCGCCGAGGGCGGCGTAGGTGCCCGCGAGGAGGGCGGGGGTGCGGGCGGCGTCGCTTTCGCTCCGCTCGATCTCCGCGAGTGTGCGGCGGGCAGCGGGAGTGTCTCCGGAGCGCGCATAGGCGTAGGCGAGGAACGGGAGGGAAACGCCCACCTTGCGATCGACGGCCTGGCGCAGGTACGCGATCGCGGTCGGGTAATCGCCGGACGCGAGGGCGATGTAGCCGCGCATGTGGTACGGGTACGGCGCGTTGCGATCGAGATCGAGCGCGTCCTGCGCGAGGCGGACCGCCTCCTGCGGATTCCCCGCGTAGAACGTCGCGTAGGCGAGGTTCGCCTGAATCTGCGTCGAGAACGGATCGAGGCGCGAGGCCTCGCGGATGTGCGGCAGCCCCTCCTGCGCGCGTCCGAGATTCGTGAGGTAGAGACCGTACCAGTGATGTGCCTGGGCATGATTCGGACTCAGCTCCAGCGCGCGCCGAAACTCCCGCTCCGCCGACGGGAGATCGAGGTCGCATGACAGATCGATGTAGGCGAGCGAGGTGTGCGCCTCCGGCAGCGAGTCATCGATCGACAGCGCCTTCATCGCCGCCGCCTTCCCGCGCAGGCACGACTCATTTCGTCCCGCCACGCCGAGCTGATTGAACGCGATGTAGCAGTCGCTCACGCCGGCGTAGGCGCGCGCGTACGTCGGATCGGCATCGAGCGCCGCCTGAAACAGCGCCAGCGCTTTCGACTCGCTCTCCTTGTTCCGCTTGTTCCAGAAGTAGCGTCCCTTCAGATAGAGGTCGTAGGCATCGCGATTCTCCGTCTGCGGATGCGGCGCGGCGGACTGCGGCGCGTCGCCGCGCAGCGCGTGCGTCAGACCGGCGACGATCTCGCGCTCGACGGCCAGCATGTCGGCGGCATTGCGCTCGAAGTGCTCGCCCCAGATCCGCGTGCCGTCGGTGGCGTCGACCAGCTCCGAGTCGACGAGCAGCCGTCCGCCACTGCGCCGCACCTGTCCCGCCACGATCCCTTCCACGCCGAGCTCGCGTCCGATCGCCGGCAGCTCTTTGGTCGTGTTCCGGTAGCGGAAGGCCGTCGTGCGCGCGATCACGCGCAGGCGCGCGATGCGCGAGACGTCGTTGAGCAGCGCATCGGTGACACCGTCGCTGAGGTAGTCGAGGTCGGGATCGTGACTGACGTTGCCAAACGGCAGGATCACCAGCGACGCAATCGTGCGATGCGCGGCGGGCTGCGGGTGCGGATGCGAGCGCAGCAATCCCGCCAGCACCGCGAGGAGAATCGCCACGGTCACGGCGATCTCGATGAACGTCCGCTTCCTCCACTGCCGGATCGGCGTGACCGCGCGCTTCGTCGTTCGCTCTTCGTCGAGATGGCGAACGGCGTCGCGCAAGTCGATGGCCAAGTCGCGCGCCGACTGGTAGCGCTCGTCCGGATTCTTCTCCAGGCAACGCCGCACGATCCGATCGATGTCCCACGGCGCGCTCTCCCAGAATTGATGCAGCGGCGCCGGATCTTCGTAGACAATCGCGGAGAGGATGTCGAAGTGCGACTCGCGGTCGAACGGCCGCCGCCGCGTCACCGCTGCGTACAAGATGCAGCCGAAGGAGAAGATGTCGCTGCGCGCGTCGGCGGAACGCCCGCGCACCTGCTCGGGCGAGATATAGCCGAGCGTCCCGACGATCGTGCCGCTCTGCGACTGCAGTTTCTCCGTGTCGGAATCGTTCGTCTCCGGCTTCGGCTGCTCGTGCAATTTCGCCAGACCGAAGTCGACGATCTTCGCGTAGCCGTCGCTCGAGACCATGATGTTGTCGGGCTTCAGGTCGCGATGGATGATCCCCGCCGCGTGCGCTTTCGACAGCCCCTCGGCGACCTGCGTGCAGTAGTGCAGAAGGTCGCGGCGCGTGACGGCCGAGTCGCCGAACAGCTCGCGCAGCGTCTTCCCGTCGACGAGCTCCACGACGATGTAGCTCGCCTCCGTGCCGTCGGGCAGCGTCGCCTCGCCGAAGCCGTGCACGGTGACGATGTGCGGATGGTTCAGCGCCGACGCCGCCTCGGCCTCACGACGAAAACGCGCCACCGCCTCCGCCTCCCGCGACCGCGCCGCGGAAATGACTTTGATCGCCACCTCACGCCGCAGCCGCAGATCGCGTGCGCGGTAGACCTCCCCCATCCCGCCGCTGCCGAGAAGGGAGACGACTTCGTATTCGCCGAGGCGCGTCCCAGGCTCGAGGCGCATACCGACGATTCTAGGCCGTCATCGAACGGAGAGCGGATCTCCCGATCCGCAGTTGGTGCTCCGTGAACTTAACGCTGCGAGTGGAGAGACCCCTCACCCGGCCGGAGCCTGTCCTGAGCGGAGCCGAAGGAGCCACCCTCTCCCCGCAAGCGGGGCGAGGGCCAACCTTGACGAGTGCTCGTTTTGTTGGCCTTCTCCCCGCGCGCGGGGAGAAGGTGCCCGAAGGGCGGATGAGGGGTGAAACCCATCCAGCAGCGGTTTCAAAGCGGCGGCTTGGCCGCCGCACTCCAAAACGGATAGTTCTCCAGGGAGCTCTGCTCGATCGTCGCGCCGCGGCACGACACGCTCCATTTCCACGCCACGCCGTCGTATGTGCGGAGGTCAAATGACACGCGGTCGCCTGCGTCGACTGCAACGGGCGATCGGAGTGGAAAGTAGCCATTCTTCCAGCTCGGACAGTGGTCGGGCGGCGCGTTCGTGATCGTGATCTGCTCCGTTAATTCGGCGCGGAACCAGAGGGCGATACCGGCGATCGAGGCGGAACGCGACGCGATGAAGTCCGCGGTACCGTGCACGCCTCCTTCCGTCTCCGACGTCAGGCCGACGCGCGCGATCGTCCGCGGGTCGGCGACGAATGCGGCGGCGTCGAAGCGGATGCCGTCGAAGATGTTCGCCAGGTACGAAGCGGCGCGTGAGAGGTCGAAGTCGTAAGGGCGGGAAAGCCAATACGCGGTGTCCAACTCCCTCTCGACCGGAGCGGCGATCAATTCGATCGCGCGCGGGACGATGATCGCGCCGGGCTTCAGCCACCGTTTGCAGGCGTCGGCGACCGCGAGAACGATCCCCTCGTCGACGCCGCCGTTGCCCATGATCTCCGTGACGAGGACGTCAGCCGGCTCGGGAAGGGAGACGTCGTACGACGAGGCTTCGATGAACGTGATGCGATCGGCGAGACCGTTGTCCCGCGCGAACTCGCGCGCGAGGGCGATGACCGCGTGCTCATCGATCGCGTAGACATGCCGCGCGCCGGCGCGGGCGGCGAACATCGACAGGATTCCGCTGCCGCATCCGAGGTCGGCGACGACGTGCTCGGGGCGCACGACCGACTCGATCGCGGCGCGATAGCCGTCCGTGCGCTCCGTGTCGGAGAGGAGCGAGTGGTGGTAGCGGAAGATGTCGCGCGCGACGAAGTTCGAGAGTCGCTTCATTCCGCAAGGGCCCGCAGTTTCAGCGCGAGAGTCAGAGAAACAGTATGGCATCCTGCGCCATGCATCCCGTCGTCCCCCGTTACGTCGCCGACCTCTTCGCGCCGCTCAACCGCGAGCTGGTGTCGCTCCTGCGCGGACTGACGGCCGAGCAGTGGGAGCTGCAAACCGTCGCGCGCGCGTGGCGCGTACGCGACGTCGCCGCGCATCTGCTCGACACGCAGCTCCGCAAGCTCTCCGGTCATCGCGACGGACACGCCTTAGGCTCGACGAAAACCGATTCGTACGAAGCGGTCGTTCAGTTGATCAACGACCTCAACGCGGGCGGCGTCGCCTTCGCACAGCGCCTGAGCACGCGCGTCATCACCGACCTGCTCGCGATCACCGGCGCGTCGGTCGCGGAATTCGTCGAGTAGCTCGACCCGCACGCGCCGGCGCGCTTCCCCGTCGCCTGGGCCGGCGAATCACAGTCGGAAAACTGGATGGACACCGGCCGCGAGTACACGGAGTGGTGGCACCACCAGATGCAGATCCGCGACGCCGCCGGCGCCGACCCGCTCCTGCTCGAGCACCGCTGGCTCGAGCCTCTGCTCGACTTCTCAATCCGGGTGCTCCCCCACACCTACGAGCACGTCGACGCCCCCGACGGCACGAGCATCGTTTGGAGTGCGGCGGCCAAGCCGCCGCTTTCCTACCAGTGGACTCTCACCAAACAAGCCGGGAAATGGCACCTCTACAAAGGCGCCCAGACCAACCCCACCGCCGAAGTCACGATTACAACCGACACCGCCTGGCGCCTCTTCTACAACGCCTTGACGATCGACGAAGCCCGCCGCCGCATCACCGTGCAAGGCGACCCCTCCCTCATCGAACCCCTATTCACCGCCCGCTCCGTAATGGTCTAGCCGGCAGCGCTGGTTTGGAGTGCGGCGGCGCCAGGAGGATGTCCCAAAGCTAGTTGAAAGAGGCGGTTCACCTGACCCGATCGTAGGATCGGGTTGGGAAAAGAAAGGAGAACCGCCTCATGAAGGCAAAGTATCACTCGGGACTG
>Ga0070707_100003800_pt1 | contig 14242 bp, 10 predicted proteins | sample KBSK5502metaG_FD_65468 | JGI IMG/M metagenome (GOLD analysis project Ga0070707, IMG submission 65468) | Corn, switchgrass and miscanthus rhizosphere microbial communities from Kellogg Biological Station, Michigan, USA - KBS K5-50-2 metaG | ecosystem: Host-associated > Plants > Roots >... | reverse complement strand
CGCGAACCCGGCGCCGGCTCCCGGGCCGTCAGCATGCCCGCCACCACGAATCCCGGCACACCAAGATCATTTACGGAGGCAGGGATCAGCTCGCCGCGCTATTCGCGGATTCGGGTCTGATACAAGTTGGAATGACCGAGCGGACATTCTACTTTCTCAGCTGGAATGGCCGGACCAAGCTTGAGCATTACGTCGAGCACAACGGTAGCTCCCTATCGAGCGGCATAAATGTCCACATGCCGTTCGGCATAAGATAACAGTCTCCGACCACAGGCCCGCGGTTTGACCGGGACCCTATGTCATTTTTGATGGCGGCTCGGGAGATCGCGACACGCCGGTGATGAGCGGATGGGAGGGTAGGCACGGCCGTTGGGAACAGAAGGCGTTGACCGGGGACGCGCAATCAGCGTCCTTTGATGGGAAGCCTGATCAGCAGCGTCGTTCCCGCTCCGACGGGGCTCGTCACTTCGATCGTCCCGCCAAGCGCGTCAACGCGGTCGGTAAGGCCGATGAGCCCGGAACCGCGCGCCGGATCGGCCCCGCCGCGGCCATCGTCGCGGATCGAAAGCCCGAGGACTCCGTCACGCGCTTCGACGGCGACATGCACCGCGGAGGCATGCGCGTGCTTGGCGGTATTCGTGAGCGCCTCCGACACGATGTAATAGGCGGCCACTTCCACCGGCTCAGGCAGCCGCGTCCCGGCGCGCACCTCAAGCCGGACGGGAACGGCTGAGCGCCGGGCCAGGGCTTTGAGGGCGGCCGCGAGTCCGCCCTGGGCGAGGATGGCCGGGTGGATGCCGCGCGAGATCTCCTGCAACTCTTCCAGCGCGCCCGCCAGGCCGTCCGCCACCCGGGACAATTGTGCCTGCAACTCGGGCAGCTCGGGCGGGACCATAGCCTCCACCTCCCGCTGGGCCAGGGTCAGTGAGACGAGCCGCTGTTGCACTCCATCGTGCAGATCCCGCTCGATCCGGCGCCGCGTCTGGTCGGCGGCCGTGACTATCCGCGCCCGCGAGGCGGCGAGCTCGGCCCGGCTCGCCTCGAGCTTGCGCTGGCTTTCACGCAGGTTACGAAACATCAGCAGCGTGTTCAGCGCGTCGGCCAGCCGCCGTCCGATCTCATGGAACAGCCGCTCTTCCTGCGGAGTCCAGACCCGCGGGTGAGAGCACTGGTGCAGCCCGAACATGTAGGGCTTATCTACCTTGGGATGAACCGCGATGGCGATCATGGATTTGATGCCGAAACGCTCCGCGAGTCGCGGCGGAAGCGGACGTTCTGATTCGGGATCGAACCGCACGGGACCGCTCGAGCCCAGCACGGCGTGGGAGAGCCCGGCCACCTCCAGCTCATCCGGGACGCCCACGCCAGCGCCGGAGGCGCCGACGTATTCCGGCCGGGTACGCTCGATCCGCACCTGATGGGAATCGACGGCCGGATCATAGGGATAGACCAGCCACGCCCGATCGCATCTGAAGGTGGCGAGCACGACGTCGAGAACATCGCCCATCATCTGCTCGAGGTCACTGGTCCCCTGGATGACGCGGTCGACCGCGTCCATGCTTTCGAGGAACCACAGCTGCGCCCGGTGTTCTTCCTCGGCACGCTTGCGCTCGGTCACATCCACGACGGTGCCCACAAATTCCGCAAGCTCGCTGCCCGCGGCGAAGACGGGATGCACGATGGCGCGGAGGTGTCTCAGCGGACCCCCGGGAGGAACGACGCGGAACTCTCCTTCGACGGTGGCCGCTTTACGCATTCCTCTCTTGAGCGATTCGGTCCACGCCGCACGATCCTCCGGGTGAACGCGCCGGCGGAACTCCTCGAAAGAGGGGACTCCCTGTTCAGGATCGAAGCCGTACAGGCGGGAGTGCTCATCGGAGGAATGGATTACCTCCCCGGTAATGCCGTCCAGAGCGGCCGTGCCGGTATGGGTCAGCCGCTGCGCCTCGGACAAGTAGGCTTCGCTTGTCCGCAGCTCGGCCGTGCGCTCGGCCACCTTCATCTCCAGCTCGTCCCGGGCCTGACGGAGCTCCTTTTCGGCCCTCATCCGCTCGTGGACGAGGGCTGCGCTCTGGAATGCCGTGGCAGCGTGATTGGCTGCCAGACGCAGCAGAAGCTGGTCAGTCTCCGTCGGGAAGCCGGCGCGATCACAGGCCGCGGCGACCATGCCCTCGGCATTGACACCGATGGGGATGACAACACCGGAACATGGCTCGACGCCGCCAACGTCGGGAATGACGTCCACACCTGAGAGCCGGCCGCCGTCGGCGAGATGGTTTTCCAGCCATTCCGGAAACGTCTTCCATGCGTTCCCCCGCGTGACGTCGACCGCGCCATCGACACCGGGAACGCACAAACGAACGAAAACGAAATCAAGCCGCAGCAATCCGGTCAGCACATCGGCGAGCCCGGCCGCCACGGCAGCTGGTTCTCTGCCGATCCACGCCACCGGGATAGCGGAAAGCGCCACGAGATCCCTGAGCACGGTTCGCAGCGCGCGGATCTCGTCATCGGCCTCGATGGACATTCACTGCGCCGTGCTTGCGCTCTGGCGGACCGGCCACCGCTCCCCGATCTCGCGCAGCAACTGATCAGGTGAAACGAAGAACGGGTTCTCCTGAAGCAGTCCGCCGATAATCACGAATGGGTGCGTCCGCAGTGCGTCCATCACCACGCTCGCGCCGAATTTCGTCAGATCGTACGTGCAGATCACCGGACTGTCGTACTTGGGAATCACGTAGTTGATCCGCGTCTCGTACTCGATCAGGTCGCCGACGCCGGGCAAGTCGAGGAGCGCCCATTCCATGTGACCCAGGAAGCTTGTCTGTGCGTATCCCGCCGCAGGCCCGGACTGGAGCACTTGCTCGAATGACGCCAGCCAGGTGTCGAGGTCGAAGCGTTCTCCGCGGAGCGTGCTGTCTTGCCACGGCCACACCTCCAGCTGGCCGGTGGCCATCGCCTCCGGCACATCGATGCCCGCGTCGGCGAGCCAGCTGAGATGTTCTTCCTGTCGCCCGGGATCTACGTAGTGGTAGGCCTTATCCCCGCGGTCGAAACCGTCTTTGATGAACGGGCGTAGCACGCGGTGCTGCTCGTCGACGGTGTTGAAGAACGCGCAAATGTGACGATGCTGGCCGATTGTAGTCCCGGTAAGCTGCTGGGAGTGCCCGGTGCTCTCCATGTTCTCACTTCCGCGCAGAGAGCCGAGCGCCGAGCCGCGCTCCAGCCCGGCGAACCGGTCTCCCGCCGCCCGGTCCGATCTCGCACACAGCTCAGGCGCGACCGGGCTCGACCTTGACGAACAGAACGCAGCATACGTCGCCGTTCCCCGCCTGTCGACGGTGGCGGCCGTCATGCCTCGAGGTTTCCAGCTAGCCGGTAGCGGTGCTGGCCGCCTGCCGGGCAGACCGGGCCACTCCTATGCGCGATCGTGAACTACATGCGGCACGGCGCCGGGCGCCGGGCCTTTCACACGACATAAGGAGGCAGCGATGTCTACCAACGGACAGACTGCGGCTGGGGTTACGGTCCCCGACACGAAGCTGGCCCGTGAGGCCACCGAGCTGGTACGCGAGTCAACCACCGACCTGGTGTACCACCATTCCCGGCGGGTCTACTGGTTCGGCAGCCTGCAGGGCCGGAACCGGGGACTCAGCTTCGACCCTGAACTGCTGTATATCGGAGCGATGTTCCACGACCTGGGCCTGAACGCGGAGTACCGCGGCAGCGGCCGGCGCTTCGAGGTGGACAGTGCCGACGAGGCGCGCCGCTTCCTGCAGGGCAACGGCGTGCCCGAGGACAGCATCCGCCGGGTGTGGACGGCCATCGCCCTGCACACCACGCCCGGCATCCCCGAGTTCATGGAGCCCGAGGTCGCCCTGGTCACCGCGGGAGTCGAATACGACGTGCTCGGCATCGGATACCACGACGTGAGCGACGCCGACCGGGCCGAGATCACCGCCCTGCACCCGCGGCCGGACTTCAAGCGCAGCATCCTGGCGGCCTTCACCGAAGGCATCGCGCCCAAGCCGGAAACGACGTTCGGCAACGTCAAGGCGGACGTCCTGGATCGATACGTCCCCGGCTACCAGCGCGGCAACTTCGTGGACACCATCTTGAACTCCGACTGGCCGGAGTAGGCGCCTGGCCCTGCGTCTACTGAGCCTTGCCAGAGGCCACGGCCGCCGCCCAGCGCTAGCGGCCTGCCGGGCACCGGGCTACCGTCAGCCTTATGAACGCGCCAGATTACGGCGCCGACACGGGCCATGCCGCTGGCGCGGCGGAGGGCGATGATGCACCCGGCCAGACGCGGCTGCGTCAGCTTGCCGACGAGCAGGCCGCGCTGCGGCGGGTGGCCACGCTGGTGGCGCGCGGAGCGCCGGCGGACGAGCTGTTCGCCGCGGTTCCCCAGGAGGCCGGGCAGCTGCTTCACGCCGACCAGACGGCGATGATCCGCTACGGGTCCGACGGTACGTCGACCGTCGTCGCCAGCTGGAGAAGGACCGGCGAACCCGTCCCGCCCGTCGGCGACCGGCAGCGTCTCGGGGGGGAGAACCTCACCACGATCATCTCGCGGACACGCCGCCCGGCCCGGATCGACAGCTACGCTGACGCCTCCGGCGGCCCTGCTGTGGCCGCCCGTGAGGCCGGCTTCCGCGCAGCGGCGGGGGCGCCGGTCATCGTCAAGGGCCGCCTGTGGGGCGCCATGATCGCATGGACGGCCGATGAGCATCCGCTGCCCCTGGACACTGAAGCGCGTCTGGCCTCGTTCACGGACCTTGTGGCTACCGCGATCGCCAACGCCCAGACCGCGCGGGAACTGCGCGGGCTCGCGGACACCCAGGCGGCGCTGCGTCGGCTGGCCATTCTGGTCGCGCGGGGCGAACCGCCCGAAGCGGTGTTCGCGGCCGCGACCGGGGAAGCGCTGCGGTATTTCGGTGGCGGCACCGCCCGGATGATCCGGTACGAGACCGACGGGACGGCGACGCTCCTGGCGAACGAGGGCACGACGGGCCCCCACGTGCGGGTCGGGGACCGCTGGGAGGGCTACCCGCCGGCCGGGCTGACCGCGACCGTCCGGCGGACCGGCCGGGCCGCCCGGGTCGATGACTATCGTGACATCCCGGGCGGGGAGCCGTATCTCCGCGAGGGGCTGCGGTCCGCGGTCGCCCTTCCGATCCACGTCGATGGCCGGCTGTGGGGGGCGATCGCCGTCGGGTCCGCGCAGGCGCCGCTGCCGCCCGACACCGAGCAGCGCATGACGCACTTCACCGATCTGGTCGCCACCGCGGTCGCGAACGCGCAGAACCGGGACTCGCTGGAGGCCAGCCGGGACGAGCTAGCCCGCCTGCTGGCCGAGCAGGCCGCGCTGCGCCGGGTGGCCACGCTGGTCGCCCGCGGAATCGATCCGGCCGAGGTCTTCTCGGCGGTCGCCGAGGAAGTCCGCCGGCTGCTCGACGCAGACAGGGCGGGCATAGCCCGCTTCGAGCATGACGGGAAATCGGTCGTGGTCCTCGGGGGTAGCGGGAAGGACGAGGATGTGGTCCAGTGGCCGGCCGGGACGCGCGTGGCCGTCCCCGGCTACGCGGCCCTGGGCATGGTGTGGCGGACCGGCCGCCCTGCCCAGGTCAACGAGGACGCGTGGAGCGGCGTGTCGGACGCCGCCGCCGACGCTCTGCGCGAGCTGGGCATCCGGTCGACGGTGGCCAGCCCGATCATTGTCGAGGGCCGGCTGTGGGGCGCGGTAAACGCGTGGACCAGGCAAGGGCCGTTTCCTGATGGCACCGCGGACCGGATGGCGGACTTCACCGAGCTGGTGGCGACGGCAGTCGGGAACGCCGAGAGCCGGGCCGAGCTGGCCGCCTCACGGGCGCGGATCGTCGCCGCCGCCGACCAGGCCCGGCGGCGGATCGAGCGGGACCTGCACGACGGGACCCAGCAGCGGCTGATCTCACTCGGCCTGGAGCTGCGGCTGGCGCAGTCCATGGTGCCGGCCGACCTGGCCGGGCTGGAGGCGGCGATCGGCAAGGCCGCGGACGAGCTGACCGGGGTGGTGGAGGATCTGCGCGAGATCGCCCGCGGCATCCACCCGGTGATCTTGTCCGAGGGCGGCCTGGAGCCGGCCCTGCGGACGCTGGCCCGCCGGGCCGCGGTCCCGGTCGAGCTCGACGTTCCCGCGCTCGGGCGGCTGCCGGAACCGGTCGAGGTGGCGGCCTACTACGCCGTCTCCGAAGCACTCACCAACGCGACCAGGCACGCGCACGCGTCGGGCGTCGAGGTGAGCGCGGAAGTCTCCGGCGGCACGCTGCGGGTGTGCGTGCGAGACGACGGTGCCGGCGGCGCCGACCCGCTAGGGGGCTCAGGGCTGGCCGGGCTGAAGGACCGGATCGAGGCGCTGGGCGGCACGTTCTCCGTACACAGTCCGGCAGGCGGTGGCACGACGATGTCCTGCGAGCTTCCGGTCGTGACCGGCACCGCGCTACCGTCAGCGTTATGAACGCGCCAGACACCGGCGCCGACGTGGGCCATGCCGCTGGCGCGGCGGAGGGCCATGATCCAGCTGGCCAGGAACGGCTGCGCCAGCTTGCCGATGAGCAGGCCGCGCTGCGGCGCGTGGCCACGCTGGTCGCCGGCGGCGCGCGCCCGGCCGAGGTGTTCGGCGCGGTCGCCGATGAACTCGGCCGCCTGATCGGCGCCGAGGCGACGTTCATCTCCAGCGTTGACCTGTCAAGCCCCCGCCGGCCGGGGGCGGCCGCGGCTGGCCCGCCCGGAGAGCGCGGGGAGCTAGAAGGGTCCTTCACCGTCGTCGGGTCCTACGGCCGGGTACGTGATGAAGTACCGGTCGGCTTCCGGATAAAGCTGCAGCCCGGGATGGTCACTACGGCTGCCCTCCGGACCGGGCTCCCGGTCCGGATCAACGGCGAGAGGCTGGCGCACGGCCCGTTTGGTGCCATAGTCGGCAGGCTGGGCCTGCGGGCCGCGGTCGCCACGCCCATTGTGGTGGAGGGGCGCTACTGGGGCGTGACGGTGGCCGCGACCCCGCAGGAGGATTTCCCGGCCGGCACCGAGTCGCGGATGGCGGACTTCATGGAGCTTGCCGCGACGGCGATCGCCAACGCCCAGGCCGAGCAGAGACTGCGCGAGCTCGCCGACACCCAGGCGGCGCTGCGGCGGCTGGCTACGCTGGTCGCCCGGGGCGAACCGCCAGAGGCGGTATTCGCGGCCGTCACCAGGGAGGCTCTCCGGCATTTTGGCAGCGGCACCGCCAGGATGATCCGGTACGAACTCGACGGAACGGTGACGCTCCTCACCAACGAAGGCCTGACGGTCCCCGACGCACGGGTCGGGGACCGCTGGGAGGGCTACCCGCCGGCCGGGCTGACCGCGACCGTCCGGCGGACCGGCCAGGCCGCCCGGATTGATGACATCCGCGACCTCCCCGGCGGGGAGCCTTATCTCCGCGAGGGGCTGCGGTCCGCGGCCGCCATGCCGATCCACGTCAACGGGCGGCTGTGGGGAGCGATCGCCGTCGGGTCCACAGAGGCGCCGCTGCCGCCCGATACCGAGCATCGGATGACGGAGTTCACCGATCTGATTGGCACCGCGGTGGCCAACGCGCAGAACCGGGCCGCGCTGGAGGCCAGCCGGGACGAGCTGGCCCGCCTGCTGGAGGAGCAGGCCGCGCTGCGCCGGGTGGCCACGCTGGTGGCCCGCGGGATCGACCCGGCCGAGGTCTTCTCGGCGGTCGCCGAGGAAATCCGCCGATTGCTGGACGCGGACCACGCCGGCATCGGCCGGTTCGAGCCGGACGGGACCGCGGTCGTGGTCGTCGGTGGTGTCGGGGACGATCCGATCACGTTGCCGGCCGGGACGCGCGTGGAACTCCGCGACTACCTTCCCCCGGCGGCGGTGTGGCGGACCGGCCGCCCCGCCCGGGCCGACCAGGACCAGTGGAGCAGTGTGCCAGACCCGGTCGCCGACGGGCTGCGCACGCTAGGAATCCGGTCGGTCGTGGCGAGCCCGATCATCGTCGAGGGCCGCCTGTGGGGGGTGGTGACCGTATTGACGACGCGACGGCCGTTTCCTCCCGACACCGCCGACCGCCTGGCGGACTTCACCGAGCTTGTCGCGACGGCCGTCGGGAACGCCGAGAGCCGGGCCGAGCTGACGGCCTCGCGGGCGCGGATCGTGGCCGCCGCGGATCAGACCCGGCGGCGGATCGAGCGGGACCTGCACGACGGGACCCAGCAGCGGCTGGTCTCGCTCGGCCTGGAGCTGCGCCTGGCGCAGGTAATGGTGCCCGCCGAGCTACCGGGGCTGGAGGCGGAGATCGGCCGGGTCGCCGGCGAGCTGAACGGGGTGGTGGAGGATCTGCGCGAGATCGCCCGCGGCATCCACCCGGTGATCTTGTCCGAGGGCGGGCTGGGACCGGCCCTGCGCACGCTGGCCCGCCGGGCCTCGATCGCGGTCGAGCTCGACCTGGCCGCGATCGGGCGGCTGCCGGAGCCGGTCGAGGTGGCGGCGTATTACGTCGTCTCCGAGGCGCTCACCAACGCGACCAGGCACGCGCACGCCTCGGTAGTGTGCGTCGCCGCCGAGGAGCGAGGCGACAGTCTCCGTCTGTCGATCCGCGACGACGGCGCGGGGGACGCCGATCCGGCCCGCGGCTCGGGCCTGATCGGCCTCCGCGACCGGGCGGAGGCCCTGGGCGGGTCTCTCGAGGTGAGCAGCCCTCCCGGCGAAGGGACGTTGATCCTCGTCCTGCTTCCGCTGCGGCTCCACTGACGTCGACAGCCGTCATCCTCTGTTGCTGTCCGGAGTCCGCTGATTCCTGCTGGCCGGTAGTCGGGTTGGACGCTGGCTGTGAAGACGTAAGCGGACCTGGCCGCGAAACTGGACGGTATGCGGCGCGATCCCCAGCGAAGCCGTGAATGTGGAAGGAAGCGAGGCACGGACGATGGCGGAGACTCTGGCTACGAAGACATCGCTTTCCGGATACGAGGGGCCAGGCACGTTTGAGGCGGCCCGGGCTAGGGCGCTGTTCGCCTCGACCCTGCAACCCTCCGGGTCACCTTCCCCCCGCCAGATCCGTCGCGCCGTCACGGCGACGCTGCAGCGGCTCGGAGTCCGCGGCTGTGCCGCACGGATGGCCGGTGAGTTCGGTGACCATCCGGACACCGCGGTGGCCAGGATGAGCTGGGCTCTGGCGACGATCGAGACGGTCTACCCGGCGCAGTCGGCGATCCCGGCTCCGGACCTGCGGCCACTTGCTTTCGCGAGCTGACCGCAGGGTCACGGGCTGTGTTCCGACCACGACCCGAACGCCCAGGATCCCGAGACTGAACGGCCCTGCGATGACGATTGTGAACGTCGGCGTGTCCCACACGATCGCGCCGGCCGAGGTGCTCGAGAGGCTCGCTGTCCCGGCCGCCGAACTGGGCGGCGTGCTAGCCCAATTGCACGCCGTGCCGGGCATCGACGAAGTGGTCGTCCTGTCCACCTGCAACCGGGCCGAGGTCTACGCGGCCACGTCAGGACCGGCCGGACAGGTGACCGAGGCCGTCGCGGACCTCGTGGCCGCGCGCGGGCGGCTCCAGGCCGACGAGGTCCTGCGGCTAGCCCGCATCCGGGTCGGCGGGGCAGCTGCCGAACATTTGTTCTCGGTGGCATGCGGGCTGGATTCGATGGCCGTCGGTGAGGATCAGATCGTCGCCCAGATCAAGGACGCAGCCCGCGCGGCCCGCGCGGCCGGAACGACCGGCCCTGTCATCACCGGCCTGATCGACGCGGCGCTGCGGGCCAGCAAGCAGGCCCGGACGCAGACCACGATCGGCACCGAAGGCATCTCGCTCGCCCGGGCCGGCCTCGACCTCGCCGCCGCACACCTGGGCGGGCTCGCCGCCCGTCATGCGATCGTGCTCGGGACCGGCAGCATGGGCAAGCTCGCGGCCCGGCTGCTGCGCGAGGCCGGCGTGGGCCGGCTGGGGGTGGCCAGTCGCAGCCCGGCGCGAGCCGCCCAGGTGGCCAAGGCAGTGCGAGGCAGGCCCCTGGCGGCCAGCGACGTGCCCGCCGCGCTCGCCGACACCGACATCCTGGTCACCGCCACCGGGTCCGCCGTACCCGTCATGCGCGCCGGCCAGCTGCGGGCGGCCAGGGAACCGGTCGGCGGCCGGCCGCTGTTCGTCCTCGACCTGGGCATGCCGCCCAACGTCGAACCGGCCGCCGGCCACTTGGCCGGCGTCACGCTCATCGACCTGGCCGCACTGGGCCGGCACCTGGCCAGCCTCGACGTACCGGGCCAGATCCCCCAGGTTCGCGCCATCGTCGCCGCCGAGGCCGCAGCGTACATGGACCGGCAGGACCAGGCGGCCGCCGCGCCGGTTATCGCCGCGATGCACGCGCAGATCAGGCGGCTCGCCGACGCCGAACTGGCCCGGCTGCACGACCGGTTGCCGGAGCTCAGCGAACAGCAGCGGGCCGAGACCACGGCTACCGTCCATCGCATCCTGCGCAAGGTCCTGCACCGGCCGACGGTCCGGGCCAAGGAGTTTTCCGCCGGCCCGCAAGGGCCCCTGTATCTCGAGGCGTTGCGGCAGCTCTTCGACCTCGGCACGAGTGAGGCCAGGGCGTGAGCTCCTCGTACCACCGTCCGCTGCGGGTGGGCACCCGCGGCAGCCCGCTCGCGCTGGCCCAGGCCGGCCGGATCGCCCGGCAGTTGCGTGAGCAATGCGGCCGGCTGGCCGTCCTGGTCACGGTGGCCACGCCGGGAGATGAGTCCACTGCGCCGATCGAACAGCTCGGCACGACCGGGGTGTTCACCACCACCCTGCGCGAGGCGCTCCTGCACGGCCACGTCGACCTCGTCGTCCACTCCTGCAAGGACCTGCCGACCGCGCCGGTACCGGGGCTGCAGGTGGCGGCGTACCCGTCCCGGGAGGACCCGCGCGACGCACTGGTCTGGCCGGGCGGGACCAGCCTGGACGCACTGCCGGACGGAGCGCGGATCGGCACCGGGTCACCCCGGCGGGCCGCCCTGCTCCGCGCCGCCGGCCGCCGCCTGCAGATCGTGCCGATCCGCGGTAACGTTGGCACCCGCCTGCGTAAGCTGGCCGACGGCGAGGTCGACGCCGTGGTACTGGCGACGGCGGGCCTGTCCAGGCTCGGACTGCTCGACGCAGGCACCACGCCGCTGGAGCCGTCGGTGCTGATGCCCGCCCCGGCGCAGGGCGTGCTGGCGGTCGAGTGCCGTACCGACGATCCGGTTACCGCGGCGCAGCTCAGGATCCTCGATCATGCACCAACCCGGGCGGCGGCGATCACCGAACGTGGCTTCCTGGCCGCGCTGGACGCCGGCTGCAGCGCGCCGGTCGGCGCCCTGGCTGAGCTGGCCACCGGGGCCGGGGCCGAAGGGGCCGAACCGGCGGTGCGCGTGTCCGGAGTCATCGCCGCCCCGGACGGCTCCTCGGTGATCCGGGCGCAGATGTCCGGCCCGGTCGGTGACGGCGACGCGCTCGGCCGCCGGCTGGCGAACGCCTTGCTCGAGCACGGCGGCGCCGCGCTGCTCGACCGCACGTGGCACGGGGTCTTCGCTTGAGCAATTTCCTGAGCGCCGCCTGGGGCGCCGACACGCCGACCGCCCCGATCTGGCTGATGCGCCAGGCCGGACGCTACCTGCCGGAGTACCGCAAGCTGAAAGAACGGTACGGTTTCTGGCGGATGTGCCGCACCCCGGAGATCGCCGCCGAGGTGACCCTCCAGCCGGTGCGACGGTTCCCGCTGGACGCGGCCATCCTGTTCAACGACATCATGACGCCCCTGCCGCCGATGGGTGTGGACATCGACTTCGATCCCGGGCCGGTTATCCGGGAACCGGTGCGCACCCCCGAGACGGTACACCGGCTGCGGGTGCCGACCTGCGACGAGGTCGCCCCCTTCGTCGCGGACGCGATCCGCCTCGTCCGGCCGGCGTGCGCGGTACCGCTGATCGGCTTCGCCGGAGCGCCGCTGACACTGGCCGCCTACCTAGTACAGGGCGGTGGTTCCGCCGGCTACCTGGACTTCCGCGGATGGCTCGTGCGCAACCCGGGGCTGGCCCGCGAGCTACTGGACAAGCTGACCGACGTCACCATCGGGTACCTGCGCATGCAGGTCGGGGCGGGCGCCCAGGCGATCCAGATCTTCGACAGCTGGGCAGGCATCTGCCACGAGCGCGGATACGCCGCGTTCGGGCTGCCGTATGCCGCGCGCGTGCTCGACGCGCTGGCCGGCCTCCGCGTCCCGCGGATCTATCTCGCAGTCGGGGCATCGCACCTGTACCCGCTGATAGCGACCCTGCCGGCCGAGGTGGTCAGCGTGGACTGGCGGTACGGGCTGAACCGCTGCCGGCTGGCCATGCCCGGCAAGGTGATCCAGGGCAACCTCGACCCGGTGGTGCTGCTGGCCGGCGACCAGGTCATCGACGCGGCCGCGGTCCAGCTCCTGCACGAGGGGCTGGGCGGGGCACACATCTTCAACCTGGGGCACGGGGTGCTGCCTACAACGGACCCCGGCGCCGTCGCGCGGCTGGTGGACACCGTGCACCGGTTCAGCCGGACAGCCGGCGCGGCGATCGGCAGCACAACCAGGCGCGGGTCGACGGCATGACCGGGGGCCAGACCAACGCCTCCCGCATCCGGGAACTGAATGCCACCATCCGGTATGTGATGTGGTCGGTGTTCAGGATGGACGGCCGACTCGGGGCGGCCCCGTCCGAGGAGATCACGGCCGAGGCCGAGGCCCTGCTGGAGCAACTGGCCGACCAGGACGTGGTGGTGCGCGGCAGCTACGACGTGTCCGCGTTGCGCGCCGACGCCGACGTGATGGTGTGGTGGCATGCGCCGGGCGCGGACGCGCTGCAGCAGGCGTACGGGATGTGGCGGCGCACCGCGCTGGGCCGCCACCTGGCCCCGGTCTGGTCATCGATGGCGATGCACCGGCCGGCCGAGTTCAACCAGAGTCACCTGCCCGCGTTCCTGGCCGGCGAGCAGGCCCGCGACTACGTCTGCGTGTACCCGTTCGTGCGCTCCTACGAGTGGTACCTGCTGCCCGGCACCGAGCGCCGCGAGCTGCTGGCCGAGCACGGCCGGATGGCCCGCGGCTACCCGGACGTCCGGGCGAACACGGTGGCCTCGTTCGGGCTGAGCGATTACGAGTGGATACTCGCGTTCGAGGCCGACGAACTGCACCGGATCGTGGACCTGATGCGTGACCTGCGCGGGTCCGGCGCCCGCCGGCACGTCCGCGAGGAGGTCCCGTTCTTCACCGGCCGCCGCCGCTCGATCAGCGAGATCCTGGCAACATTGCCCTAGCGGAGGCAAAAACCCCGAACCGTCCGCAGGCATCCGATTGTTTCCCCGCTCCGGGCGGGGGGAGGATGGTCGGGGACGTGCACCATGCGTCGCCGGCCGCGGGCGAGAACGCCACCGTCGGTATCATAGGAGCTCGCGTGGCTAAGCTGCTCATGATCGTGTCCAGCGCGCGGACCATCAGGCTGGCCGACGGCACCGATCATCCGACCGGCTACCGGGCCGAAGAGGTCCGGAAGCCCTATGAGACGTTCGTGGCCGCGGGCGTTGACGTGGTGATTGCCACGCCGGACGGGAAGGTGCCACGGCCGGACCCGTGGGGCCTCGAGCCGTTCTTCCACTATCCGCAGGTGGACGAGGATTTCATGTTCTCGGTGCTGCGCCGGTTCGCCTATCACCCCGACCGCGTGCGGGTGACGTTCACGCACTTCAGCGAGCTGAACCTGGTGGCGATCCGACGGGTCTACCGCGGCCTGCTTGATGCCGGCATGGAGGCGGCGGAGGCGCGCAGGGCAGTCGAATCGGCGGCGCACCGGGCCTGGCGGCACAACCGTGACTTCATCGGGGTGCTCGCGGAGGACGATGAGGTGACGAGCCGGCTGCCGGCGGAGCGGATCAGGCAGATCCGGGACGAGGTGTGGCAGGAGAGCCAGGCCAGGGCAAACCGTGCGGCCGAGGCCCTGGCCAGGCTGCCCGGACTGCAGCATCCCGGCAACCTGGCCGCACTGACCGATGAGGAGGTCCTGGGCTTCGACGGAGTATTCATCCCGGGCGGCCACGGGTCCTTGGTTGACTTCGCGGACAACGCCGATATCGGCCGCGTCCTGCGGCTGATGCACGGCGCGGGCAAGCCCGTCGCCGCGCTGTGTCACGGGCCGGCGGCGCTCCTGTCCGCCCCG
>Ga0070707_100003799_pt1 | contig 14243 bp, 11 predicted proteins | sample KBSK5502metaG_FD_65468 | JGI IMG/M metagenome (GOLD analysis project Ga0070707, IMG submission 65468) | Corn, switchgrass and miscanthus rhizosphere microbial communities from Kellogg Biological Station, Michigan, USA - KBS K5-50-2 metaG | ecosystem: Host-associated > Plants > Roots >... | reverse complement strand
ATATGGGAGGCGAGGTTCCGCGCAAGTACTCTCCCCTGCTTGTCTCGCCCTTGCTCCCAGTCGATTTCCCAAGCCATGTACCACCCCTACACTAGTATCACTCGCCACCATGATCTCATTCCTTGGATGTCTAGTCATACTGGTAAAGGTACCCAGTGCGTCCTCAATCAACTTGACAGCCCTACCGTCATCTACCATTCGACGGGTGACTCTGATTACCCGCCAACCAAGCAAAACGGCGACATTGTACTTTTCGCAGTCCCCTTCGTAGCCAAGAATGCTGGTGTGTCGCCGCTGGCGTAGCTCGCCCGTGCGCTTGTCCCGGAACGGCGTCACGCCGCCCTCGACCTCTAGCAGCAGCCGGCGCTCAGGCCACGCCGCATCGGCGTGCCACCTGCGAGCAGGGTGCCAGCGACAGCTCCACTCAGGCTCAGGAAGGCGGAAGGCGCGCATCTGGAGATGCAGCGCTAGCTCTAGCCCCGTTTCCGGGCGCCGCTTCGCTTGTGCCTTCGTTGCCATGCCGCCCTCCATTCGCCAGGGGTGCCGCGCCGTCTCTCAACGGGCGGTCACGCGCATACGATTACGCCAAGCCTGCCGTACCGTGCCCCGCCACGCCTAACCACGCCCGGCTACACCACGCCTGCCAAACCAAACCAGCCGCGCCTTGCCGCGCCTTGCCGCGCCCTGCCTCACCATGCCTGCCGAACCGTGCCGAACCCTGCCATGCCACGCTACGCCTTACCTGACCACGCCTGCCGTGTCTCTCATACCCCTGGCGACGAAACACCGTCTCTCAACGGATGTCTGCGCCCATGACGTTACGCCGACTGAGGCTGGACGGTGTCTTGGCGCGCGAACTCGGATTCCAGTAGGACCAGCAGTTGTGCGCTGAGCGTGCGATGCTCGCGTTTCGCACTCGCTTGCACGCGCTCCACGATTTCACGTGGCAACGAGATGGACCGCTTGACGCGCTCCCCATCCTGCTTCGGTCTTGCCATATCTCCCTCCCTTCTGATAGCAAGTGTACCACAAATCTCCCTCTAATAGTAGGACGTAACCTTTTGAGAGATGTAACGCCCATTGTGACTATTGGCGGGCCGTGTTATACTACTGACGACGAAACCAGCCAACCGCAAGCGAGGGGAGAGTACCGTGGCAGACGACAGGCCGCCGATGAGCCGACTGGATAGTGCGCCGATACCGCGCGCCGTGGCGAATCCACTTGCAGCGCGTGCCTTCGCACAGGACATTCCGGCGCTCATCCGGCGCATCAACCGGCTGGCGCGGGCCTCCCGTGCCGTCAATGATGAGAGCCGTGAGGCGATGAGTCGCGCGGCACAGGCGGATGGCATCGGCATGGCGCCCTCGCGCATCGAGCGGCTGGAGACGCGAAGCAACCGGTCGGAAGTGGACGCGATTACGCTCTTTTGGACGCTCTTTCGTGGCGGCTACATGCTGCAAGACCTGTATCCCTCAGCAGCCGACGCGGGCGACTTGACCGCAGAGGAGCGCACACTGCTTCGCCATTACCGCACCGCCAAGTCGAGCATGCGGGGCCTGATCGTCTCGCAGGCGGAACTCATGGCACGGGCAGACGTCAGCGACCAGGAGATAAGCGAGCGCCCGCCGAACGTGCGTGAGTGGCCGCAGCGCGAGGCCAGTGCTGAGGTCACGGCGGCGCAAGAGCAGATACGCGAGCGCAGGCGCGGCAAGGGGAGCCGCCCGCGCAAGATGTACGGCGCCAACGGCACGAACGGCAAGGCCAGCAGCTAGCAGTAATACTGCGCGTTTGATACGGTGTCGTACTGAACTGCTGTAGTAGAGGGTTTGGGGCTTTCGGCGAGCGCCTGGGGCCTCGCACGTGGATGCGGGGGATAGCCACGACACACGCGTGTGGTGTCTGTGGTCTGGTGACGGTGAGCAGCGGGTGGGGCGCGCTGACCCAAGCACCTCAACGCGCACGTACGGGTGTGGACCAATGCGTATGGAGTACGCTCTTTCACCTGCCAGGATCTGCATGACGCCGGCGTGACGAGCTAGCGCTCCCCTCACCCGCCGGGCCACGCCCGCTGCTGCGCGGCCTGCCGCGGCGGGGACGACTGGCGTGACCATCCGGCTGGTCTTGTCTGCCACCACCTGCCAGGCGGGGGATGCGGCGCTCGAGTGCCATCTGCGTCGGGTCGCCTTCGCGCACTGACCACAGGCACGCCAGCGCCAACGCCCCTCGACCAGCGCCTGCGCACTCGATTCCGCTTCACACACCGTCGTGCCGACCACTTGCGCGCCCTCGAGGAGCGCTGGGCTCACGCGCTCGACGGTACGAGACTATTGCCCCGACGGCTTTTGAAGGCGGTCTGCTGCTCGGCGTCGGCTTGCGTGTGGCGCGGCCGCGGCGCTTGCAGGCTGTGCTTGAGGCGCACGAGGTACCTCCAGCCCAGCTGGTAGGTAACCAGTCCTCCTAAGCGCTCGGCCATCCAGGTGGCCACGTCTTGCCCCGTCCAGGGGTCGTTCCGCTGTACCGCCTCGGCCAAGATCTGGCGCAGTTCCTCCTGGAGGGCAGGGCAGAGGGCGGGTGGCGTCCGATACGAGCTCGTATGCCGACGGTTCTGCATGCCCTGCGGGCCGTGGGTGTTGTAGCGTTTCGCGAGCTGGCCGATCCAGTAGGCCGAGTATCCGGTCATGCTGGCAATCACTCTGGCCGTGAGACCTCGGGCCAAGAGCCAGAGGAAATGCCAGCGACTGCGCTCGACCGGATCCTTGGTGCCCCGGTAGCGTCCCACGAGTTCGTCAACGCTCAAATGCGGTTCGAGGTGGATGTATCGTGCCATGCCTCGCGTTCTACAACGGTGTGGCGCGACCCGGTATAAGTCGGACTCATCGTGATATTTCGACGGACGACCCTACGTGGGGTTCCCTCTTCTTCTGGGCCTTCCCCAGAATCAGGCGTCCACGCAACCGGCCCAACTCCAGTGTCGACGTGAGCGTCACGGTTGGACAGCGCCTGAGCCATCGTATAGCCACGCCTTAAAGGAGATCTCTAAGCTGTAGCCGTCCGGGTCCAAGATGTTCGCAGCGTAATATCGGGGGCCGAAGTGCGGCCGTAACCCCGGGGCTCCGTTGTCCGTGCCGCCATGACTCAATGCCGCGTCATAGGCGTCCTGGACCGCCTGCTCACTTAAAGCGGTGAATGCTACGTACAGTTCAGGAACACTTCTGCTGGATTTCTTGAGCCAGAAGCCGGGGCTATCCCCTCCAAACCCATAAAGATCCGGCCAACCGGCTTGCGCCTTGAAGTCCCAACGATGCGCAAAATCAAGAGGCGTTAGTACAGCCCCATAGAAGTCCAGCGATCTATCGATATCCGTGACAGGAAGATAGATGTGATCAATCGTATACACCTCCTTTGATAACCAGCCAGTGAACTGGCCAGTGCGATTAGACTCGAACGCACTCTTACTGTAGAGCGCGGAGTCCGGCGCGTACCTCGGTGACGAACTCGGCAGGATTCTCGTAGGCGGCGAAGTGGCCACCCCGTTGCGGTGTGCCGTAGTAGCGCAGATCGGTGTAGCGGGTCCGGGCCCAGCGCTCGGAGAGTGCGACGTTGTCAGCGGGAAAGTGAGAGTACGCGCTCGGCGCCGGCACTTCGTCGAAGGTTTCGATACTCGACGCGAGCGAGTGCCAGTACAGGCGGGCGGAGGAGGCCGCCGCCGCGTTCAGCCAGTAGACCATGACGTTGTCGAGCAGCTCGTCTTTGGTGAAGGAGCTCTCGAGGTCGTCGCCGCAGTCCGACCAGGTCTTGAACTTCTCGACGATCCACGCCAGCTGGCCGACGGGCGAGTCGGTGAGACCGTAACCGAGCGTCTGAGGTTTGGTGCCTTGCTCGATCGCGTAGCCGATCTCGGCCTGGCTGGCGTTCTGCAGGAGGGCGAGGTACCCCTGCTCCTCCTCGTTCGGCCCGCCGAACTCCGCCAGCTTCGCCGGGTCGGCGAGCGCCCAGTTGATGTGGATTCCGATCAGCTTGGCCGGATCGGCCAGCCAGCCGATCGCCGAACTGACATGCGCGCCCCAGTCGCCGCCTTGTGCCACCCAGCGCTCGTAGCCGAGCCGGTCCATCAGCCCGATCCACGCCTGCGCGATCTTCTCGAATCCCCAGCCGGTCACGGTCGGCTTTCCGCTCCACCCGTGGCCTGGCAGCGACGGGATCACCAGCTCGAGCGCGTCCGAAGCCTCACCGCCGTGGCCGACCGGATCCACGAGCAGATCGATCACCTTTGTGAACTCCATCACCGATCCCGGCCAGCCGTGGGTCATGATGCACGGCGTCGCCCCCTCAACCGGCGAGCGGACCCACAAGAAGTGGATGTCGACGCCGTCGATGGTCGTCATGAACTGCTCGTATCGGTTCAGCCGCTCGGCGACGCGCTGCATGTCGTAGGGCTTCTCCCAATACTCGGCGAGTTCCTGGACGTACGCCAGCGGGATCCCCATCGACCAGTCGCCGACGGGCTCCTTCTCCGGCCACCGCGTTCGTGCAAGCCGCCCGCGTAGATCATCGATCGCCGCGTCGCTGATCTCGACGCGGAATGGACGCAGCTCTGTTCTGCCGCTCCCTGATGGCTGCTGTGATCGTGTGACGGTACTCACGTCGTCTCCTTCGGTCGGTTCACGAATGTCGAATCCCCACCTTGGACCCTCCCCCTATGGGAGGGTCAAGCGTCTGATCGGTTCGTGACTCCCCTGAAAATGGGCATGGTCATGAGCCTCCTGCTAACGCCGGCGCTCCCCCGCTGGGCATGGTGGCCTGCTGAGCACGGAGCTGCACCTCGAAGCCCAGGTGCGTGAGTTGGTGGACTAAGCGCTTCGCGCGCGCGGCGGGATCGAGGCGCTGGAAGTAGTTCTCGCCGAGCTCGTGATAGGGCTGCCGGCGGGCAATGACGTGATAGATGATGACCAGGAGCGCATGGGCGAGCGCCACCACGGCTTTCTTGTGCCCGCGTCGGGCAGCAATGCGGTGGTAGCGTGCTGCGAGCGCGGTATGTTTGGTGTGCGCGGCCGCCTGCGCCGACTGGACCAGGATGGTCCGCAGCCAGACGTTGCCCTTGCGCGTGCGCCCGCTGCGCTGGCGCCCCGCACTCTCGTCGTTGCCGGGCGCCAGCCCCGCCCAGGCGGCCAGCGCAGCGGCAGAGGGGAAGCGGGTCATATCGGTGCCGATCTCGGCGACGACCACCTGTGCGGTGGCCTGCGAGAGGCCGGGAATGGTATCGAGCAAGGCGACCACTTCCGCCTCCTCGGCCTCGCTGGCGCAGGTCGCCTGAATCTGCGCCGTGAAGCGGGCAATGGTCTCTTCCACGCAGTCGATCTGCGCCAGCAACTCGGTCAGCACGAAGCTCTGGTGGGGACGCAGGTGGCCGCGCAGCGCCTGTTCCAGTTGCGGTCGCTTCTTGCGCAGCGGTCCCTTGGCGAGCTCAGCCAGGACGGCTGGGTCGGCTTCCCCGGCCAGCAGCGCCGCCAGGATGGCGCGCCCCGAGACGCCCATGATATCGGTGGCCACCGAGGCCAGTTTGAGGTTGGCGTCCTCCAGCGCTTTGTGCACGCGATTGACCAGGGTGGCGCGTGCGCGCACGAAGGTGGTGCGATAGCGCGTCAGGTCGCGCAACTCGCGCTGGGGACGCGGCGGGATGAAGCTGGGACGCACCAAGCCGTGCGCCAACAACTCGGCGATCCACTGGGCGTCTTTGACGTCCGTCTTGCGGCCGGGGACCGCCTTGATGTGCGCCGCGTTGAGCAGCCAAACCTCGCAGGTGCCTTCGAGCAGGTTGAAGACGGGTTTCCAGAACTCGCCGGTGCTCTCCAGACCGACATGCGTGCAGCCGCCCTCGGCCAGCCAGTCGGACAGCCGCAGCAGCTCGCCGGTGGTCGTGCCAAACGTCTGCGTCTCGGCCAGGCGCGCCCCCTGCGCGTCGCGCATGAGCCGGCAGACGACGACCGTCCGCTTGTGCACATCGATGCCTGCGCAGCGCTCAAAGACGATCTCCATATCGTGCTCCTCCGGCTCCTCCACGAGGGCAGCTGGCGCTGACGCCCCACCCACCCCCCACCCACGTCACCGCCGCAGTATCGGCGGATCCGTCGTCGCGGCGAGGAAGCCGCAAGGACATCGCTTCGAGCAGCATCTCCCCTACGCGCTCTCACCCGCAGCAATCGCTGTAGGGTGAGGCAGCAACTTCAGATTCCTGGCGATGTCCGGGCCCTACTATTCACCGGGCTGAGCGCACCCAGTCACGTGCCGACCTCTGCGCGAACTTCCTCTGCCAGGCAGCCTATCCCATTTTCATGCCTGCAGGTGAGCCACGCGCTCATGATTACTATTCTGGCGGATCCAGGCTCGAGTGAGCGATCGCCGTGTGGGCGCGACAAGTACCCACTTGGATGGAGCGTAGCGGCAAGGAGTTGCGCAGACCTTGCGCGGCGTGACGAAGCGGGAACAATCGTCTTCCTGAAAGGCCGCCTACCGGCACCCCGCAGGCGCTGAGGCGCTCGAGCACGGCGGCACGCCGTAGACCCACGCGCGTCGGGTCGGTGCCGCCACAACTCCACCAGTGGGACCAGCGCCAGACGTTCTCCCAGGGCTTCGTGGGCACCACGACCATCCAGGTCGACGCGCGCGGCCGCGTGGTCTATGAGGAATGGCGCACGGTTGACCCACACGGGAAGACCGTCATGGATACCTGGTTCTCGCGCGGCGATCTCTACGTCTACGCGGACAATGCACCCGTCCCCGCCGCAATCACCTCCCCACCCCAGGCCCCTCAGGGCGGCTGCTAGAGGTCATCTCCTGCTTGCCTCTGAGGGTGGCTCTGACTGGAGGGAAGCCGCCGCCAAGCAGGGCAGACCCACATTTATGAGATGATACCGTGTCGCATCATTCCGTTGTAGAAGGCCTCCGCTCGAACTCGCAAACACAAGCGCCTGGCGTCTGCCCAAACTACAACGGTACGGCACGACGCGGTATCAGACATACATTCACAGTGCGCGAATATGCCTTGCTTGCCTATTGACAGTTCATCTATACTGCGTTCAGCGCCAGCCACCCCATGCCAGTCACTCCGCCAAGTGAGCCATTGCAGTCTCCGTACGGGGGATCCTTCTATGGTGACAGAAGCGCCACATGCTCCTCGTGCCACTTTCCTGACTCTCCTGAGCTGCCTCTTGCTCTGCTCCGCCCTGCTGCTCTCTTCCTGCGACCTGGGGAATGCGACAGCAAGGCCGCACGGCCCTCAGCGCGGGGGCAGTATCACTACCGCCATCGAGGGGGATGTGGAGTCGCTCCTGCCGTTCCAGCCCTTTGGAGGAGAGACGCTGTCGGTCGATCAGGCGATCTGGACGCCGCTGTGGTACGGCGACCCCACCAGTACCATGCACCCTGGCTTGGCCCAAGAGATTCCGTCGCTACAGAATGGCGGCATCTCCGCCGATGAGAAGACCTGGACGATCCGGCTTCGACCCCATCTGAAGTGGTCCGATGGCTTGCCGCTGACCGCCGACGACGTGGCCTTCAGCCTCAACATCTACGCCGACCCGCACTTCGGCCGCAACGGCGGCTTTCCGCTACACGACCCTGCCGACCCCATCGACTTCCTAGGCGCCACTATCCTCGACCCAATCACCGTCCGCTTCACCCTGGCTCACCCTGATCATTTATTGCTCGCGATCCTGGCGGACGGCGTCGCGGGTCCGATCCCTCAGGAGATCTTCGGCGCCGTGCCCCCAGGAGACATCGCCAAGTCCCACCAGGGCTTCTTCCCCACGGTGGTGAGCGGACCGTTCGAGCTGAAGGAGCACATTCAGGGCGATCACCTCACTGTTGTGCGCAACCCGTACTACTACCAGGGTCCCGCTAAGCCCTACCTCGACCAGATCACCTTCCGCTTCCTCTCGAGTCAAGAGGCCATCTTCAGTGCACTGCAGGCGGGCAGAGTGGATACGACGTATGACCTGTCCCTCGCCAGCCTAGACCGCGCCCGCGAGCTCACCGGCTATTCAACCTATCTGGACCAGTTTCCGTCCGGGTATGAGGTGCTCATCTTCAACCTGACCAACCCTATGCTCAAGGACTTGGCAGTGCGCCAGGCGCTGACGCTGAGTCTGGACCCCCGTCGGGTGATGGCGCTCCTCCCCCCCGGCATCGCTGCGCCGACCTGCGACGACCAGGCGGGCACCTTCGCGCATGAGCCGCAGCTCACCTGCTATCCGCAGGATCCGCTGCGTGCGGGGATACTACTGGACCAGGACGGCTGGCGGCTCGGCCCAGACGGGATCCGCCACAAAGGGAGCCAATCGCTGGCGCTGCGCTACGCGACGTTTAACACGAACAATAACCCATATCGGCTCCAGATCGAGGCGCTGGCGCAGGCAGCCTGGGCGCGGATCGGCGTCAAGATCACCTTCCAGAACTACGCTACCCATGAGTTCGTCCTTAGTGTCTTGCCACATGGGACCTTCGACATCGCCGAATTTTATCACTGGCCTAGCTACGACCCCGACGACGGTTGGTTCTTCATGTGTAACCAGACTCCCGACAAGGGCGGCGGCAATGACATGCACTATTGCAACTCAGTGGTGGACCTGACGGAGACCTCACAGCAATCCACAACGGACATCGACGTACGCAGAGCGGCTTACCACACCATTCACGCGATTATCCTGGCCGATGTGCCGGTGATGTACCTGTACAGTCTTCGGCAAGCCGCAGTGTACCGCAGCACGCTGCACAACTACAGCCCATCGGCGGCTGGCGCCGATGAGCTGTGGAACGTCTGGGACTGGTATCTGGCGTAGCGGCAAGCGGCGAGGTGTCGAGCCGCTCACCACCTGTGTCCGATACACCCCCCGTAGCGTGTTGTGTCCCCTTCCACCCGGTTCGCGCGATGCTGCTGGTGAGCGAGGTCACGCGGCGTGCGTCTGGCGCGGGGAGATTAGCTATGGCCGCTTCAGGCCAGCCGGAGTGGTTCGAGGATCTGCTCCAGGGTCACTACCGGCGCCTCCTCGCCTTCGCCTGCGGGCTCCTCGGCGACACACACCAGGCGGATGACGTTGTCCAGGAGGTCTTCGTCGCAGCCTGGCGCGCGGCGCAGCAGCACAAAGCGCCGTTTGAGGCCGCCCTCGACGAGGTGGGTGCGCATCGCTGGCTGTTCCGTGTCGCCTACCGTCGCGCGATCTCGCTGCGCCGGCATAACGGCGTGCTGCACTGGGAATCGCTCGACGCCATCGAGGAGGACGAGGACGATGTCAATCTTGGAACGGCACTGAGCGCCACGCCGTCTTCGTTCGAAGATCAGGTGGTCGAGCGGGCGGCGCTGACTGCTGCGCTCGCTCACCTGTCGTCCATTGACGCTACCTGCCTCCTGCTCCATGTCGTCCATGGCTTTTCAGCCGCCGAGGTTGCGCAGATCATCGAGGTCAGTCCCGAGGCCGCCAAGAAGCGCCTCTGGCGCGCAACCGAACGCCTGCGCACCGCCTACTTCGCACGTGACGGCGCTCCAGCGGGAAGGATCATCCGAAATTGAACCAGAGCTCCGCCTTTCTCTCGCCTCCTGAGCCAAGCGCCTTCTGTACGGCCTACGCGCCGCTCCTGCCATTGCTGAAATCGGACGGACTGCCATTCGACGAAGCACGCTCGGTTAATGAGCATGTGGCGGGGTGCGCCTGGTGTCAGGCGAAGCTTGCCGAGTACGACGCCCTCTACGCGGCGCTGCGGCGCCAGTTTGACCCCGACGCCGCGGACCTCGCTTCCCGTGTCCCCACCGTCAGCGAGATCGCGGCTCGCAGTGTGCGACCCTCAGCTCCCAGGTCGTCACGAGTCACGGCGCCTCCGGGGTCCCTTGCCCGTTCGCCCTCACGCTTGCGCCGGCTGCTCCCCTTCGAGGCGGTTGCCGCGCTGCTGCTCGTCGCACTCTTCGGCGCGCTGCTGTTCGGTCAGAAGGGCTTCTTGTTCGGCGGATCACCCACGCTCGACGCGCAGGCACGGGCCTACGTGGCGGTGCTGCGTGCCTATTACCCACCTGTGCTGGACGCCCTCGGAACCGAAAATCTCCAATGCATCGCTGGGTATGACAGCGCGCCCGCGGCGGACAAGCCTGCACATATGACCGGATGCCGACAGGTGGAAGCGGCCGTCGTGATTGCCAGCCAGACCTTGCTCGCCCGACTGGAGGTTACCCCCGCGCCGCCGCGCTGGCAGGATGCGGACAGTAAGTTCAAGGCGTGGGCCAGTGCGCTGATCAACGCCTACAACCACCGCATCCAGGCCATAAACATAGGCGATACCACCCAGTTTGCGCAGCTCGTGGATACGGAGATCGACCCCGCCTTGGGACAGTCCTGCGCTCCGATCCAGCAGATCAACGCCGAGCTTCCTGCCAACAGCCAGTTCCCCTTAAGCGTATCAGGAAGCTGTGTGTAGGATCGCGTCATCGTCTCCTGTCTCTCTGCGACCGCTTTGCGAATTTTGCGAGCTTCTACGCTGCGCTGTCCCCTTTCAGCCTGCTTGCGCGATGCTGCGACACTCCGCGTGTGCTTGAGTCAGCGCAAGCTGGCAGTTCCTTTACGGGTCATCTGCATGGCATCCTGCCACTGACCACAGCGCCACGTGCGGCAACTGATGAAGCGCCGGTGTCATTCGATTGACAGTTGACATGCCTTGCCTGATTTGCTAGGCTGGCGCCAATCGAGTGCCCTGACGGTAGACCTGGACCAGGCGCGATCGGACTTCTTGACTGGGGGAAGAGGGTGTAGGGGACGCATGGACAACTCGCCCACTCCGCGGGACGACGCCACCAACACGGCCAGCGGAGTCGCCACTGACGCTGCACAACGGTGGCACCCCGGCCGCGTTCGGCTCTTGACCGCGGGCGTCCTCATCGCGGTGGTCGCGGCGTTCCTGGCAGGCGTTGCCACGAACGGCCTCCCACCCAGCGACGTGGGCACTCCAGTGCGGGGCGGCAGTATTGTGGATGTTGAGCTATCCGACGCCGACACCCTTCTCCCGCTTCGCCCGCTCAACGCGTGGAGCGTCCTGGTCGACCAAGCTCTTTGGGCGCCGCTCTGGTATGGCGACGACCAGGGCGTGCTGCACGCCGGCATCGCCGATCTGCCCTCACTCGCTAATGGTGGCATCTCCACAGACCTGAGGTCCTGGACCCTCAAGCTGCATCCCGGCCTGAAGTGGTCAAACGGCTCTCTGCTGACCGCAGACGACCTGGCCTTCAGTCTCACGCTCTACTCCACCCCGGCCTTCGCCAACACCTTGGGCTTCCCCACGACCGCCAAGGCTGATCCCATCGGCATGGACAGCGTGACGAAGGTGGATGACTTGACTGTTAAGTTCGTGTTGCGTACCCCGGACGTGGCCATACTGGCGCTCCTTGCGGACGGCGTGGCGAGCATCGTGCCACGGAGCGTCTTTGGCTCGGTCAGACCGGCGGACATCGCCAAGTCTCCCGAGAATATCATGCCATCGGTGGTCAGTGGGCCCTTCATGGTGTCGGATCGTGTGCAGGGCGACTACATTACCGTTGTGCGCAACCCCTACTACTACCTAGGGCCGCGGCGGCCCTATCTCGACCGGATTACGTTCAAGATCTTGAAGAGTTCTGCTGAAGATCCTACCCCGACCCTCACCGCCTTGAAGACGCACGAGGCTGATGCGGGCTGGTTCCTCGACGTTGCGCAACTCGACAGCTACCGAGCCATTTCTGGCTACACGACGTATCTCGATCAGAACCCTGCCGGCTACGAATGGCTAGTCTTCAACTTGGCCGACCCGCTCCTACGCGATCACGCGATCCGCCAGGCGATCACGATGAGCATCGACCTCACCCAGATCATGTCACGTGTCTTGCACGGCACCGGCGCACCGACCTGCGACGACGCCGCCGGCACGTTTGCGCACGAAAAGAGCCTGATTCCCTGCTACAGTTATGACCCAGCCGGGGCTGGGAGGTTGCTCGACGCCGACGGCTGGACCATGGGCGCTGACGGCTACCGGCATAAACAGGGGCAAGCACTTGCCTTGGAGTACGCGACCAGAGCCATATTTCCGCGCACACAGGTTCAACCTCTTGTGCAAGCGGACTTAAAAAGCGTTGGCATTCAGGTCGTCCTGAAGACCTATGAAGCAGCCGACCTTTTCGGCAGCGGCAGCAATGGGGTGCTGGCCGGTGGTCACTTCCAGATCGCCGAGTTTATGAATAGTGTGATCTACGATCCCGACGACCACACCATCCTCAGTTCTACTGAGACGCCGGACAACGGCGGCTCGAATTACATGCACTATGCGAACCCGACCGTTGATCAGACGGAGACCGCGCAGCAGCAGACCGCCGATCCCCTGGCGCGCGCTGCGGCATTCCATACCATCCATCAGGAAGTGCTCAAGGATCTGCCGGTGATGTACCTGTTCAGTTTGCGGAACATCGCCTGCGCCCGTAGCGATTTACACAACTACCGCCCGTCAGCGCTGGGACCGGGAGAGACGTGGAACGTCTGGGATTGGTACCTAGCACGAGCGTAGGCAACGGTGACAGCTGCACCTATTGTCTCGCCTCCAGAGGGAGCGTGCGGGGAAGAGAGCGCGGCGAAGACGGCGAATCCGCCGGGGCAAGCCAGCAAGCGGGGGGTCACATGTGGGTGGTCTCATGCGCTTGAGCAGGTGAGGTATCGCGTGCATGCCGTCGTGGCGACTGGCAGCCAGCGGGATATCGCCTGGGCCGCGTGCCGAAGGGAAGTCCGTGCTTGATTTGTAGCCAAAGCCACAACGGCGCGGGCGCCTGCCACGCTCATTGTGCGACACCTGCAGACATGGGGGTAGGCATCCCGAGTTGCGCCACACAATGAACCCCAACGTTGGACACATTCCCGCCGGCAGACAGCATGCATTGCGCTCGTCAGGAGGGGGAGGGTATGGGGGACGCCGCAGTGCCGCCCGACTCACCCGGCGCGCGGTTTACGCGGATGCTGGACCGCACGCAAGGTGCCTTGGTGGGCTTCGCGCGCGGGCTGCTCGGCAACCGTGAGGACGCGCGCGACGTGGCGCAAGACGTCTACATCGAGGCCTGGCGCCTGGCGCAACGTGAGAGCCCACCATTTGCCGCGCAGAGCGCGCCCGCTGCTACCGATCGCTGGCTCTATGTCGCCGCGTACCATCGCTCGATCTCGCTGCTGCGACGTCGTCGCGTGATTGGCTGGGAGTCGTTGGATACAGCCACGGCGCTAGAGCGTGCCGAGCACAACGAGCAAGCCACGCTCGAAGATCAGGTGGCCGATGCCGCCAGTATGCGCAGTGCGCTCGCGTGTCTTGACCCCGATGACGCAGCGTGTCTGCAGCTCGCCATCGTGCTGGGCTACCCAGCTGGGGAGATCGCCCGTGTGTTTGAGATTACACCGGAGGCAGCACGGAAACGCATTTCACGCGCGCTGCAGCGGCTGCGCGCCGCCTATCGCGATCAGGACGCTCCTCCAGTCGGAGTGCCTTCATCGACGCCGGGGATCGTACGGGAGCGAAGGGATTCATGACTACCAATCACCGGACACCGCCGCCTCTGCCGACGCCACTCTGCGCCCTTTTCGATGCGCAGGTTGCCTTGTTGGGCGCCGGCGTGCTCCAGGCGCATGACGAGGCTGGCGTACGCGCCCACCTGGCGGAGTGCGCCTATTGTCGAGCGCAGCTACGCGAGTATGAGCGCGTGTCTAAGACGCTGCGCAACCTGGTGCGTGCCGATGCGGACTGGGCGGCTGGCGAGGGCTCGCCCCCAATAGTGCACGTGGACCCACAGCGCCCTGCTTCGGATGGGGTTACGCGCATTACACTTGACGAGATCATGCGCGCCAGCCAGGCCAAGCCGGAATCCAGCGGCGTGCAGGCGCCAGGACGTTCCTCTTTCCCCCCTTCCCAATCGCGATCCGGGTGGGTGAGCACTTCGCCCAGGCGGCTGGGGGCTCCGCTAGGCGCTCTTGCCGCCGTGCTCGTGCTGGCTGTTCTCGCTGCTTCGCTCTTTGGGGTGGTGCACTTCCCGCGTGGACCTGCTGGCACGTCCTCACCGACACCGACGCCGCGCGTCCCGTACTCGCCGTATTCTGCCGCCGCGCCCGGTCTGCCATGCCAACCAGCGAGTGGGCACTGGTCGGGGGACTCTGGCCAGTGCCTCAGCAATCCCCCAGGGACCCGACTCGTCTCGCACGGGCAG
>Ga0070707_100003798_pt1 | contig 14246 bp, 16 predicted proteins | sample KBSK5502metaG_FD_65468 | JGI IMG/M metagenome (GOLD analysis project Ga0070707, IMG submission 65468) | Corn, switchgrass and miscanthus rhizosphere microbial communities from Kellogg Biological Station, Michigan, USA - KBS K5-50-2 metaG | ecosystem: Host-associated > Plants > Roots >... | reverse complement strand
TGCGCGTCCGCGTACGCGGGACGCTCGCTGAAACCCTGCCACGCCTGGATCAGCTCGTAGCCGCGGAAGGTCAGGGTCGAGCGGCCGCGACGTCCGGCGGCCAGCCATTTGACCTCGACACCCTCACCGCGCAGCTCGCGCTCGAGCGCGAACGCCCGCCGCAGCACCTGCGCGTTGAACGCGCCGGCCAGTCCGCGGTCGGCCGTGATCGGTAGCATGGCGACCCGGCTGACGTTTTCCCTGCGCTCGAGGAGTGGCAGCCGCACCGAGCCGGCGGCCCGCGCGGTGACGCCCATCAGCTCGAGCATCCGGTCGGCGTAGGGACGCATCGCCTCGATGCGCGCCTCGGCGCGGCGGAGCCGGGCGGAGGCGACGAGCTCGAACGCCTTGGTGATCTTCTGCGTGTTGCGGACGGAGCGGATCCGCCGCTTCAGGTCCTGGACGGTTGCCATCTACCCCGCGCCGGCGAGCGACTTCTCCTGCACCGCGAAGGTCTGGGCGAACTTCTCGATCTCCTTGCGGAGCTTCTTCTGGACCTCGTCGGCGAGCACCTTCTCCTCGCGGATGGCCTTGTAGATCGAGCCCTCAGTCCGCAGGTGCTCGCGGAGCTCCTCCTGGAAGCGCTGCACCTGGTCGGCCGGGATCTCGTCGAGGAAGCTCTCGTTGCCCGCGAAGATCGCGGCGACCTGCTCTTCGAGCGCCCAGGGTTGGTACTGAGGCTGGTTCAAGGTCGCGACCATTCGCTCTCCCCGCGCGAGCGTCTTCTGCGTCGCCGGGTCGAGCTCGGAGCCGAACTGCGAGAAGGCCTCGAGCTCGCGGTACTGGGCCAGGTCGAGCTTCAGCCGGCCGGCGACCGACCGCATCGCCTTTGTCTGCGCGTTGCCGCCGACACGGGAGACCGAAATGCCGACGTTGATTGCCGGGCGGACGCCCGAGTAGAAGAGCTCGGACTCGAGGAAGATCTGGCCGTCGGTGATCGAGATCACGTTCGTCGGGATGTAGGCGGAGACGTCGCCGGCCTGCGTCTCAACGACCGGCAGCGCCGTCAGCGAGCCGCCGCCGAGCTTGTCCGAGAGCTTCACGGCTCTCTCCAGCAGGCGCGAGTGGAGGTAGAAGACGTCGCCGGGATAGGCCTCGCGGCCCGGCGGGCGGCGGAGCAGCAGCGACATCTGCCTGTAAGCGTCGGCGTGCTTCGAGAGATCGTCGTACATGCAGAGCGCATGCTGGCCCTTGTAGAGGAAGTACTCGCCCATCGCGCAACCCGAGTACGGGGCCATCCACTTGATCGGCGCGGCCTCCGAGGCGCCGGCGGTGACGATGATCGTGTACTCCATTGCGCCGGCGTCCTTGAGGCGCTCGTAGACCTGCGCCACGGTCGATTCCTTCTGCCCGATCGCCACGTAGACGCAGACGATGTCCTCGTCGCGCTGGTTCAGGATGGTGTCGACGAGGATCGCGGTCTTGCCGGTGCCGCGGTCGCCGATGATCAGCTCGCGCTGGCCGCGGCCGATCGGGATCATCGAGTCGATCGCCTTCAGGCCGGTCTGGAGCGGCTCTTTCACCGGCTGGCGGTCGACGACCCCGGGGGCCTTGAACTCCATCGGGCGGGTCTCGGCGGCCTCGATCGGGCCCTGGCCGTCGAGCGGCTGGCCGAGCGGATTGACGATTCGCCCGATCAGCGCCTCGCCGACGGGGATGCTCGTAACGCGGCCGGTCCGCTTGACGACCTCGCCTTCCTTGACGTGTTCCCACTCGCCGAAGAGCGCGGTGCCGACGTTGTCCTCCTCGAGGTTGAGCGCGAGGCCGGTGACGCCGTGCTCGAACTCGAGCATCTCCAGCGAGACGGCGTTCTCGAGCCCGTAGACGCGGGCGATCCCGTCGCCCACCTCGAGCACGCTGCCGACCTCGGCGAGGTCGGTCTCCACGTCGTACTCCTCGATCCGCCGCTTGAGGATCGAGGTGATCTCTTCGGGCCTCAGTTTCAATGGACTCCTTTCTCAATTTGCCTGGGAAACCTCCCGGTTTCCCAGACCCTTCCACTGGTCCGCTTCGCGGACAGGCGGCTTCACCGCCTCCTTGTCGTGAGGTCTTCGCGGAGCCGGTCGAGGCGGCCGCGCACGCTGGCGTCGAGGCGCAGCGAGCCCGCCTGGAGGACGAGGCCGCCGATCAGGTCCGGGTCGACGCGCTGCGTTGCCTCGACCTTGCGGCCGGAAGCCTTCTCGATCTGGCCGATCACGTCGCGCGCTTCCTTGTCGGAGAGCTCGACGGCGGTGGTCAGCTCGACGTCGAGAATGCCCTCTTCCTGAGCGACGAGCCGGTCGAACTCGCGCGCGATCTCCTCGATCTCGCCGGCGCGGTTTTTCTCGGCGAGCAGAAGGAGGAAGTTGCGGACGAGCTTCTCGTCGCCGCCGAGCAGCTCCTCGAGCGCCGCCGCCTTGGCGCGATGGTCGATCTGGGGGTTCCGGAGGAGCCCACGTAGCTCCGGGACCTGGCGCTGCGCCTCGACGAAGTCGCCCAGCTCCTCGCGCACGGGGTCGAGCCTGTCCTCGTCCCGCGCCGCCTCGAAGAGGGCTCGCGCGTACGTGCGGTGGGCTGCCGCCATCAGTCGTTCCGCTCCAGCACCGAGAAATCGAGCTCGCCGATCGCCTCGTCGATGAGACGGCGCTGGTCCTTGTCATCGAGAGCGCCTCGCGTCACTTTCGCGGCGGCGATCAGGCTGAGCTCGGCCACCTCGGTCCTGATCGCGTCGAGGGCGCGCCGCGTCTCGGCTTCGATCTGCCGCTTCGTCTCTTCGAGCCGGCGCTGGCGGTCGGCCTCGGCCTCCCCCTTGACGCGTCGCAGCTGCGCCTCGGCCTCGTGCCTCGCGACCGAGCGAATGTCCTCCGCCTCGCCGCGCGCCTGTCCGATCAGCTTGCGGTGCTCCTCGAGCAGCTCGCGCGCCTCCCCGCGGGCCTCGTCGGCCTCGTCGAGCGCGCGCCGAATCCGCTCGCGGCGCTCGTCGATCAGCTTCTGAATCGGGCCGAAGGCGTATCTCTTCAGGACGAAGAGGGCGATTAGGAAGCAGACGATCGTCCAGATCATCAGCCCAGGCGTGACCTGGATCAGCGGGTTCGAGCCGATGATCATCAGACCAGGACGTACGCCAGGATCGAGCCGAGCAGGCCGTAGAAGACGACGGCCTCGGTCAACGCGAAGCCGAGCCACTGGATGCCCTGGAGCTCGCCGCGGAGCTCGGGCTGGCGCGCGACCGACTGGATCATCGAGCCGAAGATGTTGCCGATGCCGACGCCGGCACCGAGCGCGCCGAGGCCGACGCCGAGCGCGAGCCCGATCGCCTTTCCAGCTTTAGTGACGTCGCCCGTGGTGGCGGCGAGAAGAGTGCTCATGGTCGTCCTCCTAGTGTTGAGGCTCGATCGCCGAGCCGATGTAGATGGCTGACAGGGCCGCGAAGATAAACGCCTGGATGCCGACGACGATGACCACCTCGAAGAGGTAGAAGACCGTCGCCGGGATCAGCACCGGGATGAGCTTCACCGACTGGAAGATGAAGATCAGCCCGAGGAAGGTAAGGATCAGGATGTGTCCCGCGAGCATGTTCGCGAACAGACGGACGCTCAGCGAGATCAGCCGCATGAATTGCCCGAGGATCTCGAGCGGGACGATCAGGAACAGCAAGACCTTCGGCGCCTCGGGGATCCAGCTCTTGAAGTAGCGGACCGGCCCGTTCCAGCGCACGCCCTCGAAGTGGGTGAACACGAATGTCAGCAACGCCAGCGCTAGCGTGACCGAGAGCGATGAGGTGGCCGCATAGATCCCCCACACCGGCACGCCGTGCCATGTCTCCCCGGTCAGTGGCAGCGGGATGAAGCCGATCAGGTTGACCACGAAGATAAAGAGCAGCAGCGTGGAGACGTACGGGAACCAGCGCCCGATCGCCTTCGAGGGCAGCCCCTGCTCGGCGATCTGCACCTGCGCGATCTCGTACAAGGCCTCTCCGACGGTCTGCCTGCGATCGGGGAGGAGCGCAAGCCGCGCGCGCATCAGACCGAGGCCAAGGAGGATGGTCAGGGCTGTGCCGATCAGCAGATAGGCCACGGCCTTGGTGATCGAGAGGTTGAGCGGGCCGAGGTGGATTGGAATCCAGTTGTGCTGCTCGAACTCTGTGGTCGGGTCGAACTTGCCTCGCGCGAACGCTGGCGCCGGAAGCCATACGGCTCCTAGGATGACGCCCAGCGACACGATCCACAGACGCGCCCAGAGCCTGCTCATGCCTTCGGCTCCTGCGCGTAGTAGCTGGCGATCGAGACCGAGAGCTCAGCCGTATACGCGAGCCCGTAGAGGAGTGCAGCGGCAAGCCCGACCGTGCGGTTCGACGCCGCCACGGCGACGAGCACGACCAGCACCGCGAGAAGCCTCCCCATCATTCCGAACGCCAGCACGCTTGAGGCCGCGAGGTTATCCGCGGAGGGGCGGACGCGCGCCAGCAGGAGGCCGAGGCCTTGAACGCCGATCCAGACGACCGCCGCGATCACCCAACCTGCAAACGGCCAGCCGGCGACCAGGAAGATTGGCAGCGCGAGGACGATCACTCCGGCGCCCGCGGCAACAGGCAGCAGCCGGCCGGGAACGGGACGAGGCGCGCCGAGCGTGGTCGTTCTCACGAGAGCGCCTCGCGGTAACGGAAGTAGACCGCAACGATTCCGGCCGGGACTCCGACGATTGCGCCGCCGAGTATGCCGTAGCCGACCGAGCCGGCGGCCCAGCCAACGAGCGCTCCGACACCCACCGAAGCCGTCGTCGTGGCGGAGAGGAGCATGCCTGCTCCCGCCGGCTGAAACGTCGGGCGGGAAGGCTCCATCGCCGCGAGCATATCAGAGCTTGTGACATTCGAAAGCGGCCATTTCTCCACGAAAACTGCCCATTTCCGGCCTACTTTGTTCACCCGTCTGAAGCGTTGCTTCCAGTGCCGTCTATCTTTGCGCTCGTGCCCGACTTCCACGTCGAGACGATCGGAACCGGACCGAGGGTCGTCCTCGTCCACGGAAGCGTCGGCAACGGGCGCGCGACCTGGGAGTCGCTCAGGCCGCTCGCCGATCGGTACACGCTGGTGATTCCGGATCGGCCGGGCTATCCGCCCAACCCGCCCGTCGACCGTGGCGACTTCGAGCTGCAGGCGAAGACGATCGCGGAGCTACTGCAGCCGGGCGACCACCTGGTCGGGCATTCGTACGGAGGCGTGATCTCGCTGCTCGCAGCGGCCCACTCGGATGGTTTGCGCTCGCTGACCGTGAACGAGCCGCCGGCGTTCGGCCTCGCGCGCGGGAATTCGGACGTCGAGAAGTTCCTGGCGAAGATGCGGGATGCTCCCGACGAACCGCGCGAGTACCTTGCCTACTTCCTTCCGCTCGTAGGCAGCTCGCTGAAGCTTTCCGACCCCCTGCCGCCGCCCCTGGAAGCCGGGGCCCGGGCGGCGATGGTCGAGCGTCCGCCTCACGAGGCGGAGATCCCGCTCGACGAGCTCGCGAACGCGCCCTTCCCGAAGCTCGTCGTCACGGGAGGGCACAACCCGGTCTTCGACGCAGTCGCCGACGTGCTCGAACAGAGCCTCGGCGCGCAGCGAGCCGTCGTTCCGGGAGCCGGGCACAGCATTCCCCGAGCGCCGGGTTACAGCGAGACCCTCGTCCGCTTCCTCGAGTCTGCGTGATCCCGCTCCCGCTCGAGACCGAGCGCCTGGTCATCCGGCCCTTCGAACCGGAGCGCGATGCCGGGCCGCTGCACGAGCTCTGGGGAGACGCCGAGGCGATGCAGTCCATTCCCGGCAGCGCGAAGGAAAGCGTCGACGAGACACGTGCTCGGCTCGAGACGCTTCGAGAACGGGGCCGCGACGGCTGGGGCTTCTGGGCGCTCGAGGAACGCGAGAGCGCCCGGCCGGTCGGCGGCGTCGGGCTCTTTCCGCTGAACTGGGAAGGGCCGGAGATCGAGCTCGCCTATCACATCATTCCGTCCGCCTGGAACCGCGGCTACGCAAGCGAAGCCGCGTCCGCAGTGCTCGTGGCGGCCTGGGATGCCGGCCTCGATCAGGTCGTCGCCGTCGCGATGCCCGGAAACACGGCCTCTCGGCGGGTGATGGAGAAGCTCGGGATGCAGTTCGAGGGCTGGACGCGCTACCGCGAGCACGACGTCGTCCGCTACGCGATCGCGCGGCCGGGCTGATGGCGCGCGTCTGGGTCGACCTGACAAACCCGGCGCACGTCGTCGTCCTGCGCCCCCTGGTCGAGCTGCTGGAGACCGGTGGCCACGAGGTGACGCTCACCGCCCGGCCGCTCTCCCACACGACCGAGCTGCTCGACGACTGGGGGCACCCCTACACGGCAATCGGACAGCACGGCGGCGCAAGCCGCGTCGGCAAGGCGCTCGCGGCAGGGTCCCGGACGGCGCAGGTCTTCGCGTTCGCGCGCGGGACGCGGTTCGACTACGGCCTCGCGCACGGCTCGACCGACCTGCCGCCGGTCGCCCGCGTGCTCAGGTTCCCGAACACGACGATGTTCGACTACGAGTGGGCCCGGCTCCAGCACGAGCTCAACTGCCGGCTCGCGACGCGAGTGCTCGTTCCGGATGCGATCCCGGCCCAGCGGCTCGCGCCCTACGGCGTTCGGCCGCCGAAGCTCGTCCGCTATCCCGGCTTGAAGGAGGAGTACTACCTCGCGGACTTCGAGCCGGATGAGTCCGTCCTCGGCGAGCTGGGTCTCGACCGGGAACGCGTCATCACCGTCGTCCGCACGGCGCCGTCGTATGCGCTCTACCTCGGCGGCTCGGAGAACGAGCTGCTGCCGCGTGTGCTGCGGCGGTTGCTCGACGATGGCGCGCAGGTCGTCGTCCTCGCTCGCACTGACGAGCAGCGGCGCGCGCTGCGCGAGCTCGATTCGAGCCTCGTCGTCCCCGAGCGCGCCGTCGACGGCCGCAGTCTCGCGGCGCTCGCCGACCTCGTCGTCTCGGCCGGCGGGACGATGATCCGCGAGGCCGCAGTGCTCGGAACGCCAGTCTGGTCGATCTTCGAGGGCCGCCTCGGCGCCGTCGACGAGCAGCTCGTTGCCGAGGGCCGCGTCCGTTTCCTCCGCGACCCGGGCGAGCTCGTCGTCGCAAAGGCGCCGACCGTCCGCGAACGGCGCGGCCGGCGCGACCCCGCCGACTTGCTCCGGCTAGCGGTTCCCTCGCTTTAGCGCCGGGTGCCCGCGCTCAGCGCACGCTCGACGGCTTCCTCGCGCTCCGGTTCCTCCGCAAGCTTGCCGCGACGCAGCACCTGCAAATGACGGGACTTGAGGATCTCGAGCGTGTAGACCATCCAAGCGGACGCGGCGAGTACGACAATGCCTACCCCTAGTGCGATGAGCGTGTTGTCGAGCTGCCAGTGACCGAGCGGCCGGGGCGGCTCGAACCGCAGCAGCAAGGCGTACCCGGCCAGCAACAGCGCCCAGAGATGCAGATAAGCCGCCGTCCGGCGCTGCGAATAGCCGATCCGCATGAAGCGGTGGTAGAAGTGGTTCTGGTCGGGGGCGAACGGCGAGCGTTTGTATTTGAGCCGCTTCGCGATCACGAACGAGGTGTCGAGGATCGGCACCGCCATCACGAGCAGCGGGCCGGCCAGCGCAATCGTCGCCGCCGTCTTCAGGACGCCCTGGACGGCGACGCAGGCGAGCAGAAAGCCGAGCGCGAGCGCTCCCGTGTCGCCCATGAACACCCTGGCCGGGTGGAAGTTGTAGCGGAGGAACGCGAGCGAAGCGCCGCAGATGATCGCGGCCAGCGCGGCGGCGTCGGCACGCTCGAACGAGGCCGCGAGGATCGCGAACGAGCCCGCCGCGATCGCGACGATTCCGGACGCCAAGGAGTCCATCCCGTCGATCAGGTTGACGAGGTTGGCGAGCGCGGCGATCCAGAAGACGGTCAACGGGTAGGCGGCCCAGCCGAGGTGGAAGTTGCCGATGAGCGGCAGCCCGACGTTCGTCCAGGTCATCCCGAAGGCCGCGACCGGGATCAGCGCCGCGACAACGATCCCGACCATCTTCACCGCGGCATTGATTCCTTTGGTGTCGTCGATCAGCCCGAGCGCAGCCACCATCAGCGTCCCGAGCAGGATCCCGAGATAGCGACCCTCGGGCTTGATGAAGACGGCCATCGGCACGGCGATTCCGATCACGATCGCCAGCCCGCCGATGCGCGGGATCGGCCGCGCGCCGTGGACGCGCGGACGGTCGTGCTTGTCGTCGACGCCGCCGATCCTCGGAGCAAGGCGCGCCACGAGGGGCGTCAGCAGGAGCACGATGCCCACAGCCGTCACGAACCCCCAGACCGCCGTCGTGTCGCGCAGGAGCGCGTGCACCGAGTCCGGGAAGGACATTGCAGCGGTTATACCAGAGGGGTTTGCAGGAATTGGGTGCCTTGCCGATACTGGTTCCGGAGGGCCAGGTTGCTAGCCTGCACAGCCTCTTGAGCAAGGTTCTCTCACCCCAAACGACTTTCGACGAGCGAATCGCCCAGCGCACCGCCGCGATCGGGATCGTCGGCCTCGGCTACGCCGGGCTGCCCCTGGCGATGGCCTTCGCCGAGACCGGCTTCGACGTCACCGGTATCGACCTGAACGACGAGCGCGTCTGCGCCGTCCAGACGCGCGAGTCGTACCTCGTGGACGTCCCCAGCGAGCGTTACGAGAACCTCGACGCGACGCTCAGCGCGACCACCGACTACACGGCCGTCGCCGAGCTCGACGCCCTGACGATCTGCGTGCCGACCCCGCTTTCGAAGACGCGCACGCCCGACCTCAACTTCATCGTCTCGGCGGCTGAGTCGGTCGGCTCGAACATCAAGCCGGGAATGCTGATCGTGCTGCAGTCGACGACGCATCCGGGGACGACAGAGGAGGTCGTCTTGCCGATCCTCGAGCAGCGTTCCGGCGGCAAGGTCGGCAAGGACTTCTTCCTCGGTTATGCGCCGGAACGCGTCGATCCCGGCAACGCCACGTTCACGATCAAGAACACGCCGAAGCTCGTCGCCGGCGTCACCGAGGAGTGCCTGCGGCGCACCTCGCTGCTCTACGAGCAGATCGTCGACACGGTGCAGCCGGTCTCGAGCCCGATGGTCGCCGAGACGGCGAAGCTGCACGAGAACACCTTCCGCGCGGTCAACATCGCGCTCGCGAACGAGCTGGCGTTGATGTGCGACCGAATGGGGATCTCTCCCTGGGAGGTGATCGAGGCGGCGTCCTCGAAGCCCTTCGGCTTCCTCCCGCACTACCCCGGCCCAGGGCTGGGCGGCGACTGCATTCCGGTCGTCCCTCACTTCCTCGCCTGGCGGCTGCGCGAGTACGGCTACTCCGCGCGGCTGATCGAGGCCGCGCACGAGATCAACGCGGCAATGCCGCTCTTCGTCGTCCAGAAGATCTCGGATGCGCTGAACGATTCCGGCCTGCCGATCAAGGGCTCGCGGCTGCTGCTACTCGGGATGGCGTACAAGGCCGACGTCCACGACACGCGCGAGTCGCCCTCGCTCGAGATCATGCGGCAGCTGATTCAGCGCGGCGGCGACGTCCACTACTGCGACCCGTGGGTCTCCGAGGTCGAGCTCGACGGGGCGACGCACCAGTCGGTCGAGTGGTCGGCCGACGAGGTCGCCGCAGCCGACTGTGTGGTCGTGCTGACGCCGCACACGATCTTCTCGGAGCAGCCGCTCTGGGATCACGCGCGGCTGATCGTCGACACGCGGCACGCGGTCCCGGACGGGCCGACCGTCCACCAGATCTAGGAGACCTCGGTGGAACGTCGCTCGTCGTCGGGGTGCGATGGTCGTTCCCAGACAAGGACGCAGGGAGCGTCAATAGCAGGAAGCTATTGGCGCGACCGAGGACGCCGACTGGGGGCGAGCAGCGTGGCCCGACGGCTCAGACTACGTTTCGCCGAGGTCTCCTAACCTGTGGCGCGCGTCCTGGTCCTTGGGGCCGGGTACATCGGCGCGAAGCTGGGTGAGCTCGCGCTCGGCGAGGGGCACGAGGTCGTGCTCGCCGACAACTGGTTCGCGACGGAGCGCTCGCAGCTGGACGGGCTCGCCAGCGCCGGTGCTGAAGTCGAGACCGCGGACATCCGCGAGGACATCGGCGAGCTGCTCGCCCCGCAACCGGACATCGTCTACCTGCTCGCGGCGCAGGCCTCCCGGCCACTGTCCGTACGGGACCCCGACTACACGGAGGCGACGAACGTCACCGGAACGCGGCGAGTGGGAGAGGCCTTGGGCAAGGCCGGCGTCCCCCTGCTCATCTTCGGGTCGTCGCTGCACGTCTACGGGAGCGGCCTGTCCGGCGAGATCGGGCCCGACACGCGGTACGGCCCGCAGGGCGATCTCGCGCACCTCTCGAAGGTCTATGGTGAGCAGGCGCTCGCGATCGAGTCTGCCCGGCACGGCTTCGCACTCTCGAGCCTGCGGCTCGGGATCGTCTACGGACCAAGTCCGGTCGAGCACACCGCTGAGGAGTCGCAGACGGTCGTCGACAAGTTCCGCCGGCTGGCGGCGACCGGCGAAGAGCTCCCGCTCGACGACGGCGGGCGGGCGACGATCGGCGTCGTCCACGTCGACGATGCGGCCCGGATCGTGCTCGAGGCGAAGCCGGGAACCGAGAACGTCGCGGCCGAGACGCTGACGGTCGCCGACGTGGCGGCCCTCGCCCGGGGCGAGGAGCCTCGTGGGCAGGCCGCGTTCACGTTTGCGTCGCCGTTCTCGTATCGGCACCGGCTAGCCGACTACTTGCGCGGATGAAGGTTCTCGTCACCGGCGCGACGGGATTCCTCGGCTCCCGGGCGGCAGGGCTGTTCGAGCAGAAGGGCCACGACGTCTTCAGGCTTGCCAGGCCGGGCGGAGCCGAGCGCCTGGGGGTTTCGGCCGATATCCGCCGCGACGCCGGCGATCCGGCCACACGCGAGCTGATCGCCGGCTGCGACGCCGTCCTTCACTTCGCCGGGGTCCCGGATCCGGCCCGTGCGCGCGATGACCCGGCCCGCGCCGTGCGGGAGAATGCGGGCACGACCCTCAACCTGCTCGAGGGCTGCCTCGAGCACGGCGCCGGCCTCGTCTATCCGTCCACCGTGCGAGCCGCGCTCGACCCGCCGCCCGATCCGTACGCCCACTCGAAGCGCCTCGGCGAGGAAACCTGCCGCCTCCACCTCGCCCCGACCCTCGTCGCGCGGCTGACCTCCGTTTACGGGCCCGGCCAGGTCGCCTGGGAGGGCGCGACGGGTGCGATCGCCTCTTTCGCCGCCCGGGCGCTGGGAGCCGAGCCGATCGTCATCGTCGGCGACCCCGGGCGCAGTCGCGATTTCGTCTACGTCGACGACGCCCTCGCGGCGATCGAGGCGCTAGTCGCGAAGGGACGCTGGAACGAGACTGTTCTGATCGCCAGCGGCCGCTCGACCCCGCTGCGCACCGCTGCAGAGCTCGTTCGCGACGCGGCCGGCTCGTCGTCTCCGATCGAGACGCCGGGAGGGGAGCTTCCCGCGGGCGAGAACGAGACCTACCAGGCCGCTCCGGAGGCACCGTTACCCTTGAACCTGTCCCTGGAAGAGGGAATCCGCCGCTATGTCGACTGGCTCAAAAAGCACGCCGCTCCTGAAGTCCGCTCCCGAGCCTGAGCAGCTCGCCGACCGGCTCGGCGGCGGCGACTGGCGGGGGCTCGAGATCGCGCTGATGCCGGAGCACATCGCCGACGAGGTCGCCCTGGACCGTGCCGTTCGAACAGTGAGTGATGTAGGTGTACGCCTACCTCAGCTCGCAATAACGGCCGAGACGCCTGTTGCCTGGCCGAGCGGCGCCTTCGTGCGCGTCGACAGGCTCGACGACGAGGCGCGCTCGGGAATCGAGCGGAGCGCCGAGTTCGCGGCGCGCGTCGGCTCGCCTGTCCTGACGATTCATCTGTTCATTCCACTCTCGCCGGCGGAATTCCGAGCGTCCGGCGAGGTCGATGCGGACGCGGTCGAGGAGTTCCTCGGCTTCTACGCAGACGCGTGCGTCCAGCGCGGCGTCGATCCGCTGATCGAGAACGTACCGCCGGTCCTGCGGATGCGGACTGGAGGCGTCTTTCTCTCCCCCATCGGCGGCCACTGGCGCGACCTGCTCGACTGGCGCGAGCGCGTTCCGGAGCTCGGGTTCACGATCGACACCTCGCACGCCGCGCTGTTTCGCTCATTCGCGACCGTCTATCCCGGCCTGTTCGCGCACCCGTGGGACGAAGAGCTCGAGCTCGGCCGTTACGTCGAGGAGCTCGGGCCGCACGCCGAGGTGGCCCACGTTTCGGACGCCCACGGCCTGCTGGGCGAGGGCCTTCCCTACGGCGCCGGCGAGCTCGACCTCGATCCGGTCGTGCGGAGGATCGGCGAGCTGGTGCCGTTCATCGTCGCCGAGATCAACGAGCCGAACCCGGCGCGCTCCGTCGAGATGAAGCGTGCCTACCGCGCGATCGAAAGAGCGCTGGCGCTGCCGCCCACGGAGCCGCAGCCTGCACGCCGCCGTGTGCCGGCCGACTCGTTCGACTGGCAGCAGGTGCTCGAGCATCGGGATCCCGTCCCTTCCGTGCTCGAGTTGCAGGAGCGCTTCGGCGGCCGCCGGGTCCTGCTCACCGGCGGCGGCGGCTCGATCGGCGGCGCGCTTGCGACCTTCCTCGGCGGGTTCCGCCCGGAGCGGATCACGCTCGTCGACGGGCACGAGTCCTCGCTGATCGCCGACCGTCGCGCGCGAGACCCGCAGACGCTCGCTCTCTTCAACCACGTTCTCTGCGACATCCGCGAGCCGGGACGGCTCGAGCGCGAGCTCGCGACCGCGAAGCCCGAGTTCGTCTTCCACCTCGCCGCGTACAAGCACGTCGACTGGGCCGAGATCTTCCCGGAGGAGTTCGTCGACACGAACCTGCACGGTTCCTGGAACGTCTTGCGGGCCGCCGAGGCCGCGGGCGTCGAGAATGTCGTTGTCGCCTCGACCGACAAGGCCGCGCTCGCGCAGAGCTTCTACGGACGGACGAAGCGGTTCATGGAGCAGCTGACGGCGTTCGCCGCCCGGCGCGCCGGTGCGCAGCGGACGGCCGTTCGGCTCGTGAATGTACTCGGCTCGGCCGGGGCCGCCTCCGAGATCTTCCTCAGCCAGGCGCGCGCCGGAGTCCCGCTGACGGTCACGGACACGGGCATGGTGCGCTACTGGATCACGATGCCGCACGCGGCGTGCCTCGTCGCGCAGGCCGCGTTGTTGGCCGGCGAGGGCGTTCCGCTCTGCGGCCCTCACGATCCGGTGATGCTGACCGTCGGCGAGCTGGCGGAGCGGATCTGGCGACTGGCGGGCCCGGGCGGCGAGACCGAGATCGAGTTGCTCGGCATCCGCCGCGGCGAGACGCTCAGCGAAGTTCTGACGGGCCTCGGCGAAGCGCTCGGCGAGGAGCGCCACCAGGGGATCTGCGCGATCGAGGGCGAGATCCCGACCGCAGGCGCCGCCTGGGTAATTGAGCGCCTCCCCAGCAGCGCCGGCCGCGAAGAAGCCCGAGCGATCTGGCTCGAGGCAATGCAGCGACCGGGTCTGTTGGCACCTTCTCGCAGCGGAGCCGAAGCGAAGGGCGAGTGACCGCGCGCCGAAATGAGCTGCCGCGGCTCGACGAGGTGCTCTGGCGGCTCAGCCCGGTCTGGCTTTTGCTTCTGATCGGCGGCGCCTACGGCGCGGTGCTCACCCGCTGGCGGACCGGCGCGTTCGTGATGCTTGCCGGCGCGCTCGGCGAGTTCGGCACGCATTTCTTCGTCGGCGTCCGCGCCTACCGCCGAGTCATGCGTCGCCCCTGGCCGCAGGTCCGCGCGCTCGACGACTGGGACTGAGCCGATCGTCAGTTCGGGCCGTGTCCCGGTGCCAGGCATCGGGACCGGTCCGGATTGAAGGGCGTCCGGCTTGTTTAGGGTGGACCGTCACCGAGATGTGCCGACAGTTGCGGCTCATCTCGTCCTCACCTTGGCGGCACCGTAGACGATGTCCGCGGGGATGCGCCCGCGGGTGAGACGACCGTTGTGGACGCGCTCGAAGTTGTAGTCGTCGACGTACCGTGCGAGGTCACGTTTGAGCCCGGTGAAGCGGACGTGCAGGTAGCGGGCGAAGGCGGGGCGCCAGCACTCCTCGAGGATCAGCCGGTGCAGCGCTTCGACGGCGCCGTTGGTCTGCGGGCGGCCGGCGCGGATCAGGCT
>Ga0070707_100003796_pt1 | contig 14248 bp, 17 predicted proteins | sample KBSK5502metaG_FD_65468 | JGI IMG/M metagenome (GOLD analysis project Ga0070707, IMG submission 65468) | Corn, switchgrass and miscanthus rhizosphere microbial communities from Kellogg Biological Station, Michigan, USA - KBS K5-50-2 metaG | ecosystem: Host-associated > Plants > Roots >... | reverse complement strand
GTATTCGCGCGCCATGACGGCGTCGAGGTTGACACCCAGGGCGACGCCTTCTTTGTTGCGTTCGCCCGTGCATCCGACGCGGTGGCCGCTGCCGAGGATGGACAGCGAGCGCTCGCCAACGGGCCGGTGCGGGTGCGGATGGGGCTGCACACCGGCGAACCCACCGTGACCGCAGACGGTTACATAGGCTTGGACGTGCACCGGGCGTCGCGGATCGCAGCTGCCGGGCACGGCGGTCAGATCCTACTTTCGCAGTCGACGCGCGACCTCGCCGGCAGGGATGACGTACAGGATCTCGGTGAGCACCGGCTCAAGGATCTATCGACGTCAGTGCGGATCTACCAACTGGGAGACGGCGAGTTCCCGCCTTTGCGGACACTTTTCGCGACCAACTTGCCCGTGCCGCCGACTCCGTTCATCGGCCGCAAGCGCGATCTGGCGGGCGCCGAGGCTCTGTTACGCCGTGATGACGTGCGGCTGGTCACCATGAGCGGCGCCGGCGGGAGTGGCAAGACCCGTCTCGCTCTCGAGGTCGCCGCCGCGGTGTCCGACCACTACGAACATGGCGTGTGGTGGGTGCCTCTGTCGGCGGTCTCGAAAGCTGATGACGTGATGCCGGCGGTCGGGCGATCGCTCGGCGGCGGCTCGGCGGCCGAGGCCATCGGCAACCGCAACCTCCTGCTTCTCCTCGACAACTTTGAGCATGTGATGGCTGCGGCACCCGACCTCGCCACACTGCTTGCTGACTGTCCTCACCTCGACATGCTGATCACAAGTCGCGAGCGTCTTTCGCTGCATGGCGAGCATGTGTATCCGGTTCAGGGCCTCGCAAGGGAGGAATCGCTGGAGCTCTTCGTGGCTCGCGCTCGTGCGATCACGCCCGGTTTCGAAACCGACCGACGGCTCGACGAGCTGTGTGCTCGCCTCGACGACCTCCCACTAGCAATCGAACTCGCCGCAGCCCGAACGTCCCTAATGACCATAGATCAACTCCTCGAACGCCTTGGCAGCCAACTCGACCTTCTCCGAGCCGGGCGAGATGCCGAGGCACGACACCAAACGCTTCGGACAACGATCGAGTGGTCGTTCGACCTGTTGAGCCCTGACGAACGAAGGCTGCTCGCCGCACTGTCGGTGTTCCGCGGCGGTTGGACGCTCGATACCTCGGAGAGGGTGGCTGATGCGAGTGTCAACCTCTTGGGATCTCTCGTCGACAAGAGCCTTGTGCGACGAAGCGACATTGGTCGCTTCGGCATGCTCGATACGGTGCGCGACTTCGCAGCCGACCATCTGGGGCCGGCTGAACGATCCCGAATCGTGCAGCGACTGATGGAGCATCTGCTGAACCTCTTTGCGAACGCGGATCTGAGCGAAGACGCCACCGGTCATATGCAGATCGATCTCGCCACCGTTGAGCAGCCGAACATCGATGTCGCGCTGAGCTGGGCAGGCGAATCAGGCCATGCGGAGAAGGGAATCAGACTGTTCTTGCTGACCGAGATGTACTGGATTACCACTGATCCAGATGGAGGCCGCACGCGGTTGGAGCGGCTACTAGCCAAGGTAGCTGAAACAGGGGAACCCTTAAAGCCAGGCGTTCACGCACGCGCCCTTCGTGCTCGCGGGGCTGCATTCGACCTCATCAATCGCTACGACCTAGGCGAGCCGGAATATGTGCGCGCCCTCGAGCTCTTTCGGGCCGCCAATGAAGAGGACTACACCGGTCCAATCACTGCTCGAATCGCCAACTCGGCGCTTCGGCAAGGCGATGCCGAGCGTGCGGTTGATCTCGCGACAGAAGCACTCCAGATCGCTCGGCGGAAAAAGCACCCCGGGGACGAGGGTTTTGCTCTTTTCGTGCTGGCGATGGCTGCATTCAGGCGAGGAGATCTGGAGCAAGGAAAGCAGCTTGTGCATGAGAGCGCTCCACTCACTCGTCGTGGTGCATCCACCTTCATCAGTGGCACGTCCCTTGTGGAAGCAGCCGAGTTCCTCATACCAGCAGGTCAGCTCGATCAGGCAGAGATTGATTTACGTACCGGCCTGGAAACGCTCGCTTCAATCGGCGACCGCGTGAATATTCCCTACGCCATCGGCTGCGTAGCCGCGATCGCTGCGCTACGAAGGGATGCCGTCCGCGCCGGAACTCTGTGGGGAGCGCTCGAAGCAATCTCGGAACTTGATCCGAAGAGCACCGCCCGCGGGGCCATGACCGATAACACGCCATTTCTCAAAGACATCCAGGGTGCGGAATTTGAGAGAGGGCGGGCTCTAGGCCGCACCCTATCTCGCGAGCAAGCGATCGAATTCGCTTTGTCGAGTCGGGGATAGGCCATCGTTGGCCATTGCGTCGCCTGGCATCTGGTGCCGCCGAGCAGGCTTCCGGAAGCGGCAGGCGAGATGGGTTCATTCGCTCACATACTCGTCGTGGCGGCGAACCCAGTAAAGTCCCTGACCTCCCTCGTCGCGACCCTTTGGAACCAGGTCGAGGTACTGATAGGCGAGGTTGACCATGTCAATGCCGCGCGCATAAGTGGAGTAAGTGTGGTAGACGTTTCCTTTGCCATCCTTGGAGAAGACACTCAAGCCCTCGCGCTCCGCGAACCACGGATCCTGGATGACGTAGTTGTAGAGTGCTTTGCCGGCTGCGACTTGTTCAGCCTCGAATGAGGCCCCGTAATCAAGATTGAAGTCTGTGTTGCCGGAGGAAACCCACGTAAAGTTCCAGCCCATTCGCTTCTTATAAGACGCAATCTTCCGGTAGGGTGCACGCGAGGCCGCAACCAACGTCACATCGCGGTGCTTGAGATGCACGGTGATCCCATCGAATTCGTCCATCCAGAACGAACAAACCTGGCACGCTGCGTCTTTTGTGTACGGCGTTGATTCGGTAGCAGTATCGGGATTGAACATTGCGTGGTACACGATCAGCTGGCTGCAACCGTCGAAGAGATCAGCCAGTGACACACTGCCACGCGGTCCATCGAATACGTATTCCTTCTCCACGGACTCCCACGGAAGATCGCGGCGTTGCTCGTTAAGTCGATCACGAAGACGAGTGAATCTCTTCTCGGCCAGCAAGAGCTTCTTGCGGTCTGCCATCCATTCCTTGTGGCTCGCGATTCTATGGCCGGTCATTTCCTTCTCCTTATCGATTCGTTACGAACAGCTTGTCGCGCCCCGCGCCTTCCGACAGGGTCTCACATCGTTGGCATGAGTCCGGGAACCGACGAGGGCGCGATGACGATCAGGATTCCAAGTGCGATGATCGCAAGGCCCAGCAGCACATCGACGGTGGCTTTCACGGGCAGTAGCTTCTCCGCGAGGACGACGACGGCGTCTAGTTTGGACCCGAAATTGCTCTTGATAGGGGGCTGGCTAGGGCAGCCACCTCGTTGGAGAAGACGGTATAAGTCCCTGCGGCACGTAGCGGTTCTGCTGTAGTTCTAGCTGACTTTGGCGGCCAAGTCTTGATAAGGAGGCACGAGCTCATCCCACCGCGCCTCGATGTCACCGCGCTCACGCCCGGCCAGGTAGGCGGCGAGTTTTTCGGCGTGGATCTGCCATCCGGCCCCGAAGAACGCGATCTTGTCCAGGGGCACGCCCCGTACCTCGATGACCAGGATGGTCTGGTCGCCGTCAGCGGTCAGGTTGGCCTCAATAATCTCGTCGAACGGCTGCGCACCGCGACCCCTCCGCCACGACTCGTCTGTCTCACGCGTCGTCACCATCAGCCGCCGTGGGGGCTCGCATGCTTCCACGCGCCCGGTGCCACGCCAATCTTCGGATTCGACGTATAAGCGGAACTCACCGCCGAGCCGGAGTTCGCCTTCTACCTGGGCGTACCAGCGGGCCACTCGGCCGGGATCGGTGAGTGCCGACCACAGGTCCTCGATTTCGGTGTGGTAGCGGTCTTCGATGCGCACGACGCCCTTGCCATCGGCCGATCGCAGGCTGCCTAGGATGCGGGTAGCTCCACGTTCATTACTGGTCATCTGGTGCTCCTTCGTTCGCGTTTTCCTCGGGCCACCTCGGTGTGCAAGGCATCCATCCGCTGCTCCCATAAGGTCCGGTATGGGCCTAGCCATTCATCAAGCTCGGCGAGCGGCTCGGGGCGAAGACCGTAGATCCGCCGCTGCGCCTCCTGGCGGACTTCGACCAGCCCCGCCTCCCGTAGCACCCGGAGATGCCGCGATACGCCGGGGCGAGCGATCGGCAGCAGCGCCGCCAGCTCACCCGCGGTTGCCGGACCGCCAACCAAAGTCTCCAGCAGCGTCCGCCGGCTCTCGTCCGCTAGCGCCCGCAGAGCAGCCTCCATGGCGTAAGTGTACCAAGATGGTTACGTAACTGTCAAGGTACATAGCGGATAGTTCGGTTCTACCCTCGAAAAGACGGCCGCTGGGTCTCGCCCTCCAAGGCCCGACCCAGCGGTTTCCGCCACTCGGTAGGTTGCAAAGGTCGGACCACAGTCAAGAGGCAGATTGGGTGCTCCGTGACGTCGCGCCGGATGCTACGTCGTCGTTCGAACCACACCGTCTTCTGTTGGTCCCACAGCCGGCTTATTTCTTCCGTTCTCACGGTCAGACAGCTCCATGCCACCTACCTGGGCGAAACGGCGTGATGTCTACGCTCGCCCGACGGCCAGCCATTGCTTCTGCCACCAACCTACCTGTTATTGCAGCCAGGGTCAGCCCGAGGTGGCCATGTCCAAATGCAAAGAAAGCCCCGCGTGGTCGCGGTGCCCAACCAATTACCGGCATGGAATCCGGCATCGAAGGACGGAACGACATCCACCTCGCGGCCCCTCGGGTGCCTACGTCGCCCAAGAAAGGGATCACCCCTCTCAACAGCGCATCAGCTCGTTTCAGATTGGGTTTGGCGCGCAAGCCCGCAAATTCAACTCCACCCGCCAGTCGGAGCCCATCCTCGGTCGGTGTGACGCCGATGTGCCGGTCCACCACCAGGAACGGCAGCCTGGGCTGCACCCCGGCGTTAGGCAGCACCATCAAGTAGCCCCGCTCCGTGTCCAACGGAATGTCCAGTCCCAGCTGCTGCACGATGGTTCGCGACCACGCCCCCGCTGCCACGACCACTCGATCGAGGGGATACAACCCGCCTGTCGTCAACAGGCTGGTGACGCGATTGTCGACGACCTCAATTCCGAGGACATCCGCGCTGACAAATTCGCCGCCAGCCCTGAGGAAGTGCGCGGCGAGCGCGCCGACCAGGCGATGCGGATTGGAAGTGAAGCCGCTGCCGGGGCAGTAGACGCCGCGCACGCTCCTCCCAGCAAGGATCGGCTCCAACTCCGCGACTCCGCGCTGGTCGAGGACTTCGAATTGAACGCCGCGACGGCGGCGCAGGTCCATTGCGAATTGATCGGCGCCAAAAGCGCGCTCAGAGCCATATATGTACAGCAGGCCTGAGTTGCTGATCAGGTCGGTGGCGTCCGCCTCGGCGAGCAAGCACCGATAGGCATCGAGCGCGCCGTCCAACAAGCTCATCAGCGCAATTGAGATCTGCTCGATTCGGCCCGGGGCGCTTGCGCGGATGAACTGATAGAGCCAGGGAGTGAGGGCCGGCAGATAACTCCAACGGATGGCAAGAGGGCTCAGGGGATCGACCAGCATCCCCGGCACCCGACGCAGCACCGCCGGGGACGCTAGGGGGACGCAGTCGTCCGTGCAGATCAAGGCTGCGTTGCTTCTCGAGGCTTCGCCTCCAATCGCACCTCGGTCAATCAGTCGCACCGCGAAACCCTCGCGCTGAAGGTAGAGCGCACAACACACGCCGACCGCGCCGGCGCCGACCACGGTGACGTGGCCGTTGGAAGCTGCCGATCGGCCGTTCACGACGCCTCGGAGTCGGCGCCGCTCCTAGCGAAAGTACGCAGGAATTCACGTGTTCGCAGCTGTTTTGGCGATCCGAGCACAGCGCCCGGCGTCCCCTGCTCGACGATGCATCCCTGGTCCATGAAGATGACCGTGTCCGAAACCTCGCGAGCGAACCCGATCTCGTGGGTGACGACGACCATCGTCATCCCCTCGTTGCTCAGCTCGCGCATCACCTCGAGGACCTCGCCGGTGGACTGCGGGTCCAGGGCAGAGGTTGGCTCGTCGAAGAGGAGGACTACCGGTCTCAGGGCCAGTGCCCTTGCGATCGCCACCCGCTGCTGCTGGCCGCCCGACAGGTGGTCGGGCATGTCCAGCGCCTTTGCGGCGAGGCCCACCCGGTCGAGAAACTCGAGCGCGGTCCGCACCGCCTCGGCCTCCTCCATCCTCTGGCCGTGGATGAGCGGCAGGACGACGTTCTCGATCGCGGTCAGGTGAGGGAAGAGGTTGAAGGACTGGAAGACCATCCCGACCTTGCGGCGGAGGCGGACCAGCCCCGCCCCGTGCACGAGCTGGCGGTCCTTGAAAAATGACTCGCCCTCGACCTCGATCCAGCCAAGAGAGGGCACCTCCAGCAGGTTCAGGCAGCGCAGCAGCGTACTCTTGCCGCCACCGCTGCGCCCAAGCACGCTCACGACCTCGCCGCCGTGCACGTCGAGGCTGACCCCGCTGAGGACCTCGTGCTTGCCGAACGACTTACGCAAGTCGCGAACCCTGATCACGATCCTGTCGGAGTGAAGGTCAGCCAATTCGCGCTCCTAGCCGGCTGCAAGCTGCGACTGTCTGTCGCTTTGTAGGTTTCGGGCCAGACGAAGAATCCTGAACCGACGCGGTGATAGTGGTTTGCCCGCATGTAGGTGGCGTTCGAGCATCAAGGCCAGATGTGACAGCGGGTAGCACATCGCGAGGTAGATCGCGCCGACCACGACGTACACCTCTAACGACGCGAAGGTCTCTGACACGATGGTGCGAGCCTGGTTCATCAGCTCCGCCCCGCCGATGAAAGTCAGGAGGGACGTCCCTTTGAGGAGGTCCACCAGCATCGTGCTCGTGCCGGGCAGCGCCAGTCGCGTCGCCTGCGGCACGATCACGAGCGCAAATGAGCGGATGGGCGTGAAGCCTACCGCCTGCGCCGCCTCCCGCTGGCCGCGAGTGACACCCTGCAGGCCTCCCCGAAAGATTTCCGACAAATAGGCGCCGTAGAACACGGCAAGACTTATGGCACCGGCCTCGAAGACATTGAGCACCAGCCCAATGGTGGCAAGGCCGAAGTACACCATGAAGATCTCTGTCACCAGCGGAAGGTTCTTGAAGATCTCCGTATATACCCGCGCGATGATTCGGAAAGGCCCAAACGGAGCGAGCCGCATGACCGCGATAACCAGTCCGATGACGACGGCCCCGGCAAAGCCTGCCAGCGTGAACTCGATCGTTTGGAGGGCCGCCGTCGCCAGGTCAGCCACATACAAGTTCCATGGAACGTGGAACGGGCCGAAGTCGAGAAAGAGCCTAGTCATCTTCGCCGACCATTAGATAGACAGCGGCGTCCAGCTGGCGGGCCGGTCGACGCCTTGCCGATCGGTGGCAAAGCTGGGATCCGGCTTCAGCATCACGTCTGGATTGCCACCCCACGCCTTGACCTCGGAGGCTTCGTAACCGTTGGCGTAGAACTTCTTGAGCTCGGCGTTCAGCGCGTCTTCGAACTTCTGCTCTTGGGAATTCAGGTACCAACCGTCCATGAAGGGCAGGAAGACGCCATATTCCGGTGTTGCCGAAAGCTGGGCAGCCGTGGGTGGAGCGAAGGTGACCTCGTCGAACTTCAGGTTCGGCGCCAGCCTGTGAGCCTGGACCATTCCAAGAGGATCCAGGAAAGCGACATCGATACGACCCACGTCTAGGTCGGCGAAGAGCGCCTGCTGGCTCGGGTACAGGTGCAGGTGCGCGTTGGGGATCTTCTTCAGCCCGTCGATGAAGAAGAACGAGTCCTGGGTTCCAAGATTCAATCCCTGCAGGCTCGTGATCGTGTTCGCGTGTAGACCTGGTTTCTCGGCCGCGACCGCGGGCGAATAGAAAGGAGGATCGGTGAAAAGGCCTTTGTCAGCACGCGCCTTGCGCCAGGCCACGTCGCCGATGCCGATGTCATAGCGTCGCGACTGCACGCCCGCGAGTAGACCTGTGAAGTCGATCTCAACCGGGTTGACCTTGAGCCCGAGGTCGGCCGCGGCTTTCGCGAAGATCTCGCCATCCAGTCCGGTCAGCTGACCATTCTTCAGGCCGTTGTACGGCATGTTGCCGGTGCTTATGGCCACGGTGACCTGGCCTGACGTGATCAGACCGTAGTCCTGCCCGCTCGCCCCCGGCGAGCTGCTTCCCCCACAGGCGCCGACAAGAACGACCGCCGCGCACCCCGCCCCCACCAGAGCGCTCCTCAGTTCGCCGGATCTAGTCAATGCGACTCGCCCCCTTTACCCAACTCGAACGCTGGTGATATATCAACGTATTGCTGCATGATATTCCTTGCCTTAGAATTGTCAAGATGTCGTTTCGGAAGCGCTTGAAGATGGAGTCGTCCATGGCTCGCAGCCGGCCCCGTCGTCCGCGAACGTCCAGTGCCTCCCAGCATCGACCTGCCGCCGGGGCCGCTCGAAGACGAGCACCCATCCGAGAAGAACCTCCGTCGCCTTCTCTGGCCGATCGCGCCTACCTTCGCCTACGCGACGAGATAATCACCACAGAGCTTCCACCTGGCACCCTGCTCCAGGAAGCTCAGCTCATGCGCCGAGTCGGAGTGGGCCGCACGCCGGTGCGCGAGGCCTTGCAACGCCTGAGGCAAGACGGGTTCGTGACTGTGATTCCGCGGCGCGGAACGCTGGTAACCGAGATCAACGTCACCGATCTCGCTGCGATCTACGAGGTCCGCTCGCACCTGGAGTCGTGGGAGGCAGGCCTGGCCGCCGAACGCGCCACAGCCGCCGATAGGCTGGAGGCGGCCGACCTTGCGCGTGAGCTCAGAGCATTGGATGAGCGGGATGGGTTCGAAGCTTTGCTGGCTCTCGACAGGCAGGTTCACCGCTTCGTGTACAGGTGCGGCAGAAATGCCTTCCTTGCTGAGACTATCGATCGCTATCACAATCTCTCGCTGCGCATTCTTTACGTCGCGATGGCGCGATACCCAGCGCTCACTCCCCGTCTGCAGGACGTCGTACAGGATCAACTGAAGCTGCTTGACGCCATCGTGCGAGGTGACTCGATCAGAGCGCAAGAAGTCGCCGCCGCGCACGTGCACGATTTCGAAGCTTCATTTAGAGAGGCGATCCTGCCCGCCGGCGTCAGGCTCCGCCACGACTTGCCGAGGGGCCGCGCGGCACCGTCCCCCCATCTGGGTGCACCTCAGGCCGCGAGAGTTGCCAAGGAGGCGTAGGTGAATCGAATCAGCCTGGACGAGAACCCTGGCGCCGACCTTCCGTTGTCGCCCGGCGTTGTTTCGGGGAATCTTGTTTTTGTCTCCGGCCAGGTCCCGCGCCGCGCGGATGGAACCTGGATCACCGGCTCGATCAAGGAACAGGTCGACTGCACGCTCGACAATGTGGAAGCAATCCTGGTACGCGCCGGATCCTCGATGGCTCGACTCTGCAGAGTCAACGTCTACCTCACCCATCGTGACGACTCTGTCTTGGCTGTCATTGGCTGTCATCGCCCTCGGGAAAGATGCTGGCGCACGAAGGTGAACTTGAGCGGACGTCCGCGGACCCCCGCAGACGGTTTTGAAGACCGCGGGCCAGGTGTCCACGGCTGTGCTTTGGCGTCCGCCCACGTTCGAGCCTGAGCGGCCCCTATTCGTCAATGTCAGCCGTCGTTCGGCATTGTCTGCCGTGTTGGCTGTAGGCGAAGCGATCCCCCTGGGTATGTCGGCTCTGATCCGGTCACGGTCGGCCTCTACGTCTCGGCCGGTCCGACGGTTGAGGCCCACCGGCGAAACCGCCCGTTGTCGACGTTCAGGCCGGCGAGTCGTAGGGTGCCGACCGCTGCGGGCCGGTCCGGCGGCGGAGTCAGAGGGCGAGCATTGCGGCGGCGACCTCGTCGGCCGCGGCGTCCCGCAGGGCGGTGCCCATGTCGTCGAGGACAAGCAGCCGCGCGGCGGGGATCGCGTCGGCGAGCGCCTCGCCGTTGCCGACCGGGAAGAATGGGTCCGCGCGGCCGTGCACGACGAGCGTCGGCAGCGTGAGCTCGCCGAGGCGCTCACGCCACCGCGGTGCGCAGTCGAGCCGGGCGAACACCATTCCGAGCTGATTCGCCTGCTGCACCAAGGGTTCGCTCGAGGGTGTGCGGTCCCAGATCCGTGCCGCGGTCGCGCGCGCCTGCTCCGGGTCATTGCCCAGCAGCTCGGCGCGGTCGGCGGCAAACGCGGCAACGGCAGATCGGTCGGTCCAGTCGGGCATCGGGCGCGAGAACACCGCGTCCATGGTCGCCGCGTCGTGATCCGGCAGATCGTCGTCGACCGGGCCGGGCGCGACCGGTCGGGTGCTCACCAGCGTCAGCGCCGAGAACGCGTTCGAGTGGTCGAGCGCGGCGACTTGAGCGACCATCCCGCCGACCCCGATGCCGCCGAGGTGAGCCGTCACGGCGCCGAGCGCGCCGACGAGCGCCGCCGCGTCGGCCGCGAGATCGCGCAGGTTGTACCCCGGCGCCTCCGGGTCGACGGTCGTCGACGCTCCGCAGTCGCGCAGGTCGTAGCGGACCACCCGCCGGCCACCCGCCGCGAGCCGCTCACACACCGAGTCAGGCCACGACAACATCGTGGGTCCGCCGGCCAGCAGCACGAGTGGATCGTCGTCGCGGCCGAAGGTCTCGACGCCGAGTCCGACGCCGTTCGCCCGCACCGAGGTCATCGTGCTCGTTGTTGTTCCTTCCCATCGGCTCGGCTCCACTACTCCTCCTGACCCCAGATCCACCCGAAACTCATCGGCATCGTCTGCGAGCCGCGTACGCATGCGGATCCCTCACGAACACTGGCCCGCACGATGACTACTGGCACCCAGGTGGGCGAAATATGTCTGCCGCGGCGTCCGGTCGCCGAGTGCCCGTTGGGGTCGCACGGTGTATGCCGGAAGCAGCTGACCTCGACCGCCAGCGCATTGCCGTCGCCGATGATCGCCGGATACAAGTGCTCGTACTTCAGGGTGCCAAAGAACCGTTCGACGACGCCGTTGGTCTGTGGGCTCCTCACTCGGGTTCGGACGTGCCGCAGCAGCGGGTCGCCGCCGGTGAACGCGTCAGCGAGCACAGTCCCGCGGAAGCATGGGCAGTTGTCGGCGACCAAGGCGATCGGGGCTGGAGCCCGTATAGACAGGTGCCAGTCCACTGGGGCCCGGTCATCGTCCAGGCTTCGCTGCAATCACTAACCATCTCGGCGAACACGAGATCTCAGGCGAGCGCATCGACGCTAAAGGTCGATCGGCAGGCTGTCGGTAGGAGGTAGTTATCAGTAGCAACAGGAGAATGGATTGGCGCGGCAAAGGGTCGTCTTTGGCAATCGGTGTAGATTCGCTAGCTGGTGGACGCCATCGACCGGGTCCTCATGAACACGCGGCTTCACTACCTCGGGACCGCAGCTCGCATCATCGAACCCGTGCAACATTTGGCGATCCTCACGTGTATGGACGCTCGCGTTGACGTCAACGGCCTGCTAGGGCTCCGACCGGGAGACGCCCACGTGATCCGCAACGCTGGAGGCCGCGCCTCGAGTGACGCTGTTCGAGCGTTGGCCATATCGCAGGCGGTCATGCACACGCGCGAAGTTATGGTGATCCACCACACGGATTGCGCACTAGGCCGCTTCAGCCAGGCGCAGCTGAGTGAGCAGATCACAGCGGCCAGCGGCCATGGTTTCGCAGAGGAGTTAGGCTGCTTCACGGACCCAATCCAGGCGATCGCTGAGGACGTTGAGCGCCTGCGGGCGTGTCCTTATCTCCCAGCTCGCGACAAGGTGCGGGGCTTCATCTACAACCTAACCTCCAACGTGGTGACAGAGGTGCCTGCTCCAGATCGACCTCCAACGTAGCCATTCGTCTCAGCATCCCGACTCTACTCGGCGATTAGCTAGCTTTCGTTATCGGGGTAGTTATCAGCAGCAACTTCCAGTGCTCCGGCAAATGGAGGAGGTCCCCGTTATTGCGGGGGCGACGGACGCTCACCACACCTCCCGAGTCGCTTTCCTTGCTAGGTCGGTGCAGTTGCCATCGGACCGGTCGTGGCCGGCTCCGTGGATAGAATCCTTAGTGCGAGATGGGCCAGACGGCGGCTGATCGGGAAGCGCTTATGAAGGCCATCAAGGTCGAACTCAAGAATCAAATCTGGGCTGAACCACGCGCCCGGCCGACCTTCGGTCGCTACCTCTCCCTCTTCATCATGAACCCGGAGCCGATGTGGGTGTACGACGTTCAAACGCTCCGGATCCTAGATGTGAACGAGGCGGCTACCCAGCGCTACGGCTACTCGCGACCCGAATTTCTTGGGCTGACTATTCGGGATCTGCGGCCACCCGAGGACGTGCCCAAGCTCCTTGAGTTGTTGCCACACACACCCAACTTCGATCGCAGTGGACCGTGGCGCCATCAATTGAAGGGCGGAACCATAATCCAGGTCCTGATCACTTCACATACCGTCAGTTTCGGTGACCGTGATGCCCGCCTAGTGATGGCCGAGAGCATCACCCGCCACGATGAGATAGATATCGATTGACCACCCAGTAGGCGTTCTCGTGGGGCTTACCTATGGCAGCAGCGACGTCGCAAGCGACCAAGACCCCAAGACAGGGAGGCGCCAATCGGTCATCTGACCCGCCGTGCCGCTTTCTACGCGGTTACGAAAACCGCTTGCGGGAACGCTTGGGACAGCTAATTCGGTCTGCTTACCCGTGGGCGTGGTCCTTACCAGCTGGCACATCACTTGAGGGTTTTCGAGAGGAACTCCGGTCGCGATGCGACCTAACCGGAGAGACGTTACATTTGGCCGCCTCGTTCGTGACGGCGGCCGCAAGGGATCTAAGCCTCGATCTTCCAATTGAGCCCGTCAAGCGAGGACGGCGACCAAAGAGAGCGCTCTCTACCGCGGCCCAGAGAGCAGGCTCATCGAATGGATCCCGTACCGACGCGCAGCGAAGCGACTACGTTGACATTCTGCTTTCGATTGCCAAGGCCAGTGCAGCTACCGGCAGCGTTGACCCGAAAATCCTCGACCGAATCGAATTCGTCCTCAGAATCGACAAGCGATCCTGACCATTCAAGGCATGCCCCACCGGTGTCGGGTTGGACGAATGACATCCATTAGTCGAGGGCTGCCGTCCGCTGCAGTCCGCCCCTGTGGCTGTCATGTGGCTGTCATTGCGCCAAGATTTGGCGGGGATGGATGGGAATCGAACCCACCCAGGACGCGTCATCGGCGCCCCGCAAACGGTTTTGAAGACCGCGGGCGGCACCAGCCGCCGATCATCCCCACGAAATCGTAGGCCGCGGCCGCGGGGCGGGCTCGGAGCGTGGCGCATACTGCCCCGCAACATGGACGCCGAGGCCGCGCCCCGCGAGGATTGGGCGCGGACGCGGCGGATGCGCAGGCTGCGTGCCGCCCTTCAAACGGGACTGATGTTTCCGGCGCTCTCGAGCTTCTGCCGGCTGACGGTCCGCGGCCGCGACCTGCTTCGCAACCTTAACGGCCCTGCGGTCTTGTCTCGAATCATGTCAGCGCCCTCGACGCGGTGGTCATGGCCGAGGCGCTGCCGCCGCGGTACCGCCATCGTTCGGTGGTAGCCGCGGCCGCGGACTCCATCTTCAAACGTAAGTGGGAGGCACGGCTCGCCCAGGTGACCGTCGACGCCTATCCGATTCCCCGCGGTGGAGGCGCACGGCCTCACCTCGAGTTCCTGAAGGGCCTGCTCCGCGACAACTGGTCGGTGATCATCTTTCCCGAGGGCCGGCTTACGGTCACCGGCGCGATCGGCACCTTTCGCAAGGGCGCGGCGATCCTGGCCATGGACACGCAGTCGCCGATCGTGCCGGCGTACGTGGACGGCATGTTCGAGGTGATGCCGCGCACCCGTCGCGTGCCGAGGTGGGGCCGGGTCACGGTGAGCTTCGCCGCGCCGATGTCCGCCGCGCCGGATGAGGACTACGACGGCTACATCGCGCAGGTCGAGGCGGCCGTCCGGGCGCTCGCCGGTCCCAAAGGCGTCACGGTCGAGCCCGCGCCCGGCTCGAGGTCAGAGGGCCCGACTTACTGGTACTGAGTCAGGCTCCCTCGACGAAAGGCTTCAGCTGCTCGACGTCCTGCTCGCTGATGTCGGCGAAGAGCGCAAGGTCGTC
>Ga0070707_100003791_pt1 | contig 14264 bp, 10 predicted proteins | sample KBSK5502metaG_FD_65468 | JGI IMG/M metagenome (GOLD analysis project Ga0070707, IMG submission 65468) | Corn, switchgrass and miscanthus rhizosphere microbial communities from Kellogg Biological Station, Michigan, USA - KBS K5-50-2 metaG | ecosystem: Host-associated > Plants > Roots >... | reverse complement strand
TGCTGACGATGCGCGCCGATCCGCGGCCGCGCGGGTGAACGAGGCGGCACAGCCGCTGCGCGTCCTGCTCGTCAGCGCGAACTACAAGCCGAGTGTCGGCGGGATCGAGCAGTACGTCGACAATCTCGCGCACGGGCTCGCGGAGCGCGGGCACTCCGTCACCGTCGCGGCGTGCCGCACGGACGGCGGTGAGAAGGACGAACAGGACGGCGGTGTGCGGATCGTGCGGATTCCTGCAACAGATGTCCTCGACCATCGGCTCAATGTCCCTTATCCGCTGCCGAACCCCGGCTCTGCCTGGCTGACCCTTCGCCGCCTCGTATCAGATGCAGATGTGGTGCATACACACGACGCTCTCTACCCGACCTCTGTTCTCTCGCTCGCGCTGGCACGTCGACGACGGGTTCCCTCGGTGCTCACGCAGCACGTGGCGTTCGTGCCCCAGCGCCATCGCGCACTCGACGCTGCGCAGCACGCGGCGATTGCGACTCTGGGCCGCTCTGCTCGACTCGCCACTCGCGTGGTCACCGTCAATCCTGCGGTCGCCGACTGGGTGCGAGCCAGGTGGCGCATTTCAGAGGTGCAAGTCCTCGCGCCGGGCGTGGCAGAAGCTCCAGCAGTCGACCGCCAAGCCACACGCCGGGAGTTCGGCCTACCGAATGAACGGTTGATTGCCCTATTCGTGGGCCGCGATGTGCCGAAGAAGGGCCTTGACCTCTTCCTCGCCGCCCACGATTCGACCTACGACCTCGTTGCGATCACGGACCGGCAAGGAGACGACTTGCCCGAAGGAACGCGCGCAGTGCCGTTCCTCGCGCCCGATCGGTTCCGGGCGCTGCTGGCGAGTGTGGACGCGTTCGTCCTGCCTTCGGAGGGAGAAGGTTTCCCGCTTGCACTGCAGGAAGCGCTGATGTCGGGTCTTCCATGTGTCGTCACGCCCTCCCCCGGCTACGACCATTACCTCCGTGCAGACGAGGCGCTCCTGGTCAAGCGGGACGCGGCCGACATCCGTACGGCGCTCCAGAAGCTCGCCGCGAGCACGGAGTTGCGCCGCGAGCTCGGCGTCAAAGCCCGAGAGGCGGGGCGAAGGGAGTTCGGCCTAGAACCGTTTCTCGACGGCTACGAGCAGACGTACGACGACGCGGTTGGGGCCTCTCGAGGCGTCAAGCTTCGCTGAGCACGGCATGGCCGATGCCTGTTTCTCCGTAGCCGTTCCCGTTGTAGAGCATGTGACGCGATCCTCCGTGATCGAAGACGCACGCGTACTCCACCATCTCCGCGTCCCACCCGTCCGGTGAGACGTCGATGCCTGCTTCGTCGTCGCGGCGCCGCCAATGAAGACCGTCGTGCGACTCGGCATAGCCGATGCGGTAGGCACCGCCCCGATACGAGTACCACATCCGGAAGAGGTCTTCGTCCTTCAGGACGCATGGCCGTGAGATCGCGTATTCGCCCGGCGCAGCGAAATCGATGCAGACATGGCCGTCGCGCTCCCAGGCGAGGCCGTCGGTCGACTCTGCGTACTTGATGTGGACCATGTACTGAGGGTCGCCTACCTCCTGTGGCCGCCAACCGAGATTCGAGACGTACCACATACGCCAGCGATCATCGTCCTGCAGCACCCACGGTGAGGAGCACATGTACGGATCGACCGCGTGGCGTCCAAGCACGGGCGCGGGCGACACCCGCTCGAACTGCGCTCCGGCGTGCTCACTGATCGCACAGCCGCCGAAGACGTAAAACGGCACCGTCACTCCTAAGCTCCAGCCCTGGTAGTAGAGGTACGACTGGTCGCCGTTGCGCACGAGGCACGACGTCATGACACCGCTGTCGTCGAATGCTCCGAGTGGCCCCGGGACGAGAACTGGGTCGGACGCCACTTCGACACGACCGCCGTCGAGGTCCACTCGCGCGGCCGCAATATGCGACCGGCGGCGATCGTCGCGTGTCGTAAAATACACCTCGAGCGAGCCGTCGCTCTCGTGCACGTGCGGAACCGCCGCATGGGAGGTCACCCAAGGCAGATGTACGGGCGGCTCGATCAGAAGGCCGCGCTTCAGCCACTTCATTGCCGCGACGCGTAGTACCTCGACCGCAGAGAGTCGCCCTTGCCCGGAATCGGGAGATCGAGGTCGACGAACGGCGGTCCTGAGGCAACCCTGTAGTCGATCACGTAGAACGCGTTGCCAAGGATCCACTGCAGGCGCACCTCGGAAGCGTTCTCCGGGATCGCGGCCAAGGGTGGGTGGTGTGCATAGAGGGGGTTCGCCTTCACCAGGATGCGGCCGAAGAGCCTCCGCCGAAGCCAGGGAGCGATGCCTTCGTCTCCGACGACGACCTTACCGCCGACGCGAACAACGCGTGTCATCTCGCTTAGCGCTCGACGCAGCTCGCCGAATGTATTTACCCCGCCGAAATGGTAGGCCGCGTCGAACGCATCGTCGGCAAACGGAAGATACGCCGCGTTCGAAAGAACGTACTCCACTTCGCCCGGCCCTCCGGCGAGCTTGCGGCGTGCGACCTTCAGCATTCCGAGTGAGAGGTCCTGGGCAAACAACCTTCCGCCCGGCCGAATCTGGTCGCGAATGTATTCGGAGTCCTTCCCGGTGCCGCAGCCGGTCTCGAGCACCCGCGCTCCGGGCCGAAGGTCCAGGAGATCGACCATCCCTTTGCGCAACTCTGCTTCGTCGCTGCGAAACGCCGCGAACAGCCAAGCGAGCCCGCTGTCGTATGCCTCGGCGCCGGCATCGTATTTCTCCTGGAATTCGGCGTCCGACGGCAGGAGCTTGGGAGGGTGTGCGAGGTGTGGGATGCCATCAGCGATCGCGAAGGTCCGTCCGCAGACACAGGTGAGGCGCCCTGACTTGATCTCTTCGTGCCCACTCGACTCGAGCGCGAGCGGCTGCCCGCATGCAGGACATCGCAAGACTTCGAGCGCCGCGGAGTTCACGTCACCGAGTGAGACGCTCGGGGATCTCGGCGCTGGTCAAGCTGCGAGAGCCCTCGGTGAGTCCAAGCTCCTCGTCGACCAGGAAGAGCGGACGATTCTTGACCTGTTGAAAGATCTTCCCGATGTACAAGCCCGTGACCCCGGTGCTGACGATAATGAATCCACCGACGAGCAGGATGAGCACCGCGAGGCTTGTCCAGCCCGGGGGCGGGTTGACGAGAATGGCCAGCACGATCAGGGCGACTGCCAGTAGCGCCCCGGCCAACGCGACGCAGAAGCCGAGGTAAACAATCCACCTGAGTAAGCTGGCCGTCTGGAAGAACACCCCTTCCACTGCAAGCCTGACGAGCGAGCGTAGGGAGTACGAGCTCTTACCGGCGTGACGTTCACCGTGCTCGTAGTCGATCGAGGCGCGATTGAAGCCAAGCCAGAGGAGGATCGGCAGATAGTGGCGGTCCCGGTCCGGAACACGAAGGAACGCCTCACGTACCTTTGCGGCGATGATGCTGAAGCTGCCGTATTCGCCGCTGATGTGCACGCCGAGGAAGAGCCTGAGGAACTTGAAATACAGTCGGGCGGCGAGTAGGCGGAAGAACGAATGCTTCTTCTCCTTTCGCCGGCCGAGAACGATGTCAAAGCCTTCCTGCGCCTTCGCGTACAGGTCGGCGACGAACTCGGGCGGGTCCTGAAGGTCACAGTCCATCACTACCGTCCAGGTGCTTCGGCTTGCTCCGATGCCGGCCGTGATCGCCGCCTGCTGCCCAAAATTGCGGCTCAGTCGAAGAGCCCGGACTCGGGGATCGGCGATGGTGAGCTCACGCAGGATTTGCCAGGCACCGTCTGGACTGCGGTCATCCACGAAAATGAGCTCGTACGACACGCCGAGTCTGTGAAGCGTCTCCGTCAGCCGTCGATGGAGCGGCCGGATGCACTCCGCGCAGCGAAAAACGGGAAGGACGACGGAGAGATCGAGCTGTCCGTTCGCCGTCAGTTCAACCCTGGCCGCTCCGGTAGAGCCGCCGATCGGATGGTTGGTAGAACTCGTCCAAGCTGGTCACCACTCGCGTATACCAGCCGAGCAGCTGCTGCGTCCGGTCACGCTGTGCCTCGACGGCCTCGTCGCCGAGCGCACGCACGTAATCGACCTGCGGCTTGATGTACGAGCGCGTGAACTGCTGGTTCATGGCTAGCCGATCCTTTCCAGAGGCGTTCTCGCCTGCTGCGTGCCAGATCGTCGAGTCGAAGACGAGCATAGAGCCGGCGGGGCATTCGGCCGACACCGCGTGCTCTTCGAGATACCAATCCGCCGGTCGACCTTCCTTCTGATGTGTTCCGGGCACGAAAAAGGTCGCGCCGTTCGTGCTCGTGAACTCGTCGATGGCAAAGAACGTATTGATCGACATCAGGGAGCCGTTCAGGATCCGCGGGAAATCTCGATGGAACCGCGTCTGGAAGATGTCCGGGGATCCACCCTCCAGGGAGGGAAGCAGCAGCCCGTTTTGGACGTGCAGGACCGCCGTTTCCGAAACGGTTGCATCGACAACGGCCAACACTTCGGGAATCTCCATGAACTCGAAGAACACGGGATCGAACTTCAGCATCAGGCGAAGCACGCCGAGCTCCCCGGCGCGTTCGAGTCGCTCCTGCCCGACCTCTTCCTGAATTTGGCGCTGCACGTCGTACATCGCAGCGTGAGCCCGCTGGCGGAGATCCTCCTCCACGACGCCTTCCACGACGACGCAGCCCACAACACTCAGTCCGAGCAAGCACCTGTCGAGCCATTCGGACTCGCCGGCGTGGACACGGGGCAGCGGCTGGACCTGCTCGGCGACGGGCATGGCCGGAATCAAAGCAGCTTCATCGGAGAGCCGCCCGGGTGGCCAAACGGCGTCGTTAGGCTCGATTCGTGAAGCGCTGCCTCCACTGCGACGCGATCTTCGAAGGCGCCGACTGGGAGTGTCCGGCCTGCGGAAATCGCCCCCTCGACGGGGATTTCCTCCGGTTCACAGGGGCCAGTGGCGCGTTGGCGTTTCCTGAATCGTCGTTCGATCTCCTCGCGGGCTTGGAGCAACGCAGCTTCTGGTTTCGCGCCCGCAACACAATCGTGCTCGCCGCAATCCGGCGTTTCGCTGCCGAGCCGACGAGCTTCTTCGAACTCGGATGCGGCACCGGCTTCGTCCTCCAGGCAGTCAGTCGGGCCTTTCCCACGGCTCGTTTGGTCGCGGGAGAGCCTGCCGGAGAAGGTCTCGAGGTCGCCCGGGAGCGGGTTCCTCGGGCCACCCTCATTCAAGTGGATGGACGGCGCATCCCCTATCGCGACGAGTTCGAGCTCATTGGCGTTTTCGACGTCCTGGAGCACGTCGATGAGGACGAGGCCGTACTCGCGGAGCTACGTGCTGCACTCGTGCCAGGCGGCTCGATTGTCTTGACGGTTCCGCAGCATCCGTGGCTCTGGAGCGCCGCCGACGACTTCGGCAAGCACAAGCGCCGCTATACGAGAACCGAGCTCGTCAGCAAGCTTCGACGTGGCGGGCTCCAGGTCGCATACGTGACCTCGTTCATGACGACGCTGCTCCCTCTCATGGTTCTCTCCCGGCGGCGCCAGCAGGACCTGAGTCGCTTCGATCCCGCACAGGAGCTCCGGATCCCGCCCCGAATCGACCGCCTGCTCGAACGGATCGTCGGCACCGAGCGTCATGCGGTCCGACACGGGGTTTCGCTCCCGGCAGGAGGGTCGCTCCTAGCCGTGGCGCGTCGTGCCTAGAACGAACTAAAGGCCAAGGTCCCAGCTCTTACGCTCGGAGGCCTCAGTGCCCCTAACCGAGTAAACGCCGCCCTCGACAGTGTCCTTCATGATCAAAGCGCCTGCGCCGATCACACAGTCCGAGGCCACCTTGACGCCGTCGCGGAAGGTTGCGTTGACGCCGACGAACGTCCGCTCCCCAATGGTGACATTGCCCGACACCACCACATGAGATGCAATGAAGCAGTGGTCCTCAATCGTTGTGTCGTGCCCAATGTGGTTGCCGCTCCAGAGGACGACGTTGCGACCGATGCGTACGAACGGCTGGATCACGTTCGCCTCGAAGACGAAGCAGTTGTCACCGAGTTCGACGTCTCTCGAGACGAAGGCCCGCGAGCTGACGAAGGTGATCAGTTCGTAACCAAGCGACTTGCACTCTCCGTACAGCTCGGCGCGGCGACGGTTGACACCGCTGAACCCGATGGCGACGAACATCGCGTTGCTCGTGGGGGGATGTGTCTCTACGAGCCTCTCGAAAGGAACTACCGGGATACCCATCAGATCCGGCCTATCGATGTACTCCTCGTGCACCGTGAACGCCGCCACTTCATGCGGACTGTCATCCCGCAGGTAGGCGGCCGCCACCCGCGCAAAATCTCCGGTGCCGAAGAGGACGACCGAGCTCAAGAAACCACGTCCTTCCTCACGAGCACGGTGAACTCCCACAAGCCGTAGTCGTGTAAGAGCGCGACGTGCGGCGAGTAGCGCCTCTTGCACTGGTCGAAGATCTCGCCCGGGTTGGCGTAGTAGAGGTCCACGCGCATCCGGTCCGGATCGGAATAGCTCGTGAGCATATTGAAGGAGAATCCTCGGATCGAGAGCTCGTCCAACCGGTCAAGCGTCTCGAGGACATGCCGACGCCAATCAACTTCCTGAGCTTCGAGCTTGACGTTGAAGATCCCGCTCGCGACAGAGTAATCCGCGGGTGCGAGCTCGTCTTCGCGTGCTGTGAACGACCACCGCTCGTTCTCACCAAGTGTGTGCCGGGCCTGCTCCACCATCGCAGGGGAGATGTCGAAGCCCCGATAGGTGAAGTCGTGGCCGCGGGCCTGAAGCGTTGGCACCAGCGCCCCGTATCCGCAGCCGATGTCGTTGATCGAGAACGGGTCACCTGAACGACAGATCCGCAGCAATTCGTGGAAGCGAAGCTCCTGGGATTCCGAGCTGTTCCAATCTGCGGCCGCTGGTGCTGCCCCGTGTTGGGTGACCTTCGCGCTGTAGTAGCGCTCGACCGGCCCGAGGACAGAATCATGTGACACGGGCAAAGCTCTTCATGTAGCTCGTGGCGTCACTGCCCACGTGGAAGAGGAGGTCAAAGATGGTGACCCCGTGCTCGAACGGCGGGTGAAGCTGCTCGTATTCGGGGTAGCCGTCGTAGTCGGCATATGTGACGTCGATTCCCTGGCTCCAGAACACCTGCTCATCGAGATAGGACCGCGCCCGAGGGCCGGAGAGATACCGATTTGCCCTTGAGGCCAAGCAGAGTGCAGCCAGGCGGCCACTGCGATCCCCGTCCACGTCGTAGTCCGTCGACCAGGAGAACGCAGTCCTCACGCCGAGGAGTTGGCACACACCCTCGATGAAACCGCGGTTGACCTGACTCAGGTGGCTCTCTTCGGCGACCCGCCCGTACAGCTCTTCGACTGCGGGAGCGTACTCCCGAAACCTCGGCGCTGCACTGTAGCTGTGAACGAGCGTCTTCCAGTGCCGCTCCGCCCAATCGGGATCGGAAATGGTCGTCTCATCGATGCGCTGGTGATACTTGCCTTTGACGTTGACGGGAATCGTCAGCCACTGCACTCCGTGCGGAGTCTTGATCCGGTTTCGATTGCGCCAGTCGCGCCGCGTGAACTGCCGGTCGTCGTAGAAGATGAACTCGTCGGCGCCGGCGACCAGGTCGAAGTAGCCCTTCCACGGGATGTAGCACGACTGCACTATGGCGACGGTCTTTCCTGCCACGAACGAGGGATTACACTAGCGCCGGCCGCCAGGGCTTACTGCTTATGACGGGCGGCAGATGCCGGCGTTCGATCCTGTGCTCCGAGCGCAGCGGCAAGCGCATCGACGACCTGCAAGATCTGACCCTCGTCGATTCCGTCCCAGAGCGGCAGGCGTACGAGTCGATCGGCGACGTCCTCGGTTGTGTCAAGGGAGGCGTGAACGCGCCCGTACCGGCGGCCGCCCGTGGAAGAGTGCAGGGGGGCATAGTGGAAGACCGCACTGATACCGCGGCCGTTGAGCTCCTGCAATACGCGCGTGCGCTCATCGAGCCCGCTGAGCAGGACGAAGTAGATGTGCGCGTTGTGGCGGACGTGCTCCGGGATCGACGGACGGCGGAGGAGGCCATCCTCTTCGAGCGACTCGAGAGCCTCGTGGTAGAGCCACCATGCGCGCAAGCGGCCGGCGTTCAGTGTTTCCGCAGCCTCGAGCTGGGCCCACAGGAATGCCGCATTCAACTCGCTCAGCCCGTACGAGGAACCGAGATCGACCCATGAGTACTTGTCCACCTCTCCTCGGAAGAAGCGGCTTCGATCGGTCCCCTTGTCGCGCAGAATCTCCGCCCGCTGCACGCTGCCGGGGGCGTTGACGAGCAGGGCTCCCCCCTCCCCCGACGTGAGGTTCTTTGTTTCGTGGAAGCTCAACGCCGCGAGGTCCCCGAGGTTGCCGGCAGGACGCCCTCGGTAGGTCGAGCCAAGCGCTTGCGCGGCGTCTTCGACCACCTTGAGCCCCTGTCGCTCGGCAGCAGCGGAGATCTCGTCCATCTCGCAAGGAACGCCGGCGTAGTGAACCGGGACCACTGCCTTCGTTCGGCTGGTGACCGCTTCGTCCAGCACAGCCTCGTTCAGATTGAGCGTGTCCGGCCGGATGTCGACGAAGACCGGCGTGCCACCGCGTAGCACAACGGCATTCGCAGCAGAGACAAAGTTGAACGAAGGCATGATGACTTCATCGCCGCTCTCGATCTCGAGCAAGATGGCCGCCATCTCGAGCGCAGCCGTGGCCGAGTGCACAAGCAAGGCCTTGTGAGACCCGGTTCGCTCCTCGAGCCAACGGCAACACCGCAGCGTGAACTCGCCGCCGGCCGAGAGATGGCCCCGTGCGATCGCCTCGGCAATGTAGGCCTGCTCAGTCCCCACGACGGGCGGGAGATTGAAAGGAAGGTGGCGGCCGTTGTCTGCGGTCATCGGCTCTCTGAGAGTGTAGAGAAGCCTTCAGCCGGCGCTAACCGGGCTCGAACCTGATCTGGAAACCGACTCTGGCTGCCTCGCTCCGGAAATCGCGCCTCTGGGATTCGGTCTTCAACCCTCGGAGATCGACCTCCCAGTCGCCGCACTCGTCCTGCTGGACGTCGAGGCCGGGGAACCCCACGGCCTCGGCTCTTGCTTTGAGCCGCTCTGCTGCGGAGCGAGTCCGCCGGTGGCCGAAGACCGCGTTCAACCCGCCACGCCGCACCGTCGTTCTGCACTCGAGCACCACCGGAATCGATACCCGAGCCGCCTCTCTCTGGAAATCACGAGCTTGCGCAAGATCCTTGAGGCCGATCAGAACGACCGCATAGTCGTCACAGCCGCGCTGCTGGACCACGAGGCCGCGGAAGCCGACGCCCTCGGCCGCGTTGCGCAACGCGATCGCGGCCCCAAGCGTACGCCGATGTCCGAATACGGCGGACACCCCGACCCCCTGCTCGGAGGCACAACGCCGTCCCTGTGTAACGGAAGCCCTGGGAAGCCGACCTAACGCATAAATGTCGATGTCCCCGTTCGAATACACCTGTTTGACCTTCTGGGCCAGGAGCGGAGACGGGTCGCGGTGCACCTTGTCGACGATCAGGTAGTCGACGCCGTAGTGGAGAGCCAAGGTTCGCAGAGCATTCTGGTCGCCGACCCCGAAAGCGAGGTTAGACAGGGTCAAACGCCGAAAGAAGGGCGTATGCGCAGTGTCGAGCGAGAAGAGACCGCTCGCGGCAGCCTGAGCCGTGTAGTCCCAGCTTTCGAGGACCACACGCCGCTCGGCGAACGCGGAGTAGTAGAAGTACTTCGAGTCGTGATTGTCCGGATAGAGACTGTGATTGTTCACAGCGAGGACATCGCTGGTGCGCGTGTGCGCGCGAACCCACTGCAGACCCTGAAAGAGACCTCCGGTTAGTCCGCGATACTCGTTGTCGTAAAGCGGCTTGTTCGCCTCGGCGCGCTCCACGAGGTACGGAACCCAGTCCAACGGCGTGTTGAGGAGCCCGAAGACGAGGCATCCGGCAACAACAGCGGTGGTCAGCCCGCGTGCCGACCCCGACCGCCCCAGGAGCAGAAGCACGATCGTGATCGCGGCCGCCGCGACGACGATTGCCGCGGCCGCCCGCCAGGTGGGAAAGTCGGCTAGCCGCCAGAGCGGAGTGACGATGACGAGCGACCCGACCGCACCGACAGTGGCGACGGCGACTAGCCCTCGCGCTCGCCCGAACGAGGCCAGGGCGGCGACAATAACGAGCCAGAACAGCATGAGCTCGAGCTGGAGTGTTCTGGGCACCTCGAGCACCGTGCCGACCATGAGCGTTGCGACGGCGACGACGAGCAACGTCACCGCGCCTACGACCAGCGACCGGCGCGTCTGGCTTTGCCAGAAGAGCACGTACCCGCTCGCGGCAACGATGAGACCGGGAACGAGCCCGAAGAAGACCAGAAACAACTGACTGAAGCCGGACTGGTCCAGGAGGAACAGCGGCGGCAACGCAGCGATGAAGACCGAGAGGAATAACGCCTCGGACGCGGTGAGACGTCGCTTTTTGTAGCGCGTAAAGAGGCCGATGCCCACGAGAGGGATGCCGAGCAGTCCGAACGTCGCGTACGGCACACCAAGCGTCGCAGGTGTGCTGCTCAGGCCCCACACCGGCTTCAGGTAGGCGACGAGGCTTTCGGCGCCATCCATCTTCTCGACGGTCCGTAGAGCTGCTTCATGAGCTCCTCCGGCGCTCCATTTGAAGACCAGAATGTTTGCGACGATGTCGACGACTCCGAGAATCGCGAGCGCAAGCAGTCCTGGCCGGCTGAGTCGTCGTTCCCGGTAGAGCTGTAAAACCAGGAAGACTGCAAGGCCGGCACCCAGCACCACCAGCCCATAGGACTTCGCCCCGACGCAGCCTACGAAGAAGAGAGCGACGAGGATCCAAAGACTTAGCCTCGAGTGTCGCGCCACAGCGCCTGGCGTTACGAGCTCGGACAGGATCAGCAATGCCGGCATGAAGAAGACGAGCCCGAGCAAGAACGTGTGACTGCTCAGCAGCCAGTAGAAGAAGTAATCGTCGAAGAGGAAACGTGTCCCCGACCAGGCTGCGTCCAGTTCACCGAAGAAGAGCACCAGCGCCACCGCGACCAGACCAACCAGAGCGCTACGGCCGATACGCCTTCCTGCCAGGAAGAGCTGCAGAGCGAAGAGCAGCAGGAGCGGTACCTCATAGAGCCGCATCACGACGACGGACAGGTCGATGCCCGTGACCTGGCTGATCGCCGCCATGTGCATGTATGCGAAGAGGTGGTAATGCAAGGGTTGGCCGGCGACCATCGGTAGCGTCACGGGCCAGTGGTGCAGCGCCTCCGCCGCAATCGAAATTGTGAAGACCGTGTCTTCCTGATAGGTCGCGCTGCCGAGCTGGCGGGGCAAGGGGTTCTGAGTCCAGGCGACGACCCCCACGTAGATGAGCAGCAGCACAAACAGGGCCACTCCTACCCAGATCGGAGTCGGAGACAGGCTCAGCGCCGGTCGCGCGTTGCTTCCGGCACCTTCAGTCGACCGTCGCTGTCGCCGCCAAGACAGGAGCCCAATCGGCGTCAAGACGAGCGCCGGATACGCGTAGAACAAGGCTCGTATGTCCAACTGCGCGGTGATGAAGAAGCCGAAGATCTCCAGCAAATAGCCGAGCGACCAGCCCAGCACGATCTGCCGAAGGCGGCTGACGTCGCGGACAAGCGCGCGATACACACACCAGCCGGGCAAGAACACAAACGCGAGCTCGTATGGAACGAAGCGCGCGATCTCGTCGATCCGTACACCTGCGAGAAGCCAGAGCGTCAATACGGTCGCCGAGACGAACGCCATGGGACCTGCCAGCGTCGCCGGCGCACCGCCTCTACGGGTGAATGCATGGGCGAACGCCCACCCGGAGTTCTTGGTGATCGTTTCTCTAGACGGGACCGAGTTCAACTCGGGCGAGACCCCTCCGTGACGACGCCTCATGTTCGCATGCGAACCGAACGGGCGTCCGCACCTCCTTCAGCGAGCGCTTGAAGTGTCGGCGGGGACCCGCACGAGTAGGGTACGGCGGTGAGCGGGACCGGCCGCGATGATCGGCGCCGTCGAGGCCCGCGAAGAAGCACCCTCACGCTGCTGTTGGCCGCCACAGGCGTCCTGTGTGCCCTCGTAGCGGCGCGCGCGCCTGCCCACCATCTTCGCTCCGGCTATTCGTGGCCTCCACAAACGCTCCCGGCCGTCAAGCCCGATCGCCTGTGGTACGCCCCGTTGCTTCTCACGCGCCACGAGCCGGCGTCGATCAGCGCCGATCTTCCGTGCGAGCTTCCGCCGCCATTGCGAAACGCTGCCCGTCCCGTGATCGTCCTGGCGACCGCGCGTCAGCCACGAAAATCTGGTGGCCTCGCGGTTACACGCTACGGCAAGCATCTCGACATTTCGGTCGGACAAGACCGCCTGGCGAGTGTCAGCACCCCGACGAGCAGTGCATGCACATACCACCTCGCGATTGCGGCCGGAGTCTGGACCGTCTCCGGTGGTCCGGCAGGCGACCGTACGGGCTACGTCACGATGCCGATCGTCGACGGCATCTTCTCCGGTCTCGATCTAAGGGCGGGAAAGGCACCATCGATTCAAATCGAGACGACCGTGTTCAACTCGCGAACCACGGGCTTCCAAACCGCGCTGCGCATCGCCGGAGCACTCTGTGCGCTGATCGCCTTGCTGCTCGTCGCACTCGGCGACGGGAACCGCCGAGCCGCCCGGCTTTCCGCGAACACACTGCGCACCGGACTTGCGCACGCTCGACCTGTCGACGCCGTCGTTGTCCTGCTTCTCCTCGGCTGGTGGGTGATTGGTCCGGTGTTCTTCGACGACGGGTGGGTCATGGCGACTCAACGCAACTTCGCGGCGTCGGGGAGCTTCACCAGCTACTACGACTCGTTCGGCGTGACGCTACCGCTCCAGTACTGGCTCGAGTGGTCCGAGAGTTGGTTGTTTCGAAGCTCTCACTCGCTCCTCGTCTTGCGTCTGCCCGCGCTTGTTTGCCTCACGGCGACGTGGGTCCTGTGCCGCTGGATCTTCGGGCGTGTCCTCGCTGCGGGAACATCTCGCAGCAGCATTTCGCTCTGGGCCCTCGCAGGAGGCTTCCTCGTTGGTGCGTTTGCGTGGGGGATGACTCTCAGGCCGGAGCCGGTGCTCGCGCTCCTCGTTACTGGCGTGTTCGCCTGCACCGTGCATTTTCTCGACCGACAGTCCGCTGGTCCGCTTGCTGTTGCCGCCGTCCTCGTCGCTCTGGCGATCTCGGCGCATCCGGCCGGTCTCGTGGCCCTCGCCCCTATGCTCGTGGCCGCACCGCAGCTCCTTACGTGGGCCCGGTCCGGCATCGCGCGGGCTGGCACGATCGCCGTTGCGGCGATCGCGATCCTCGGCATCCTGGTCGTGCTCGGATCCGACCTTGCCCAGTTCCGAGCGGACGCCGCCTCCCTGCGGACCTATGGCCCCGAGATCGCAGGATGGCGCGAAGAGCTGAGCCGGTACACCCTCCTGTCTCGGGCGTTGTACGGTGCGCCTCTCCGCCGCGAATGGGCGGCTCTCGCTCTTCTCTGCGTCTTGGCCTACCTGCTGAGACGGCGGGATCGCCCGAACGAACCACTGCTCGACCTCCCGGCGAAGACTCTCGGCGTATCGCTACTTCTGCTCCTGGTGACGCCGTCGAAGTTGCCGTGGCACTTCGGCACGCTGATCGGGTTCGCCGCTCTCGCCGCCGGTTCTGAAACGACCAGGCTGGTCAGCGACGCACACCGCACACGAGGCTGGCACATTCGCCCGTTTCTGGTCGTCGGGGCCATTATGCTCGCGGCCGCATGGTCCTGGTTTCCGCGCAACTCCTGGAGTGATCTCGACCTACGTACACTGAGCTGGACACTCGGGATCGAGCAACGAATCACATTCGCGAAGGCTGCCGGCTTACTCCCGCTCGTCGTTCTCGCGCTCGTCGCGGCCGTCGCCGTGGCGCGGTCAGGCACGCGCAATTTGAAGGACGCTCCTTGGCGTACGTCGATCTGGTCGGTACCGCTCCTCGCCGTCCCTCTCATTGCATTCACGGTCGGCGTACTCGTCGCTGACGGACTGAAGACGAAATCGTGGACGTTGAGCCGGCAGAACGTACAGACGCTAGGAGGCGGTCTGCGATGTGGTCTTGCAGATGACGCACTCGTCCCGCTTCGTCGATCGATGCGTGCGCTTCCCGTCATCGCTCAGCCAGCCCGC
>Ga0070707_100003788_pt1 | contig 14268 bp, 10 predicted proteins | sample KBSK5502metaG_FD_65468 | JGI IMG/M metagenome (GOLD analysis project Ga0070707, IMG submission 65468) | Corn, switchgrass and miscanthus rhizosphere microbial communities from Kellogg Biological Station, Michigan, USA - KBS K5-50-2 metaG | ecosystem: Host-associated > Plants > Roots >... | reverse complement strand
AGGATGGATAACTCGTACAGGATATACAGCGGGACGGCCATCACTATCTGGCTGATCGGATCCTGTGAAGGGGTCGCGACTGCCGCGATGATGAATGCGCTCAGGATGGCGGCTCGCCTGGCCTTGCTCAGCTGGCGCGAGCTCAGGATGCCGACGCCGGCCAAGGAAATGAGCACCAAGGGGAACTCGAACGAGATCCCGAAAGCCAGGATCAGCAGGAAGACGAAGTTCATGTACTCGTTCAGCTGGATCAAGGGCTGCGCCGGGGCGACGAATCCGAGCAGCCAGTGGATACCGAGCGGCAAGATCAAGAATGCGATGTACCCGCCGAGGACGAACAGCAGGACGGCCGAGACGACGAAGGGGATCGCGAACTTGCGCTCGCGCGGCTCCAAGCCGGGCGTAACGAACCGGAACAGTTGGAACAAGATGACCGGAAGAGCGAATACGAGGCCGGCGAACGCCGAGGTCTTCATCCGCAGGACGAACCCGGTTGCGATGCCCCCGAGGTACACCTTGATCTCGGAGCTTCTGATCGTGGCCTCGCCGGAACCGATCGTGCCGGAATGGTGCAGCGGGTGTAGCAGCAGGTTGAGGATCGGCCGGTAGAGGAAGTAGGCGACGATCACGAGGACGACGTATGCGCCTAAACAGATGAAGATCCGATAGCGGAGCTCTTCGAGGTGCTCGACGAGCGACATCCGGCCGCCGGGAGCGGTGCGTCGACGCCGCAGGCGTGCTCGAACGCGTTTGAACAAATCCGGAGCTAGGCTCCGGCGGCCGGCCCCGCCCCGCGGTCATCTTTCGCAGGCGGCGCGGCGGGCTTGTCCTCAGCCTTCTCGTCCTCGGTCAGGCCCTTTGTTGCGTCTCGGAACTCGCGAAGCCCTTTGCCGAGGCCCTTCCCGATCTCGGGCAGCTTCTTCGCCCCGAACAGGATGATGACGAGCAGAACGATCCCGCCGATCTCCAGTGGACCGATCTCTGCAAGCATGGCCGAATCCTACACCCGGCCTCGGCGCCTGGAGGGCTTCGCGCGGGCGCCCAGATCGTCGGCGTGCTCGGCGATGGCTTGCACCTGCGCTTCCACGGCGCGCGCGGCGTCGTTCAGCCGGTCGGCCGCCGCTTTTGCGTCCTTCGCGAGCCCTTTCGCGTGCCGGACCAACGAGAACGTGTACGTGACGACCACGGCGAGCGCGAACAATAGGAAGAACGTCAGGATCAGGTACGCGGGGGTCCCGAGGGCGAAGAACGCCATAGAGGCATCCTATCGAGTGGGCGTTGCGGCGCCGAACGGGCGCTTAGGAGCGCGTGGCGACCCGGAGGAGGCTTTCGAACCAGTCGGGCTGCTCGAGCAGGATGTGGAAGTCGAGGAGGTCGTCCGTTGTGAGCGCCGGACCGTCGTGGCTCTCGCGCACCTCCAGTGGAAGCTCCCAAACCGTCGCCGGCACGCCGCCTGAGATGAGCAGCTGGACGACACGGTCGTCGGCGGGTTTCTGGACCTCTTCGGAGCACAGCGGGCATTCGAACTGGTAGTACGAGGCCGGCGCGTGCGTGCAGACGCGAAGCTCGATGTCGTCCGGTGTGAGCTCCACCTCACCGCACGTTGGGCACGTCGCCCGTATCGTTGTCACCTTCGCCTCCGGCTTTTCCCTGTGTGCCATCTGACCCGAGTATCGGCACGGTCAACGGCCGCTTTAGCGCCCAGAAGGGGGTCGCGGCCAAAGTCACCCTTTGAGGTCTGACCAGGTATGGACGTTTGGGACTAGGCGGCCGCCACCGGCACATCAGGCAACCCTCTCAACAGGCCTCCAGGATGCTTCAACCAGGCCCTTTTCCCGCCGATACATCACCTGGGACGAGGAGGCTTACGGGTGCGGGATCGGAACGACGTCGTACGGGCGCAATGGCAGCTGTGGGCCGTTGCCTTCATCATCATCTGCGGGCTGGCCGGCGCGCTCATCTTCCTAGCCACGAGCGCGGCGCCCGCGTCGAAGGTCACGTTCCTGCCGTCGCGCGCGCTGCTGGCGATCGCCCTCGGCGGCCTCATCACGGCGTTCACGATGTACGCGATCGATCGCGAGCGGCATCTCCACCGCCTGTCGGAACGCTTGCTGCGCGAGCAGGTCGACGCCGAGCAGATGAGCCTGCGCCTCAAGTATCTGCACGAACTGACGCGCGAGCGCGACACGAATGCCGCCTTGCTCGACGGGTCGGCCGACGGTATCGCCGTCATCGACAAAGACTTCGAGATCATCCGGTTCAACCGATCGATGCAGAAGCTGTGCGCGCTGGCCGAGACCGACGCCCTCGGCGAGCGCGCCGAAGCGGTGTTCCGTTTCGCAACGCCCGAAGGGTCGCCGCTCGAGGGTGCGCTGCACCCGATCCATGTCACGGCGACGGACGGGATCGCACGAGGAGGCCTCGAGCTCCGGCTGCTCGTCGGTGAAGACAAGGAACGCTGGGTCAGCGGAACGTTCAGCCCGATCATCGACGCCGACGGAACGAGTGCCATCCTCATCAACCTGCGCGACATCGCGGAACAGAAAGAGCAAGAGCGCATGCATCGCGACTTCGTTTCGATGGCGGCGCACGAGCTCCGTAACCCACTCACTGCGATCAAGGGTTTCACGCGCACGCTGATGCTGAAGGCCGACATGCTGAGCGACGAGCGGCGACTCGAGTACCTGTCGATGGTGAACGAACAGTCGAACCGGCTCGCGCACCTCGTCGAGGACCTCATGCAAGTGTCGCGCATCGACGCGGGACGGGTCACGCTGGATCCGCGCGCGCTCGATGTGGGTGAGACGCTTGCAGGGCTGCTCGAACAGTTCCGCACGAAGTGGAGCGCGCGCGCGATCGCCGTGCAGCAGGATCCGGAGGTCGCGCCGGTCTTCGCCGATCCGCACAAGCTCGAAGAGATCCTGATCAACCTGATCGACAACGCGGTGAAGTATTCCGCAGCCGGCTCCCGCGTGGAAGTGGCGATCGAGAGCGACGGGCCCGAGGTGAAGGTGTCGGTCCGCGATCACGGCGAAGGCATTCCGGCTGAGGAGATACCGAACCTGTTCCAGAAGTTCGCCCGAATCGCGTCCCCGTCTACCTCCGAGATCCCGGGCACGGGACTCGGCCTCTACATCGTGAAGGGTTTCGTCGTCGCGCACGGCGGGCGCGTGTGGGTCGACAGCGCGCCCGGAGAAGGTTCGACGTTCAGCTTCACGCTTCCGATAGCCCAGGCCCGCGAAACGGCTCACGCTGTATGAGACTCGCGCGGCGCCAGCCCGAACAGCCGCGGCACGACGTGATCGACGCGCTGCTGATCGCGACGCGCGCAGCCGCAGCCCAGACCGAGCTCGACGCATCGCTGGAAGCGATCCTCGACGCCGCGCTCGGACTGCTCGGCGGCGACGAAGGTTCGATCCAGCTGATCGACCCCGCCACGATGACGCTCGTGATCGTGACGTCGCGCGGGCTGGAGCCCGAGCAGAAGCGCGAGGTGCTCTCGCTCGGCCACGGGATCGCCGGCACGGTTGCGGTCACCGGACAGAGCTTGCTGCTGCCCGGCGCCGTCGACATCGGCCGCTTCTTCGGCCACGTCCCGAAATCGCGCAAGATCTACAGCGCGGTCTGCGTGCCGCTCCGCACCGGTTCGGAAACGATCGGCGTCATGAGCGCGAACAAGATGCGCCCGGGCACCGCCTTCGACGACGACGACTTGCGCGTCGCGACCCTGTTCGCGGAGACCGCGACGCTCGCGATCGTCAACGCGCGCCACGTGGCTGAGGCGGCTCGCCGCTCGGTCGAGGTCGAGCTGCTCCGCGGCGCGACGGTCAGGCTCGCCGGCTCGCTCGACGTCGAAGAGGTCGCCGCCACGATCCTCAAGGAAACGATGACGATCGCCGGCACAGACACGGCGTTCATCTGCGTGACCGACGGAGACGCCGGGCCCTTGGAGCTCGCGCGTTACGCGGGCGTGTCACGCGACGCGCTTCGATCGGTATTGGCCGCGCCCGGTTTCCGCCGCTTCACGCCTCCGGCCGGGATGAAGGTCGTCGCCGACGTGTCGGCCGACCCCGCTCTCTCGCCGCTCGCGCACAACCTCGGCTCGCGAGACCTCGCGCTCATCCCGCTGCGAACCGCGGACGGCCGCTCGGGCGGCATGCTCGGCGTGGCGCTGGAGGAAGAGGCCGACCCGGAGATCCGCGAGCTGCTCATCGCGTTCGGGATCCAAGCAGGTCTGGCACTATCGAACGCACTCCTCTACCGCGCCGTCGCCGGCCGTGAAGAAGAGCTGACGACGATCATCACGAGCATGGACCTCCCGATCATCATGATCGACGAGGACGATCGCTTCCGGTCGATCAACCCCGCAGCCGCGTTGATGTTCCGCCTGTCGCCGGAATTCGAGCTCGGGCAGCCTGCCGCCGGCAAGCTGCCGGAGGAGATCGAAGACTTGCTCCTCGGGACGGGCGAAGGCGTCGACGCTGAGATCGCCGTTCCCATCGGGTCAGAGGAACGGATCCTCCACGTCACCGCGGCGACGGCAGCAACCGGACGCGGTCCCGGCGGGCGCGTGCTGGTCTGCACCGACGTCTCATCGCAACGCGAGCTGGAGCGGCGCAAGGCCGACTTCCTCGCCGTTATCGGCCACGAGCTCCGCACGCCGCTTACGAACATCAAAGGCTTCGCGTCGACACTCGCGAATCACGGCGCGCGCTTGCGGCAAGAGATGCGCGACGACGCGGCGCAATCGATCCTTCAGAACAGCAACAGGCTCGAGCGGCTGGTCGAGGACCTCCTGTACGTGTCCCGGGTCGAGAACCACCGGCCGCCGTTGCACCTCGCGTGGGACGACATCGTCGCGGTCGCCGCGGATGTCGTTACTGCCTCCGCACGCCGCAACGAGGGCCGCTCGATCCTGATCGAGGGCCCGGGCAACGACCTTCCGATCTATACCGACCGCGTGAAGGTCGAGCAGATCCTCACGCACCTGATCGAGAACGCCGTGAAGTACTCCGCCGACGGCACCGACGTGCGCGTGCGGATCGTCCCGGACGAGCACACCGTTCGCGTCGACGTGATCGACGCAGGCGTCGGCATCTACTCCGGCGACCTCGAGCGGATATTCGAACCCTTCACGCAGGTCGACTCGACGAGCACCCGCGAAGCCGGTGGCACCGGCATCGGACTGTACGTCTGTCGCACGCTCGCCGACGCGCTCGGCGGCCGGGTCGGCGTGGACAGCGTGCTTGCGAAGGGCTCGACGTTCTCGCTGACGCTGCCGCGCAAGTCGCTCGAGGATCAGCGCTCGTAGCGCGCGAGCGCGCGCACAGCCGCCTCACGCGCGGCCTCCCGCAGCTCCGGCGGATCCACGACGGTCGCCGCTTCTCCCGCTGTGAGGAGCATCCGCACCAACCACGCGAAGTGCGGCGTGCGCAGCTCGATACGGAACCGGCCGCCGGGAAGCTCTTTCTCATTTTCGAACGGCACAACCTCGCGGATCCAGGCGGCCGCGGGCTCGAGCTCGAGCGTGACGAGCAGGTCGCGCGGCGACGGCGTGAAGAATGGCCCATCGAGGTACCGCGACGGGTCGAAGCCTTCGGGTGGGACGAACGACTCGCCGGTCGCAGATGCGCCGCGGATCCGGTCGACGCGGAACGTCCGCTCTTCGTCGCTGAGGTGGTCGATCGCGATCACGTACCAGTAGCCGAGCGACGCGCACAGAAGCAATGGGTCCACCTCTCGCTCGGTCATCTCGTCGCGGCCTGAGGAGTAGTACTCGATGCGCAAGCGCGCGCGCTCGTCGACCGCGCGACGCAGCTCGGCGAGGAGGTCGTCGCCCGTCGCGCCCAGCTCCACGGCAACGGAGTCGGCCAGCTCGGACGCGCGCTCGGCTTCTCCCGGCGAAACGGCCCCCGCGAGCTTGCCGAGCGCGCTGCGCAGAGACTCCGCTTCCTCAAGGCCCGGGAGCGCCGCCACCGCGCGCCCCATAACGAGGAGCGCGATCGCCTCCGCGCGCGTCAAGCGTGGCGGCCTCGCGAGGTAATCGGCCATCCCGATCTGCAGGTGGTCTTCCTCGATGAACGCTTCGATAAGGTCGCCGGGACCGAACGGCGGCAGCCCGCACAGCATCAAAACGTCGACGTCGCTCGCGAGCTCCTCTCGCGTGATACCGAAGCGCTCGCACACCTCGTCGACGGTCGCGGTTTGGTGAGAGATCACCCATGGCACGAGCACGAGGATGCGCTTCAGGCGCTCCGTGGTGCGCTCAGCCGGCACGTGATCTCCCTGCGAGCGCGCGCAATCGCGCGATGACCGCATCGCGAAGCTCGGGCGGGTCCAGCGCGACAGCCGCGTCGGCGAAGCCGGCGACCCAGCCGGCGAACGAATCCATCTCTGCCGCGACCGGCATCTCGAGCGTCACCCAGCCGTCGGCGTCCTCACCGACGCGACGGGCACCGGTGCGTCGTTCCGCCCACCACGCCGTATCCGGAGAAAACGCTACGCGCGCGGTACCCGCCGGCTCGTCGCCTTCCCATGGGCCGTGCGGGACGCCGCGCGGGCGGCGCGCGGGCGGCTCGAAATCTGGGCCTTTCCCGGGCGCCTGCTCGATCGAACCCGTCACACGAGACAGCTTGAAGTTGCGTACCGCTTCGCGCGCGCGGTCGTAGCCGGTGAGATACCACGTACCGCGGTGGTAGAGCCCGAGTGGCTCGAGCTCCCGCTCGTGGGGCTCTCCCCCGCCGCCGGTCCGATACGCGAATCGCACGCGCTTCCGCGCGGTGATCGCGTCGAAGAGCACGGCGATATTCCGGTCGAGCGAGACGCGGGGCAGCAACCAGCCGGTCGAACCGGGCTCGGCGACACCCGAACCGACGGACAGCTTGAGCAGCCCGAGCGACCCGTCCGCTCCCCCGCCCCACGCTTGCGCGGCGAGCGACAAAGCCGCGAGCTCATCAGGCGCGAACCCCGGATCATCGAGCAGCCCCTCGTCTCGACGGATCCGGTAGCCGGTCTCACCCCACGCATCGATGTCTTCTTGCTCGATGACGTAGCCGAGCTCGCGAACGTCGTTCTTATCGCGTTCGAACATGCGATGGAACGCGTCGTCGGACTGGCCCTCGTAGCTCGGGATCTTCTCGCGGATGTCGTTCACCGAAAGCGGGCGCCGCGTATCGAGCAGCAGCGAAACGAGATTCAGCAGACGCTCGATCTTCTCGCTTCCGGCCATGATCGATCGAGTCTACTGCCGCATCTCCCGGCCGGATGCGCGCTCGGTCACCCCCGCGCGGGGTACGTCATAATGGAAGCCATCCGTTTCCGCTCACCGAGGTGTTGCCATGTGTGGCGTTGCCGGCTTCTGGGGGCCGCCCGACCGAGGGCTGCTCGAAGCGATGGCGCGCGTGCAGGAGCACCGTGGGCCGGACGACGAAGGGTTCTTCGAAACGGAAGACGCGAGCCTGGCGTTCCGCCGGCTGTCGATCATCGACCTCGCACACGGCGCGCAACCGATGGGGAACGAAGACGGCCGGGTGCAAGTCGTCTTCAACGGTGAGGTGTACAACTTCCGCGAGCTGCGCGCCGAGCTGCAGGCGGCGGGACACACCTTCAAGACGGACTCGGACACCGAAGCGATCGTGCACGCCTACGAGGAGTGGGGGCCGGACTGCTTCACGCGCTTCAACGGGATGTGGGCGGTCGGGATCCTCGACCTCCGAGCCGCACCGAAGCTCGTTCTCGGGCGTGATCACTTCGGGATCAAGCCGCTGCACTGGGCGCGCGCAGGCGCGCGCGTGTTGTTCGCGTCGGAGATCAAGGCGATCCTTCAAGACCCGTCGGTACGCAAGCAGCCGAACGAGCAGCTGCTCTACGAGTACCTGATCTGGGGTCTGCACGATCACACCGGCGGCACGTTCTTCGACGGCGTGAACCAGGTGCGTGCGGCAACATACGTCGAGATAGACGATACGGGCGTGCGCGAGGAGACCTACTGGACTCCCTCGCTGGGAACGGACGCGCGTCCCGATCCCGCAGAGTTCCGTCGCCTCTTCGAACGGTCGGTCGAGCGGCGTCTCGTTGCCGACGTCCCCGTGGGGACGTGCTTGTCGGGCGGGCTCGACTCGTCGTCGATCGTGTCGACGATGACGAAGCTCTTACGCGACCACGTCCCGGACTCCGTCTCGTTGGGGGATCGGCTCAAGACGTTCTCGGCCGTCTTCGACGGCGATCCGATCGACGAGCGCGAGTACATCCAGATGGAGCTCGAAGCCACCGGTGCGGAGAAGAACTACATCAACCCGACGTCGGAAGTCTTCTTCGACGAGATCGAACAGTTCGTCTGGCACACCGAAGAGCCGATCGTTTCCACCGGCCCGTACGCGCAGTGGTGCGTGATGCGGCTCGCGAAGGACAAGGTGAAGGTGCTGCTCGACGGCCAGGCGGGCGATGAGCTGCTCGCCGGATACGTGCCGTACCACTACGTCTACCTGAAGCAACTGTTGCGCGAGAAGAAGTACGCGACCGTCGCTCGCGAGGCGTGGGCGGCGCGCGATGTGCTCAAGCCGTTGATCAAGCGACGGCTGAGCCAGCGTCGAAAGTCGTTCGACGAGCGGACGCTGCTGAAGCCCGAATACCTGCGGTCAAGGAAGGCGCCGAACGACGAGCGCGCGCAAGCTGATCTGAAGAAGCGGCTCTTGCAGGACCTGACGACCTACTCACTGCCCTCGTTGCTTCGCTACGAAGACCGCAACTCGATGGCACACTCGATCGAATCGCGGATCCCGTTCCTCGATCAAGAGATGGTCGAGTGGGTGTTCCGTCTGCCGGAGAGCGCGATCATCCGCGAGGGCTGGAGCCGGTGGATCCTCCGGCAGGGGCTTCGCGACGCGCTGCCGGAGAAGATCCGGACGCGCCGCTGGAAGGTGGGCTTCACGACGCCGGAGATGCGGTGGCTCCGCGCCCGCCGCGCGATCATTCAGAGCTTGTTCCGCTCCCCCGCGTTCTGCGCGCGCCCGTACTGGAACGGCCTCGAGGTCGCCGACGCGTTCCGGCGCGCGTGCGATGGCGAGATCGACGACTCGATGTTCTTCTGGCGCGCGATCAACGTGGAGCTCTGGTTGCGCGTCTACTTCGGGGACCGCAGCGGTCGGGACCTCCGCAAGGAGACGCTGCCGTCGTTCACGCGTTACGGGGACGAACTGGCCGCGCGCGACCTGAGCGACGATGCGCAGGCACTGGTTTCGTCGCACGCCCCGAACCCCGGGCGTCACCTGTTCGCCTCAGCGAGCGATGGGACCTACGCGCGCATTCCCGTTCGCTCACCCCTGATCTCGGCGGGCGACGATCTTCAAGCGACCGTCGAGAAGGCGCTCGTCGATCACGAGATCCGGCCGGGTGACACCATCGCGATCAGCGAGAAAGCGGTGGCCGTCTCGCAGGGTCGCTCGTTCCCGGTCGATCAGGTGAAGGCATCGTCGCTCGCGCGGCTGCTCGCGCGGTTCGTTGGCAAGACGCCCGTCGGGATCGGGCTCGGTTTGCCCCAAACGATGCAGCTCGCGATCGAAGAGGTCGGGGCGTGGCGCATCCTGCTTGCGGCGTTCGCAGCAGCTGTCACCCGCCCGTTTGGGATCCGAGGCATGTTCTACCGAGTCGCCGGTTCGCAAGCCGCAGCGATCGACGGCCCGACACCGGGCACGCTCCCGCCGTACAACACGCACGCGAAGAAAGCGCCGGCCGATCCGAACGGCGTTGCGCGCGGTCTCTCGAAAGCACTCACGGCTGCGGCCGGCGGTCCGGTCGGTGTCGCCGTGATCGACGCGAACGACATCGGCGTCAACGTGCTCGGCGCGAGCGCGGGCGTCGACCGGGGGCTGCTCGTCGAACTGTTCCGCGACAACCCCCTGGGCCAAGGCCATCAGCAAACGCCGATCGCCTTGATCCGGCTCATGGATACACGGACGCGATGATCCAGATCCGCCGCGGCACCGTCGTCGAGGCGCGCGCAACCGGGTCCGGCCGCACCGACCTCGTCGTCGACATCGCAGGCGCGCGCGAGGACGCGATCGCGTACGACGCCCTGACCGGCCCGGTCGAAGCCGGCGACATCGTCATGCTGAATACGACCGCCGTATCGCTGGGCCTCGGCACCGGCGGCCTTCACATCGTGATGGCGGTTGAAGGGCGCGAGCAGCCCGGTCCTGCGACGGGCCACGCGATGAAGCTGCGCTACACACCGGTCCAGACGGCGGTCGACGCGGTCGAGCAGACACACGCGGACGCGCTGAACGCGGTGACGTCTTTGAGCGGCATGCCGGTCATCGCGGGCGGCCTGCACAGCGCGCTCGCACCGGCCGTGATCGGCGCGCGCGCGGTGGACCCGTCGCTTCGCATCGCGTACGTGATGACCGACGGCGCGGCTCTTCCGATCGCGTTCAGCGACACCGTCGCGGCGCTCCGCGCGGCGGGGCTGCTCGACACCACGATCACCGCCGGCCAGGCGACCGGCGGGGAGCTCGAAGCGATCAGCCTGTACGGAGCGCTTGCGGCCGCGATCGCGATCGCGCGCGCCGATGTCGTCGTGGTCGCGATGGGGCCGGGCAACCTCGGAAGCGCGTCGCGTCTGGGGTTCGCGTCGATCGAAGTCGCGGGGATCGTCAATGCCGTCGCGGCGATGGGGGGCGTGCCGGTTGTGGTCCCGCGCATCTCCTTCGCCGACCCGCGTGATCGTCACCGCGGGCTGTCGCATCACACGATCACGGCGCTGTCGCTGGCGCTGGCGCGCGCGCACGTCACGCTCCCTCCTCTGTCGCCCGAGCACGCAGGCGACGTCGCCGGCGGTCTCGATCTGATCCGAGATCGGCACGAGATCGTGGACGTCGATCTCGGTCCGGCGGAGGCCGCATTGAAGGACGCGCCGGTCCCGCTTGGATCGATGGGACGCGGATTCGACGACGATCCTGATTTCTACCGAGCGGCCGCAGCCGCCGGCGTTCACGCCGCTGCGGTCGCGCGCGCCGGGCGCTAGCCCTGAGGATTCGCCACGCAGCGCACCGCCGTCATATCGCCGCACGCGATCGCGGGTCCGAGTCGTGAAGGGACCGGAACGAACGGCAGTGTGATGTACGAGGGGTGTGCCGCGTCGTGCAGGATCGTGTTGATCGTCGGGATCGTCGTCGGGACGTAGACGAAGATGCTGTCGGATGCCGGCGGGGCCTCTACGGTCACGACGAGCCGGTGGCCGGGGCGGATGATCCAGCCGATCGGCCAGATCTCGATCACGTAGTTGTACGGAGTTCCCGGCGTGATCATCTGCGGGTCGGTGTCCGGTCGCCACGGGCGATAGATGAACATGTTTTGATTGGGCGAGCCGCTCGAGGTAACGCACGAGGCGCGCGCGCTCGTGGCCGGCACGAGGCAATCGCTTCGCGCCCAGTCGATCGCGCGGTGGCTCGCCTTCAACAGACCGCGTTGTAGGTAGGAGCGCGCGCCGTCCGGCGCCTGGTCGATCACCTGGACGAACATCTCGGTGTCGGTGGCAAGGCTTGAGAGCCACAGATTGGCCGTGACCGGCCCGACGAACGCAGCGGCGCGCTGGAACGGCGACGAGATGTACGTGAGCTGGTCGGGTCCGTCGGACGTCGTGAGCGGCGTGCCCGTGTTGTAGGCGGTTGACGGGCCTCCTGCACTGGATAGCTCGAAGTTCCACGCTTGTCGCTTCGTGCCGGAGAAATACATGTCCGAGCCGCCGTTCGCTCCGGGCGCAACGGTGGTCAGAAGGCCGTTCGACGCGAAGTAATAGCGCTTCCACGCCGCGTCCGGGATCGGGAATGTGCTGTAGTCGGTGATCTCGTTCGTGATCATCTTGCCTGCTGTGTCGTGGACTTCCCACAGCACGCGGACGGACGTTTTCTGCTTCATGGCGTCGGCCACGCCGAGCGCCCGAGCCACCGTGTCATCCCCGCGCATCCAGTGGTCCATCCACGCGAGGCGGTCGTACACGAGCTCTCGCGGCCCGCAGCACGGGTTGTTCGTGTCGTGGTCGCCGTTCGAGAGAACGAGCCGCTTGGGAACACCCTGGATGTGCTCCCACAAGTGCGCCGGGCCTCGCGCACTGGTCTGCTCATCTTGATAAGCGCCGGTGATGATGATCGGAACCTTGATGTCCTTCACGTACGTGATCAGCGAGCGCGAACGGTACCAATCGTTGTCGGTCTGACCGGTTGCACCTTGGACGACCGGATCTTGGCCGACCGTTCTCGTGTGGGTTGCGATGTTCTTGATGCACTGCTCCCGAACTGCCTCTTGCTGCGGATCGCTCGGATCAGATCTCAGCAAGGGCTGCGCTTGCGCACCCAGGATGTCGTAGGCGTTACGGATGCCGACGGTCCAAAGGAGTGGGAACCCGTCGTTCGCCACACCGCCGGGGTACGCCTGCTGTCGATAGATATCGTCGATCAAGCCGGACACCGTCATGGCCACGAGATGCGGCGGCCGCGTCGCGCCGACGAGGAAGCCCGTAATACCGCTGTAGGAGTGTCCCTCGATGCCAACCTTGCCGTTCGACCACGGCTGCCGTGCCATCCACTCGATCACGTCGTACCCGTCAAGCGCGCTCACATGACTGAAGAGGTCGAACTCGCCTTGCGAGCAGCCCGTGCCTCGTACCGACATGTGAACGGTGACGTAGTGGCTGTTGTAGTAGTCGGTGAGCTGCCGGTCGTCTTCCGCCAGCGGGGCGGACGGTCCGCCGAGCTCGCCGAGCAACGTTGGTCCGGTCGCGCTGCCCCCGACGTACCCGGACATGTCGATGATCGCCGGATAGCGATGGCCCTTGCTATACGGCTTCGGCATCCGCACGTTCACGGCGATCTGGGTGCCGTCGCGAACGGTCACGAAGTTCGTCGGACCACTGTTCGGACCGCCGAATAGGTCCTTCGCCGGCGACGATACGGTCGAGAGTCCGGCTGCCACGATCGCGCAGGCGAGAAAGCCGATACGGACTCGCTTGGTGGACGCACGCATGATGAAGACTCCTTGCGGAGGGGTCCACACTGTGTTCGCCGTACGCCCGGCGTGTTCCTCCCCTCCAGGGGGAAGGGGCAGTTCGGGGCCCGCCCGCTACATCGATGCGATCAGGCGTTCGACGCGTTCATCGTGGGCTTTGAACGGGTCCTTGCACAGAACGGTCCGCTGGGCCTGGTCGTTCAGCTTCAGGTGCACCCAGTCGACGGTGAAATCGCGGCGACGGTCTTTCGCGCGCCGGATGAACTCTCCTCGCAGCCGCGCGCGTGTCGTCTGCGGCGGCTCCCGCATCGCCGTCTGCACCTTCGCTTCGTCGACGACGCGCACCATCCGACCCTTCTTCTCGAGCAAGTAATAGAGCCCCCGCGTTCGGTTCACGTCGTGGTACGCGAGGTCGAGCAAAGCCACCTTCGGGTGCTGCAGCGATAGGTTGTCGCGCGCGCGGTACCGCTCGATCAGCGTTCGCTTCGTCACCCAGTCGAGCTTCCCTTCGAGCGGCGTGAGGTCGTGCGCCTCCAAGCACTTCAGCGCTTCTTCCCACATCTCGAGGATGCGCGTCGCGAAGCCGTTGATACCGCGGCGCTCGACGAATTTGCGCGCGCGATCGAAGTACTCGATCTGGATCTCGATCGCGCTCATCTCACGGCCGCTCGCAAGCTTCATGCGACGCCGGCACGTGATGTCGTGGGAGATCTCCCTGATCGCGCGGATCGGATTTTCGAGCGTCAGATCACGCATGACCGTTCCCTCTTCGATCATGCGCAGCACGAGATCCGTCGAACCGATCTTCAACAGCGCGGCGTATTCGCTCATGTTCGAGTCGCCGACGATCACGTGGAGTCGGCGGTACCGCTCCGCGTCGGCGTGGGGTTCGTCGCGCGTGTTGATGATGGGGCGGCTCCGGGTCGTCGCCGACGACACGCCCTCCCAGATGTGCTCCGCGCGTTGCGCGAGGCAGAACAGTGAGCCGCGCGGCGTCTGCAGCACCTTGCCCGCGCCGGCGAAGATCTGGCGCGTCACGAGGAAGGGGATCAAGACGTCGGCGAGCTTCTGGAACTCGCCGTAGCGGCTGACGAGGTAGTTCTCGTGACAGCCGTAGGAGTTGCCTGCGGAGTCGGTGTTGTTCTTGAACAGGTAGATGTCTCCGGCGATCCCCTCTTCGTGGAGACGGTGCTCGGCCGCCGACAGCAGCCCTTCGAGGATCCGCTCGCCGGCCTTGTCGTGCGCGATGAGATCGGTGATGTCGTCGCA
>Ga0070707_100003787_pt1 | contig 14273 bp, 10 predicted proteins | sample KBSK5502metaG_FD_65468 | JGI IMG/M metagenome (GOLD analysis project Ga0070707, IMG submission 65468) | Corn, switchgrass and miscanthus rhizosphere microbial communities from Kellogg Biological Station, Michigan, USA - KBS K5-50-2 metaG | ecosystem: Host-associated > Plants > Roots >... | reverse complement strand
GAGCACGTACCCTACGCGGCCCGCCGGCCCCAAGGGGGACGGATTTACCCTCAGGTCAATGGAGCGAGACGGTCTGCCGAACGGATGGCGCGTTGTCTCGCGAGCCCAGCTGAGATGGCGACGACGGCATAAAGTATTGCGGCCGACAGCGAGTACGGCGAAGCCGACAACCGCCCTTCGATGAGTTGGACAAAGAAGATGAGGACCGGTCCGGTGGCCAGAACCACACGGACGGTGAGGGGTGATGCCAGAGAGATGGCAACCTGGTTCACGTAGCTCGGGAAGATGATGAGTAGCGAGGCGATCGCCATGACGGCATCGATCCACGAGAGTGCGGCGGGCAGACTGGAAGATGACAGTGACGCGAGCACCGCCGCCGCGAGGGCGGTGGCCGGGTAGCGCACCGAAAGTACGGCGCCGGGAGTGACGCCGGCGTCGTTCAGCTTCCGGCACAGCACGGTGCTGACGGAGATCGCGATGCCTCCGCTCGCGGCGAGGATCACGCCGAGCGCGGTCACTCCGACGGGCCGTGCTCCTGCTCCGGAGAGCCCACCGAGCGCCACGGCCGCCGCGAAGACCAACGACGCGAGCAGTCCTACATAGATGGGGCGCTCCGCGCGCGTGAGCGGTACCATCGGAACGGCGCCGGGGAGATGACGGTCAATCCACACGACCGAGAGAGGTCCGATCCCGGAGTAGAGGATCTGCACGAGCGACGGCTCGATGAGCCTCAGGGCATACAGAAACGCGAGCCAGGCTATCGCTGACGTGACATTGACCCAAAAGAGGTCACATGGTCGGCGCCAGAGCACCGCGAGGCTCGCGCGGGAATGCACGAACCCGATGGGCAGAAATACGAGCGTGCAGAGAGCGAAGGCGACCATCGCGACCAGGAGCGGGCTCGCCCGTTGAAATAACCCGCCGAGATAGACGTCGCGCACGGCCGCGAGACCTACGAAGGCCACGGACACAAGGAAGCCTGCGGCTTCGCGGCGCTGGTGCCATCCGTGGGGGATCGCCGTCGACATCGTCGTCTCGACATCACGATGAAAGAAATGCGCTCTTGCGTCCAATGCATGGAAAGCATAAGTTATCGATAACCGCTAGCTATAGACGCACGGCGAGCACGCTTCGGATGGAATTGAGGCATCTGCGGTACTTCGTTATGGTCGCGGACGCCGGCGGCGTTTCTCGCGCCGCGGTGCGGCTCAACATCAGCCAGCCCGCGCTCTCGCGACAAATCCGCGATCTTGAAACCGAGCTAGGGGTGTCGTTATTCGATCGTCGGGGCCGACGCCTGGTGTTGACGGGCGAAGGTGAAGACCTCTTGACTCGCGGGCGCCAGCTCTTGACGGACGCCGATTCATTCAGCGAGCGCGCCCGCGCCCTGCGAGGCGGGGACACGGGAATTATTCGCGTCGGCGTGGCGCCCCTCACGTTGGAGAGTCTCCTGCCACCGTTCCTGATTCGCCACCAGCGCCGACATCCCGGCGTTGAGGTTCGCCTGAGTGAGGATAGCCCCAATCGGCTTTTCGCGCGGCTGGAGCGCGGGGAATTGAGTCTCGCCGTTTCTTTCCCCGGGCACGAGGGCTTGGGTAGCCGCCTGCTCTTCCCGCTGTGTGCGCTCGGGGTGATATCGCTGGACCACCGCCTTGGCCGGCGGGCGACCCTGGAAGTCGCCGAGTTAGCGCAGGAGCGGTTGCTGCTGCTCAGCCGCCAGTTCTTGACGCGACAGTGGTTCGACACCGCCTGCCAACACGCTCATGTCCGACCGAACGTGCTTCTCGAGAGCACGGCACCGCACGCGCTCATCGCATTGGCTCGGGTGGGTTACGGGATCGCGATCGTTCCTTCCCACACACAGTTCGATCGTCGCGGTTTGCGGGCCGCCGCTCTGGTCCAGCGCGGGAGAGCGCTCGGCGCCTGGGCGGCGATTACCTGGGATCCCCACCGCTTCCAGCCGCCGTTCGTTGAACGGTTCGTCGAAGAGCTCGCCGCGTACTCACGCCACTCCTACCCGGGCAGAGGTCTAACGCGCGGTAGAATTCTGACCTCCATACCGACGAAATGATCCGAGAGCCTGGCGTCGCGGGCAGGGCATTTCCCAAGTTCCTGCTCCCCCTTGACCCAGGGAGGAGCACAGGATTGATAGTCCTCGTGGTTCCCAAGAGGCACAGGATTAACAATCCTGGTGTCGGCGGTTCAATCCCGTCCCTGCCCACCATTCCTTCTTCCTCGTATTTCGATGACTTCGATCTCGCTCCACTCTTGATCTTCCCGCGCATCGCACCCTTGACTCGGCCGGTGCTCGACCTGAAGCGCCGCGCACTGGCAGCCTCTGTGAGCTGGATCACCTTGGCCGCGGTCGATTGGGCGTCGACTTCCGGTCATTGGCCCGGTACTCGTTGGTCAGGAGGGTGGCGAGGTCGTCCAAGCCGTAAAGATCGCCGAGAATCGGCGCGCCCGATGCGTGCGTGGCGATCGGATCGGCACCGGCGATCGGGCGTGCCGCCGCCCCAGCAGAGCCAGGTAATGACACTAGAGAGGTTCCATGGAGCCCGAGGCTGACGCGGCGGGGACGGCTGGGGCGGCGATACCGCGCCGGCCGGGATCCGTCGCGGTGGCGTAAAATGCGGGCGTGAAGGTCAGATACCGGGCCGTGCTGGTCGGCTGCGGTGGGCGCGGGCGAAGCCACGCCCTCGGCCTGCTCGCGAACCCGGACCGCTTCGAGCTGGTCGCGGTGTGCGACCTGGAGCCGGAGCGGGTCGCAGCGCTGGCCCGCGCGCTCGGCGTCGCGCGCATCTACACGGACCCGGGCGCGATGCTCGCCGCCGAGCGTCCGGACGTGCTGTGTTTCGCGACTCCCCCAGCCGTGCGCCTTCCCCTCGTGGAGCTGGGTGTGCGCCACGGCGTGCGCGCCATCGCGTTCGAGAAGCCGCTCGCGCTGTCGCTCACCGAGGCCCGGCGGATCGTCGACGTGTGCGCGAGGGACGTGCGGGCGGTCGTCTGCCACCAGCTCAAGCACACCGGCCACTGGCGGCGCGTGAAGCAGATCGTCGAGGATGGCGGCATCGGCGAGATTCGCCTCCTCCACGCCACCGCGCGCCCGTCGATGCTGAGGGTCGGCACGCATCTCGTCGACACCGTGCTGTGGCTGGCTGGCGCGCGCGCGAGGTCGGTGCTGGGCCAGGCGCACGGGGGCGCGGCGTACGAGGAAGACCACCCGTGCCCCGATCATGTGGCGGGCATCGTCGAGCTCGAGAGCAGCGCCCGCGCCGTGCTCGAGATCGGCTCGCTGGCGCCCCGCCAGCTCGACGACGGCGACTTCTGGCAGGATGTAGCCGTCACCGTGTGGGGCACGCATGGATTCGCGCGGGTGGTGCTGGGCGCCGGATGGCAGGCTGTGACACGTGGGTCGGGCGGGCGGGTTGAAACGGGTCCGGCCGATCCGTCCCCGGGGGAGCCCGAACACCTCCAGCTCCTCGCCGACTGGCTCGATGATCCACGGCGAGTCCATCCCTCCAGCCTCGAGATCAGCTACCACGGGTTCGAGGTCCTCATGGGCATGGCGATGTCCAGTCTCGAGCGTCGGCGCGTCGAGCTCCCGATCTCCGGGACCGCGGAGGGGATCCTCGAGCGTCTCCGCGACGCGCTGTCCCAGGAGCCGGCCCGCGTGTGATCGCCCTCCGCGAGGTCACCAAGCGCTTCGGGGACCGCGTCGCGCTCGATCACGTGTCGATCGACGTGCTCCCGGGCACCACGCACGTCCTCCTGGGCTCGAGCGGGTCCGGCAAGTCTACCGTCCTCCGGCTGATCCTGGGCCTCGTCGAGCTGGATGACGGCGCCGTCCTGGTGGACGGCATCGCCGTCGGCCCCTCCACCCGGGCCGCGCTGGTCGGACGGATGGGCTACGTGGTGCAGGACGGCGGGCTCTACCCTCATCTGACCGCGTATCAGAACGTGGCGCTGGGAGCCGAGGCGCAGCGGTGGCCGCGGGCGCGGATCGGGACGCGCGTGGCGGAGCTGGCCGTCATGGCGGGATTGGACGAAAGCCTGCTGCGCCTCTACCCGCGCGAGCTCTCCGGTGGCCAGCGCCAGCGGGTCGGGCTCATGCGGGCCCTCATGCTCGATCCGCCCATGCTCCTGCTGGACGAGCCGCTCGCCGCCCTCGACCCTGTCGTCCGTGCCGAGCTGCAGGGCCACCTCGGCCGTCTCTTCGCCGAGCTGAGGAAGACCGTCGTCCTGGTGACCCACGATATCCGCGAGGCGGCCGTCCTCGGCACCACCATCACCCTCCTGACGGCCGGGAGAGTCGTGCAGCAGGGGACGTTCGCCGACCTGGCGGAGCGACCGGCCACGCCGTTCGTGACCCAGTTCCTAACCGCCCAGACGCTCGCGGCGGGCGCGCCGGCCAGCCGATGAGCATCCGGAGCCTGCTGGCCGGCGCGGTGCTCGGGGTGCTGTTCGTGCACTCCGTCGCCCACGCCGCCCCGGAGGGCGTCATCCGGGTGGGCTCGAAGTCCTTCACCGAGAGCTACATCCTGGCGGAGGTGGCGGCTCAGGTGATCGAGCAGGTGGGCGAAGCCCGCGTCGAGCGGCAGGTCGGCCTCGGCGGCACCGGCGTCACGTATCGGGCCATCGAGTCGGGGGCGATCGACCTCTATCCTGAGTATACGGGGACACTCGGCCTCGTCATCCTGAAGGACCCCTCGCTCCGGACCCCGGAGCAGATCCGCGCACGGCTCCGGGCTAAGGGGCTGACGATAAGCGAGCCGCTCGGCTTCAACAACACCTACGCGCTGGCCGTGCGGGTCGAGATGGCGGACCGGCTGGGGCTCGAGACGCTGAGCGACCTCGCCCGGCATCCGGGGCTCACCGCGGCCTTCAGCTCGGGCTTCCTGGAGCGCGAGGACGGCTGGCCCGGGCTCCAGCGCCACTACGGCCTGTCGCTGACGAACGTGCGCGTGATGGAGCACGCGCTGACGTATCGCGCGCTGGTCAACGGTGACGTGGACATCATGGACATCTTCTCGACGGACGGCCAACTCGAGCGCCTGCGCCTCCGCATCCTCCAGGACGATCGGCGGTTCTTCCCGGACTACGCGGCGGTGCTCTTGGTCCGGGGTGAGACGGCCGAGCGATTCCCGCGCACGTGGGCGCGGCTCCGGCAGACATTCGAGGGCCGGCTCGACGACCGGCGCATGGCCCGGCTCAACGCGATGGCGGATCTGGACCGCCGGCCGGTGCACGACGTGGCCGCCACCTTCCTCGGCCCGGCCCGGCCGGCCACGGGCCGGGGAGCCGCCCTGGTGACCGAGCTCTACGCCCTCACGCTGGACCACCTGTTGCTCGTGCTGGTCTCCCTCGCCGCGGCGATCATCCTGGGCCTGCCCATGGGCGTCGTCGCCGCGCGATTCCGGCGGGCGGGCCAGCTCGAGCTCGGTGTGGTCGGCATGCTCCAGACGATCCCCGCCCTCGCCCTGCTCATGTTCATGATCCCGCTCTTCGGGATCGGCAAGGGCCCTGCGCTGGTCGCTCTCTCGCTCTACGCGCTGCTCCCGATCGCCCGCAGCACTTACGCGGGCATGATCGGCGTCGACCGTCATCTGCTGGAGATCGCCTTCGTCCTCAACCTGGGCCGGCTCCGGCGACTGTTCCGCATCGAGTTGCCGCTGGCCTCGATCAGCATCATGGCAGGGATCAAGACATCGGCGGTCTTGACGGTGGGCATGGCCACGCTCGCCGCCTTCATCGGCGGCGGGGGCTACGGCACCCTGATCGTCCGCGGCCTGGCGCTGGACGACACCGCGACGATCCTGGCCGGCGCCGCCCCGGCCGCCGTCATGGCCCTGGCCTTCCACGCCCTCTTCGAGCTTCTCGACCGCCTCGCCGTGCCCCGCGGGCTCCGCCGCGAAGCCGCGCGCGTGCTCTAGTCGGCCTCCCCCTCCAGCAGCGCGTTGAGGCGGCGGCAGAGGTCGATCACTTCGGCGTGGGAGCCGGGGAACCAGGCGCGGATCCAGTCCGGGCGCTCGAAGAAAGCCAGTGGAGCCTGGCCCTCACGCCGGATCCCTACGCGGAGCGCGAGGCCGCTGGCGTTGATGAAGCTCACATCCTTGAGCATGCGTCCGGCGGCCGCCACGCCCACGGTGACGGCACAGAGCCTCGCGACGGCGGGAAGCGATTCCGCCACGGCGCGGAGGCAGAAGGCGTGGGTGCGCCGGAGGAGCGCGGTCGGCAGCGCTTCCAGAACGCTCCGCATAGTGAGTCCGGAGAACACCGTATCGTCCACGACGGCCAGGGAAGGGCAATCGGCGACGCCGGCGAGCTGTTCGGCCAGGCTCGCCCGCTCGGTACTGATCAGGCGATAGCCGCCCCGCCCGTCTTCTTCCCGCGTGAGCCCGACCCTCCGCACGCGCGGAAACCATCCGGTCCGTGCGTGGAGCGCCCGGGCCACCCGCTCGCCCGCCCGGCCGACACCCAGGGCCAGGTCGAACGGGGCGTGCGAGCCGTGCGCGATGACGCGATCGACCTGCTCGGCCAGGGTGAGCACGATCACCCGGTCCTGATCGCGCCGCAGCAGCTCGAAGAGTGACCGGGTGAGGGCGGCGGCGGCGGAACTGGGCCCGAGGCGGTGGCCCACCTCGTCGCTCAGATCATCGTGGACGTAGAGCAGCCGCGGCGTGGGTTGAGCATACGCCGCTCCGTCCGAGGGGGCCGCCGCGCGGGGCTCCTCAGCGGGCCGCATCCGGCGAGGGCGGATGGCAGACGTAATCGGGCCGGCCGCGCTCCATCATCGCGCGCATGTCCTGGCGGAGCGCCTCGACCGCCCGCGGTGTGGGCGTGACACGCGTCACGGTGAGCACGGCCGCGCGAGGACGAGGCCGAATCGTCCCTCGGCGTCCGTGTACCACGCGTCGATCGCCAGACCGGCCTCGGCCAGCATGGTCTCCGTCGACTCACGCGTGAACTTGTAGGAGCTCTCGGTCCAGATGCCTTCGGCTTCGGCCAGCTCTGCCACCAGCCCGAGGCGCCGGAGTCGGACTCGCTGGGGGGTGGTCGCGATCAAGTGCATCTCGATACGGCTCGCCTCAGCCCGATAGAAGGCGTGGTGGCGGTACGCTTCGGGGCGAAAGTCGCCGTCGAGCTCGCGATTCACGACGCGGAGGACGTTCCGGTTGAACTCGCTGGTGACACCCGCGGCGTCGTTGTACGCCGCCTCGAGCACACGGCGATCCTTGACGAGGTCGATGCCCAACAGCAGTTGGCCGACGGGGTTAAGAAGTCGGCGAATCTGGATCAGCAGTGTCCGACGGGCGGCCGGGTCGAAGTTGCCGATGGTACTGCCCAGGAACAGGACCAGGCGAGGGCCGGCCGGTGGGGGAACGTGGTCGAGATGCCGCTCGAAGTCGCCGACCACCGCGTGAACATCGACCGCCGGGTAGTCGTGGATGAGCGCGCCGACTGCCTTCGCGAGACCGTCCCGACCGACGTCGACGGGGACATAGCGAATGTCACCGTGACCGCCGATGACGTCGAATAGAAACCGCACCTTCCGACCGGACCCCGGCCCGAGCTCCACGATGTCGCGGGGCCGGACACGGCGCACCACCTCACGGGCGACGTCGCGGATGATGGCCTCCTCGACCCGCGTAAGATAGTACTCCGGAAGCTCCGTGATGCATTCGAAGAGAGCGGAACCGGCGTGGTCGTAGAAATACTTGGGGGGAAGCGAACGCGGGCGAGCTTCGAGCCCCCGCCGGACGTCGTCCGCGAGCATCGCCAGGAACGCCGCTTCGTCGGCATGGACGTCGACGCGGAACCGCTCGGCGGGGTGTTTCGAGGATCGCTGACGGCCAGCCGGCACGCGGGTGCGCTCTCAGGGCGCCACGGTCCTGAAACCGGCGAAGACGTTGCGGCGGTGGCGCTTGTAGAAGTTTCGCCAGGTGCTGCGGATCAGGCGCGAACGGGTCGTCCAGCACCCGCCCTTCAAGACCATCTTGTGCCCGAACGAAGGCTCCGAGTACTCCTTGTACGGATCACACAGGAATCCGGGATAGGGCTCGAAGGTGTCGGCGACCCACTCCCACACGTTGCCGATCATCTGACGGCAGCCGACGGGGCTGTCGCCCGCCGGCAGCGCGCGGACGTCGATCGTGGCGCCGGCCCGGTAGTCGAGACTCGCGCAGCCCGGCGTCGGTGGGTCGTCGCCCCAGGGGAACCGCCGCTTGGCGCCAGTCGCCGGCTCGAAGGTCGCGGCCATTTCCCACTCAGCCTCGGTGGGCAACCGCCGGCCGGCCCACCGGCAGTACGCCTCAGCCTCGTACCAGTTCACGTGCACGACCGGGTGCCACGGCTCGAGAGGCACGACAATGCCGAATCGGGACTCGTACCAGCGCCGGTCGCTGCCGCGGACCCAGAAGAGCGGGTGCTGGCAGCCCTCACGCCGGCGCCAATCCCACCCACGGCGTCCCCACACCTCGCGCCGTCGGTATCCGTCGTCCTCGACGAACGCCTGGAACTCGGCATTCGTCACCGGCGTCGACGCGATCCGGAATGGCCGGACCTCGACGGGATGAGCCCACTTCTCATTGTCGAACACGAACGGCTCGTCGGGCTCGGCCCCAACCATGAACGTCCTGCCGGGGACCGTGACGTCGTGGAGGCGCCAGTCAGGATCGACGAGCGGGCAGGCCCAAGCCGGATCGAGGCGAGAAAGAGTCGGCAGGAGGTATCCGAGCGTCTGCCGGATGAGCGCGAGGTTCTCCGCGTGCATGTCCTCGTGCAGCGCCGCCAGCGTGTAGAAGTACGCATCGTCCGCTGTCGGCTCGCGCATCTCCAGCCGGCCAACACAGCGGTGGAGGACCTCGCTGATGTAGTCGAGCGTCGCCTGCCGGGACGGATAGTCATGGTCCCAGCGAAGCGTGTAGGACACGTTGAACGAATCGTAGATACGGTCCGATCCCGGCAGGAGCGACGAGGCACCGTCCAGGTGTCTCAGGATCCACAACTCCTGGAACCAGCCGACGTGGCCCATCTCCCAGATCGGAGGCTCGACGAAATGCCGGCGAGTAGCCAGCATCTGGGCGTCGGTGAGTCCGTCCAGCAGCTCGAGCTCGACGCTGCGCGCGTCGAGCAGGGCATGGAGGAGAACGTCAGCGGTGGTGCGCAGCGTGTGCTCGGTCATGGCCTGTCGCCTCGACTGGATCGCGCCCTGGGATCGCCCAAAGGTATTTCCGATGGAGCACCCTGTCAAGAGGGCGGCCGCCGATACTCGGGAGGTCCGGACCTAGAGCATGTATGGGATGTCTGCGGCGACCGTCGGGTAGGCGAAGAGCACGGCCTTCAGGTCTTCTGCGGGGACGCGGGCGCGTATGGCCACCGCAAATATGTTGATGGTCACGTCGGCGTGAGGCCCGAGCAGGTGGGCGCCGAGAATGCGGCGAGTACCTTCCTCGATGAGCACCTTGAATCCGGAGCCGCTCTCGCCAAGGCGACGCGAACTGAGCCATTGCGACGTGTCCTGCCAGCGCGCGCTGTACTTCAGCCCCTTCACGCGGGCCGCGTCTTCGGTGAGCCCCGCGGAGGCAAGTGGGGGCACCGTGAAGACGACCGACGCGATCGCGTCGTAGTCCGCCTTTCGCGTGTTGCCCTCTAGCAGATTCGTGGACACCACCTCGGCGTCGTGCGCGGCCTTCGGCGTCAGCGGGGGACCGCTCGCGGCGGCATCGCCGGCCGCATACACCGACGGGTTGGACACGCTCTGCAAGTACTCGTTGACCGTCACGCCCCGCCCATCGCGCCTGACGGCCGCCGCCTCGAGATCGAGATCGTCGATCTCCGGAACGCGCCCGGCGCCATGCACGACCACGTCGGCGTCGAACCGCCGCTCCTCACCCCTCGCCATGCCCCTCACCGTGAGCTGACCGTTACTGCTGTCGATCCCTTGGACCTCAGTCGCGACCTCGACATGGATACCGACCTCGCGCGTCCGCTTCACGAGCAGATCCACCAGGTCCGGATCGAAGCCCTCCAGCGGGCGCGCGCCACGGTGCAGGATCGTGACGCGCGCGCCGGCCCGAGCGGCCACGTGGGCGAACTCGAAGGAGATATAGCCGCCACCGACAAAGACGAGGCGCGACGGCAGCGGGTCGAGTTCGAGAAACTGCTCACTCGTGGTGAGATGTTCGGAACCGGGGAACCTCATCGGTGCCGGCATGGCGCCGGCCGCGATCAGGACCCGTCTCCCGACGAACCGATCATCCTTCACGACCAGAGTCGTGGGCTCGACGAAGTGTGCGCGGCCGTGGAACAGGTCGACCCCTGCCTTCGCCCAGCCCTGCTCGGTGAGCCCGGGCACCGGATCGGTGAACGTGCGCTTGAACCGCATGAGCTCGGGCCAATCGATCGCCAGCTCGCGCGCGCGGACTCCTCTCCCGGCCATGTTCTGCACCGCGTGGACAGCTTCGACCGCGCTCACCAGGACCTTCTTGGGATTGCAGCCCCTCAATGCGCACGTTCCGCCGAAGGGATGTGAGTCGATCACCGCGACGCTCCATCCGGCTTCCCGGCAGCGCGACGCCACCGCGGATGCCACCCCTGTGCCGACGACCACCAGGTCATACCGTCGCTCCACCATCATTCGTCTCCTTACCGATGGGATGTGCGCGATGACCGATCGGATGCGCGTGATGCCGCCAGGATATGTGCAGCGACGGGCCTTCGCAACGTCTCGGCGGACGACGACCATGGTAAGCTCTGCCTGGCAACCGCGCGCGTCGACGGCGATTCCCGTCGTCCGGGGAAGCTAAGCAACCGCGCCACGGTGTGGTCGAAAGGAGGGTATTGCCCCACCATGAATCAGCCAGAAGGAGACAAGGAGATCCGGAGGCAACTGGTGTCGACCCTCGAGAGTGGACACAACCATATGTCGCTTGCTGAGGCGACCAAAGCGTTTCCCACGTCTGCGATCAATTCGCGTCTTCCTAGGGTTCCCTATAGCTTCTGGCATCTCGTCGAGCACATACGCCTGACGCAAAAGGACATGCTCGACTATATGACAAGTACATCCTATGAGGACCCCCCCTTTCCGGAAGGCTACTGGCCGGGGAAGAACGCTCGAGCGACGTCAGCTCAGTGGCGGCAGTCTTTCGCGCAGTTCCACAAGGATCTGGAAGCCGTCATCGAGCTCGTCCGTGATCCGGCCTGCAATCTCTTCGCGGCGGTGCCCAACAGTGCCGGCAAGCACACCTTCTTTCGGTGTTGCCTCGTCATCGCTGATCACAATTCCTACCACATCGGAGAGTTGGCGATCGGACGCCAGGTGGCGGGACTGTGGCCGATAGGCAGAAAGGATTAGCGTGAACTGAGTCGCGGACACGGTGACTCGCCCACAGTGGAAGTTGCAACTCCCACCAACGCTAAATGGACCGTCTCCTGCGCGGACCGTCCACCCGGCAGGAGTGTAGCACCGTCCTACGAGGTCCGATGTTTCGAGCGTTGCCGTGCCCCTGACCGCTGATCCGCTTTTGTCAGCGGTTTGCGCTTTGCTGTTCTTGGTCGCGAGTGCACCGATGACCGTTTGCGTGGAGAGGTAACCTTGACGCGTGCCTGCACGAGCACTTTGTCCGTCGCTCCAGCTTCGACGGCTATGTCTCGCATACCGTAGCCGCTGCTCACTTCACGGCCTCGGCGCCCGCCGCGGGATATTCCCGGAGGGTCACCCAGTCGGTGCGCGCCTTGTCCCACTCCTGCAAGACCAGCCCGTAGGACGCGAAGAGCTGGCGGATCCGGCCAGCATCCCACCCGACCACCTCCTCGAGGATGGGCACCAGGACGCTGAGCGCGTCGTCGCTCACCACCGTCCGTTTGGCAATCCGTGTAATGTGCTTGGCCTCGGATACTGCGATGGTGAAGCCATCCCCGTTGTTGACGTGCAGCATCACGTTGATATCAGAGCTCCCGTCCCCTACGTACACGGTGCGATCCGGGCTGATCTGTAACTGGGCCTGGAGTTCCCCCAGGACGGCGACCTTCCCATATCCGGCTGGAACCTTCGCGGTCGCACAGATCTCGCCGGAGGACGAGTCGTGCTCGAAGTCCGCTCCGTGGACATGATCTGGGGGAACAATGCCTTCGAGGGCCGACTGGATGAGTGCTCGGGGCGCCGCGGAGATCACACGGAAGGAGAAGCGATACCCGTCCACGCCATGGGTCAGAAACTCGAGGAAGCGCCCGATGTCCTGCTTCAACCGCACCCGCTTTCCAGCCTGGATCAGGTGCTCGCGGCGCACGCACCGGAACTCAGGATCGTGGCGAAGCAGATACGCGAGTTCGGCGCCCTGTTGCACCAAGTGGATGCCGGAGAGGCCCACGACCTTCTGCTGAAAGTTTGACAGTCCAATCAGCTCGCTGAGGACGATTCCCGAGTCGTTGAAGCTCAAGGTCTGGTCGAAATCGCAGGCGATGAGATAATGTCGTGTGACGGGTGCTCTCATAGGGCTCTTGCCTCCGATCTTGAGATGCACACGGGATGCCACTCGTCGCAGATGTAATGTCCTTGAGACAATGCAGGGATTCTGTGCTAACTGGGCGCTCTGCTGCTGTCGCGATGGGCACGTGGCTACGAGTTCAGCACGGTACAGCTCCTGAGGAACCTCCTCGGGCCCTTGCCGCCGCACTAGAGTGTGACCCCTCGAACTGCCCAAGCTAGGCTCCTGGCCCTTCCTTCCACAGCGGTGGAAGCGCCGCAAGCTGTTCGCTGAGAGGCTGAAAAAGATACGGTCTTCGGGCTTGCTGCTGACCCTTGGGGACGTAAGGAAGATGCCGCGTGGGCCGAAGGGGAAGTGAGCGACTTGAACCTCTCTAAGCGGAACACCAAACGACTACTGTTTCCTATACGCAACGTTGGTAATTGTTCTCGGCTTCACGAATCATCCTTGTGAACTTTGTAGTCGTTCTGAAAGCGACGAACCAGAGGCTCAGATGGGTTGCAAAGGAGAATCGGCGGCGGTACGAGATGAGATGAGCCGCCGTCAAGGGCGCCACGACAGTCTCGCGGAGTCCCACAGGGGCTGAGGACGGACCCTTCTCGGCCACGGCGCCCTCGGCGGAGCCTTGATCCACACCTCGGAGCACCGCTGGACGCTCGGATAGTAGGCTTTGGCGCTTTGACCGTAGTACCAGTAGGACTCCCCGAGCCGGGGGAGTTCCCCCCGGCGCGCCTGCTAGGGCTACGGGCAAGACTTGGATTGACACCATTCCGCGGCCGGCCTAGGGTGCTGGCCATGCGTACATGGACCATCACGTGAAATGCATCTCCTGCGCCTCCCTCTCGCAGATGCGCTAGACTCCGCCGGTATAGTCGTGAAGTTCAAAGCATTGGTCTTAGCCCTCGCCGTGGGCCTCCTCGCCGCGCCGCTCGCCGCTCAAGCGCAGCGGGAAACCAAAGTCCACCGCATTGGTTATCTGAACCTACGATCGGGCCCGAACGCGCAGGACGAAGCGTTTCTCAAGGGTTTACACGAGCTGGGCTATGTCGAGGGCCGCAACCTGGTCATCGAGTACCGCTGGGCCGCCGAAAAGGAGGACCGGCTGCCCGCCCTGGCGGCCGATCTGGTACAGCTCAACGTGGAGGTCATCGTTACTTCTGCCACCCCGGCGATCCTTGCAGCCAAGCGCGCAACCAGCACGATTCCCATCGTGATGGCGGCCGTGGCCGACCCTGTCGGCAGCGGCTTGGTTACCAGCCTTGGACACCCCGGCGGCAACGTCACCGGCATGACGCTTTTGTCGACCGAGCTTGCCGGGAAGCGATTGCAACTGATGCGCGAGTTCCTTCCTCGCGCGACGCGGGTGGCGGTGCTCGCCTTGGGCGGTGCATCCGCCACGCCACTGCTGCTCACGGCAATGCGGGCTGCCGCCCAGAAAATTGGTATCGAACTGGTCGTCCAACTGGTGACGAAGGCGGACGAGTTGCCTGGCGCGTTCACGAAATTCCAGGAAGCACGTGCCCAGGCGCTCATCGTGCAGGTGAGCCCGTTGACTATCGAGCAGCGAGAGAAGATCGTCGAACTGGCGGCGCGGCAACGCTTGCCGGCGATGTACGAGATCCGGCCCTTTGTGGACGCGGGCGGCCTCGTTGCCTACGGGCCGGACGCAGTGGAAATGTATCGGCGTGCCGCCACCTATGTGGACAAGATTCTCAAGGGTGCCAAGCCCGCTGACCTCCCCATCGAGCAGCCGACGAAGTTCGAACTGGTGATCAACCTGAAGAC
>Ga0070707_100003786_pt1 | contig 14274 bp, 16 predicted proteins | sample KBSK5502metaG_FD_65468 | JGI IMG/M metagenome (GOLD analysis project Ga0070707, IMG submission 65468) | Corn, switchgrass and miscanthus rhizosphere microbial communities from Kellogg Biological Station, Michigan, USA - KBS K5-50-2 metaG | ecosystem: Host-associated > Plants > Roots >... | reverse complement strand
GGCTGTGAGATGGGCTTGGGCTGCAGGATTGAATCCTCTACCTGATAGTAATTTCCGGAAAAAGAAAAATGATCCCGTTTCCACATCTCGTTGACAACTTCAAGCCACTCTGCGGTGCGCGCGTAGCGATCGTCATGCCGTTCGAAATGGACACCGTACTTTTTGGCCTCGTCCGCCCACCAGGATGAGACAACATTGAGAGAAAGACGGCCCGGGCCCGCGATATGATCGATGTTCGCAGCTTGTTTGGCGAAGAGGGCGGGCGAGTGGAAGGTAGGACGGACGGCGACCATCAGCTCGAGGCGCTTCGTTACCGCTGCCAAGGCCGCCGCGGTAGTCCAGGCGTCCAGCGCAGGCGCATCCGCGCCTTTAATGTCATTTAGATTTAATTCCGCAACGAGCGTTAAGTCATAGCCGATGTTCTCGCTCCGCTGTGCAAGCCTTTTGACGTACTCCCAGCTTGCTTCCATCCCTTCGTCTTCGACGTTTCGCAGCCAGCCACCGAAGACCGGGAGCCAATACCCATACCGCATTACTCGTTTCCTTGTTGTTGCTCCAGAAAATCGACCAGCCGTGTGTGTGGATTGAAGCCGATGATGCGCGGTGCATCGGCTACGAAGTTCGACAGCGGATTGATGTCGTAAAAGACGGTGCGACCGTCGCGATCGTCTACCATGTATTCGACGCCTCCGACATCGATGCTGCCAACAGCGGCAATTTTCTCAGCCGCCTCGATCGCGTTGTGGGACGGATCGCATGCCTTCACTTTCAATCCCGCAGCGGGTGCATCACTCGGCTGATCTTCGAGAGACGCCGAAACGCTTTGGACCTGGCAAATTTCCGCCGGACAGAGATTGAAGTTTTGTCCCGACGTGAAGATGTCGATCGCGTATAGGAATTTTCCGCCTAGAGTCTCGACGCGCGTAATGTGACCGTTCCGGGCCGGGATGAATTCTTGAACAAGCGCCGTTTGATCAATCCCAAAATCCAGCTTGGCTTCAGCGATAGCGCTTTTGAGTTGCTTGATCGATTCAAAACATACGACGCCGGCGCCCCGGCCGCCGATGTTTGGCTTTACGACCACCGGGAATCCAATCTGCGAGGACGCGGCCAGTACTTCGTCCGCGCAATTGACGACGCGAGTTTTCGGAAAATGTAAGCCTAACGAGTCGAATAACCGCAGTTGCCGTGCCTTGGATGTTTCGAGCGCGAAAGCTCGGCTGCCATTGAGCACCCGAACGACTGTTGTTTCAAGATAGGCGAGGTAACTGTGCGTGAAAAATATCGCCCCACCGTTCCCGCGCAGATAGGCCGATGCGCTCATGCGATTGAAGAGAAGCGAAAAATCTGGGCGCGCTGCCGCCGGGTCGAACGAATGACAGGCCGCATTCAGTTTCAGGTAGTTGATGCCGCGTGCGTCGAGATCGGCGAAGAGCGGGCGAAACCAATCCGGGTGCTCGTAGTAAATTGCTATCGGCCTTGAGGTCATGGATTCAATTCGGGAAGGAACTTTCGGTCAGCTGTAGACCTTACCGAGGCATCGACTGATTTTTACCAGGGCGAACAACCAAGGATAAGCGACCCGGGCTGCAGTCTTGAGAATCATCCTGAAAGTGACGTTCTCAGAATCTCGAGCCATTCGCGACGGCCCTGATAGTTCGATTGTGTTTGTTGTTCACTTCGATTCATCGTGTTTGTTCGTTCGTTCATTTGTCGTGATTTTCTGCCATGCCGAGAGTCTTAGCCCAGGCCCATGGTTGCGAGCAGTCGTTGGCCGATCCTCCCATCCCCTCGTAGGCCGTGAGCGCGCTCATATTCGCGGACCGCTCTCTGCGTTGCTGTGCCGCTCACGCCATCGATCGAACCATGGTAATAGCCTTCTCGAGAGAGACGGAGTTGGACCTGCCCAACCAAAGAGCCGGTGTTCACCGCCCTGCTCGGGTAAACAGGTTGATTGTACGAATCGTACGAACCGTATCCGTAATCGTAAGGATAATAGCCGTAGGGATAGTAACCGTAGTATGGATAGGGGTAGTAAAAGAACGGGTCCCCAAAATCGTCAAAGAAGACGAATCGATCGTCGAAGTCGCGGTGGCGGAATCGATCGCCTCGGAAGTTGCGACCTCGGAAGCCAGCAGCATTAAAACCACTGCGAAATCCACCACCGCGAAAACCACCACCGGCAAAACCGCTGACTCGAAAACCGCCACCATTGAAGCCGCCCCCGTGACCACCGCCGCCGTGCGCCATCAAGTTTGAGCCTGTAACAGCACAAACGCTAAAGGCAGTCATCGCTGCAATAAGTCCTCTGTAGTTCATAAGAATTAATGCTTTCTATAGATTGCGGGTTGTCCGACCCATGACTTCGTCCGGCGTTTCGAGTGTAGCTCGGTCACTCTCTCCCCAAACCGCCGTAAACGTATAGCTCTGGCCCCGTTTCATGGTAACATTGCGGGAACTGGACACCGTGTTTCCGTAGGGGTTTGGAGTGGTCGCTATGGACAACACGTAATGCCCTGGGCGTACGGCCGCTTCGTACCCCTCGTTCGTTCCTAAAGTGGCGACGTGAACACCGTCGATGAATAGGATGAGATAGATGTTAATTCCAAAATCTGCCGATCTCCGGATACTCAAACGAGCGTTGTTCATTACGACAGTCTCACTTCGCGGCGCGGAGCTAGTTGAGGTGAGCGTACCGGCCCGAGTTATTGATCCTGCGGCAAAGCTACAAGCGATGGCGATTGTGATTAGTTTACGTGGATGGTGATTCATAGGCATTAATCCGTTCTAATTGTTAGTTATCGAGACGAGTGAAATAATTCAGTTCCTTGCGAAGTGTTTGGACACGGAGTTGTCGGCGAGTCACATCCATCTATTCCCTGCTCCTTCCCGTATTCGATCAGCGCCGGATCGTTGAAAGCGTCGTTAACGGATCGCACGATATTGTCGAACAGCTGCCGTGGATTCAGCGCCAGATATGATTGCTGGGCACTGGGCTGGAAGCTATCGTTACTAATACCCGGACTTCTATTATTGGACGGTTTGTTTCCGAGGCTAGCTACGATCGCGAGCGCAACAAACATCACAACCGCGAGCGATCGCTGAGTCACATACGTCAAAAACGTAGCTGCCTTTTTCCCGGAGGGCTTTTGGTGATAAATAGGAAAAGCAATCATAATTGGTCTTTCTCTAACATTGTCTTCATTCATCTATACCGATTCTGCTGATCGGATATTCCAACTATGGCGAAATGCCTGGAGCGGAGTTAACGCTGGATCTGCACTGCGGGTGACGCCGATTCAGTTACTGCGATGCGCTATTGTGCGCTGGAGAACAATCCGCCGCCTAAGCGGTCAATGACGCGGCAGTTGCTTCTCGAAGGCCTGCTTGAAAAGTTGTAGATCACTCTCGCTGACATCCGAGACCGCCCAGTAATTGAAGTCTCCGTCGATCCAGTGCACGAGTTGATAGCCTTGGTGGGTTATTGTCTTATCGGCCACAGTCATTACAGATTCGGCCGGCCAGACAAACAAATTAATGACGTGCTTGCGCCGTTGGTAAACCAAAGCCGCGACCGGCCTGTTCTCAATATAATCAAGGCGTCCACCAACCAGTGGAAACCCATCGTTGGTGAGGTCAAGAACCGGAGGTGCAAAATCAAGCTTCGTATCGAGCCACGGCTTCACTGTGTGTTGGTCGGAGGACGCGACGTCAGTAAGATGACTCGCCATCAGCGAGCGGACGTGACTGGCGATCAGTTGTGTTGCCAGAAATTGATCACCGCCATTACCCCGCCATCGTGGCACGACGTTAACTGCAATAATTGCTGCGGCGATAATTGCGGCGGCCAGAGCTAACCAGCTCCACTGTGGCGCGAGGACCATCACCGGCCGCTCAGATTTTCTGAAGACTTTCGCGCGCTTCTGGTTAGAAACGTTTCCTAACGGCTGCCTTGAGATCTGCGCTCGTAGCGAAGACTGGATCCACTGACGCAGTTCGGCGGGCGCTTTATAATAAGGAGCGCCGCTTTCCACCGCGCGGACGAGGTTCCGCTCGCTCTCGTAGGCTTGTGCGCACTTGTCGCAATCGCGCAGATGGCGCTCGATTTCCTGGTTGGTAACGGCATCCAATTCGCGATCCAGATAACCGTCCACCAGTTTGGTAGCTTCTTCGCAGTTCATCTCATATCTCCTTACCAACATCAGTCTTTAAAAATTCCTTCAATTTGCCGCGCGCACGAGCAAGTCGTGACATGACTGTACCCGGCGCTAGCTGGGCAACGTCTGCTATCTCCTTGTAAGACAGTCCCTCCAAGTGACGGAGAACAAGGATTTCTCGAAATTCATCGGGCAACCTGTCTAACGCTTGCCTGACCAACTTATTCTCTTCGGCGTGCTCGAGTAACGTCGCCGGGCTAACCGACTCGCGATCCGCGACGTCTTCTTCTTCATCAAGAGTCGTCGTGAGATAGACAGTCTGATTTTTCTTGATCAGGTTATAGGCTGTGTTTCGAACGATCGTTAGCAGCCAAGGCCGGCCGTTAGAGCCGTGAAATCCACCGAATGACTTAAAAGCGCGCAAGTAGGCCTCTTGAACAACGTCTCGCGCGTCATCTTCGTTTCTTAGCAGCCATTTAGCCAGGTTGTAAGCTGCGTCCAAGTGAGGCAACATCAGTCTCTCGAACGAGGCTTGCTCCTGTTCTTGAGCGGTCTCCTGCTCTTGATGCCCCCCAACCACGGTGAATTTCACAATCTTAGCATTCGAATCAAACTCTGCGGGGCTCGCAACATATGCGGCTTTCAATGGCGTCGCCATAGTTATCTCTGATCAAGCCATCTGGAGCTAGAACCTGAGTGTTTGCACGGCCGCGTCGCACCATCTCCCGGTGTCCACGCGTCGCAGATCGTTGGAGGCTGGTTGCCAGCAAAATCCTTCACGTCGCGAATGCCTCCAGATTACACCTTGGCGCAGGACACCTTGATCGACTTGAGACACGGCCACGCTCTGTAGGATTCGGCCGCGCTTCGCCCAAACTCCGCCTCGGCCGCGCGTTACTCCTTTCATCTTATTGTTAATACTCCTGATCGGCATTTTTATTCCCGACTCTTTCAAAAAGCCCGCGAGTCGATCTGATTTGTCGCTACTCGGCCAATGAACTCGTTTTCCGGGAATACTATTTCACCGCGTCGGTATGGAAGAGTGAACACATTGATTACCGAGACTTTTATGACTGTGACGATTGCTAGCATTTTGAATCTTGTGGGGCCGGACATGATGGTGGTGCTCCTCATCGTTCTTCTCCTCTTCGGGGCGAAGAAGCTGCCTGAACTTGCCCGCGGAATGGGCCGGGCCGTCAAGGAGTTCAGCGCAGCACGCGATGAGATCGAGAAGGGAATAAATGAGTCCGGTCCCACTCTCCCTCAGCCTGGCATCTCAAGAGCCAATTCGCCGGACGCCAGGCAACAAGCTTAAAGGCGACTTAATCCTTGTTCCCAACGTCCACAACGCCGAGGCGTCTGAGAAGCACAATGATTGTCCGGATCAATCGCACGCCGCGAAAAAAGAAGATCGTCATTCTTGGCGGCGGTTTCGGAGGGGTGTACGCCGCGATGCATCTCGAGAAATTATTTGGGAAACGAGCAGCGATCGAAATTCGCCTCGTTAGTCGCGACAATTTTTTTCTTTTCACGCCGCTCCTTCACGAGATCGCCGCGAGCGACCTCGAGATCACCAACATCGTGAATCCCCTTCGCAAGCTGCTTCGCCGAGTCGAGGTCTTGGTCGGAGACGTAGATCAGGTCGATTTGGAAAACAAGCGAGTAAAGATTTCTCGAGGCCGGCGAAATGACATCGAGCAGCTGGATTACGATCATCTTGTGATTGCGCTGGGATCGACAACTAACTTTTATAACCTGCCGGATGTGGCCGAGCTGGCGTTGCCGATGAAATCACTTTCTGACGCGATCCGGTTGCGCTCTCAAGTGCTTGGCTGTTTAGAGGACGCCAACGCCGAGTCGAACCCGGCCGAGCGGCAATCATTACTCACTTTCGTCGTCGCCGGCGGCGGCTTTGCCGGCGTGGAAACAGTCGCAGCATTAAACGACTTCCTGCGGGAGGTGCTGCGATTCTATCCAAAACTTCGTCCGGAAATGTTGCGCGTCACGCTCGTACACTCTGGCACGGTCATCTTGCCCGAATTGGGAAAAAGTCTTGGACGATATACCGAAACAGTGCTCAAACGACGCGGCGTCGAGATTCGGCTTAACGCTCGTGTGAAGAGCATGACGAGAAGCGAGGTCACTCTTACTGACAACGGATCTATCCAATCGCGCACGCTGGTGTGGACTGCGGGAACGGTGCCGAGCCCGATTATCGCGTCGCTTCCCTGTGCAAAGGAACGAGGCCGGCTACTTGTAAATCAATTCTTGCAAGTTTCGGATTGGCCGAGTGTCTGGGCACTCGGAGACTGTGCATTTGTCCCCGATATCCGCAGCGCAGGAAGATCTCATCCGCCGACAGCGCAACATGCCATGCGCGAGGGCAAGCTTGTTGCCCGAAATGTCGCGGCTCAGCTTTCAGGCCAGCGGTTGCGACCCTTTTCGTTCAACACGATCGGACTGCTCGCTTCAATCGGCCGCCGAACCGGTGTGGCGCGTATTTTCGGCTTTAACTTCTCAGGGTTCCTCGCCTGGTGGATGTGGCGAACTGTTTACCTGAGCAAATTGCCGGGGTTGGACAAGAAAGTACGTGTCGCGTTCGACTGGACATTAGACCTTCTTTTTCCGAAGGACGTTTGCGCAGTCTACGATCTCGAGGGCCAGTGCGATCCTCATCGGCTTGTAAGCATTAGAAAAACGACCAGCGACGATAAGAATTACGAAGTAAACCCGTCACTAACCGAGCCGATCGGCGCAACTTGGCCGCCCTTCTCACCGGAAAAGTGCGAGCGCAACCAAAGTCAGATGATCACATCTCGTTAACGCACAGCGGCTCGCTTTGTGCTTTCGCCGCGTTGATTATGGTTCGTTTGGAGATCGGTTTTAAGCCGGGATGGTTCGAACGGAATCTGATTCGTTAGACTGAAGACGATATTCTGCGTCGGTTAGACTCCAATTTTCTGAAAGTTGAAATTGCATTCCTGCTTTCCTGCGTTCTTTAGAATGAATGCAGGTTGAAGCCCGAGAAGAAATCTGGCCGCTGAAGGAGACATTTCGGATTTCGCGCGGCGAACGCTGCGAAACCGAAGTGGTGGTGGTGACGATTCGCGACGGCGAACATGTCGGCCGCGGCGAGTGCGTGCCGATTCGCCGTTACAATCAAAGCACCGATTCAGTCCTGGCGCAGATCGGATCGATCAACCGCGAGAAAAGCCTGAACCGACAATCGTCGGAGAAACTCTTGCCGGCGGGCGCCGCGCGGAACGCGCTCGATTGTGCATTCTGGGATTTGGAAGCGAAAAAATCCGGCAAACGGGCTTGGGAACTCGCGAACATTCCGATGCAACCGGAAGTTGCAACGTCGTTCACGATTAGTCTCGATTCGCCCGCAAAAATGGCTGCAGCGGCAAAAGCAAATTCGAGCGCGCCGACTTTGAAACTCAAACTAAACGGCGAAGATGTCGATCTTGCGCGGGTCGAAGCGGTACGGGCCGCCGCGCCCGCGGCGCGACTGCTCATCGACGCGAACGAATCGTGGTTGCCGAACCATTATGAAAAAATTGTTCCGGCGCTGAAAAAACTAGGCGTCGCATTGATCGAACAACCATTTCCCGCCGGCGCAGACGAAGTTCTAAAAACGCTGGAGCATTCCGTTCCGGTTTGCGCCGATGAGAGCTGTCACACGCGTGCAGATCTCGCCAGCCTGAGGAATCGCTACGACGTCATCAACGTGAAGCTCGACAAGACCGGCGGACTCACTGAAGCGCTGCAATTGTGCGCAAGCGCACGCGAGCTCGGATTCAAATTGTTTATCGGTTGTATGGTCGGCACTTCGTTGAGCATGGCGCCCGCGCGCGTCCTCGCCAGCGTCGCTGATTATGTCGATCTTGATGGGCCGTTACTTCTCGCGCGCGATCGCGAAGCTTCGTTGCCGTACGAAAATGGAAGAATTGGAATTCCTTCACGAGATTTGTGGGGATAATCTTTCGCCATGGCGAAGCTGCAGGAAAAAGCCGGCTCGAGCGCAGTGCGACAAATCCGACCGCCGCCGATCTCGCAACATCTGCGCGAGTTTTCATCCCGGCCCGATCCGTGGCTCGTTCTTGCGCGCAATCTGATTCCGGTCGTTGGCATCTACGTTTTCGGTTGGTCAGCAGGCCTCAGCGTCTTCAATTATTGGTTCGACGGATTGACTGCGCTGGCCGCGATCATCGCCGCGATGGTCCCACGCGCGCTCCGTGAGTCGCGATCGAAATCGGCGAGTGCAAATACAGGAAAAAATTTTCTGCGCGGTGTGCTGACGTGGATTTTTCTCATCGGCATTGTCGGTCTGCCGTACTGGATCGTGCTAATTCCGCTCCACGATCTGATGCTCGGCGAAGAAGTGCGAAGCAGGATCGCGCATTCTCCGGTGCTCTGGGTCGTCTTCGGTTCGCTTGCGGCCGGACATTTCTGGAAAGCTTTTCATTTGGGCTACGACACCCTCCCCGACAACGAATTGAAGCAGCGCGTGCGCTGGGACGTGTACCTGCTGATGTTGCGCGCAATCGCAATGTTCATCATGGCGGCCCATGGTCTCTATTTCATTTTGGTGCCGCTCATGGCGCTGGTGTTGACCTATTTTGAAATCTGGCCCGAGCGCTTGCTCGGCGCGGTCTTCGGTGACCCGTCGCGTCTTTACGAATACGATCCGGAATCGAAGCGAGACTGAAACAATTACGCGGCCGCAGTTTCTTCGATTTTGTAAATCATCATTCCGCGTGCCTGATAATTCGCGAGCGCCTGGGGGTGGTCACGATTACAAGTGTGCACCCAAACTCGCGATGGAGCGATCCCGCCATGGCGGGACCACGCTTCCTCAATTGCGCTCGTTAACAACGCGCCGCCCAAACCGCGGCCGATGAATTGCGGTAATAAACCGAAATACGCGATCTCGATTCCGTCTTCATTGTCATCGCGCAATTCGTAGTAGCCTGCGAGTTTGTTGTCGAAATAAGCTGCGAATGTCTGCAACTCCGGCGCGCTTGCGTATTCTTTCCATTGCTCGTCGCTCCACGACCGTTTGTCGATCCAACGCCATTGTTCGCCAACACTGAAATACATATCACGATTGAATCGCCAGTCCCGTTTTGTTTGCTCACGAACTTCGAGGCGCGAATCCGCGCGCTTCGCTCGCAAGTCCTCCGGCGATCGCATTTCCAGATGCGTGGTGACTACTGCTGATGCAGACCTCTCCAATGTTTCAGTTTTTTGCTTTCTTCTTCGCCGCGAGACGCGCTGCCTTTTTGCGGCGGGCAGCGCGCTTTCTCATGTTATCTCTTCCTCGATTGTGTCCCATGCCTTTTACCTTCTACTTTCTAATTTTTTACTTTCGACTTTCTTCGAATGCTTCTTTATTCACCACGTACGGCATCTTGGTCGGATCGGCGCCGTAATTTCCCTCCAAAACGTCGATCAATCCCTGCGCACAACGTCCGGCCATGCCTTTGTCTGGATCGACATCCAATCGCGTGATCCATGCGCCGCTCGCGAAGTGATGAAAGACCCGGCAGCGATCTTCAATTTCAGGATCGAGCAAAGGTGAGTCGGGCGGGAGCGGTTCCTTTTCGAAAACATCGAGCGCTGCGCCAGCGATGATTCGTTTCTTGAGTGCACGAGCGAGCGCGGCCTCGTCTACCACCGGACCGCGCGACGTGTTCACGAAATAAGCCGTGCTTTTCATGAGACCAAACGTGCGGTCGTTGAACAAATGATAGGTTGGCGTGTCCGATTCGCCTTCGCGTAACAGCGGGACGTGCACACTGATGAAATCAGCTTCGCGCAACGCCTGTTCAAGATCGACATATCGGATCCACGTGCGATCGCTATACATTCCGAGTCCATGGCGCATGTCTTTGATCTGCTGGATCGCCGCCACGAACTGATGATTTTGATACGCCGGATCGTAACAAAGCACATTCATATCGAACCCGGCGGCTTTCTTGATCAGGGCGAGTCCGATGCGTCCGGTGCCGATCACGGCCAACGTTTTGCCCGTTACCTCGTCGCCGAGAAAAGGAAGAAACGGATGCCATGACGGCCACTTCTGCTCTCGCACGAGATGTTCGCTCGACCACAACCGGCGTGCGAGCGCGCCCATCACGAAGAACGCAAACTCCGCCGTCGCTTCAGTCAAAACATCGGCCGTGTTCGCGAATGGAATTTTGTATTTGTTCGCATCGGCGCGGTTGATGTTATCGAAGCCGACCGCGATCTGGGAAACGACTTTGAGCTTCCCCTTTCCTGCTTCGAACACTTCGGCGTCAATCGGATCGCGCAAGGTTGTGATCAATGCATCGATTCCGCTTTTTACTTTCTCGATGATCAGTTTCTTCGGTGGCGCTTCGGGTCCTTCGTAAACTTCGAGATCGTATCCACGCTCGCGCAGTCGGTTCTCTGCCGCCTCGCCAATTCGCGACGTAGCAAACACGCGAAATTTTTTCTTCTCGGACATCTGTGACAAACCAAAGAAAGCAGGAAGTTTTCTAATTTCTACTTCCTAATTTCTACTTTCTTTAGAGATTCTTGTTCGCCCAATCGTTTACGCGCTCGAGCGCTTTTTGAATATTTTCGATGGAGTTCGCCACGCTGAATCGAAGATAACCTTCGCCGAATGCGCCGAACGCGGTGCCGGAAAGTGCTGCGACGCCGGCTTCGTCGAGGAGCGCGTCCGCTAATTTCTTCGAAGGCCAGGCGGTTTTGGTCACATTCGGAAAAACGTAGAACGCGCCTTTCGGCAATCGACATGAGAAACCTTTGATCTTGTTCAACCCGGCGACCATCACGTCGCGGCGTTTTTTAAATTCGGCACACATTTTGTCGACCGAATCCTGCGGACCGCGTAACGCTTCGACGCCAGCGACTTGAGTAAAACTCGCGGTGCACGAATTCGAATTGACCATCAAGCGCGCGATGTGCGCCGCGAGATCGGGTCGCGTCACGCCATAACCCATTCGCCAACCGGTCATCGCATAAGTCTTGGAAAAGCCGTCGAGCAAAATGGTCCGCTCCTTGAAGCCATCGAGCGACATGATGGAATGGTGTTCGCCTTCAAAAATGAGCCGGCTGTAAATCTCGTCGCTCAAGATCATGATGTCGCGATCGCCAATCGCCGCCGCGATGCGATCGATGTCGATCTTGGTCAGCATGCCGCCGGTCGGATTTTGCGGCGAATTAATAATGATCAATCGCGTGCGGTCGGTGATGAGACTGGCGAGCTCATCGACATCGAGTCGAAAATCCATTTCCTCGCGCAATCGAATTGGCACCGCTTTCGCGTTGAGAAACTGAATCATCGATTCGTAAATTGGAAACCCGGGGTTCGGATAAATCACTTCGTCACCCTGCTCGACCAGCGAGAGAATGCTGAAGAAAATGATCGGCTTGCCGCCGGGAACCACGACCACTTCGTCCGGCGACACATTTACTCGACGCGTCTCGCTCACGTATTGCGCGATTGCTTCGCGCAACTGCGGCAAGCCCGCGGCCGGTCCGTAATGAGTGAAACCTTTCCGCAGCGCGTCCGCGCCCGCGTCGATGATGTTCTTTGGCGTATCGAAGTCCGGTTCGCCGATTTCGAGATGCACGATGTCACGCCCTTTAGCTTCGAGCGCTTTCGCTTTGACCAAAACTTCAAACGCGGTCTCGGTGCCAAGTCGAGTCATGCGCTTGGCCAGGCGCAGTTCGCGCTGTGCGGGCATGTGCATGTGAAACAAACACTATGCGCCGGGAAATCCTCCGCTCAACCCGTAAAGGAGGAGCGCGCCAAAATCCCGCGCCTCGTATTAATGCCTAACAACAGCAGCTTAGTCGCTCAGCGTAATGGTGATGAATCCGTTGATGAGATTGCCGCTCGCGCTGTAACCGTTGCTCAATGAAACGCTGTAAAAGTCGTTGGTCGACGGATTTTGGTTGCCCACGACGTAGATCGTAAAATCGACAAGCTGTTTGTTAACCCGCGCGTTGCCGCGAATGACCGCTTCGTTCCCGCTCGCCATGACGCTGAAGATTTTTCCGGTCTGGAAACTGATCTTCGATCCCTTATCCTGATAAGCGAGGACGCCTTCGACATAAATCGTCCCAGGCACCGGCTGATTCTCGACATCGGAAAACGCAAAGAGGGCTTTCTTACCCGCTGGTCCCGCGAACGCTCCCTGGCCATTGACTTCCAGGAATTTACCGGTCGCAAATTGTTGGAACTCGCCGCCGAGCGTATTTTGGCCCGCCAGTGCCGGATAGAAAACCGATCCGAGGGCGGTTCCTGACTTCGAAAATTGATAAAATGTGCCTTCCGTGTTTTGCGAGCCCATCCAAAGCGAGTTGTCCGCCGGGTCGAGCGCCAAACAACTGATCGACGTGAATGGGACCGTAAAGGACGAAATCAACGTTCCGAAAAGCGAACGGTGTTCGACCGTGTTTCCGCCAAAATTCGCCAGCCACAGTGTGTTATCGGTTGCGTCGTAAGTGATGCCGAGAAAGTCGGGCGAGGTCGTGAACAGAAAGGTCGGATTGCCCCACGTGCTATTGAAGGAGTAAACGTCACCGGTGTTGAAATCGACCGAGTAATTCGTCTGCGTATCGGTGGTTCCGTCGAGCAGCTCCGGACCGAGACCGAATGGAAATGAATACGTCGTGCCCGTAAACGCACCAGCAAGCGTGTATTCCGATCCGAATTCTCCAGCGAATCTTCCGAGTGTCCGGATCGTGTTCGAAACTTCGAGCGGGTACTCGAACTGGTGTTGCGCGGTCCATGAATTGACGACGGAAGTTCCCTGCACGACCCAAATCATCTGTTGATCGCCGGCGGTAAGATAAAGTTTGCTCACGGGGCCGGTGGCATTGGCGGTGCCAGCGAAGAACAGCGCGGAAAGAACGGTGATAATTGAAAACAGGAAACGAAGGGAATTCTTTTTCATAGAGCGATTGGCGAAGATAATGCGTTTAAACGGTTAAAAAGTAAAACCAATTCTGTTGCCAAAAGTTGTGCTCGATCTTGCGAAAAGTGCGGCGATTGTCCCGATAATGAAAAAACACGCTCTCTTCGCACTGGCATTTAGTTTCGCTCTCGGACTCGCGCTTGGCGTTAGCGCAATCGCCAAGGAGAAAGATGAGGATTCGGGAAATGATGTGACCGTTGAAAAACTTACCCTAGTGCGCGACACTGGAAAAGATTTTCAGCCGGTCAAGAAATTTAAGCCGACCGATATTTTCGGGGTCTTGGTTCAGCTGAGCGAGGCGAAGGAGGGCACCAAGGTTAAAGGCGTTTGGACAGCAGTCGACGCCGGCGGAATGCTCGAGAAAAAGCTTTTTGAAAAGACTCTCGACTTGACCGCCGAAGTGATAAAGACCGTGAAAAATCCCAGTCGCGTCGATTTCACGCTCTCGCACGACAATCCTTATCCGACTGGCGATTACAAATTCGAAGTATTCGTCAACGGCGAACTCGGCGACACGCTTGAGTTCAAGATCGAAGACTAGACCGGACGTAACATTTGCGATGCGTTTATGTTTACGAGCCTCGACGAGTTGCCGTTTGAAGGAATGTCCTACGAATTCCACGGCGACAAAAATGGCGCGCCGATCTCGGCTTACATCGTCAACGCGCCACCCAGAAAAGGTCCCCCGCTCCACACCCATCCATACGTCGAAACGATTTTCATGGTCGAAGGCTGCGCCACAGTGACGATTGGCGACAAGGTATTCGAAGCCAAAGCCGGCGATATCGCGGTGATCCCCGCGAACACCCCGCACAAATTCGTTAACTCCGGCGAACGCGTGCTGCGCCAGATCGACATCCACGCGAGTCCGAGATTCATTCAAACTAATCTCGAGTGAAACTGGCAACGTCTGGTAACATCGCGAGATGCTTAGAATAATTTCGCTCTCCCTCGTCCTAATCGCGACTGCATTCGGCCAAAATTCCACCGCCGACGAAAAACAAATCTGGAATTTGGAAAAAACCTATTGGGAATACGTCAAAGCGAACGATCTCGAGAAATATCGCGCGCTCTGGCACGACGATTTTGTCGGATGGCCACTCGTCAGTTCAGCGCCGGTGCGAAAAGACCACATCACCGAC
>Ga0070707_100003785_pt1 | contig 14274 bp, 12 predicted proteins | sample KBSK5502metaG_FD_65468 | JGI IMG/M metagenome (GOLD analysis project Ga0070707, IMG submission 65468) | Corn, switchgrass and miscanthus rhizosphere microbial communities from Kellogg Biological Station, Michigan, USA - KBS K5-50-2 metaG | ecosystem: Host-associated > Plants > Roots >... | reverse complement strand
TGTCCGTGGCGGCTCGGGCGCTGGCCTTGGCGACGAGGTCGTGGGCGGGGAGCGGGCCTAGGGCGGGGGCTAGGAGGGTGGTGAGGTTCTCGGTCATGGGGAGGCCGGCTGTGGCTTCCAGGTTGGCTCGCATTCGGGGTGGGTCGATCCGCAGGGCGGGGAGCAGGTCGGCGGACCAGGTGGCGGCGGAGCCGGTCACGGTGAGGAGGTGGCTGAGGGGCTGCCACTCACTGTGCCAGGCGCCGGCGGCGCGCTGGTGTTCTTGCTCGGCGGCGGCGGCGAGGGTCGCGAGGAGGCCAGGGGCTTGCTTGGTGCAGCCGAGCATGGCGATGGCGGCGACCGGGTTCTGCTTGTGCGGCATCGCGGATGAGCCGCCGCGGCCGGGGGCGGCGGGCTCGTGGACCTCGGCGACCTCGGTCTGGGCGAGGAGGGTGATGTCCCTGGCGATCTTGCCGAGGGCCGCGCACGCGCCGGTCAGCGCCGCGGCGAGCTCGATGATCCGCAGCCGGTCGGTGTGCCAGGGCAGCGCGGGGACGGGCAGGCCGAGTTCCTCGCCGAGCAGCGCCGCGACGGCCTGTCCTTTTTCGCCGAGCGAGGCCAGCGTGCCGGCGGCCCCGCCGAGCTGGACGGCGAGCCTGGCGGTCCTGACCCGGTGCAGGTCACGGCGCGCCTCGTCGATCGCGGTCAGCCAGCCGGCCGCGACCAGCCCGAACGTCACCGGCACCGCCTGCTGGAGCAGGGTCCGGCCGGACATGACGGTGTTCGCGTGCGTTTGCGCGTGGGCTGCGCAGCCGGCCGCCGCGGCCGCGAGGTCGGCCAGGATTGTGTCCAGTCCGCGTCGGGCGACCAGCATGGCGGCGGTGTCGATGATGTCCTGGCTGGTTGCGCCGCGATGGACAGCCGCCGCGGCCTGCGCCGCGGAATCGGGCAGCAGCCCGGTCAGGGTCCTGACCAGGGCCGGGACGGGATTGCCCGTCGCGGCGGCAGCCCGCCCGAGCGCTCCGTTGTCAAAAAAGTCGGCATCGGCCACTGCGGTGACCGCCGCCCCCGACCCGGCGGGCGCGAGCCCGGCGCGCTCGACCGCGCGCGCCAGCGCGGCCTCGGTGTCCAGCATCGCCCGCAGCCAGGCCCTGTCGCCCGCGTCGACATCGCCGCGGGCGAACAGGGCGCCGAACAGGCCGTCTGCCACATGCCCATGATCCCGCGCGCCCGGCTCAGCCGGGCGCGCGGGCAGCGGCTAGCAGAGCGAGGCGAACTCGATGTGGCCGGGTGCGGACGCGCCGCCGACCCAGTTGTGGCCCTCGCCCCAGGTCATCGCCGGGGCGGGGTTAAGGCAGGTGGTGTTCATGATCAGGCCGGTGTAGTCGCCGTAGGGGAACAGGAAGCCGTTCGGCGTCGACTGCGACTGCGCCGGGTCGAACTGCGAGATCTGCTGGCCGGCGGTCGTCCACGACGTGCCGCCGTTGGTCGAGGCGCGGAACCACAGGTTATAGCCGTCGACGTGGTCGACGGTTCCGTCGAGCGAGTCGTTCCTGTCATCCATCCAGGTCGCGAACAACTGGCCGGGCCCGGCCGCGACGAGGTTGGGGAACAGGGCGTAGCAGGCCGCGTTCGGGCAGTTCGAGGCGGTCTTGTCGTCGACCCGCCCGACTTGCGACCAGCCGGCCGAAGTCAGGCAGTTCGACGAGCAGCGCGAGAGGTTGATGATCGTGGGGCTCTTGCGCTGGGTCTGCACCTGGCCGGTCTGCCAGGCCAGGTAGATCGTGCCTGCCGAGTCCATCGCGATCGCGTCCTGCGCCCCGAAGTACGCGAACCCGCAGCTGCCGTACGGGCAGTCGGGACCCTGCGGCGACTGAGCGATGACGGGGCTGAACGTCGTGTTGCCGGTGCCCGCCAGCGTCTCGGAGACCCGGTAGTCGGCGGCCGGCGTGCCGGTGCAGTTGCTGGTCTCGCAGTCGCCCCAGGCGAACCAGGCATTGCCGTGCGAGTCGAGCACGCCGCCCTCGGCGAACCCGACCACGAACGTGCTGTCAGCCAGGTTCTGGGTGAAGGTGGCGCCGCCGTTTGTTGACACCGAGACGAAGTGATACTGGCCCTGCGTATAAGCGTCGTAGACGTTGTTGTTGCTGGCCAGGATCTTCTCGTGGTCGCAGTTCTTGCAGCCCTTCCCGTTGGCCTGGATGGCCTGACCGAACGTCTGCCCGAAGTCCGTTGACTTGGCGACGTAGATATCGGTGTGACCGCCGGACAGGCCGTAGGCGAGGAGCGATACGTATATCGCTCCCGTGGCCTTGTCGACGGTGATCGCCGGGTCGGCCTGGCTGGGGTAGCTGATGCCGCCAGGCGTATTGGCGACCACGGCAGGGGCGCTGAAGGTCCTGCCGCCGTCGCTGGACACCTGGATCATGATCCGCGAGTTGTTCAGGCCCGAGGCCGGGTCGCAGGCCGTGTTGCCCGTGTAGTGCGTGATGAGCACGTAGACGTGGGTGGAGTCCGACGCCATCGCCGGCTCCCAGTCGTCCCCGCCGCAGTACCCGAGCCGCTGCACCGTCACGGCGGCGTCGCTCACCGCCGGGGCGACGAGCCCCCAGGCGGTGACGGCCGCAAGGGCCGTGACGAGGACCGCGGCCAGCGTCGCGGGCAACCTTCGCGGCGACCGCCGGTCGAATGGCCGTGACTTGTGCGCTGTTCGCGGCTGCCGCGGCGATTGCGTCGACCTCGACAACCATGAGGGCCATGAGGGCCCCGCCATTACCGTCATTTGCCCAATGCCTCCAATCACCCTTGCTAGTAACTGGAACGACAATTGTGGTGAACGTACTTCTATGTGAACGACTGGTCAACCCTCTGCAAGGGTTCGAGTACACCGAGAACGTCGCGAAGGCGCTCGCCGATCCGTAACCGCCGCAACGTCGAGGCGCACAGATCGACATATCACGACTTACGGTCCTGATCCCGAGGCTTTTGCCCGAGTTTGTGGAGCCCTAACCCGTGATATGTGCCGCGCGGCGGGTGATCTGCGCTGGCGAGCGGGCCGGCGGCCCCCGATTGCGCTCAGCTAGATAGGTTTCTATAGTACTAATCACCTAGATAAATGAAGCGTGGAGCTGAAGTGCGGAGCGTGAGGGAGGCGGGGCCGTGATCGAGTTCCATCTGGACACCCGGTCCGGCGTCTCGCCGTACCTCCAGCTCATCCACCAGGTCCGGCAGGCGCTGCGGCTGGGGCTGCTGAGCGAGGGCGACCAGCTTCCCACCGTCAAGGACGTCGCCGCCCGGCTGGCGATCAATCCGAACACGGTGCTCAAGGCCTACCGAGAGCTTGAATACGAGGGCCTGGTCGCGGCCCGGGCCGGGGTCGGGACGTTCGTGACCAGGACGCTGACCGACGCGTCGCTCGCCGCGCACGGGCCGCTGCGCCGGGAGCTTGAGCAGTGGCTCGCCAGGGCGCGGGCGGCCGGGCTCGAGGAGGAGAGCATCGAGGCGCTGATCCTGAACACGTACAGGAACAGCGGGGCTGGCGCCGATGGCGAGGCGGCGCGGGCAGATGCCCGGGCCGCGGCCGCCGGGGCCACGAGGGAGGAAGTGAGATGACCGCTGTCCTGGAATCTTCCGTGCTCACCAAGCGGTACGGGCGCCGCCAGGCCCTGACGGACTGCACGCTGAGCGTTCCCGCCGGGCGCGTGACCGGGCTTGTCGGCCCGAACGGCGCCGGGAAGACGACGCTGCTGAGCCTGGCCGTCGGGCTGCTCGCGCCGACGTCTGGCGCGATCTCGGTGCTCGGCGGGCGGCCGGCCAGCGGGCCCGAGCAGCTGGCCAAGGTCGGCTTCGTGGCGCAGGACGCGCCGGTCTACGCCGGGCTGACCGTCGCCGACCACCTGCGGCTCGGCGCGCACATGAACCCTGGCTGGGACGCGGGCCTGGCGGAGCGCAGGATCGCTCAGCTCGGCCTCGACCCCGGGCAGAAGGCGGGCAAGCTGTCTGGCGGCGAGCGAGCCCAGCTCGCGCTGACCGTCGCGATCGCCAAGCGGCCCGAGCTGCTGATACTCGACGAGCAGTGATACGAGACCGCGATCTTCCTCGCCGCCGCGCTGGCGCTTGTCTGGCTCTGCTTCTGGTGGGTGCGCCGCCGCCTGACCTAAAGGCCGCGCACGCGCACCGGGCCGGGATCTGACCGAGGTGGTTCCGGCCCGATGCCCGTTTGCCGCGCGAACGCGCAGGTAGCTGCCGCTCCGGGTACGATGTCGCATCGCGTTTGACGAGTCGGCAGCGAGGTGGATGACATGAGCGTCGTGCCGGAGGCGCGCAGATGAGCGCCGCGGGCCGGGTGACCTTCCGCGGCAACGATCCGGGCGCCGCAGCCGCCGCCTCGATCTGTCAGTCCTCGTCGACCAAGTGCCAGGCCAGGACCCGGGCGTACCGGGACGGCAAGCTGACGGCCGAGGGCTTTCCCGTCGCCGAGATCAGCGACTACCTGGACGAGAACGAAAACACGGTGATCTGGCTGGACCTGCGCGACCCGGACAGTCATGACCTCGCCGTTCTCGGCGAGGAGTTCGGCCTGCACCCGCTCGCCGTCGAGGACGCCGTGCACGAGCACGAGCGGACGAAGCTCGACCGCTATGAGGGCTACTTGTTCCTGACGGCCTATGCGGTCCACCTGGATCAGCAGACGGGTCAGCTGGCCACGAGCGAGGTCTCCGCCTTCATCACGCCGCGGGCGCTGATCACGGTCCGCAAGGACGACGGGCTCGACATCGGCACCGTGGTCGGCTATTGGGACTCCAGCCCTGACCTGGCCAAGGAAGGCGTCGGCTACCTCGTGCACGGCCTGCTCGACCACATCGTGGACGGGTACTTCGCGGCGGTGCAGGATCTCGACGACCAGATCGAGGGCCTCGAGGACCTGCTGTTCGCGGACAGTCCGCGGGAGCAGGGCGCGGTCCAGCGGCGCAGCTTCGAGTTCCGCAAGAGCCTGGTGTCGCTGCGCCGCGTTGTGCTGCCGATGCGGGAGGTCGTCAACGCGCTGTTCCGCCGCGACCTGGGGGTCGTCACCGACCCGCTGCAACCGTACTACCAGGACGTCTACGACCACGTGCTGAGGGCCACCGAGTGGACGGAGAGCCTGCGCGACCTGGTCACGACGGTTCTGGAGACCAACCTCACCGTGCAGGCCAACCGGATGAACGTGATCACCAAGAAGGTGACAGGCTGGGCCGCGATCATCGCCGTCCCGACGTTCGTGACGGGCTTTTACGGCATGAACGTTCCGTACTGGGGATTCGGCAAGGCCCTGGGCCTCGGGGTCGCGATCGCCCTCATGGTCCTGACCTCCGTGTCGTTGTACTTCGTGTTCAAGGCCAAGGACTGGCTGTAGCCGTGCTGCGTGTTCGTCTGGCTGTCACATCGTTCCGAGCTGCCGGGTCAGTGAGGTGTAACCAGAACGACCGGCAGGGAGATTGTCATGGACGCGCGCATCAACTACTACGGCAATGCCGTCGCGGCGAAGTTCGCGAAGTACATCAACTCGGCCGGCGGCGTCGTGACCAACTCGACGCTGCCCGCCGCGACGCAGGAGCTGGTGAAGATCCGGGCCAGCCAGATCAATGGCTGCGCCGCCTGCACCGACATGCACACGAAGGACGCGCAGCACGCCGGGGAGAGCTCGGTGCGGCTCAACCTGGTCGCGGCCTGGCGCGATGCAACGGTGTTCACCGAGGCAGAGCGGGCGGCCCTTGAGCTCACCGAGCAGGGCACCCGCATCGCCGACGCCGCCGGCGGCGTCACCGACGAGGCGTGGGCGAACGTGGCCAAGCACTACGACGATGACCAGCTCGCCGCGCTGGTTTGCCTCATCGCTCTCATCAACACCTACAACCGCATGAACGTCATCGCCAAGCAGCCCGGCGGCGATTACCAGCCTGGCCAGTGGGGCTAGGCCTTCTTCCGCCGCCCGCGGCGGGCACGAGGCGAGCGTGCGCAGACACTGAAGTGTTCGCTTGACTATCTCCTGGTGCACTGCAATACTTAAGCTTATGCTTGACCAAGTGGCAGATCTGGACCGGATCTTCCACGCGCTGGCTGACCCGGGCCGCCGGATGATGGTGGAGCGGCTCAGCCATGGATCCGCGTCGGTGAGCGAGCTCGGCAAGCCGCTGGCGATGTCACTGGCGGCGGTACTCCAGCACGTGCAGGTACTAGAGGCGAGCGGCATGGTCAGGTCGCAGAAGATCGGCCGCACGCGGACCTGCAGCATCAACCCGGTCGCGCTGCGTTCGGCGGAGGGATGGCTCTCCGACCGGCGCGGCTTCTGGGAGCGCCGCCTCGATCGCCTCGGCGATTACCTCGCGGACGCGAGTGGCGGCGGTCCTCCGGCCGATCCGCGCGACGAGCACGGCCAACCACGCAACCAGCCAGAGGAGCAACGATGACCGAGCGCAGCGTCAACCACGGCACGTTCACGGTCGAGCGCCACTACCCGGCGGATCCCGCCAAGGTGTTCGGCGCCTGGGCCGATGCCGCGGCGAAGGAGATCTGGATGGACGACCCGGACTTCCAGTCCGACGGCAGCGAGTACGAGCTGGACTTCAGGGTCGGCGGGCACGAGCGCTTCAGCGGCCTGGCCCCCGACGGCACGCCGTACCGCTATGACGCCATGTACTACGACATCGTGCCAGGCCACCGGATCGTCTATAGCTACGAGATGTACTCGGGCGAGGCGCGGATGTCCGTCTCCCTCGCCACCGTCGAGATCGTGGCCGATCGGGACGGGGCCAAGCTCACCTACACCGAGCAGGGTGCGTTCCTCGACGGCATCGACAAGATCGAGGCCCGCGAGGAGGGCACTACCTGGATCCTCGACAACCTCGGCAAGTACCTCAAGCGCTGAGCAGGCGGCGGGAGATCAGCCCGCCGCCGAAGTCGGAGGGATCCCCGGAGCAGGGAGGCTGCCAGGGCGAGCACGGCATTCACCGGCTTCCCGCCAGCAGGCCGCCGAGCGTCACGACGACCAGGCCGCCCAGCGAGGGCAGATCGTAGCCGCCTTCCTGGACCGCGACGACCGGGCCGAGCGCGCCGACTAGCTCGCCTGCCCTGGCGTACCCTTCGGCGGTCACCTGCAGCGGGCTCTCCTGGTCCGCCGCCGCGGCGTCGACGCCGAGCGAGACGACGACGGCGTCGGCGCCGCGATCCCTGACGTCATCGCAGATCACCGCGAGCGCGGCGAGCCAGTCGTCGTCGCCGGTTCCCGGCGCCAGCGGGAGGTTCCTGTTCGCGCCCGCCCCGGCGCCTGTCCCGCGCTCGTCGGCGTACCCCGCGTAGTGCGGGAACCAGCCCGCACCCGGATCAACGTGCAGGCTGCCGTAATACACGTCTGGCCGGTCGTAGAAGATCGCCTGGGTGCCGTTGCCGTGGTGGGCGTCGATGTCGACGACCGCGACCCGCCCGGCCCCTGCCGCGCGGAGCGACTGGGCGGCCATGGCCGCGTTGTTCAGGTAGCACGAGCCGCCGTAGGCGTGCGCGGTCACGTGGTGGCCGGGCGGCCTGCAGAGCGCGTATGCGGCCGGGGCTCCGGCCGCAACCAGGTCGGCGGCGGTCAGCGCGGCATCGGCGGCCGCCCTGATCGCCTCCCAGCTGCCCGGGCCGACGAGCGTCATCGTGTCGTAGCAGAACCGGCCAGCCCGCCCATGCGTCGCCGTCGGCGAGCGCATCGGCAGCGCCCCGAGCAGGCCGGGCGTCGGGAATACGTAGGGGACCACCCGGGTCCTGCCGTGCTCGCTGACATAGCCGCCTGCCTGCCACTGTTCCCAGACCGTCGAGAGGTGCTCGACCAGGTCCGCGTCGTGCACGGCGAGCAGCGCCCCGTCGCCGTGCGGCCGGGCGGCGGTGACCGCGGCCCCCGCCGCTGTCAGCGCGTCGAGCAGCACAGCGGCCCGCTCGGGAACTTCGGTGCCGTTCTCCCAGACGCCCAGCCAGACCTCGCCGGCCGGCTCGTGGCGCAGGCAGTCGGCGTTCCAGACGACCGGCAATCCGGCGAGCACGGCCGGCCCGGCGGACCCGGCCGGCCCGGCAGACCCGGCCGGGGCAGGGGGCGTCATGGCGGCGGCTCTCCTCGTTGCGCGATGATCGTCGGGTGACACGGGTGGTACGCGCAGCCGATCTCGGCATCAGGATAGGTATTCTTCCAAACGGACATAACGGTTCAATAACGGACGTCCCCGGCGTCGGTGTCGGGCACGCGACTGTCTGGCGTGACGAGCCGGCGCCTCCTGCGGGCCGCGGCGTGGCGCGCACCGGCGTCACCGTGATCGATCTGGGCGGCAACATGTTCCGCAGCCCAGTCCCGGCGGGCGGCGCGGTGCTGAACGGGGCCGGCGAGTGCACCGGGTTCCTCGCGGCGGCCGAGTGGGGACTCGTCGAGACCCCCATCTTCCTGACCTCGACCATGCAGGTCGGCCGGGTCTACGACGCGGCCTGCGAGCTGCTGGCCGCGGAGGACCCTGGCATCGGGACGGATGACGTGATCATCCCGGTGGTGGCCGAGTGCGATGACAGCTTCCTGTCCGACGCGCGGCGGATGCAGGTGACCGCCGCCGATGTGAAGGCCGCGCTCGACGCCGCCAGGGCCGGGGCGGGCGGCCCGGCCCCGGCCGAGGGCGCGGTCGGAGCAGGAATGGGGATGAGCTGCCTCGGCTTCAAGGGCGGAATCGGCACGTCCTCGCGGCAGACCCCTTCCGGGCACGTCGTTGGCGTGCTCGTGCTGACCAACTTCGGCGGCCAAGAACGGCTGACCGTGGACGGGGTGCCCGTGGGCAGGCTGCTGCCGGCCGTCGGCGAAGCCGCCGGCACGCCGCCGCCGGCCGGGTCGTGCATCGTGATCGTCGTCACCGACGCACCGCTCGACTCGGCCGCCTGCGCCAGGCTGGCCAGGCGGGCCGGCCTTGGGCTGGCCAGGACAGGTTCGACCGGCGGCCACGGCAGCGGCGAGATCTTCCTGGCGCTGGGGACCGGCCTGCGCGCGCCCCGCGGCACGGCTGCCGAGGACGTGCCGCCGATCGCGGGGGGCGCGCTCGACCCGTTCTTCGCCGCGGTCGTCGAGGCGACCGAGGAGGCGGTGCTGAACAGCATGCTCGCGGCGCCGACGGTGACGGGCCGCGACGGCAACTACTCGCGCGGCCTGCCTGCCGGGGCGGTGCGGGATCTGCTGGTGGCCGCTGGCCGGATCTGAGCTGCGGCGCGGGCGGACCTGGCGGCGGATCGACCTCACCGCCCTGGCCGCCGGCTAGCCCCGTAATTCGCACATGCAGGTGGGTGGTCCCGCTGGCTTCCTGGGGTCGATTCTGAGCAAGTCGAGCAGACGCTGCTGGACTGGCTCTGGCTGGGGAATCTCGGGCGCGCTGCCGCTGACGCCGGCGCGCAGGCGCAGCGTCGCCAGGGCGCTGAAGATGAGGCTGGCGGTGGGCGTGGCGGGCCGTCCGGCGTAGAGGCCGTCGAGCTTGACGGCGGGGGCGAGGTGGCGGCGGGCTTCGCGTTCGGCCAGGCAGTAGATGAGCAGGGCCAGGCAGATGACGCCGATGACCGCGGTGATGCGCCGGTTGCGGTGCAGGAACATCGGCGCGATGGCCAGCGGGCCCTTGAGGTCGTGGTAGCGGCGCTCGCTGACGGCGGGCTGGCTCTTGTAGCGGGCCAGGACCTGGCCGGCGGTGATGCTGTCGGGCAGGCTGGTCAGCAGGGCGTACCAGCCGTCGGTGGCAGCCTCGGCGTCGATGGCGGTCTGGTCGAAATGCCATTCCAGCGCGGGCCGGCCGTCGGGGCCGGCGCTGGAATGGGCGCGCAGGTAGTCGCCGACGCGGCGGTCGCGAGCGATGGCGCTGATCCTGGCGGTGACCTTCTCGGCGGTCTTGTAGTGCTGTGAGCCCAGGCCGCGGGAGAGCCTGCCCAGGTCGTCGGCGGCGCGGTCGAGCTTCCTGGCCCGGGCGGTGGCCGCGGCCGCGGCCCTGGCGGAGGAGTGCACGAACACCCGCCGGACGGTGTAGGCGGGGTCCTTCTTGCGCGGCCCGGTGACGGTCATGACGTCCTCGAAGACGCGGTAGCGGCCGCGCTGCCCGGCCGGCTGGGCAGCGTCGCGCCCGGCGAGGTACTCGACCGGCTCGGCCGCTGAGTAGTCGCAGCCGGCCAGCACGCTGGCGGGCACGAACGCCTTGGACGCCGGGGCCAGGAAGTCCACTTCCGCGGTGATGATCGCGGCGATGTTAGCATACGACAGCAGCTTGGAGTCGCCGACCAGCAGGAACCGGCGCGGCCCGGCCAGGCGGCGCAGCGCCTCCATCGCCCCGGTCACCTGCGACACCTCGCCCGCGCCGCCGCCGTAAGGCGCCCAGAACAGCGGCACCGCGCCGTCGGCGGCGGCGGCCACGCCGGCCTGGATCTGCTTGAGGTCGGAGCGGCGGTCCTTGGGATGGCCGAACTTCGGCAGGGCGTACTGCTCGTCGGCATCATCGTAGGAACCGTGCAGGCTGACCGAGGTCATGTCCCAGTGCACCTGCGACACCTCCACGCCGAACGCCGCGATCGCCGCGGCGCCGACCGACCCGGTCACCTGCTCCAGCACCGGCGCCAGCGCGTCAAGCGCCCGGCCGATCCGGTCGTCGTTGAGCACGCCCGGGTCCAGGCCCAGCGCGTGGCCGACAGCGAACTGCCGCGCCCAGGACTGCACGTGGATCATCGGCGACGGCACGGTGAGCCGGCAGGCGATCAGCGCCTCGATCACCTGCCCGTGGCTGGCCCGCGCCACCGCGCGGACCGGCGCGGCCCGGTCGATGATCCCGGCGACGTCCAGCCTGCGCATGAAGGCGGCGACCACGGGCAGCGCGCCCAGCGCCAGCTCCGCGCTGGGAGGCCCGTAGACCGCCCGCATCCCCGCCTCCCGCCGCTGTCCGTAAGTAGATCTACTATCGGACACCGGGGATGGCAGAATCGAGCACGACACGCGGGAGGAGGCGACAAGGAACGTGACGCGGCCAGCCGAAGACAAGCTCGCCGACTGCCAGCGTCGCTACCGCGAGCTGGGTGCCCGCATCGCCGACATCGGCTACATCCGCGCCGGCAGCGTCGTGCTCGCCGCCAACCGCTGCGGCAAGCGGAGCTGCCACTGCCACGACGACCCGCCGCAGCTGCACGGCCCCTACTGGCAGTACACAGCCAAGATCGACGGCAAGACCGTCACCCGCCGGCTCACCGAGCAGCAGGCGCGCCAGTACCAGGAATGGATCAGCAACGACCGCGCGCTGCGCGAGCTGATCGCCCAGATGCGCCAGGTCGCGGCCGAGGCCACAACGCTCATCACCCAGGGCGCCAGCGCAGCATGAGCCTCAAGGCCAGGTCCGAACCGCAAAGCCCGGCAACGCCGGCACGACGCGCCGAAGGAAGGACCCGGGCAAGCCATGACCGCACGCCAGCAGCGAAAATCATGAACCAGCCGTCCCCGGACCCACAGCACCCCCTGTGCGAATTACGGGGCTAGCTGCCCGCGGCGGGCCGGGGGATTCTGCGGTCGGCGCGCCCGCGTTGGTCTCGCCGAGCGACTGGCGTACGGCGTCGGCGAACCGCATGCAGCTGCCGAAACGATCGGAATCCCCCCATCGGGACTCGCCATCAAGTATCAGCCGCTGTCCCGGTTCTCGCAATGACCGTTTCCGCCAGGGACCGCGCGTCACGATCGCAATCCGATCAGGGCCTGTTCGAGAACCTCGGTCAGGGCCGGGTGGATGTACAGGACCCCTTCCGCTACGTCGTCGGCGGTGTTGCCCAGGCACATCGCCTGAATGATCGGCTGGATGAGCATTGCGGCCTGCGGTCCGATGATGTGGGCGCCAAGCAGCAGCCGCGAGTCGGGGTCGGCGAGCACCTTGATGAAGCTGGAGGTGTCCTCCAGCGCCCAGCCGTAAGCGGTGTCGCGGTAGTGCCGGGTGGCGGCCACGTAGCGGCGCCCCTGGTCCCGCAGTTCCTGCTCGGTGGCGCCCACGGACGCGACCTGGGGATCAGCGAACACGGCCGATGGCACGACGGGGAACCGTGAACGCCGCGGCTGGCCGGGGTTCAGCAGGTTGTGCTTGACCAGGCGGGCCTCGGCGTTGGCCATGTGCTTGAGCTGGAAGTGATTCGCCAGGTCGCCGAGCGCCCAGATGCCGGGGACGTTGGTGACGTAGCTGTCGTCGGTGCGCACGTGACCATGCTCGTCCGTCTCGATGCCCGTCGCGGCCACGTCGAGCCGGTCGCTGTTCGGAACCCGCCCGGTCGCCACCAGCAGCGCCTCCGCCTCGGCCGATTGCGCGCCGCCCCGGGTCTCCAGGTCGAGCCTGACCCCCGCCTGGGTCGCCGACGCCTGCCGCACCTTCGCGTTCAGCCGCAGGTCGAAGCGCTCGGCGTACTGCTTGGTAAAGCTGGCCCGGATGTCGGCATCATGCCGCGAGAGCAGGTGCTCGCCCCGCGTGACGATCGTGATCGCGGTGCCGAGCGAGCCGAAGATGTGGCTCATCTCGGCGGCGATGTACCCGCCGCCGAGTACCAGCATCGAGGCCGGAAGCCGGTCAAGGCGCATCACGGTGTCTGAGGTGAGGTACCGAACGTCGGCCAGCCCTGGCACCGGCGGGATCACCGGGCGCGAGCCCGTTGCCAGCACGATCCTGTCCGCTCGCAAGTCGTCATCGCCGACGCGCAGCGTCTTCGGGCCGACAAAGCGGGCCTCGCCGAGGAACACGTCGACCCCATTGGCCCGCCGGTAGGCGACCGCGCTCTCGTGCGCCGGGTCGATTCTGCCGAATACCCGCTCCCTGATCGCCGGCCAGTCAGCGCCGTCCAGGCTCGCGTGGATGCCGTACCGGCCGGCGTGCCTGACGGTCTGGGCCACGTCGGCGGCATAGACGAACATCTTTGACGGGATGCAGCCCCGGTTCAGGCAGGTCCCGCCGAACCGGTCGCTCTCGACGAGCGCGATCCGCCAGCCGGCGAGTTCGCTGGCGAGCAGCGCGTTCCCACTGCCCGCGCCGACGATCACCAGGTCGTACCTGTAAGCGTCAATTGCCGTGCTCCCTTGTCCGGCCGTGACGGTCGGCGCGACGACCGCCGCGGCCGTCAGCAAGTGATCCTAGGTCTCAAGGGAGCGCGGCCCTTGCGGGCCTAGTCCGCAGCCTCACTTCGTTCGGGAGCCTGGCGTGGTTCCATGCGGTGAGGACAGCCGCCTCATCCCTCAGTTGGTGATCTTGACGGACTGGGGGTCCGTGCCGAGCGGTAACGTTCCCGGAACGGTTCAGGCGTACTGTTGCGCTCTGTGGGGGAGGCGCAGCCAGCGGGCGGGCAGGTACCGGCGGCGGAGGTCACGGCCCGCCGGTTCCGCGTGGCGTCACCGGCGACCTGGGTAATCCTGCTCGGAGGTCTGGCTGCGCTGTCCTTCGTGGCCGCGATCCCGCTGACGCTCATGGCACATCAGCTGTTCAACGGGCTCGTGGCGCTCGTGATCGGCGTGCCGTGCGCTGGGGTCGGGGTGCTGGCTGCGCGGCGCCAGCCGTGCAACCCGATCGGGTGGCTCTTGCTGGTGATCGCCGCGGGCTTGTTTCTCAGCACCGATGGCTCTGACTACGCGTTCCTGGGCTATCGCCTTGGGCATCATCTTCGGCTGGGCCCGGTCGGGCTGGCACTGGGCCAGCTGTGGGGACCCAGCCTCGTCCTGCTGTTCGTGGTGATCCTGCTCTTCCCGGACGGCAGGCTCCCGTCGGCGTTCTGGCGCCGGGCTCTGTGGGTTTACTGCGCGATCTACGTGGTGCTGCTGGTGGCAACTGCCGCGGCGACGGCTGGTGCCCTCGTCGCGCACCCCATCCGCGTCGACTCCAGCGGTGGGCTGTCGGCTGTTGACAACTCGGCTGGCTGGTACAAGGCCGTCCAGGCCCCGGCTATCATCATGCTGATCGTGCTGTCGCTGTGCTTCATCGGCCGCCAGGCGCTGAGCTGGCGGCGCTCGTCCAGTGACCGGCGTCAGCAGCTGAAGTGGCTGGCCAGCGGAGGGGCCTTCACTCTTCTCTGTGCGGGTCTCTCGGGGTCCCTCGGCTCGTCGGGCATAACCCTCCTGAATGTGGTAGGCGCGTTTGCCTGGTTCGGCTGGGCGGCGCTGCCGGTAAGTATCGGCGTGGCGATTCTGCGGTACCGGCTGTACGACATCGACCGGATCATCAGCCGGACCCTGGCCTACGCCATCGTGACCGGGCTGCTGGTCGGGGTGTACGC
>Ga0070707_100003784_pt1 | contig 14274 bp, 14 predicted proteins | sample KBSK5502metaG_FD_65468 | JGI IMG/M metagenome (GOLD analysis project Ga0070707, IMG submission 65468) | Corn, switchgrass and miscanthus rhizosphere microbial communities from Kellogg Biological Station, Michigan, USA - KBS K5-50-2 metaG | ecosystem: Host-associated > Plants > Roots >... | reverse complement strand
GTGTTGCTGGCGAAGACCAGGAGCAGGGCGCCGCTGAGCGCCACCGCGTAGCCGAAGATCTGGCCCGCAAAGTGGGCGCCCAGAATGGAGATGAACTGGTTGGGGTCGTCTTTCGGCCCCAGCAGGGTCGTGGAGAACAGCGTGAGCAGCGGGCTGGTGATGCCCATGGTGATCACCACGCCCCACATCGCCCGCCCCGCCACCCAGCGCCGCGGCTCGCGCATGGCCGGCGCCACCTGGGCGATCGACTCCAGGCCCGAGAAAGCCAGGAAGGCCGCGGCGTAGCCGGTGATCAGCAGGGGCGCTGTCAGTGGCGGTCCGTGACCGATCTGCTGGACGCTGTGCAGCACGCCCACGGGCCCGATGCTGAGGATCACGATCACCACCACCAGCAGCTGACAGGACCCCGCGGCCACCGCGAAGACCGCGCTGACCCTGGCGGACTCCCGGATGCCCATCCAGTTGAGCACGGCGAGGGCCACCAGGGCCGCCATCGCCAGCGGTACCGCCAGCGGGTACAGGGGCGGGACGATCGCGGCCAGGTAGTAAAGGCCGGACAGCGCCGAGAGCGCGGCAGTCAGGTAGTAGTCGACGATGATGAAAAGCCCGCCCAGGAGGCCGGCAAAGGGATGGATGGCCCGGCTGGCCACGGTCACCACCCCGCCGCCTTCCGGGTACCGCCAGGAGACCTCGGCGTATTTGATGGTCAGCAGGACGAAGACCACCAGGGTCATCAGCACGAAGAGGGTGGCCCGCGTTCGGTAGGGGCCGTAGAGGATGCCCGGGACGTAGTAGATAGAGGTCCCGATGTCGGCGAAGACGACCGCCCAGCAGAGGAACGGCCCCAGGCTGCCCCCCCGAATCTTGAGCCGGCGGCGAGCGGGGGCCTTCACTCCGCGAGCGCCCGCAGCGGGCGAGCCACGGGCCGCTGCAGGCGACGTTCGGCCCGAAGGCCCTCGGCGACCACGTGCAGGTCCTCGCGCAGGCGCTCGATCGCCAGACCCGACTCGGTCTCGGGTCCTGCGAGCTCCCGCGCCGCGACCACGTAGAGGTCGGCGCGCTCCAGCTGGCGGTACGCCTGGCGGAGGCGGCTCCTCCGGTCGTCCATGGTTGCCATGGCTCGAAGCTAGGCCCGAGCCTGTGGCGAGGCCGTTAGGGAAGCGTCGGGATCCGCATGGATCTCGTATGAATGTGCCGTGAGATCGGCCTGGGGGCGCGCGGCCCCCTACCTGATGGGCGCGGCTGGGGTGGCCGCGATCTCGGCCGCCATCGGCCTCACTAGGCCCTGGATCGACGTCCCCAACCTGGGTGTCGCCTACCTGCTGCTGGTGATCTGGCTCGGCGCCCGCCACGGCCAGCTGCCGGCGCTGGCGACAGCCATCGTCGCCTTCCTCCTCTACGAGTTTCTCTTCGTTCCGCCCTACGGCTCGCTGCTGATCTCGGCCCCCCGCGACCTGCTCAACCTGCTGGTCCTGCTGGTCGGCGCCGCCCTCGGGGGCCGCCTGGTCTCGCAGCTGGCGCAGGCGCGGGTGCGCGCCGAGGCCCAGGCTCAGGCCTCCGGGACCCTGTACCAGGTGGCGGTGGAGGCGCTGCGCGCCAGCGATGTGCTGCCGGCGCTGGAGCTCCTGAGCCGCCGCGCCGCCGCTGTTTCGGGGATCCTCGGGTTCGGTGTGGTTGCCAACGAGCCGCCGGCCTTCGCGCCCCTGGCCGGAGTCGAGCCCACCGCGGCCGAGCAGACAGACCTCCGCTGGGCGCTCGAGCACGGCGCGCCGCTGGGCGCGCTGACGCGCGGGGACCGCCTGCAGCTGGTGCGGCCCGCCGGCCGGCGCCGCGCGGCGGCGGTGATTCCGCTCAGCGGGGGCCTGGCTTTGATCCGCTACCAGCCGGGCCGGGTGGACGACCGCGGCCAGCAGGCGCTGCTCGCCCTGGTCGGGCTGGCCGGCCTGCTCCTGGACCGCCGGCGCGCGCTGGCGGAGTCGGAGCGGGCCGCCAGCCTGGAGGCCTCCGACCGCCTCAAGGCAGCCGTTCTCTCCTCCCTGTCCCACGAGCTGAAGAGCCCGCTGGCAACTATCCGGGCCGGGCTGACCACGCTGGGCATGAGGGAGGCCGGCCTCAACGCCGAGCAGCGCTCGATGGTCGAGGGCCTCGACGCCCAGGCGCAGCGTCTGGACCGGCTGGTGGGCGACCTGCTGACCATGTCGCGGTTGGAGGCGGGGATGGCCGGAGAGCGCGCGCCCGAGGACGTGGCGGAGCTGGTAGGAGGCGCGCTGCAGTCGATGCAGGCCCGGCTCGAGCCTTTCCGGCTGGAGGTGGAGGTGCCCGAGCTGCCGCCCGTCCTGGGCGACGAGCTGCAGCTCGAGGAGGTCCTCACCAACCTGCTCGAGAACGCCGCCGAGTGGACAGGTCCCGGTGGCCGGATTCGGATCGGCGCCCGCCAGGCCGGCGATTCGGCGGAAGTCTGGGTGGAGAACGAGGGGCCCGACATTCCCCCCGCCCAGCTGGGGACCATCTTCGACACCTTCTGGTCCGGCCGCGCCGGCGGCACTGGGCTCGGCCTCGCCATCAGCCGGCGGATCGTCGAGGCGCACGGCGGGACCATCCGGGCCGCCAACCGCCGCGGCGGCCCCCGCTTCACCTTCACCCTGCCGCTGGCGCCGGCACCGGCTCCCGTGCCCGCCAGTTGAGCTCACCCCAAAAAACCTGCCGATTTTTCGGGGACCCCGGGTGAGCGGCAAGGTCCTGGTCGTCGACGACGAGCCCGAGATCCGGCGTGCCCTACGGACGGGCTTGGGCTACCACGACCTCGAGGTGCGCGCCGCCGCGACGGGCGAAGACGGCCTTCGCGAGGCCGCCGCCTGGCGGCCGGACGTCGTGCTGCTGGACCTCGGCCTGCCCGGCATGGACGGCTTCGAGGTGCTGCGCCGGCTGCGGGACAAGGGCAGCACGGCCGCCATCATCGTGGTCAGCGTGATGCCCGGGGAGCGGGACAAGGTGCGCGCGCTCGACCTGGGGGCGGACGACTACGTGACCAAGCCCTTCGGGGTGGCCGAGCTGCTGGCAAGGATCCGCGCCGTGCAGCGCCGCCAGGCGGCGATCACCGCCGGGGAACCGGTCATCCGTGCGGGCGACCTCGAGGTCGACCTCGGGCGCCGCCAGGTCTCAGTGGCCGGGCGACCGGTCCACCTCACGCCCACCGAGTTCGAGCTCCTGCGCGTGCTGGCCGTCAGCGCCGGGCGCCCGGTCACCCACACCACCTTGCTGCGCAGGGTCTGGGGCGACCACGCGATCGGCGACCGCTACAACACCCGCTACGTGGTGGCACAGATCCGGCGCAAGCTGGGCGACGACCCGGCGCGCCCGCGCTACATAGTCAACGAGCCGGGGGTGGGCTACCGGCTGGAGCTGCCGTAGGGTCCCCCCTCCAACCTCCCCCCGCGGCGCGGGGGGAGGGCAGGGTGGGGGGCGACGTTAGTTGACTTCGCGGTAGTCGGCGTCGACGACCTCGTCCTCGGGCTTCTTCTCAGCCTGGGGCTCGGTGCCGTTGCCGCCCGCCGCGCTCGCCTCGGCGCCCTGGTAGATGTGCTGGCCGACCTTCTGGAGGGCGTCGTTGAACTCGTCCATCGACCGCCGCAGGGCGTTCGCGTCCGAGCCTTTGGCCGCCTCTCGCATGGCCGCCAGCTTCGACTCTACTTCCGACTTCACGTCGGCCGGGATCTTGTCCGCGTTCTCCTTCAGGACCTTCTCGGCCTGGTAGCCCATCTGGTCCGCCTGGTTGCGGAGCTCGACCTCCTCGCGCTTGGTCCGGTCCTCGGCCGAGTGCGACTCGGCCTCTTTGACCAGCCGCTCGACCTCGTCCTTGGAGAGCGTCGAGGAGGCGGTGATGGTCACCGACTGCTCGCGGCCGGTGCCCTTGTCCTGCGCCTTCACGTTGAGGATGCCGTTGGCGTCGATGTCGAACGTGACCTCGATCTGCGGCATGCCCCGCGGCGCGGGCGCGATCCCGTCCAGGTGGAAGCGGCCCAGCGTCCGGTTGTCGCGGGCGAAGTCGCGCTCGCCCTGGAGCACGTGGACCTCGACCGACGACTGGTTGTCGGCAGCCGTGCTGAAGATCTGGGACCGCGAGGTCGGGATCGTGGTGTTGCGCTCCACCAGCTTGGTGCTGACCCCGCCCAGCGTCTCGATGCCCAGCGAGAGAGGCGTGACGTCCAGCAGCAGGACGTCCTTGACCTCGCCCTTGAGCACGCCGGCCTGGATGGCGGCGCCCACGGCCACCACCTCGTCCGGGTTGACGCCCTTGTGGGGCTCCTTGCCGCCCAGCAGCTCCTTGACCAGCTGCTGCACGACCGGCATCCGGGTCGAGCCACCGACCAGCACCACCTCGTTGATCTGCTGCGGGGTGAGGGCGGCGTCCTTGAGGGCCGCCATGAAGGGCGGCTTCAGGCGGGCCGTCAGGTCGGAGGTCAGCGCCTCGAACTTGGCCCGGGTGAGGGTCACCTCGAGGTGCTTGGGACCGGTCTGGTCGGCGGTGATGAAGGGCAGGTTGACGGTGGTCTCGAGCCGCGAGGAGAGCTCGATCTTGGCCCGCTCCGCTGCCTCGGTGAGGCGCTGGAGGGCCTGGGGGTCGGCCTTGAGGTCGATCCCGTTCTCCTTCTTGAACTCGTCGGCCAGCCAGTCCACCACCTTGCGGTCGTAGTCGTCGCCACCCAGGTGGGTGTCGCCGTTGGTGGCCTTGACCTCGAAGACGCCGTCGCCGACGTCCAGGATCGACACGTCGTAGGTGCCGCCACCGAGGTCGAAGACCAGGATGGTCTCGTTGGCCTTCTTGTCCAGGCCGTAGGCCAGGGAGGCGGCCGTCGGCTCGTTGATGATGCGGAGCACGTTCAGGCCCGCGATCTGGCCGGCGTTCTTGGTGGCCTGCCGCTGGGAGTCGTTGAAGTACGCCGGCACCGTGATCACGGCGTCGGTGACCTTCTCGCCCAGGTAGGCCTCGGCGTCGGTCTTGAGCTTCTGCAGCGTCATGGCCGAGATCTCTTCGGGCGTGAACTCCTTCCCCGCGTTGGGGACGTCGACCACGACCCGGTCGTCCTTGCCGGCCTTGACCTTGTAGGGCACGATCTTGCGCTCGGACTCCACCTCGCCGAACTTGCGGCCCATGAAGCGCTTGATCGAATAAACGGTGTTCTGAGGGTTGACGGCGGCCTGGCGCCGGGCAAGGTTGCCCACCAGCCGCTCGCCGCCCTTGGTGAAGGCGACCACGGACGGGGTCGTCCGCGAACCTTCCGCATTCGGAATCACGACGGGCTCGCCGCCCTCCATGACCGCGATCACGGAGTTGGTAGTCCCGAGGTCGATTCCCACTGTCTTAGGCATCTGTTCCTCCGGTTTGGGGCCTCGGGGCCCCGGTGTGATGTTCTGAGTTGACCATTCCCACGGCCTCGAACGCTGAAACGGGAGAATCTAGGAAAGTGGGCCGCAACTTCGAGCTCGACCCAGTTGACGAGCTGGCCGTGGCCGCCGTCGGCGAACCGGGCCAGCGCCGCTTCTTCCTGCTCGCCGGCCACGGCGCCGAGCGGGCCACCCTGGCCTGCGAGAAGTTCCACATCCAGGGCCTGGTCGCCCGCATCCAGCAGCTGCTCGAGACCCAGGGCCTGGGCGCGGCCTTCGACCCCACGCCGTCCCGCAAGACGCCCGAGGTGCAGTCGGAGGACTGGACGATCGGCGAGCTCGGGCTGGGCTACCACGAGAGCCGCAAGCTCTTCGTGATCGTGGCCCGGGAGGCGGTCCCGGAGGGCGAGGAGAACGACGACGCCGCCACCGCGCGCTTCTGGGCCGGGCCCGAGCGCGTCCGGGCCTTCTCCCGCCAGGCGGAGCAGGTCTTGAGCGGCGGGCGCCCGGTCTGCACGTACTGCGGTTTACCGATGGACCCGGCCGGGCATCCTTGTCCGGCATCCAATGGATCCCGGCCGATTTTCTGACCGGGGCCCCCGCGAAATCGCAGATTTCGTGGGGTGGTCTGAGGCGGAGGCGCGGCTGCGCGAGCTGCCGGAGATGGAGCTGCTGGGCGTCCTGCGGCGTTCCAGCAACTACACCTTCCTGGCCCGGCTGGGACCGGATCCCTCACTGCTCGCGGTGTACAAGCCGGCCGCCGGGGAATCGCCACTCTGGGACTTCCCGACCGGCACCCTCTACCGCCGCGAGCGAGCCTCCTATCTGCTGGCGCGCGAGCTCGGCTGGCCGCGCGTCCCGCCCACCATCGTCCGGGAGTCGGCGCCCCACGGCGTCGGCGCGCTGCAGCTGTTCGTGGAGGCGCAGGCCGACCGGCACTACCTGAACTCGGCGGACGTGCCCGATGTCACCTGGCAGGAGATCGCCCTCTTCGACGTGCTCGCCAACAACGCCGACCGCAAGTCCGGGCACTGCCTCAGCGACGAGCAGGGACGCGTCTGGGTGATCGACCACGGCCTCACCTTCCACGCCGACGACAAGCTGCGCACGGTGATCTGGGACTTCGCCGGGCGGCCCGTGCCCAAGCGGCTGCGCCAGGACGCGGCGCGGGTGCTGGGGACGCTCGACCCCGGCTGCCCGTTCGGAGACGCGATGCGCGAGCTGCTGGCGGCGCGCGAGGTCCGGGCGCTGCACAGGCGCCTGGCCGCCGCCGTCGAGCCCGGCTGGCGCTTCCCCGAGCCTTCCTCCGGCTGGTCGGTGCCCTGGCCCCCTGTTTAGGGGCCCAACCCGTGTAGCCCTTATCGGCAAACCGCCGTTACCTATCTCTAGGATCGACTTGATTTGAATCCCCGCCTGCTCTTGGTGCTGCCCGCCGCCTGGCTGCTGACGATCGCGCCGTCGCCCGCCACCAGCGCCGCCACCTCCCCACCGGCTACTCCGACCCCAGCGCCCACGCCGACCCCCGTGCCCACGCCCACACCCAGTGTTGGCCAGGTCTCGCTCGATCCCGCCCTGGGCGCACCGGGCGGCAAGATCACGGTCTCGGGTAGCTCCTTCCGGGCGGGAGAGGCGATCACGATCTTCTGGGACGCGCCCGACAAGCAGATCGGCGCCGGCGTGGCCGACGGCCAGGGCAACTTCAAGATCGACGTTGCCGCTCAGGGCGGCGACCCCGGCAGCAGCCACAGCGTGTGCGTCCTGGAGCAGAACCCCGGCCCCCGCTGCGCCAACTTCGTGCTCACGGCGCCGACGCCGGCGCCCACGCCGGTGCCATCGGCGGCACCTACCGCTGCTTCGACGCCGGCGCCCACCGCGGGCGGGGCCAGCCCCGCCCCTACGCTGGCGCCGCTGCCCCAGAGCCAGCAGGTGAGCGCCGTGTCGGTGCTCCTCGAACCGCCCTTCGTGTTCTTCCCGCTGCTGCTGGTGCTGGCCGCGCTGGGCGGCGCCGGCTACTGGATCTGGTCGGGGACCCGGATGCCGCGGCGGGCCCCGGCGCCGGCGGCCCGCGTCGTGCATCACGCCGCGCATCCGCCGGGGACGGACCCGCAGGCAGCCCCCCACCCGCTCCCTACGGTCGCGACCTCCCCCCAGAGGGGGGAGGCGTCTTCAGCTCCGCCATCGCCTCCCGCCGTCTCGCCTCCGCTCAGACCGCTGGCGGGGGACGAGCCGCTGGACCTGCCAGAGCCTGGCGATTGACGAGGTAGTGCCGCTCACCCATATTTAGCGATTCGTGGCCACCGCTCCCGCCGAAGCGCTGCTCTCGGTCCGGAATCTCGGCATCCGATTCGGCGGCATCGTGGCCCTCGACGACGTCTCCTTCGACGTCCCTCCGGGCGGCATCCTGGGCCTAATCGGCCCCAACGGCGCCGGCAAGACCACGCTCTTCAACTGCATCACGCGCGTCTACCAACCCGACGGCGGCGACATCCTCGTCGAGGGCAGGAGCGTGCTCGGCGACCCGCCTCACCTGATCATCCGCAAGGGCATCGCGCGCACCTTCCAGAACGTGGAGCTGTTCCCACGCATGACCGCGCTCCAGAACGTGATGGTGGGCGACCACATCAACATCGGCGGCGTCGGCCGCTGGTACGCGCTCTTCGCTGCGCTCGGCATCCCGTTCACCCTGCGCGCCGAGAGAGAGGCTGAGAAGCGCGCTCGGGCGGCACTGGAATTCGTCGGCGCCGGGGCCGTCTCCGACAAGCCGGTGGCCGGCCTCTCCTTCGGCACCCTGAAGGCCGTGGAGCTGGCGCGCGCCATCGTCTCCCGCCCCCGGCTGCTGCTGCTCGACGAGCCCGCCGGGGGTCTCAACCACGACGAGGTCCTGGGCCTGGCCGGGCTGCTGCGCAAGATCCATGCCGACCTGGGCATGACGTTGCTGGTCGTCGAGCACCACATGAGCCTGGTCATGCGGGTGTCCGACCAGGTCGTCTGCCTGGACTTCGGGCGCAAGATCGCAGACGGGACCCCGGCGGAGGTCCGCAACAACCCGGCCGTGATCGAGGCCTACCTCGGCCAGGAGGAGCATGGCGCCGCCTGAGTCGTCCAACGGCCACGGGCTGCTCGAGCTCCGCGAGGTGCACGCGAGCTACGGCCCGATCCGCGCGCTGCACGGCATCTCGCTGGGCGTGCCGAACGGCGCCGTGGTGGCCCTGCTGGGCGCCAACGGCGCCGGCAAGACGACCACGCTGCGCGCCGTCTCGGGGATGGTGCGGACGGTGGGCAGCGTGCGCTTCGACGGCCGCGACATCACCAACTCGAAGCCCGAAGACGTAGCCCGCCTGGGCATCGCGCACGTGCCTTCCGGGCGGGGCACCATGACGCAGCTCACGGTCTGGGAGAACCTGCAGATGGGCGCCTATGTGCGCCGCGACCGCGGCGGCGTCAGGAAGGACTTCGACCGCGTGGCGGGCTACTTCCCCTGGATGGGGGAGCGCCGCGGGCAGGTGGCGGTCACCCTTTCCGGAGGCGAGCAGCAGATGCTGGCGATTGGCCGCGCCCTGATGATGCGTCCGCGGCTCCTGCTCCTCGACGAACCTTCGCTGGGGCTGGCGCCGCTGATCGTGCGCCAGATCTTCGAGATCATCGCCACCATCAACCGCGAGGAAAAGCTCTCGACCCTGATCGTGGAGCAGAACGCCAACCTGGCCCTCAAGATCGCCTCGCGCGCGTATGTCCTAGAAGTCGGCCGCATCGTGCTCGAGGGCACCGGCGCCGAGCTGCTGCGCCACGAGTCGGTGCGCAAGTCGTACCTGGGGGATTGATGTACCTCGCCAGCTTCAGCTTCACCGAGCTGCTGCAGCAGATCGTGTCCGGCGCCGGCGCCGGCGCCGTCTACGCCAGCCTCGCCCTGGCCCTGGTCCTCATCTATCGGGCGATGGACGTGGCCAACTTCGCCCAGGGCGAGATGGCGATGTTCTCGACCTACATCGCCTACGCGCTGGTGGGCGGCGACTTCGGCCTGCTGGGCAGCAAGCTGGGCTTCAACGGCGTGCACCTGGACATAGCCAACGCCTTCTGGATCGCCTTCGCGGTGGCGGTGGTGGTTTCTTTCGGGATCGGGGTCTTGCTGGAGCGGGTCCTGATCCGCCCCTTCGAGGGTGCGCCCCTGCTGACGCTGGTGATCGTGACGCTGGGCCTCTTCGCGGTGGTCAACGGCCTGGCCGGCTTCAACTGGGGCTACGTGTTCAAGACTTTCTGCTGCGCGTTCCCCCAGAGCGCGGTCAACCTGGGCGGCGTCTCCTTCAACTACACGGACCTGGGGATCATCGCGGTCACGGTGCTGATCCTGGCCGCGATGGCGGTCTTCTTCCGGTTCACCAAGCTGGGGCTCGCCATGCGCGCGGCCTCCCTCTATCCGGAGTCGAGCCGCCTGGTCGGTGTGCGCACGAGCTGGATGCTGGCGCTGGGCTGGGGGCTCTCGGCGGCGGTGGGCGCGGTCTCCGGGATCATGGTCGCGCCGGTCGTCTTCCTGGACCCCAACATGATGCAGTCGGTCCTGCTCTTCGCCTTCGCGGCAGCGGTGCTGGGCGGGATCGAGAGCCCGATCGGCGCCGTGGTCGGCGCGCTCCTGATCGGGATCCTGCTGGCCCTGGTCGGCACCTACCTGCCCGGCGGCGAGAACCTGCGGACGCCGTTCGCCCTGCTGATCATCGTGGCCGTCCTGCTGGTGCGGCCGGCCGGGCTGTTGGGCCGCCCCGAGACCCGCCGGGTGTGAGCGTCCTGGGGCGCGCCGGCGGCGGCATCAACTGGGCGATCGGCGCCGTGGCCGTGCTCGTCCTGGTGGCCGTCCCCTACGTCACGGACCAGTTCCAGACCTTCATGTTCGCCCAGGTCGCCGCCTATGCGGTGGCCGTGGTCGGGCTCAACATCCTCACCGGCTACAGCGGCCAGATCTCCCTGGGCAACGGCGCCTTCATGGCCATCGGCAGCTACGTCACGGCCCTTTTGACCGCGCGTGCGGGCTGGTCTCCGTATCTCACGATTCCGCTCGGCGGCCTGCTGGCGGGCTTCGTCGGGGTGCTGGTCGGGATCCCCGCTCTGCGCCTGCGCGGCATCTACCTGGCCCTGGCCACCTTTGCGCTGGCCCTCTCGGTAACGCCGGTGCTCAACAACTACGACAGGTTCACCGGCGGCCACCTCGGGGTCGGATTCAAGGCGGTGACGCCGCCCTTCGACATTCCGCTCAGCAACGAGCAGTGGCTGTACCTCCTGGGCTGGATCGTCTTCCTGCTCCTCTTCGTGCCCTCCTGGCTGCTGCTGCGCGGGCGCACCGGCCGGGCCTGGATGGCGGTCCGCGACAGCGAGACCGCCGCCGCCGCCAACGGCATCAGCCTCGCCTACTACAAGACGCTGGCGTTCGGCATCAGCGCCTTCTACGCCGGTGTGGCGGGATCGCTGCTGGTGATCGACTTCGCCTACGTCAACCCCGACAGCTACAGCCTCAACCTCTCGCTGCAGCTGCTGGTGGCGATGGTGATCGGCGGGCTGGCCAACATCTGGGGGCCGCTGTTCGGGGCCCTGCTGGTGGTCTGGCTACCCTACGTGGCCGAGAAGGCGGTCAACTCCAAGCCTGACCTGGCGTTCGGGGCGCTCCTGATCGTGGTCGTGTTCCTGGCGCCCAACGGCATCGCCGGCCTGCTGCGGCGGGGGCTGCTGATGCTGCGCGGAAGGCGCCAGGAGGCGGTCGCGATGACCGGCGCGCTGGAGGCTACGCCCGCCGAAGCTGACCAGATCGCCACTTGACCGACCTCAATCATTGTTAAATCCTTGATTGCCACGCTCAATCGGGCGTGGACCACCACAGACGGAGGAGAGTAATGATTGGAACTCGGCGCTTCGCGGCGCTGCTGGCCGCGGGGTCGATGGCATTGCTCGCCTGTGGCTCGCAGCAGGCGAGCAACAGCCCGACCAAGACCGACCCTGGCATCACCAGCACACAGATCCTGCTGGGCGGCATCTATCCCGCCTCTGGCACCGCCTCGGCCTACTACTCGATCGGCAAGGGGGCAACGGCCTATTTCAACTACGTGAACAAGGAGAAGGGCGGCGTCAACGGCCGCCAGATCAAGTTCGACATCGTCGATGACGGGTACAGCCCGGCCAACACCCCGGCTAAGGCGCGCCAGCTGGCCGAGGAGGACAAGGTCTTCCTCGACTTCAACCAGCTGGGCACGCCGACCAACCTGGCCGTGCGCCAGTATTGGAACGACCAGCAGATCCCGCAGCTGTTCGTCGCCACCGGCTCCGACCACTGGGGCAAGGACTTCGCCCAGTTCCCCTGGACGCTGGGCTGGCAGCTCAACTACGGCGCCGAGGCGCGGATGTACTCGGCCTACATCCTCCAGAACGAGCCCAACGACAAGATCGCCATCCTCTACCAGAACGACGACTACGGCACCGACTACGTCAACGGCCTGAAGGCCGGGCTGGGCGGCAAGGCCGACAGCATGATCGTGGGCACCGCCACTTACAACGCGGGTGACCCGACCAACATGAGCTCGCAGGTGGCCAAGCTCAAGGCCACGGGCGCCGACACCTTCTACGTGGTGACGACCCCGGCCTATGCCGCCAGCGCCGTGGTCAACTCGATCACGAACGGCTGGAAGCCGAAGTTCTACATGAACTCGGTCTCCAACACCACCGCCGTCTGGAAGCAGGTGGCCAGCCAGCTGGGCGCCAGCGCCAGCGCCTTCGACGGCATGATCTCGTCCGTCTACCTGAAGGACCCGCTGGACACCGCCAAGTGGGGCAGCGACGCGGGCGTGGCGCTCTTCAAAAAGATCATGCAGACCTACGGCGGCGACCTCGCATCGCCGCCCTGCGACCCCACCGGGGCCGACGGCTTCTGCGTGTACGGCATGGCCGTCGCCTACACCATGGTCGACGTGCTCAAGAAAGCGGGCAACAACCTGACCCGCAAGAACGTGATGGACATCGCGGCAAACAGCCTCAAGGAGACCGACAACCCCTTGACGCTGCCCGGCGTCGTCATCCAGACCACCAAGACCGACCACTTCCCGATCGCCCAGGGGCAGCTGGAGAAGTGGAACAAGGACCACTGGGAGACCTTCGGCGCGATCATCAGCGGCCGCTCCGCGTAACTCACCGGGCGGGGGAACCGGCGTTCCCCCGCCCAGCTAACCTTTGCCCCTGGCCTTGCTGAACCGGCTCAAGCCTTACTGGCTGCACCTGTACCTGCTGGCCTACACGCCGCTGGTGCTGTTCGCCGACTCCCGGGTGGCGAACGCCTGGCAGCAGGCGGGCCTCGGCCTGCTCACCCTCTTCCTGCTCGTCCTGTGCACCCGGCGGGTGGGCCCGGAGTTCCGGCGCCAGGTGTGGCTGTGCGTGTTCGTGGCCACGGGGTTCGAGATCTTCGGGTCGCTGATCTGGGGCGTCTACCACTACCGGTGGCACAACCTGCCTCTCTACGTGCCGCCCGGCCACGGTCTGGTGTACTGGTTCGGCCTGACCGCGGGCGCCACGCCCGTGTTCCAGCGTTACGGCCGGCGGGCGGCTTACGTCGTGCTCGGCGCCTGCGGCGCCTGGGCCCTGGCCGGGCTGACCGTGCTCCCGCTGCTGACCCACCGCTGGGACGTGCAGGGCGCGGCCTGCCTGCCGCTCTTCGCCTTCGCCATCCTGCGCTCGCCGCGCTACGCCCTCTTCGCGACCATCTTCCTGGCCACCACCGACCTCGAGCTGGCGGGGACGCTGTTCGGCGACTGGACGTGGTTGCCGGCGGCGCCCTGGACCCACCTTCCCTCCGGCAACCCGCCCTCGGCCATCGCCGGCGGGTACTGCGTGATCGACGGCTCGGTGGCGCTGCTGATGGCGCTGCTGCTGCGCCTGCGGGTTCTGCCTGCGCCGCGACTGGCGCCCGCCGCGGCGTCGGCTTAGAGCGCGTGTTCACGCAGTACGACTTCGTCACCAATTGGCGGGTGAAGGCCACCTGCGAGGAGGTCAGCGACATCCTCTCGGACGCCCTGGCGCTCAAGCGCTGGTGGCCCTCCGTCTACCTCGACGTGAGCGAGCTCGAGCCCGGCGACCCCAAGACCGGCGTCGGCCGCGAGATCAGCCTCTACACCAAAGGCTGGCTGCCCTACACGCTGCGCTGGACCTTCACGGTGACGGAGAACCGGCGGCCGCACGGCTTCACCCTGGTCCCTCACGGCGACTTCGAGGGCAGCGGCGTGTGGACCCTCAGCCAGGACGGCGCGTGGTGCGACGTCCGCTACGACTGGCGGATCGAGGCGCGCAAGCCCCTGCTGCGCGCGCTCTCGCCCGTCATGAAGCCGCTGCTGGCGGCCAACCACCGCTGGGCGATGGCCCGCGGCGAGGAGAGTCTTCGCCTGGAGCTGGAGCGCCGGCGGGCGCCGGACGACGAGGCGCGCGCGCGTGTCCCGGCGCCCCCAGGTCCTACGTTTACAAATCGCTAACTAGAGCGCTGAAACGTTTTAGGCGTGCGGGACGTACAACAGCCGCACGATGCGGGCGCAGGCTCTCACGGTCGGCCGGGCACTGCTGGGCCTGATCTGCGCCACCGCGATGGTGGGCGCCACCGGGTTCATGGTCACGCCGGCGAAGGTCTCGGGCCGGGTGGTCGACATTCACGGCCGGCCCATACCCGACGCCCGGGTCACGCTCGTAGCGGCCGCCGGGTCCGACGCCAGCACCCATTCCGCGTCCGACGGCACGTTCGCGCTCGCGGGCGGCTATCGCATCGAGGGCTACGTGGTCGAGGTCAGCGCCCCCGGCTTCCTGACCGCCCGCCGGCAGGCCTCGGGCGTGGCCGTGCTCCGGCGCGCGCCCATCGTCCAGGGCCGCATCCTCGAC
>Ga0070707_100003783_pt1 | contig 14275 bp, 15 predicted proteins | sample KBSK5502metaG_FD_65468 | JGI IMG/M metagenome (GOLD analysis project Ga0070707, IMG submission 65468) | Corn, switchgrass and miscanthus rhizosphere microbial communities from Kellogg Biological Station, Michigan, USA - KBS K5-50-2 metaG | ecosystem: Host-associated > Plants > Roots >... | reverse complement strand
TAGGCCATCTGCGCCAGCAGCGAGATGCCCATGGCGATGGTGGCGGCCACCGTCGAGGTGAGGATGTCGCGGTTGCGAACATGGCTGAGCTCGTGACCGAGGACGCCGCGCAGCTCGCGGGCGCTCACCAGGTTGAGGATTCCGGTGGTGCAGCACACCGCCGCGTGCTTGGGATTGCGCCCGGTGGCGAAGGCGTTGGGCGAGGGATCGTCGCAGATGTAGACGCGCGGCTTGGGCAGTCGCGCCTCGAAGCAGAGTTCGTCGACGATGCGGTGCAGCTCGGGGAACTCCTCGGGGCTGACCTCGCGGCCGCGCGCGGCGGCGATGGCGATGCGGTCGCTCTTCCAGTAGGCGATGCCGTTCATCAACAGCGCGATGACCGCCGCCACGATCAGGCCGCCACGTCCGGCGACGATGCCGCCGACGAAGAGGAAGAGGGCGTCGAGCAGGCCAAGAAGGAAGGCTGTCTTGACGTTCTGCCACATGGTTTTCGCGTTGCTCCTGTCGGACCGGGGCTCGTGGGTGCGGAACTCCCGGCCTACCCAAGAGTACCCCTTGGGACGACAGGCTACGCCGAGGAGGTAACCCGCGGGTGAAGTCGCTGCAGTGCTGCCGCGGCGGCGTTGAGCGTGCGCTCCACCTCGGCAGCGCCGGCGCTGCCCATGTGGCCGATACGGATGCCGCGTCCGGCAAAGCGGCCCAGGCAGCCCGCGACGACCACACCCTCGCGGGCGATCTCGGCCCTCAGCTGCGCCTCGTCCACCTGAGCGGGCACGCGCAGCGCGCTCAGCGTTGGAGCCAGGCACTCTGCGGCCGTCAGGGGCTGCAGCCCCAGCTCCGCCATGCCCGAGCGCAGCCACTCGGCGTTGCGCCGGTGGCGCTCGAAGCGCTGGGGCAGGCCCTCGGCGGCGATCTCGTCGAGGCTGACCTCGAGAGCGCGCAGCAGCGAGGTGGGCGGGGTGGAGAAATAGGCGTGTGCCGGCTCCTCGACGACCGGGTCCCAGCGGTGCAGGTCGGCGTAGAAGGCGGCGATGGGGCCGATCTGCTCACGCCGCTCGCGGGCCCGCTCCGAGACGGCCAGCAGCGCCAGGCCCGGCGGCAGCCCCAGCGCCTTCTGCGCCCCGGTGAGAACGATGTCGATGCCCCAGGCCTCCATCTCCTCAGTGACACCGCCGGCGGCGCACACTGCGTCGAGCACCGCCAGCGCCCCGCTGTCGCGCGCGGCCGCCACCAGGGCGGGGACGTCGGCGAGGACGCCGGTGCTGGTGTCGACGTGGGTGATGGTCACCAGGACGGGCGGCGGCCCCGCGGCACAGGCCTCGCCAAGGCGTCCGGGGTCGACGTGCTCACCCCACTCCGCGGCGACGACCGTGGCCTCGATTCCCAGCGTGGCGGCGATCTCGGCGAAGCGATCGCCGAAGAAGCCGTGGCTGCACACCACGATGCGCTCGCCGGGCCGCACGTGGTTGACCAGCGCCATCTCCATCGCCAAGGTGCCCGACCCGGAGACGGCGTGGACGCGTGCCTGGGGGCTGCCGACGCAGGCGCGCAGCCCTTCCTGGATGCGCCCCATGGTGGCGGCGTGCTCGGCGGACACGTGGTTGCGCACCGGCTCGGCCAGCGCCGCCCGTACCGCGGCGCTGAGCGGAGTCGGGCCGGGGATCATCAGCAGCGGCTCGCCCACCGCTGGGCATTGTCGCAGGCGCCCTCCGGCGGCCAGCGGCGAGGTGAGGCCGTCTGCTCAGCGGCTACCCTCGCCCGCGCCCTCTGCCCACCCGGTGGGAGTGGCAGAGAAACGCGATGGCTGCACGCGGGAGGTAGACGACGCCCATGGCCGAGATCACCGTCTACGGCGCTCCCTGGTGCCCCGACTGCAAACGCAGCAAGCGCTTCCTCTCCGAGCAGCGCGTCTCCTATCGCTCGGTGGACATCGACCAGGACGCCGCCGGCCTGGCCGCGGTCGAGAGGCTGCAGGGAGGCGGTCGGACCATCCCCACCATCGTCTTCGGCGACGGCAGCTGGGTGGCCGAGCCGAGCGATGAGGAGCTGGCACGCCGCCTGGGGCTGACCCTCGAGCCGCAGCGCCTCAGCTACGACCTGGCCATCGTCGGCGGCGGCCCCGCCGGGCTGGCGGCGGCCATCTACGCCGCGCGCGAGGGCATCGACGCGATCGTCATCGACAGCGGCGGGCTGGGCGGACAGGCCGGGGTGACCGAGCGCATCGACAACTACCCCGGCTTTCCTGAGGGCATCAGCGGGGCGGAGATCGCCGACCGCTTCATCGCCCACGCCAAGCGCTACCGCGTCGAGCTGCTCGCCGCAGTCGGGGTGGAGCGGCTGGCCCGCGAGGGAGACGATGTCACCCTGACGCTGAGCAGCGGCCGCGAGGTGTGCGCCCACGCGGTGATCGTCGCCACCGGCAGCACCTACCGGCGCCTCGGCGTCCCCGGCGAGGAGGACCTCATCGGCGCCGGCGTGCACTTCTGCGCCACCTGCGACGGGCCCTTCTACCGCGGCGCCGACGAGCTGGCGGTGATCGGCGGCGGCAACTCGGCGCTCGAGGAGGGCATGTTCCTCACCCAGTTCGCCAAGAAGGTGGTCGTCCTCCAGTTGCTGCCGGAGCTGACTGCATCTCGCACGCTGCGCGAGAAGGTGGAGAACGACCCGCGCTTCGAGGTCCACCTCAACACCGCCGTCAAGGAGCTGCGTGGCACGCCCAAGCTCGAGGAGATCGTGGCTCTCGATCAGAGCAGCGGCGAGGAGCTGCGCCTCCACCCCGCCGCCGTCTTCGTCTTCATCGGCCTCCACCCCAACACCCAGTTCGTGCGCGGCACCCTCGACCTCGACGAGCACGGGTTCGTGCGCACCGACGCCGCCTTCACCACGTCGATGCCCGGCGTCTTCGCCGCCGGAGACGTCCGCTCCGGCTCCACCAAGCAGCTCGGCTCAGCCGTCGGCGACGGCATCGCAGCGCTGATCGCCGTCCGCCGCTATCTCGAGGCCCACCACGAGGTGCCCCACATCGACGCCGCCGAGATGTGACTGAGCAGCCGGCCTCACACCGGAAAGACGCCGTGGTGGCGAGCGACCGTCTGCCGGCGGCGTGAGGCATAGACGCCCAGGCGGGCGATCAGCTCCTCGCGCAGCTGCGCTGCAGGGACGATGGCGTCGACGATCAGCTCCGAGGCGAGCTTGAAGATGTCGATGTCGTCGCGGTATTCCTCTTCGAGCTCGCGGCGGCGGGCGTCGCGCTGCTCCTCGGGAAGGTCGGCGAGCTTGTTGAAGTAGACGGCGTTGATCGCCGCCTCCGGCCCCATGACGGCGATCTGTGCCGAGGGCAGCGCCAGCGTGCAGTCGGGCTCGAAGGCAGGGCCGCACATGGCGTAGAGCCCGGCGCCGTAGGCCTTGCGCAGGACCACGCAGATCTTGGGCACGGTGGCCTGGGCCAGCGCGGCGATCATCTTGGCGCCGTGACGGATGATCCCCTCCTTCTCCACCGCGCTGCCGATCATGAAGCCGGGAACGTCGGCCAGCCACAGCAGGGGGATGTTGAAGGCGTCGCAGAGCTGCACGAAGCGGGTGCACTTGTCCGCGGAGTCGACGAAGAGCACGCCACCTTTGTAGCGCGGCTGCGAGGCGACGATGCCGATGGCGCGGCCATCGAGACGGGCGAAGGCGGTCACCGCCTCGCGCGCGTAGAGACGCTTGACCTCGAGCAGCGAGCCCTCGTCGATCAGCGCCCGCACCACCTCGAGGACATCGTATCCGCGCGCCGCGACCTCCGGGATGATGTCATCGATGGCAGCAACGTCAGGAGCCGGGGCTCGGGGCGTCGCGGCCGCGGGACGGTCCTGCCACGACTGCGGCATGTAGGCCATCCAGTCGCGCGCAGTGCGCAGAGCGGCCTCCTCGTCCTTGGCGAGGAAGTCGCCGCAGCCGCTGACCGTGCAGTGCATGCGCGCCCCGCCCATCTCCTCGAAGGTCACCTTCTCCCCCACCACCACCTCGGCCATGCGCGGTGAGCCCAGGTACATGGAGGCATTCCCCTCAACCATGATCACCGCGTCGCAGAAGGCGGGGATGTAGGCGCCACCGGCGGCGCTGTGACCGAAGAGCACGCAGAGCTGCGGCACCTGGCCGCTGAGCCGCACCTGCATGTGGAAGATGCGCCCGGCGTGGCGCCTCCCGGGGAACATCATCACCTGGTCGGTGATGCGCGCCCCCGCGGAGTCGACGAGGTAGACGAGGGGGATCTGCAGGCGCTCGGCAGTCTCCTGGATGCGCACGATCTTCTCGACGGTGCGCGCTCCCCAGGATCCCGCCTTGACGGTGAAGTCGTTGCCCATGACCGCGCAGGCGCGACCGTGGAGGGTGCCGATGCCGGTGACCACGCCGTCGGCGGCGAGGTCCTCAGCCTCGCAGTTGGCCAGCAGACCGTCCTCGACGAAGCCCGTCCCCGCATCGAAGAGCAAGGCGATGCGGTCACGCACGAAGAGCTTGCCGACCGCGGCGAGCTTGGCGCGAGCTCGCGCTGGGCCGCCGGCGCGGGCGCGCTCGAGCCGCGCGGCGACCTCGTCCGCGTCGTGGCGCTGGGTGACCGCCGGCTCACTCCGGGGCACCGTCTCGGCCAACGCCTCGTCCTCCTGCGCGGACGGCCCCGAGGACTCAGGCCGGGGCGCTCACCCGCTCGGGGTGCCAGACCCCGGCGCGATGCAGCTTACCGGGCAGTGTCATGCCCAGATCCGCGGCCAGACGCTCGCTCACCGCGGCGTAGGCGTCGAGGTCGCACCCGGACTCGGCCCCCAGCGAGTGGAGCGCCAGCAACGCATCCTCACTGCAGACGTTGCCCGTGGAGCGCGGTGCGAACGGACAGCCGCCGAGACCGCCGGCGGATCCCTCGAAGCGGCGCACCCCCACGCCGTAAGCCGCGACCACGTTGGCCACCCCCTGCCCACGTGTGTCGTGGACGTGCAGGGCCAGCCGATCCACGGGCACCACCGCCTGCAGTCGGGTGCAGAGCTCCGCCACCTCACGGGGCGTGGCCACGCCGATGGTGTCGGCCACGGCCACCTCTCCAACGCCGCGCCGCGCCACCTCGGCGGCCAGCGCCAGGACGCGCTCCAGCGTCACCGTCCCCTCGAAGGGGCAGCCGAAGCAGACCGAGATGGCGGCATCGACGATGCAGCCGGCCTCGCCGGCCAGGGCGACCATCGCCTCGATCCCCGCCAGCGACTCGGCGACGCTGCGATTGACGTTGCGGACGTTGAAGGAGTCAGTGGCGGCGATCGTGACCACCACGTTGCTGATGCCGTGCTCCAGGGCGAGCTCGAGGCCGCGCTCGTTGGGGACGAGCACCCGCAGCCAGCGCAGGGTCGCCGGGCCCAGCGCGTCGAGGACGGCGGCGGCGTCGGCGAGTTGCGGCACCCACTTCGGCGACACGAAGGAGGTGGCCTCGACGCGGGGCACTCCGGCGTCGAGAAGGCCGCGCACCAGCCTGACCTTGACCGCGGTGGGCACGATCTCGCTGAGGTTCTGCAGGCCGTCCCGTGGCCCGACATCGGTCCAGGCGACCGCGGAGCTCACCGCCGCAGCCTCGGTGGTGTCGGCCCCGCGGGTGTGACCGGGGTGGTGATGGCCACCAGCACCGAGCCCAGCGGGCCGAGCAGCAGCGCGACCATCAGCCAGCCCACGGAACCCCGGCGGATTGCCAGCACGGCTCCTCCCACCCAGGCCATCAGGAAGGCGACCAGGGTGACGGCGAGCGCGGCGGCGCCGACGGTTCCGCTGGCGTCCTGCACCTGGTGGCCCAGCCCGTCGCCCACGGCGTAGCCGATCACCGCCACCGCCGCCCAGCCGAGCACGGTGCGCCGCGTGAAGAAAGGAGGAGCCGTCTGGCCCGCGGGGGTGGACATGTCGGTGGGCCCTGAGAATCGCGACAGCCTGGGGGCACCGTAGCAGAGGGCGATCCGCAGAGCCACAGCGCGGTGCGGCGACGGGGAGGCCTCGCAGTCCGGTGGATCGTAGACTCACGCCGATGTCCGCCGCGGCAGCCACCGCACCGGTCCGCCAGCTGCGCGTCGGCCACAGCCCGGATGCCGACGATGCCTTCATGTTCTTCGGCCTGGCCAGCGGCCGCGTCGCCGCCCCAGGTCTCGCCTTCGAGCACGTGCTGCGCGACATCCAGACGCTGAACGAGTGGGCGCGAGAGGGCCGCCTGGAGTGCACCGCCATCTCGGTGCACGCCTACGCGTACGTCGCCGATCGTTATGCGCTGCTGACCCACGGCGCCTCCATGGGCGAGGGCTATGGACCGATGGTGGTGGCGGCGCGCGAGCTCGCTCCCGAGCAGCTGCGGGGAGCCCGCATCGCCGTCCCCGGGCTGCTCACCAGCGCCTACCTCGAGCTGCGGCTCGCCCTCGTCGACTTCGAGCCGGTGGTCATGGACTTTGCCGCCATCGAGGGTGCGGTGGTCCGTGGTGAGGTCGATGCCGGGCTGCTGATCCACGAGGGTCAGCTCACCCATTCGCAGCGCGGGCTGCGCAGCGTGCTCGAGCTGTCCACCTGGTGGCGCGAGCTGACCGGCGGCCTCCCCCTGCCGCTGGGCGTCAACGCCATCCGCCGCGATCTCGACGTCGACGTGCAGCGCGCTGCTTCGCGGGCCCTGCGGGAGAGCATCGCCTACGGCCTGGAGCACCGCGACGAGGCGCTCGGCGGCGCCCTGCGATTCGGGCGCGGCCTCTCCGTGGAGCTCGCCGACCGCTTCGTCGGCATGTACGTCAACGAGCGCACCCTCGACCTCGGCGACGACGGACGAATCGCCTGTCAGGAGCTGCTCGACCGCGGCGCCGCCGCCGGCCTGGTTCCTGCCGTGGGCCGGCTGACCTTCGTCGACTGACGGCAATGCCACGCGTTGGATCGCCGCGCTTCACCTACCGCCGCTTCCTGCACAGCTCCTGGGGCTGCCCTGATCCCGCCGGCTTTCGTCTGTGCGGCATGGACGAGGTGGGGCGAGGGGCCTTCGCCGGGCCGCTGGTGGCCGCCGCCGTGGTGCTCCCCACGGGCTTCCGGCATCGCTTCCTGTGCGACAGCAAGGTGCTGACCGCAGCACAGCGGGAGGTTGCCGACCGCGCCATCCGCCGCCGCGCCGAGGCTGTCGCGGTGCTGGAGATCGACGCCGAACAGATCAATCGCCGGGGCATCAGCTGGGCCAACGTCGAGCTCTTCCGCCGCCTCGTCGAGCTGATCGAGGCCGACGGCTACTGCTGCGACGGCAACCTGCGTGTCGACGCCTCGCGGCGCGTCGTCAGCCTGGTGCGCGGTGATTCATTGGTCCCCGCGGTCTCGGCCGCGTCGATCGTTGCCAAGGTGCACCGCGATGCGCTGATGACCGCCCTGCACGACCAGGCTCCCCATTTCAACTGGGCCAGCAACAAGGGCTACGGGGCACCCGAGCACCGCCGCGCGCTGCGCGCCCACGGTGTGCACCCACAGCATCGCGACCTCTGGGTGCGCCACTGGCTTCAGCTCGACCTGTTCGGTGACGACCTCGCCGGCGACGGCGACGCCGCCCTGGGCGCCGACGACGATGCGCCGCCCACCTTCGTCCTCGCAGCTGCGGAGCAGCTTCTGCGCCCGGCCTGATGCGGCTTACGCGGGAGCCGGCGGCGTGGTGGTCGCCGGTGCCGCAGCCGCCACCGTGAGCGGCGCTCCGCAGTGGCTGCAGTACAGGTCGCCGTGCCGGGCGGACGCGCCGCAGGCGGGGCAGAGCGGTCGCCTTGCCGGGACGACGGGGGGGCCGACGACCGCGACGTCGTAGCGGCGCAGCAGCGGCAGCCGCACCCGCCGGGTGAGCAGGAGGAGGGACAGGTAGCCGCCCAGCGCGCCACCCACCACCCCCCAGAGCAGCAGGGCGCCGAAGGCGTACTGCAGGCCCGGCCCCATCAGGAAGCTGGTCGCGCCCACACTTCCCCCGCCGTCGAGGAGGGTGAGCAGCAGGAAGGTGAGCAGGCCCCAGACCAGCCCGGCGAAGGCACCCTCGCCGACCGCCGCCTCGACGCTGCCGCTGCGCTCCAGACGGGCGGCGGCGTAGCCGGTCAGCAGGGTCGCGGCCAGGGGGAGCATCACCACGATCCACAGCCAGGCGTCGTGGGAGCCGGCGAGCAGGCCGAAGTCCTGGCTGCTCTGCGCGGTGGCGACGGTGACCGTGGGGATGATCAGCGCGTAGGCCAGCACCCAGGCGCCCAGCGTGGGCAGTGCCAGACCGACGAGAACCACCGCCGCCAGCGTCCCCAGCGCGGAGTCCGGCCAGGGCTTGGTGGTGCCGTCGGTGACGACGGCGCGCACCGCGTTGGCGGCGTCTGTGGTGTGGGTGAGGATGGCGACCAGGCCCAGCAGCGCCCCCAGGGCGATCGCCACCCAGACCCCCGTGAGCGCCGCGCTCAGCGGCGAGCCGAGTCGGCCGAGGCGGCCCAGCAGGGCGAGCGCGGGCAGGCGCGGCACGGCGCTGCCGAAGAGGCGCCGGGCGATGCCGAAGAGGCCGCCGCTGAAGCCGAGCAGGAGCGCCCAGATCACCAGCAGGCCGAAGTCGGGACCGACGGCGACGCCCTCACCCCGGGCGGTGACGGCGGCGCCGAGGCTGCAGGCCAGGGCGGTGTAGGCGACGGCGATGACGGCGGCGCGCAGGAACAGGTCGCGAGGCCGCTGGGGGCGGACGAGACGGACGCTGAAGGCTCCGCCCAGGGCGAGCGCTGAGGCGACGAGCAGCATGCCCAGTCCCAGAGGGAGGCGCACCGACAGCGTCGGCCCGTTGCTGAGGCCGATGTTCTCCCCGGCGCCATGGGCCTGCCAGAGCACCGCCGTCCAGTTGGTCAGCAGACCGTTGGCTCCCGGATCGGCGCAGCCGCCGCGCCCCGAGACCACCCCTGCCGCATTGCAGCCCCCCTGGGTGTGCGCCGCCCAGGAGAGCAGGCCGACGAGGAGCGACCCGGCGGCGACCACTGCCATGGCGAGCAGCGCGCCGGTGATGCCTGCGGCCACCGGTGACCCGCTGCTCACCCGGCGCGCCGCGCGCACCAGGTTGACGTCGGGTCGCTCGAAGGCGGGGAGGGCGGGTGGCGGCGCTGCTCCCGCCGGGGTGGTGACGGCGGTGGGGAGCGGCGTGAACGCCGGCGCCGGCACCGCCTCCGCCGGGCCGGCGCTTGCCGGCGGGCCCGGGGATGCGGCCGCCGGGGTTGACGGCGCCGGTGGCGGGGTGCCGCCCGTGGCCGCGGGCTGTGTCTCGCTGGGGGGCGGCGCGGCGCCGCGCGGCCTGCCGGGGTTGGACGCCGTCGGGCCGGGCTCGCCGTCGCTGCTCATCGCCACATCTCCCTGTGACCCCCGCCACGCGGGGCCGACCCTAGCAGGCTCTCGACGGTGCCGTCGGCGACCCCGCCCAGGCGCGTCAGGGCCCCCCCGGCCATCGCTTGACGCCTCGAACACCTGTTCGCTACACTATCGCCATGAGATCTCTCGCCGTCGAGCTGGATCTTCCCCTCGGCCCCGCCGAGGATGATCCTGCGGGCCCGCAGAGGCACGCCCATCTGCTCGGCTTGCCCGGGCTCGACGAGGCGGCTGCCATCCGCCTCACACGCGCCTTCCCCAGCCTGGCTGCCGTGTATGCAGCCTCCGAGGAGCACCTCGCGGCGGTGATCGGGCCGGTGGGCGCGGCCCGGGTGCGCTGGTTCCTCGACGCTCCCCTCTCCACCTCCGCCCTTCCCGGCCGCCGCCCCCGCCGCAGCGGGTGGAGCATCCGCGCCGCCTGAGCCTGCTGGTACCGCGGCGCTAGGATCGTCATGAGCCTCGGCTCGGGTATCGGGGCGTTCCCTGCGCGTGAGGAGGTGAGCGCGATGAGCAAGCGCAACCGAGCGGCATCCACGGCATCGGCAGTCTCCGACCAGGTACGCGAGCGCGCCGGCGCTCTCCCCGGAGGGGCGGCGTCTCTGGCGTCGGCGGCCGCGGTGGGCGCCGCCGAGGCGGGCACCCGCGCGGCGGAGGTGGTCACCGAGCTCGCCGAGCGGGCCGCCGAGCGGGCGGTCGACGTCGCCGGTCGCGCGCAACGCGCCGCGGTGCCCGTGCTCCAGGGCGCCGCCGAGTCGCTGTCGGGAGTCGCCGAGCGCGCCGCGGGAGCGCTGGGGGACACCGCCGATCGCCTCGCGCACAGCAGCGCCGAGCAGGCCGAGACCGCCACCATCGCCAGCCGCGCCAAGTTCGCCGACGCGCTGCAGCGCACCGCCAGCGCGGTGCGTCCCCGCCGGCGCCGCCGCCGGCGCGTGTTGCTGCTGTTCGCTGTCGTCGGCACCGCCATCGGCGTCATCCTGGCCAAGCTCGAGCCGCTCCGCGAGCGGCTCCGCCGTCTCCGCGGGCACCACGACGACGAGGGGCCGCCCGCCTCCATCACCGTGCCGCCGGCGGAGCTCGCCGCCGCTGCAGCAACCGCCGAGGCGCCGATGGACGCCGCGATCTCGAACGCGGCGGTGGAGCCGAGCGACAGCGAAGGCCCCGCCGTCGAGCTCCCCGGGCAGGCGACCTCCGGTGTCGGCGAGCACCACGCCGCACCGCGCAGCGCCTCGGCCGGCTCCGATCCAGACTCCAGCGCCAGCTCCTGAGCCCGAGCCGGCGCCACCCGCCGCTGGGCCTGCGCTGCGCCGCGGGTTCCGTAGCCGACTGCGGGACAGTCTGCTGGTCGCGCTGGTGCTCCGCTATGCGGCCGATGGCGGGGGCAACTGGGCGGCGGCCATCGCCCTCAACACCCTGCTCAGCCTGTTCCCCATCGTCCTAGCCGTGCTCTTCGCCGCCAGCCTGGTGCTGCGCGACCCCGACACGCGCAACCGGGCCCTCGGCGAGATCGCTCGCGTCCTCCCCGGCGGCAGCGGCGGCGACGCCTTCAAGGAGCTCTCCTCGACCATCGACGCCGTCCGTCAGGGCACCGGCATCCTCGGCGTCGTCGGCCTCGCCGGGCTGCTCTGGAGCGGCTCGGCGCTCTTCGGCTGCATCGAGAGCGCGCTGGCGGCCATCCTCCGCTTCCCATCCCGCGACTTCCTGCGCCAGAAGCTGATGGCCTTCGCCATGATCATCGCCTTCGCCCTGCTCGTCGTCGTGGCCATCGTCGCCTCATCGGCGCTGGCGCTGCTCACCCCGATCGCCGAGCACGCCAGCGCTGAGCCGATCCTCGGCGGCGCCTCGCGCTACCTCATCCAGGTGGCCGTTGGCCTGCTCACCGGGGTCCTGCTCTTCGGCCTCATCTTCGTCGTCGTTCCGCGACCGCGGCCTCCTCTGCGCCGCGTCCTCCCGGGCACGGTTCTCGCCGCTGCCGGCTTCGAGCTGCTCACCCTCGGCTTCCCGCTCTACATCGACATCGCCGGGCGCGGCAACCGCTACGGCGCGACCTTCGGCCTGCTGCTGCTCATCGTCAGCTACGTCTACCTTCTCGCCCAGCTGCTGGTGCTCGGTGCCGTCCTCAACGCGGTCATCGGCGACCGCCGCGAGGCGATGTCGACCGCCCTGCCTGCTGCCGCACCGGCGCCGGCGTCAGCGCTCAGCGGTGACCGAGCAACAGAAGCAGGGCGTTCGTCAGGGGCGCCTGAAGGCTGATCACGGCCAGGATGGCGAGGACGACGCGCAGCCGTCGCCTGCTGACGTAGGCGAGCGCACCGAAGAGCACCAGCGCGGCGAGCACGCCCTTGGCGACGTAGGGACCTGCGGACTCGCCGCTGAGCGCGTCGGCGAAGAATGGGTTGGCCTCGCGGTAGTGGCCGGTGCGCAGCGCCGCCCAGGTGGTGGCGGCGTCGATCACCTGGCCGGCGATGAAGAGCAGCGCCAGGATGCGCAGGTTGCCGTCGGTCAGGGCCGCGCGGACGCGTCCCAGAGTCGTTGCCGTGGGCGCATGTGCGCCGACGACGCGCTCGTCCATCGGACCTCCCTCCCCAGTCTGTGGCTGCATCTCAGACCGTTGCCCTCGACCATAGCCCAGCGGAGTCGGAGGGGCATCCCGCGATCGTCTGAACCGGTTTCGCGGGCCGGTGCGGGACCTCGGCCCGGCCACGCGTGTCGCGGCCCGCCGGTAGACTGGGTGCGCCATGCCCGACGACCGCCGTCCCCCGCCACCCTTCCGGCGTGACCATCCCGGCGGCCCGCGCGGCGGGTTTCCGCCGCGACCGCCCTTCGTGCCGCCGAGGCCGCCCGCCGAGTCGGCGCACAGCGTGCGACTCCGCGACGGCGAGCGCGAGGTCGAGGTGTCGGGCAGCGCCGGCTTCGTGCGCCAGGTGCTCGAGGATCTGCCCCTGCTGCTGGCGCGGCTGCGTGGCGAGACGCGGCGCACGCGCCCCGACATCGGCCTGCCGCCGCCCCCTCCCGAGGAGGCCCGCGCGCCGCAGCACCCTGCGCCGGCAGTCGCGGCGACGCACCCATCGCAGGTGACGGCGGAGCGCGCCGCCGGCGGCAATGGTCACCCCGCGGACTCCGCACCCGACCACACCACCGCGAATCAGCGGGAGCCCCGGCACCGCGAATCCGTGGGGTCCGGCAACGGACACGGCGCCCTCGATGACGAGGTGATCGCCGTGGTGCGCACCGCGGGACGGCCCATCGGCATCGCCGAGATCCGCCGGCGCCTGCGCGACGAGGTCAGCGGCCAGCAGGTGCGCCGCATCCTCGAGCGCCATCCCGACGCCGTGACGTCAACAGGCGGTCGACCGGCGGCCTATCGCCCTCGCTGACACCCAGCGGGGTGTCGAAGCGCCGTCGGGGATTCTTCATTAGCCTGCGAGCGCCGCCGCCCAGGGGCGGCCGGTTCTGCAATACCCTCGGGCGGTGCGACCCGCGGCCAGCGCACCACCGTGAGCCTGATCAACGGCCTGCACGGCACCGTGGCGGTGCTGCTGCTGGGCGCGCTGCTCTTCATCGACGAGGCCGGTGTCCCCATGCCCTGGGCGCCCAACGAGGTGCTGCTCATCGTCGCCGGCCTGTTGCTCGCCAACGAGACGCTCAACCCCTGGGTCTTCTTCCCCGTCGCCGGGGCCTGCATGACCGCCGGCATGATCGCCGCCTACGGCTGGGCGCGGGCTATCGGCTCCGATCGGCTGCGTGCCATCGCGGTGCGCCTGCACGCCCAGCGCACCTACGATCGCGCCGCCCAACGGGTGCGCCACGCCGGCCCGTTGGGCCTGGGGATCGCCCGTGTCATTCCCGGGATCCGCGTCTACGCCACGCTGATCGCCGGTGCCGCCGAGGTCGACCTGCGCATCTTCCTGCTCGGTGCCATGCCGGCGCTGACCCTCTGGCTGGTGGTGATCACCGCCGTGGGCGCAGCCGTCGGACTGCCCGCCGAGCACTTCCTCAGCGACCTCAGCAGGCTGGCGATCAGCGGGGCGGTGCTGCTCGTCGCCGCCGGCGGCGCCTACTGGGCGGTGCGTCGCATCCCCCACTCGGCACGCGCCGAGGTGCTGACCCGGGCGCCGACGCTGGAGCGGCTGGTGCTCGCCGCAGCACTGGACATCGGCATCGTCGCCACCATCATCGCGGGGCTCGACCGGATCACCCGCTCCATCGCCCAGACGCCGCGACCCAACGGGATCCCCGATCTCATCGTGCTGGTGTCGGCCGTCGCCGTCGCCTACGTCGCGGTGACCAGGCGCGGCCCCGGCAACACTGCCGGCGAGCGCATCTTCGACGTCAGCTATCGCTCCTTCGGCGGGCACAGCGAGCCCGCCCACCGCGAAGCCGAATCACCGCGTGGGTGACGGCTGCGATGACACCCTGCACGTCGCACCTGTCCCCGGCTGTGGCACATGAGCGCAGCAGGTTCAGAATGACATCAGCCCTTCCTCCTCCAGTGGAGGTCCTCCCATGATGCTCGACGGATTCCTCACCCAGTTGCCCGACACCGACCCAGACGAGACCACTGAATGGGTCGAGTCGCTCGACGCGCTGGTGGGGCGTGCGGGTCGCAGCCGCGCCCGCTATGTCATCGGCCGGCTGCTGGAGAGGTCGCACCGGCTGAGCGTCGGGCTGCCCTCACTGGTCACCACCGACTACATCAACACCATCCCGCCCGAGCAGGAGCCGTGGTTCCCCGGGGACGAGCAGATGGAGCGCCGCATCCGCCGCATCGTCCGCTGGAACGCCGCCGTCATGGTCACCCGCGCCAACCAGCGCGTCGAGGGGATCGGCGGCCATCTCTCCACCTACGCCTCCGCGGCCTCGCTGTACGAGGTCGGCTTCAACCACTTCTTCAAGGGTC
>Ga0070707_100003782_pt1 | contig 14275 bp, 12 predicted proteins | sample KBSK5502metaG_FD_65468 | JGI IMG/M metagenome (GOLD analysis project Ga0070707, IMG submission 65468) | Corn, switchgrass and miscanthus rhizosphere microbial communities from Kellogg Biological Station, Michigan, USA - KBS K5-50-2 metaG | ecosystem: Host-associated > Plants > Roots >... | reverse complement strand
ATCCCGCGCCAGCGAGACCGCCAGGTTGACCGCCACGGTCGTCTTGCCCACGCCCCCTTTGCCCGACGCCACCGCGATGGTGTTCTTCACGCCCGGAATGAGGTCGGCCGCCGGTCCCCCGAACGAGCGCTTGACGTTGCTCGCCCAGTCGACCTTCACCGTCTCAGCGCCAAGCTCCTCGAGGCCGCTCACGATCTCGTCCTCGATCTTGGCCTTGAGCGGACAGGCGGGCGTGGTCAGCTCCACGGTGAGCGCGACGTGGGGGCCGGTGATCTCGATGTTCTTGACCATGCCCAGGGAGACCAGGTCGCGGCCGATCTCGGGATCCTTGACCTTCCCCAGGGCGGTCATGATGGATTCGTTGCTGAGCAGATCAGGCATGAAGGGCTCGGATTCCTTTCGAGCATGCGGGTCGGGCGCATCGAGCGTAGCAGAGCCCGATGGCCGCCGGATACGACTTTTGTTGACGCTAGGGCAGGCCGTCGAAGAGGTCTGACTCTGTGGGCCGGCGCTGTCCGACGGGGGTCGGAAGGTTGGTTCGCGCGAGCCGGTAGGACTCCGTTGCGAGGTAGCGGTTGCGCGCCGCGGGGTCCCAGTCGTGGAATGGCCCGGCGGAGCCGGTCTGCGAGACGTGGCGAGCGATGGCCGCCACCTTGAGATCCGCGAGCTCGCCCAGATCGAGGGTGAGGGTCTCCGATCCGGCGGGTGACCCATAGCCATCTCCGGTGCGCGCGAGGCCGAGCGTCGCGACCTGCGAAATGGGCACCACCAGGTGATAGAGCTTGGCGGCGCGCCAGGCGACCTGGTCCTCCTCGATGTCGTCCTCGTAGGTGAGTATTTCGGCCGCGGCCTCAAAGGCGGCGCTCACGGCGCGTGAGATCACGACGTGATCGGCATCCCCCGTCACGCCATCGGGCCCAAAGGTGAGGATCACCTCCGGCCGATGCATGCGGATCGGCTCCACGATGCGGCTTACCAGGACATCGAAGTCGACGTCCGGCAGCTCGTCCTCGGCGTAGTCGAGCATGCGCAGCACGCGAACGCCCAGAAGTGCCACGCTCCTGCGCAACTCGTCCTCGCGGACCGTGTCGACGTTGCGCCACACGATGGCATCGGTCTTTGGATCGCGGTTCTTGCCACCGGGCGCGGGTGACTTGCGGGCCAGCCGCGAATCGAACACGCCGCGCGTGGCGCACACCACCACGACGTATGCGCCTTCCGCCGCGACGCGCGCAATAGCTCCGCCGAATCCGAATGCCTCGTCGCCCGGATGGGCGACCACCACCATCAGGCTGCGGGCGGGATTTCGCTCGCGAACCGGCCGCCAGATCGAGGACACGGCGGCGAGTCTAGCAGCCTAAACCTCGAGCTCGACGGGCATCGCGGCGTGGCCGTTGGCGGCCGGAATCGGCTCCCTGGTGAGCTCAATCGGCGGCGCGGGGTCCACGAAACTGGCGCGATTCGCGGTGTCCAGCGCCGCCTCCACCTCGTCCAGCGACAGGATCTCGTGGCGCAGCAGGAGGTTGATCTCGTCGCGCAGGTAGGAGCGCAGCATCTCCGGTCCATCGGTCGACAGCGCAAACAAGACGCCCCGGTCGGCGAAGGTTCGCAGGATATAGCGCATCTCGTTCAGATCTCGGACCACGCGGGTGTTGAGGTTGGAGGTGGGGCAGACCTCCAGCACGATCCCGCGCTCACGCAGCATGGCCATCACCGTGGGGTCGTACACGCTCTTGATTCCATGACCGATGCGCTCCGGGTCGAGCGCCTCGATCGCCTCGCGCACCTCCTCGGGGCCGCCGGTCTCCCCAGCGTGCACGGTGACCCCCAGGCCCACCCGCCGGCACTCCGCAAACACCTCGCGGTAGTCCGAGAAGCGGAAGCCGGGTACCTCGGGCCCGGCGATGTCAACCGCAACCACGCCACGATCGCGCCACGCGATCGCCTTGGCGGCGATGATTTCGTTCAGCTCGCGAGAGAAGCCGCGGTCGAGGCAGAAGATGAGGCCCGCGCGCACCTGGGGATACTCGAGCACGGCCCGGTCCATGCCGCGCGAGGCGGCGGCGATGATGTGGTCGAGGTCCTGCTCGCCCCCTCGGTTGCGCTTCATCGGGTTGAAGCGGAGCTCGATGCGCGTGATGTTGTTCTTGCGGTACGCCCCGCCGATCACCTCGTAGACGCTGCGCTCGATCGCAGTGGGGCTCGATTGGATCAGCTCGGTCCAGTAGAAGAGATCGAGGTACGCCTGGAAGGACCGGCGGCGATGTGTCGTGATCAGCTTCCGGAAGGCCCAGTAATCCTTGGTCGGCAACCGGATGCCCTGGGCGTGGGCGATGCCCCACATGATCGCCGGGGTGACGGCCGCGCCGAGGTGAACATGGAGCTCGGTGAGCGGGGTTTGGCGGTCAAGCCTGGGTCGGGGCATGCTCCTCGGGGATCGCCTGCGTTTGGCGGAGTGTACCAGCGGCGCTGACGCTAGAATCGCCGGCGAGGATGAACATCAAGGGCTTCATCGAGTGGATCGGGCACGACCTCGGATCCGCGACCGCCACCGTCTTTCCCTACCTGCTCTTCGGCCTGGTCGGGCTGTATGTCCTGTATCTGCTGATCGGCTACCTGCGGGTCTCGCAGGTCGGGGTTGCCGCGGAGCGCCATCCTGAGCCGGTTCTCGCGCTGCCGCCTCCAGCGGCTGGGACGGGTCAGGCACACGCGCTGGCTGCGCCGCGTGGCGTCGCGTACTGCCCAACCGATTCGCTGCAGTTCCCGCCCACTGCCCGGTTCTGCCCCGTGTGCGAGGGTGACCTCATGGTCGACTGCGCGAACTGCGGCACGACCATCCGCGCGGCCGACGACAGCTGCTACCACTGCGGAACACGGGAGATCTTCGCGCGCGTCTCAGAGGACGACTGACCGGGCTGCGCCTGGGACAGGTGACGCACAGATCAGTGTGTCAGAAGGGACCTCGCGTAGGCGCGGATAGCCGCCAGGTTGGGTTCCTGGATCCAGCCACGATCGGTGCCCGGCTCGATACCGGTAAACCCAGCGAAGGCCGGCGGTGCCAGAACCCCTCCCACGACCTTGGCCTTGGCGGAAAGTCGCGCGATCTGGACGAAGGTACTCAGGTCCGAAAGCGGCATGTCGGTCTGCAGCGTCCTCAATACGCCCAGCAGCGTCGACAGGCTGATCTTGGTCTTGGGATCGACGATCTTTCGGATGATCGCCGCCAGGAGCAGCTGCTGGCGCGCGGCTCGGTCCCAGTCGCTCGTCGTGTGTCGGCTCCTGGCGTAGGTAAGCGCAAGGCTGCCGTTCATGTGGCGAAGCCCCGCCCGAATGGAGAGGCTCATGGACGGATCGTAGATCGAGGTCGGCACGTTGACGTCGATGCCGCCGATCGCATTCACCAGCCTGGCGAAGTCATCCATGTTGATTTCGACGTAGTAGTCAATCGGTTGAGCGATGGTCGTTGAGATCGCCCGCTTCATGGCGGCTTCGCCGCGGTAGTAGCTAATGGCGTTGATCTTCATCGGCCAGATCGCCCCGTTCCCCATTGGGATGTCGACCACGTCGCGCGGGAAGGAGATCATCGAGACCTGGGTGTGCTTCGCATTCACGCTCAGCACGATGATCGAATCCGTCAGCTTGCCCTCACCGCGCGCGAGGCGCGCAGGATTCGAATCGTTGCCCAGAACCAGGATCGTGATGCGCCTGGAGAGCAGCGGGCTGGGAGTGGGCTTGGGTGTGGGGGCCGGGGTCGGGCTGGCCGTCGGCGATGGGCTGACGGTAGGCGTCGGCGAAGGGCTGGGGCTGGGCGCGGGCTCGGGTTTCTTCGCAGCCAGCTGCGTCAACGCGACGACCACGACGATGACCACGGCGATCACGACCGCGGCGCGGCCCAACAGACTCTTGGGTGCCCGGGCAAACATCGGCCGGCATGATACTCGGTGCATGCAATCCCGTGAGGTGACCGTCCAGACAGGCGGCCGGCGAGGGGTCTGTGACCTAACCGATGCCTGCGCCCGATTTCTCCAAGAGGTGGCGGCTGGGCAAGATGGCCTGCTGCACGTCTTCGTCCCGCACGCAACGGCGGGCGTGGTAGTCATGGAGTTGGGTTCGGGGAGCGACCAGGACCTGATGGAGGTGGTCGATCGGCTGCTGCCGCGAGACGACCGATGGGCCCATCGCCATGGTCCGCGCGGCCACGGCGCCGATCACCTCGTCCCACTCCTGGCGGCTTCATCGGTGAGCCTGCCGGTACTGCAGGGACGCATGGCCCTGGGAACCTGGCAGTCGATCGCGCTGGTCGATCCGAACGCCGAGAAGAGCTCGCGACAGGTTCGGCTCTCGTTCGTCCCGGCGTGAACGATGCCCGAAATCGTCGAGGACCGCTTCGCGAATTGGCAGCAGGTCCGGGACGAGCTTCCCTGGGCAGAGGAAAAGTAGAGTTGAGCCAGCCAGCACCTAATTTCGGTCCATGCTCACTAATCTGACCACTTACGCGGCGCACGATGGCCGTCGTTGGCGGTCCTGGCGAACCTCGATTGAGCACGTAGCCGCCGGTCTGAGCGCGCGTGGTACGGACTCTTAGTCGTCATCCTCCACTTGACGGGCCGCCGCCGAACATCCTGGTGCAGGTCCACCCGACGGGGTCGGACGGGTCACCGCATCGAGCCCGCAGCCGCTGCCCTTGTCGTCGTCCTGATCGGTTACTCGGAGCCGTTTGCCAGATCGGCGATCTGGCGCTCGACGGTGGCTGGGTCGCTGGTCGGGACGCGGCAGGCGTATCCGCGGCAGACATAAGCAGTTGCGTTTCCGTTGATCGGCCCCTTGTCAACGAAGAGCGGCCAGTCGGCCGTCGCGTCGCCGGGATTGACCGTCGCGACCACGAGGTCCGGCGCGTAGAGGCGATGAGGGACCGCCCGGAGTGCCTCGCCGGTGTCGTCGGGTGTGGTGGCGATCACCATGTCGATCGGCTCCGCGAGGGCGCGGTCCGCAGCCCCGAGCATCCGGCCGAAGAGCTGCGGCTGGCGTTCCAGCGCATCACCGGCGATCCGCAGGATCGAGCGCGCACGCCGGTCGTAGTCGGCCTCGCCGGTGAGCAGCGCAAGACGCAGGAGAACGTCCGCCGCGACCGAGTTCCCGGCGGGCGTGGCGCCATCGATCAGCGAGCGCGGCCGAACGACGATCGCTTCGTGCGCGTCCGAGGTATCCCAGAAGGCACCCGCCTCGTCGTCCCAGAAGTCGGCGACAGCACGATCCATGAGCTGCCGCGCGAGCAGCAGGTCCGCGGCACGTCCCCTGGCGGCGTGCAGGGCCAGCAGACCATCGGCGAGGCAGGCGTAATCCTCGAGGAACGCGGGCGTGTGTCCAGCGCCGTCACGTGCCGTTCGCCACAACGCGCCATCGGGGCGCAGCAGGACCCTCCGCACGAAGGCGGCGATCGCACCAGCCGCCGCCAGGTACTCGTCTCTACCCAGTGCGCTACCGGCTTCGGCGAGCGACCGGAGTAGCAAGCCGTTCCAGGCCGCGAGCTGTTTCTCGTCGCGGGCGGGTCGGACCCGATGTTCGCGGGCGGCGAGCAGCGCTGCCCGCCCGCGATCGATCACTCGTTGCTGCGGCGGAGGCCCCGCAACGCGGAGGATAGATTTTCCCTCCCAGTTGCCGGCTGGCGTGACGTCCCAGTAGCGCGCCACGGAGTCGACCTCCGAGGCCGCCAGCCCGGCATCGGTCAGGACGGTGCGGAACTCGGCATCTGTCCAGACGTAGAAGCGCCCCTCCTCGCCCTCGCTGTCGGCATCCAGCGCCGACGCAAAGCCGCCGTCCGGCGTCGCGAGCTCCCGGAGCACGAAGTCGAGCGTCGACTCGACCACAACCCGGTGCCGCTGCTCCCCCGTAGCTCGGTACGCCGCGAGGTAGGCATGGGAGAGCTGCGCGTTGTCGTAGAGCATCTTCTCGAAGTGCGGGACCAACCAATCCGCATCGGTGCTGTAGCGGGCGAAGCCACCGCCGAGCTGGTCGCGGATCCCGCCGTCAGCCATCGCGTCGAGCGTGACGGTCACCAGGCGCAGGGTTTCGGTGTCCTGGCTCCGGCGCCATGCGCGCAACAGGAACTCGAGCGTCATGGGCGCGGGAAACTTGGGGGCGCCGCCGAAGCCACCGCGACGGCCGTCAAAGCTCGCGGCCAGGCGACGCACCGCCGCGTCCAGCTGGAGGCGCTCCGGATCCGCGCCGCTCGGCGGAAGCGCGAGCTGCTCGCGAAGGTGCCGCGCCAGCAGCCCCGCCTGTGAGACGACCTCCTCGCGCCGCGATCGATAGGCGTCTGCGACGCCGGCGAGCACGCGCCGGAAGCCGGGCAACCCATGCCGGTCCGACGGCGGGAAGTAGGTCCCGCCGTAGAACGGCTGGAGGTCGGGCGTCAGGAAGACGCTCATGGGCCAGCCGCCGGACCCGGTCATGGCCTGCACGGCGGCCATGTACACCTCGTCCAGGTCAGGGCGCTCCTCGCGATCGACCTTGATTGCCACGAAGTCGCGGTTCAGTTGCTCGGCGATGGCCGAGTCCTCGAAGGACTCCCGCTCCATGACGTGGCACCAGTGGCAGGCCGCGTAGCCGATGGAGAGGAAGATCGGCCGGTCTTCCTGATTGGCGCGGTCGAGCGCCTCGGAGCCCCATGGATACCAGTCGACCGGGTTGTGCGCATGCTGCAGCAGGTACGGGCTCGTCTCGTTGGCGAGCCTGTTCGTATACCGATGCGCCCCTTGCGCTTCAGGCGTGGCGTGCACGCCTAAAGCCTAGCGATGGAGGCGGCGGCGCGGAGGAATCAGCCCTCCGGCGCCCGATCCGACGGCTGGAAGTCGGTCCCACTCAGCGTTGATGGCTGCCCCGGCCCGTTGCACGGCGGGACCTCGATTTGGCTGGCCCCCGGCGGGATGATCGGGATTGGTGTGGTGTCGTTCGGCAGGGTCAGGGTGAGCGAGATCGGTTGGACTGGCTCTGCCCGACACCAGTTGCTCCAGGTGACCCCCACCTGGAAGAGCATCCCCGCTTTGACCGTGATCTTCGTCGGCGCGGCATGCCCGGCGATGAGCAGGGTGCCGTTTGCGTCACGCAGGGTGAGGGTTGGGTCACCTTGGAGCTTACAGTCGGCGAGGCTCGCGACCGCGCGGCCCAAGATGGTCGTGCCACGCGCCCCGGCCGCTCCACCCCAGGCATCACTGCTCCAGGCGAAGTCGCCCGCTCGGCAGGCCGCGACCGGTGCCGGCGACGACGCCGGGGTAGGCGTCGGCGCGAGCGTCGGCGTCGGCGATGGGCTCGAAACCGTTCCGCCGGTGCCCGGACCCGGCGCCAAACCGCGGCTGAGCACGACGGCAATGACCGCCCCCGCAGCGACAGCCGCAGCCAGCCCACCGAAAGCCCCAGCGCTCACCAACAGCCGATTCCGCCTGGGAACACGGGCTCGCAACTCGCCGGCCGTGGCGGGAAGAGCCTCCGGCGAGTAGCCGCGCTCGCGCGGTCCGGGCTCTCGAAGGGCACGCTCGATCCGGTCGCGATTCATTGGTTCGTCTCCCTCTCGTCCGCGAAGCTCTCACGCAGCGTCCCGAGGGCGCGGCTGACGTGGCTTCGCGCGGACACGGCCTGGATTCCCAGGATGGCTGCGATCTCCTCGAAGGGCAGGTCCGCTCGGTAGCGCAGGTAGATGGCGAGGCGCTGGCGTTCCGGCAGTCGCTCAACGGCGCTCCAGACCGCTATCAGGTCGGTTCGGTCCGCCTCGCGGAGCTCACGGCTCGGGCCAAGGCGCTCGGCGAGGGCGCGGACGCGGCGGCGCCATCGGTGCTGATCCATGCAGATCCGATACAGCGTCCGGAACGCCCAGGCGTCCGGTTGCTGAATCGAGCTCCCACCGTCGATTACGGTCCACAGGCGGAGCAGCGCCTCCTGCGCCGCGTCGTGAGCCTCCTCATCGGTTAGGCCCAGGTGGCGAGCAAAGCCGAACAGCTCTGCCCCGCGGCGGTGGTGCACGTCGACCACGATCGCCCGATCGATGTCGCCGGCTTGCGTATGGGCGGTGTCCGGGGAGAACGTGCCTTCGATGACCGTCACACCCTACCGACGCGGGTGATGCCCCAAACGTTGAAGCGACGCGGAGGCATGCCTCATGCGCCGGCCACCACGGCGGCATCGGTCAGGAATTGCTGCTCGTAGAGTCGGGCATAGAGGCCCTCGTGCTGCAGCAGCTCGACGTGCGTCCCTCGCTCGACGATCCGTCCGCGGTCGTAGACCAGGATCAGGTCCGCCCGCAGGATGGTCGACAGCCGATGCGCGATGGCGATCGTGGTGCGCCCCTCCATCAGGCGTGCCAGCGCACCTTGGATCAGCCGCTCGCTTACCGTGTCGAGCGCCGAGGTGGCCTCGTCCAGGATCAGGACGCGCGGATTCTTGAGCAGGACCCGGGCGATGGCGACGCGCTGCTTCTCGCCGCCCGAGAGCTTGTAGCCACGCTCGCCAACGATCGTGTCGTAGCCCTCGGGAAGCTCCAGAACTCGGTCGTGGATGGCAGCTGCGCGGGCTGCCTCCTCGATATCGTCCATGGTTGCCTCCAGCTTCGCGTAGCGCAGGTTCTCGAGCACCGAGCTGTGGAAGAGGTAGGTCTCCTGGGTAACGACGCCGATGTTGCGTCCGAGCGACTCGAGCCGGATCTGGCGCACGTCGTGGCCGTCGATGAGGACCGCGCCGGCGTCGACGTCGTACAGGCGCGGGATCAGGTAGGTGGTGGTCGTCTTGCCCGCGCCGGATGGACCGACCAGCGCGACCAGCTTCCCGGGTGGCGCGGTGAACGAGATGCCCGCCAGGTCGAACGGCTTGATGGGGACCGATACGGCGCGGCCCTCGGCCTCGGCCTGGGCGGCCTCTTCGCGGGTGGCCAGCTGCGCGGCCGACACCGGGTAGTGGAAGGCCACGCCGTCGAAACGCACCTCACCACGCATCGTCGCTCGGTCGAGCTCGACGGCATCGGGCGCGTCGATGATCTCGTGATCCATCTCGAGGTACTCGAAGATGCGATCGAAGAGCGCCAACGCGCCCTGGATCTCGACCTGGACGTTGAGCATCTGCCCCAGCGGGAAGAAGATCCGGCTCTGGAGCGTGGTGAAGGCCACGATGGTGCCGATCGAGACGTGGGTGTCGCCGTGGATGATCAGGGTCCCTGCCAGCAGGTAGACGAAGGCCGGCGCGATCGAGAAGAAGGTCCCGATCAGAGCGAAGAACCAGCGCCCGATCATCTGCTGGCGGATCTGGAGGTCGCCCAGCCTGCGCGACTCGCGCCGGAACTTTTCGATGCTCGCCGCCTGCTGGCCGAACGTCTTGCTGAGGAGGATGCCCGAGACGGAGAGTGACTCCTCGGTGATGGCGCTCACCTCGGCCAGCGACTGCTGGGTGAGGGTGCTCACCTGCCGGCGAACCTTGCCGACGCGGTAGGTGATGTACGCGAAGATCGGCAGCATCCCCAACGACAGCGCGGTCAGCCGCCAGTCCAGGATGAGCATGGCCACGACCGAGGTGGCGACGGTCGCGAAGTTGGAGAGCAGCGAGCTCGCGGTGTCGGTGACGACCGACTGAACACCGTTTACGTCGTTGCCGATCCGGCTCTGGATCTCACCGGTGCGCGTCTCGGTGAAGAAGCGCAGTGGCATCCACTGTAGATGGCTGTAGAGCGCGAGCCGCAGGTCGTCCATGACCCGCTGGCCGACCACGTTGGAGAGATATGACTGCCAGACGCCGATGAGGCTGGTGATGATCGGCAGCACGATCATCAGTCCGCACTGCAGGTAGAGGAGCCGCAGGTCGCGAGGGCCGGTGAGGTTGTCGATGATCAGCTTGAGCAGGATGGGGTTGACCACGCCGATGGTGACCGACACCAGAATCGCGACCGCGATGACCGCCAGCGGGCCGCGGTAGGGCGCGAAGAACCGCACGATCCGCCCCAGCGTGGCGGCGCCGGAGCCCGGTCGTCGCTGGAGGTTCGGCTCCGAGCCCCAGAAGCCGCCCCCGCGCCCGCGCATCATCTCGGTTCGTCCTTTAGTCGAGCAGGATCGAGAGGAACGCCTGCGCGGCAGGCAGCCCCACCGGCTCCCCCGCCTCGCGCGCTCGATCGCGTACGCGCTGCTCGACGGCATCCCAGTCGACGATCTGGCTCGCGTGGCAGCGGAGCGCGGCGAGCGCCGTGTCGAGGTGCGCCCCGACGTCGACCCACAGGTTCGGCCGCTCGGCGCCGGTCACCAGGACCTGGCGCACCTTCCAGGGCTCGAACCCTTCCTCGAGCAACTCGGGGAAGTTCAGGCGGTCGCGGGCGGCCGGGTAGACCGCGGAGAGGGTGGCTTCACCGGTGGCGAGGTGATCCGGGTGGCCGATGAACGGGTTGCCATCCAGGCGCCGCTGCGGGTTCTGCGCGATCACGAGCTCCGGGCGGAACCGCCGCAGGTGCCGGACGATGTCGCGGCGCAGCTCGAGCGTTGGCTCGAGATACCCATCGGGATAGTCGAGGTGCACGATCTCCGCGACACCGAGCACGTCCGCCGCGGCGCGCTGCTCCGCGACGCGGGTGGCCGCCAGCTGCTCCGAGGTGACCGATGGGTCGTCGGTGCCCTTGCCGCCATCGGTCGTGACCAGGTAATCGACCCGCACGCCGCGCGCAACGAGACTGGCGATCGTCGCGGCGGCACCGAACTCGGCGTCGTCGGGGTGGCTGAAGATGGCCAGCGCGCGCTCCATCGGCTCGATCAGCTCATGGCGTTCGGGGTCGGACATCGCCCGGCATCGTATCGCGATTCGCGATGGTGTCCGGAGCGGGCCTCTGATCGCGTCTCATTGACCCGCTGACTGACTGCTCACATACTGCCCCAGGGTATGCAGACCACGACCGAACGCGAGCGGAGTTTCCGCCACAGCTACAGCAAGGATCGGCGCGAGCTGCTCAATCGACTCAATCGCATCGAAGGCCAGGTGCGCGGCATCCGTCGCCTGATCGGGGACGAGGCGTATTGCCTGGACGTGCTGCAGCAGGTCGAAGCCATGACCGCGGCGGCTGACGAGGTCGCGCTGCTCCTCCTGGAGGATCACATCGACGGCTGCCTGACGCACGCCATCGAGAGCGGCGAGGGAGCGCCGTATATCAGCGAGGTGATGTCCGTCGTGCGCCGCGCAATGGGTCGACGGACGGCTCGTCGCGGGACGAAGAAGGTGGTCGGGACCGGCTGAGCGCCGGTTCACGGGAGTGCCGCAGGGGGGAACCACGGCACTCCCAGCTGAGTGTACGCAGAAGGTCAACGCGCCCCCGGAAGGGGGTTCAGCGACAGTCGGCGGTCACTCGCCGAACATGGTCAGCTGCTCGCCGCCGCGCTCGATGAGCGGGTCCAGGCCGAGCACCGGTTCCAGCCAATCCAGGCTCGCGCCGTCCCGTGCCGCCAGGGTCTCGAAGTGCTGCCACTTCAGGAAGTGCCAGTTCTGGCGCTGGACCTCGGCCCGCAGCCACGGCGAGCGCTCGAGCTTCAACCGCACGAGCTCGGTGCGTTCGGCAGGGAACAGCGCGATGCGAGCCTGCTGATCCGATGGCGGAATTTCGCGCCCTCGCCTCAGCACGGCCTCCCCGAGCATGGCGGTCCATTCGACCTCGATCAGGAACGCGAACCGGCCGCGGACGTACCAGATCGCGTCGACCGCCGAGAGCGCCTCGCCCGGTGCGCGCACGATCAGGGGCAGGTAGGCCCTCCGCTCGTCATCGGCCAGGTGCTCGATGAGTGGCCGGCCGTCGACGACCTTGTCGTGCTCCCGCCTGCTGAGCCAGACGCGCAGGCCAAGCCGATGGCCGTAATCCGCGATCAGCCCGAGCATCCGCGAGTGATCGTCGAATCGCGCCGAAAGCTGCTCCTCCGTGCGTAACTGGCCGTTCTCGCTGGATCGCGCATATGCCGCCAGGCACGCCCGCACGAGCTCTTCGTCTGGTGCCTGCAGGCCCGGAAAGTGGCGATAGATCCGGTCCAGGAAGCTCGGCTCATCGAGGCGGCCGGCGGTCGACAGGATCGAGAAGGTGGCCCACTCGACGCGATCCGCGAGGGGTTGCTCGGCGAGGTCCGGCTCGCGCAACCACCACAGCGGTCGCTCCGCATTCCCAGTCCGGACGAGGTTGGGATGGTCGTCGCGCCACAGCTCTTCCCGAAGGAGCGCCGCCAGCATCATGCCGCTCGCCGCGTTCGTGCCCACGCGTCGCTCGCCGCCCTCCCCCGCTTCAGGCTGCTCGTCCTCATGCCCCGGGCCCGATGCGCTCCCCCGCGGCTCGCCGCCGCGTACATGTCCCATGCGCCGCAGCAGCCCGGACGAGGCGAGCTCCATCACGACCGCACACGCGACCCGCGTCAGGCCCGCCGGCTCGCCCCGGTCGCGGAGCAGTGCGACCGCGGCCCGATCCACTGCGGCGGCCAACTCCGGATAGGTGAGATGGCCCGACTCGGCACCGAGCTGCAGCGGACGGTTGCCCACCGCAGAGCGCAGGCGATCCTCGCTCGACGGCTTTCGGAAATGCATGGCGAGCCCGTCTCCCGAGCGACGCGACTCCCGTGGGATGACCGACTCCAGGTCCAATCCGGCCGCCGCACCCGCGGACGCCACGGCGAGCAGCCGGTCAGGGTCATCCCCGTCGAGCATCAGGTTGAACCAGCCGCCCGGCCGCAGCGTGCCGGCCGCGGAGGCCATCCCGTGACGGAGCGCGGCCGCCTCAGCGCCGTCGGACCCGATTGGCGCACTCCCGAAGAGCGGCTCGAGCCTGAGCGTCTCCGCCCCTTCGCGGCCGATGAGCCAGGCCGTGGCGAGGTACTCGAAGCTGAGCTCGTCGAGCGACGCGGGCGGTGGTGGGGTGCCGAGGACGAGATCGATCCCCTCTGGCGGCAGGTACTGGCCGGCGACCGCCGGGCGGCTGCGGATCCAGAGCACATTCGCGGCGCTCACGCCGCCGAGATCGTCGATGTCAGTGGCGAATCGGGCGGGCCGGCGCTCGCGGCCGAGCGCGGCGACGGCCGTCCGCACGTCACGGAACGCTGCCTCGAAGAGCCGCCAGATGTTCACCTCGCGCTGGTGCCGCGACGCCGGCTGGCGCACGTGGCCGCCCGTGATGCGTAGCGATGCGACCCGTCCCGGATATCCGTTCAGGCGGCTGCCCGGCAGCAGGCACGCGGCCAGCGCCAACCGGAAGATGCCGGCCAGGGCCGGGTCGCGCAACTCGGTGTCGATCTTGGAGGCGATGGTCTGGAGCGCATACAGGTTGCGAGGGGTGTACAGCGCAACCAGCTCGTCGACGAGCTCGGTTCGCCCGTCGAGGACGGGGAACCGCTCCCGCAGCACCTGGACGTGCGGGCCTTCCCGAACATCGGTCGTCGCACCGGCCAGGGGCGGCCCGGGACGGACCGTGGATTGGAAGTGGGGCAGGCCGGGACCCATGGCCGCGGTGCCTGTCGGTGGATCGGCGGGAATCGGATCGGGAGGCGGGGGCCCTCCTTCCTCGCCCAGGGGCTGAATCGGGTCGTAGCCGCCCGGAACACCGGTCAGCCCGATGGGGGCCGGGGGCAGGTCGTCCTCCGCATCGGCAGGGTCCGGAGACGGCAGCTCGCCGGGAGACGCAAGATCGACGTTGATGCCCAGCTTGGCCAGATCGTGCTCGTCGACCGGCGCGGCGCGCTCCTCCGGGCCGCCGACGCTGATGTCGCAGCTCGGACATCGGTACACCTTTCGGCCGGGAGCGTCGCCATCGCGTGGCCAGATGAACTGTTCCCCGACCACCGGCCGCCGGCAGGCGGCGCAATGCGTTGCGTACAGCTCCTCGATGTGCTGGCGCAGCGGAACGTCCACCCGGCGCGAGGTCGCGAGCAGGTTGAACGCGGTATCCAGGGCTGCCGCCTCGGGCGCGAGCAGGAACGCCTGCGCGGCGAGCTGCGCGAACGGGCTCGGATCCGCGGCGATCGCTCGCATGCCGTTGGCGATCGCACGGCGTGCGGTCCAGCCGGTGCCGGCCCAGGGATCGAACACGGTGTCGCCCGGAGAGGCGAAGGCGGTTAGCTCGGCGTCGAGCAGGTTGTCGGCCGGGGATGGAAAGTAGCGCTCCAGGAGCGCCAGACCGGGGAGGCGACGAGGAAGGACGACGTGGTCCAGGCTCCTCCGCTCGGTGGCCTCGGTCATCGGCTCCTACGGTTCTTCGAGCAGCTCTTCCTCGAGCTCGGGCTCGGTCGAGAACTCC
>Ga0070707_100003779_pt1 | contig 14279 bp, 14 predicted proteins | sample KBSK5502metaG_FD_65468 | JGI IMG/M metagenome (GOLD analysis project Ga0070707, IMG submission 65468) | Corn, switchgrass and miscanthus rhizosphere microbial communities from Kellogg Biological Station, Michigan, USA - KBS K5-50-2 metaG | ecosystem: Host-associated > Plants > Roots >... | reverse complement strand
TGGCCCAAGCGGACGTGAACCGCATCTCCGGCGCGTCAGGCATCGTGGCGGACGTCAAGGGGACGATCTACGCCGCCGACGTCGGCCCGCACAAGTTGCGGAAGTATGTGCTCAAGTAGGAGCGCGAACTGAAGTTCGCGCCAGCACGCTGAAGCGTGTGCCGCATCAGAACAGCAGCTTCAGCGCAAACTGAATCTGGCGCATCTGCGTGGCGAGGCCGGTGATTTTTCCCCAAGCCGCGTCGCCGAGGTTGCTGAAGGCCGGCCGGTCGAAGACCGGATGGTTGGGCATGTTGAACGCTTCCGCGCGGAACTGGAGGTTGTAGAGTTTGCCTGGTTCGACCGAGCAGGGAACCCGCTCGGTAAGGTGTTGGGGGACCGGGCGAGTACTCGATGTTCCGTGCCTCGCGCGACGGCCGCCGCATAGCCGCCGTCCTCGATAAACCTGGAAACCCAAACCCTGACCGGGGCCGCACCTAAACTGCTCCCAGAAATTGAGTTCCGACAAAACTTCGTTCGCGTTGCTTCGAATGTTGTCACATACCCGTATAGTCGGAAATAACCGGCTAATCCTCTGAATCACACCCATAAAAGGTCGTAGCTGAGAAGCTGCATTCTCTTCCAGTTGGGATTTCTCTTCACGAGGAGGAGCTCCGCTTCAGGCTCAGATCTTGCCAGGTCAGTGCCAATTCGGCTCCTATGATTTCAACCTGTATCGCGGCTTGATTTCGAAGTCTAGAGGGGAAATGAGCATCACTAATATAAGGTTGGGCATGGGCGGGAAAAGGTTAACAGCCGCGAACTGCAACTTACACCGCCTGGCCGGTGCACTATTTGACCACCCCGGCTTGAACGGCTTATCCTCTCATTATTCGAATGGGGAGGCGCCCTGACGTCGATGAGAACGCAGGTTGCAATCGTCGGCGGTGGGCCTGCTGGCATGCTTCTTTCCGAGATGCTGCACCGCTGTGGCGTCGAGACCGTGGTGCTAGAAAAGCACAGTCGCCAGCACGTGCTCTCGCGCATCCGCGCTGGCGTGCTCGAGCCCACCACAGTCGACGTGCTGCGCGCGAACGGCCTCGCGGAACGGATGGACCGCGAGGGCCAGGCACACGACGGCATGAAGATTGTCTGGGCTGGACGCGACGGCTTTTTCATAGACGTGAAGCGGCATGTCGGCAAGCGTTTCATAGCGTATGGCCAGACCAGTCTCCAGGAAGATCTCTTTGTCGCCGCCGAGCGGCGCGGCGCTAACGTCATCTTTGAAGCGGGCGACGCGCAGCCGACAGAGATTGCGTCGGAGCGGCCGTTGGTGACATTCAAGCTGCGCGGCGAGCCTGCGCGGCTCGACTGCGACTTCATCGCGGGATGCGACGGCTTCCATGGCGTGTGCCGAAGCAGCATTCCGCGCGGCGTATTAAGCGAATTCGAGAAGGAGTACCCCTTCGGCTGGCTCGGCGTTCTTTCGGAAACGCCGCCGCTTCCCGACATCATCTACGCGAACCATCCGCGCGGTTTCGCGCTGGCGTCGCAGCGCAGTCCGAAGCTGAGCCGCTATTATATCCAGGTGCCGCTGGATACGAGGATCGAGGACTGGTCCAACGAGCGTTTCTGGGACGAGCTGAAGGCACGCTTTCCGCGCGAGCTTGCGGAGGCGATCATCACCGGGCCCGCGATCGAGAAGTCGATCGCCGCGTTGCGCAGCTACGTCGCGGAGCCGATGCACCACGGGCGGCTTTTCCTCGCGGGCGATGCTGCGCACATCGTGCCGCCCACTGGCGCGAAGGGGTTAAATCTGGCCGTGTCGGACGTCTTTTACCTGTCGCGGGCCTTGGTCGCGTTTTACAAGAGAAATTCCATGGACTTGCTGGAGCGCTATAGCGAAATGGCGTTGCGGCGGGTCTGGGCATCGGTACGCATCTCGTGGTACCTGACCACGCTGCTTCACCGCTTTCCCGGCGCGAGCGATTTCGATCAGCGCGCGCAGGAGCGCGAGCTTGAGTACCTCAAGTCCTCGTATCACGCGCAGGTCGCGCTCGCCGAGCAATACGCCGGCTTGCCGCTGGAGGAGGCGGCCTGAACTCCGCTGACTTCAGAGAGTGAAGCCTTCGCTTTCCCGCCGGAACCTGCTGGAACCGTCCAGGCATCCGTCGAAGCTCAAGCTCCGGACAACGCGGCCCCTCCGAGGCGCAACCGTAACGATTCTGATGCGGCTTCGACACCGAACGGATACGGAGTTAGGGCCGAATGAGTGCTGAAAAAGTCAAACAGCTGGATACCTGGATGTTTCACGAATCGGACGCTCCTAAGCGTGGGTCGATAGGCCGGCGAAATTCGGCAACGGTTTCGCGTCCGCTATGACTTTCAGACAGAAAGCGACCAGGCCCAGAGACTCTACCCGCGTTAGTCATCGTTTTCATCGGTATCCATATCTTTCTTTGCGGAGACGGGTTTGTCACCTATTCTTTCTTCGATGTAATAACCAGGATGGTACACACCTTTTCGAAGCTTCAACTCCTGACAGTATCGTTTGGCCTCTTCAAGATTCTTGAACGGAGCAGGAACACGCCGTTTGCCGAAATCGCTAATTTCTTGCGGTTGTTTGGATAAAACCCAGAACGCTGTCTTCTTTGGCAAGTTGCCTCCAATGAGCTTAATTTACAAGGAAGGCGATCATTTCCTCAGCTAATGCGCCGTCAACGTCGACACAATATGAAGAATCAGGATGATTTACCGCAGCCAGGAAGGTCGGCGAGTATACTCCGCTGATGCGGGAGGTGATGTTCATGCATAGACCCGTGCTGTTCGTTGTCATGATTACCGCACTCTGCGCCATCGTGATCCAGCAACGGCTGCCGGCGCAAACACAAAGGCAGATGCCTATTCTTCAGGTGGATCCGTATTGGCCGCAATTGCCGGAGAACTGGATCATCGGGGTGGGAGCAGGCGTTGCGGCGGACGCCGAAAACAATGTGTGGATCATCCACCGCCCCGGCACAGTCACGGAAAAGAAAGCGTGCTGCAAGCCGGCGCCGGTGGTGATGGAATTCAGTCCGTCGGGGAAGCTCCTGCAAAGCTGGAGTGGCGCAGGAGAAGGATACGAATGGCCCCTGGAGAATGACGAACACGGCATCTTCGTCGATTATAAGAATAACGTTTGGATTGCAGGCCGGGGGACGGCCTTCGCTAGCGTCCCGGTCAGGAATGGAACGTCCGAAAACCAGATCCTGAAGTTCGATAACAAAGGTAAGTTTCTCCTACAGATCGGGCATCGTGGCAAGGGAACCGGTAGCAATGACACGGCGAACCTCGGTCAGCCTGCCGACATGGTTGTGTATCCGCCGACAAATGAAGTGTTCGTCGCAGACGGTTACTGGAACCGCCGGGTCATCGTCTTCGACGCAGATACCGGAGCATACAAGCGACACTGGGGTGCATATGGCAACAGGCCGGATGATTCGGCACCCAAGACACCCGTTTTTGAAGGTCCAGGCGACCCTCAATTTAACGTCGTGCACCACGTTCGCATCTCGAGAGACGGTCTTGTATACGTTGCGGACCGCCTGAATCGTCGCATCCAGATTTTTACGATCGAGGGCAAGTTCCTCAAAGAAGCTTTCGTCAGACGCTCAAGTAAAGAGACTGCGGGGACGGTGTCCTCCCTTGCTTTCTCTGCGGATTCCCGGCAGCGGTACCTCTATGTGGCCGATCAGACTGAAGATCAGATTTTGATCTTGGATCGCCAGTCGCTCACCGAACTCGGCGCTGTCGGAAGGCTGGGACGCTATGCCGGACAATTTGTTTCTCCGCACAACATCGCAACGGATTCTCAGGGGAACTTGTACGTCGCGGAGGATCTAGGAGGCCAGAGATTCCAAAAGTTCGTCTTCAAAGGACTGGGTCCGGCAACGAAATAACATAGCAGGACCGCCTGTCCTTCGCCAAAATTCGTAACACCCACGAAGCGGTTGATTTTCCGAACGGTTGACCCCAGAGTACCCCATCATGCTCAGGGCGCTTTTAAGCATATTGCGATTTATCATTCTTGTTCTTGCTGGCCACAAACAGGTCGCATTGGAAAATGCCGCTCTGCGGCAGCAGTTGGCGATCCTCACACAAAACCGACCGCGGCCCAAGCTTCGTGACCAAGACCGCCTGTTCTGGATATTCCTCACGAAGATCTGGAAAGAATGGAGAACGGCGCTCGTCATAATACAACCGCTACTGTTGTAAGTTGGCAGCGTCGGCGGTTCAAGCGGTATTGGTGGAAGCTATCCCAGCTGAACGGACCAGGACGGCCGCCGGTCTGTGCCGAGATTCGAACATTAATTCAAAAAATGGCGGCTGTCCTTCGCCAAAACTGACCATGCCAAAAAACCAATGGTTCAGGGAGGGCGAGATGTTGCCGTTCGAGATGGTCGGCGGCGGAACCGATACGTCGTGAACCATAGGATCATTGAGTCGTTGAGCGTTGGTATGCCTCAAAACAAGAACAGATAACTGAAGCGGCAGGGAACTGACGGCTGTTGCTGCTCTACGCCCGCATTAAGTGGTGGAGAGGATCTAAGTAGCGCGACGTTCACAATCCTTAAAGCCGACCCGCATCCGCCGTACTTACGTCGCGTCGATAGTATGTTTGATGAAATTCGATCAAGCCGCGAGCCGGCGGCTTATACAATGAAATTTGTGAGAGTGAAGCGTCGCCGCGGATTACCAGCGTTTTCTGCTGCTCGCCTCACCCGAGCAAAAGTCCGCCGAGCCGCTCATGCTGATTGAAACTGGGTGGCCGCCTTAAAGAAATGAGCCTCACGGCTTCTTGCAAACGAAATTCGCGGCGTCATTAGTGCTGCCAACGCCCTTGTAGCGCGCGACTTCCGGATAAGGACATTCCGGGCGCGTCATGTCGACTCGATTGTTCGTGACGTGTTCCGCAAGGATCTGGTCCGGAGCGATGCCCGATTCCCGCCACCGCTCGAGCGCGCCAATCCAACTGATCTGATTCGGTCCGGGGCCGCCGCCGCAGTGCTGCATGCCCGGCGCCATGAAGAGCCGCAGCCAATCATCCTGTTTCGATCCCATCCTGGCGAGAACACTCGAATAGTAGTTGATGCTGTTTTCGGGCGGCGCCAGTTGATCACTCCAGCCGTGATACATCAGAAGCTTTCCACCGCGGGCCTTGAAGGCCTGCAAATTGGGATCGACGGCGTTCAAGGTTTTCAGTTTCTTCTCAGCTAGGGCCAGATCGCCATCAACATCAAAGGTACGCCAGTCCCAGTTGGGGTCTTCGTGGATCACGTATTTGAATCCGGTGAGGGCAAGACCCAGCGGTTCCGGGCCGCCAACCAGCCCAGTCCAGCCCGGTTCGCTGCCCGGCTCCATTCCCGGAAAGATGAGTTCGCCTGTTTTCGATTTCAGCGGTCCGTAGGTTTTCTTCGCCGTTTCGACTTGTTTCGAGGTGAGACAGTTCGTTTGGTCACCCGCGTGGCACAGCAACGTCGACGGATCGAAATGGCACTGGCGCGGATCGGCCAATAGTCCGTCCTTCACACCATCGAGTGGATCACAGGAGCCCACCACGGCTTCGTTCAAGACACGAAGCTTCGCGGGCGGGATGGAGCTTTCCTTATCTTGGAGCGCCGCCACACCAACCGACATTGACCAGATACTCCCGTTGGTTCTGTAGTTCACGGGGGCTCCGGCGAGGATGCCATCGAAATCTTCCGGATAGCGTTGTGCTTCCATCAAACCTTGACGCCCGCCTGTCGAGCAGCCGTTCCAGTACGACAGTCTGGGGCCGCGGCCGTAGAATGCCGAGGTGATCGCTTTCGCTCGGACGGTCATCTCATGAACGGCGCGATAGGCGAAATCCACCAGCTTCTCCGGATGTCCAAGCGTGAACGAAGCGTCTCCACCTTTGTGACCTGTGTCGGTGGATGCCGTGGCATAGCCTTCTTCGAGCGCCGCAATCATTGCAGGATAGCTGATCGCGCCGGCCCAGCCCCCGCCACCCACTGCTTCGAATTTCCCATTCCAGTTTTCCGCCGGCAGCCAGACTTCGACTCCGATGTTCGAATCCGGCGAAGGTTTCAGCACCGCAGCCACGCGGCAATGTGCCGTTAGGATCTGCGGCGCCTGCGCTTGGCCTCGTCCCCCGCCACGTTGCGCGGGCGCATCTGTATACGGCCCCGCTGGAATCAACTCAGCTGCGGTAATCGTCATATTAGGAACCGAAAGCGACTTTAGTTGATCGCACGGCGTGGCCGCTGCGGCAGCGAGAGCGGCAGAAAAGATGAGAGCTAACATCATGGTTGAAACCCTCCGCGTGGTTTGGAGATAGCCGGCTCATTATAGCAGCGCAGGTTGGTACGCACCTATCGGGAAGGCGCCAATGATTGACGAGCATCATCTTAAAAAGGAAAGCTTCATCCCCATAAACGGGCAAGCACGGGAATATTTCATCTCCGAATCGAGTCATGGACAGTAAGCCCAGTGTCTGAACTACGGCGATTTTGCCCGACGGTTCTACCACCTGTAGGCAAACTTTTGAAAGGAAATGAATAGTGAAAACAGAATCGATGAAGCTCAAGTCAGTCTTGTTGGCGGCATTCTGTCTGATGTGGATACCGGTGACTTCGACAGTGACTTCGGCGGAGCCAACTCCGCTTCGCGCGCAGGTACCCTTCGCGTTTGCAGTCGGCAACACTTGGTTCCCCGCAGGAAATTACGTCATCCGATACGACAATGATTTGCTTAACATCAAGGCTGAAAAAATCAATTCCATATTTCTCGCTCAACCAGAGGTCGGCATGGCGCGTCAACAACCGAAGCTGCAATTCAGGCTGAGTGGTGAGGGTTATCGGCTATGCACAGTTCCAGGCATCGTCACGAACTACTGCAAATGAGAAATTCTCGGAACGGGCGTGGACGGACCCAATAAAACGTATCACTAGTGTAGGGTGTGTCTCTGGGGATATCGCGATGTTTGAAGAGGTGACTGCCTCGGTGAATATCAGGGCTTCATAGCCATGGCACAAGCGGCTTTCTGTCTGTTCCCGAAACATGGGCATGGTGATTTGGCGGCGATCACTTCTAACCGGCACGGGCAAGGAATTGATTGCACGTGCCATCCACAATCTGAGCACTCGACGAAAAAAGCGCTTTGGTGAAATTGAGCTGCGCCGCGATTCCCGCCGGACCGCTAGAGAGTGAGTTCTTCGGGTACGGGAAAGGTGCGTTTACCGGCGATCAGCTCCTAAACCATCGCTCGCACGGGCGTTTTACGTTTCGCGCCTCCTTCGAATGTTAGTCGGCCATTCGTTTCACACACTTTTAACAATCGGTCCGGGAATAACACGGTGGCGCCGAAGGTCTTGCGTCTTGTGAAGGTGCTTTTGAGCTGTGTGTCTCAGGAAGTGAAGCGATCTCGACGAAATCAATCTGTCTCGGAGGTGGCCACCATGATCCGTAAATGCACTTCTGTCGTAGTGTTGCTATTAGGAGCGCTCGCCATCGAACTCGCCGGTGTTGCGCAGCAATTTCCAACCGAAGCGCCGGCTGGCTTTGACACTCCCACGCTCGCGCAAAACCCTGGATCTCAAAGCCTCAGCAACGGCATCGCACAACCCCCTGGCGATACTTATGCGCTTGACCAAACCAGGTTCGAGCAAGACCACGATGCCAGCACCGGGCTGGGCCCGGTCTTTAACGCCAGAGCCTGCGCGGATTGTCATCAGAATCCTGTCAGCGGCGGGTCCAGCCAGTTCACGGAAGTCCGCGCTGGCCACAATGACGCCAACGGTAATTTCGTCGCCGCGACCGTTCCAATAAATGACGGCGCGAATACCATAGCCAACCGCTCCATCATCAATGACCGTGCGCTGATTCCGCAAGCGCAGGAGCACATACCCGACACCGAACATATTCGAAGTTTACGGGCCGCTCTCAACACGTTAGGTGATGGATTCGTCGAGGCCATCGACGATAGCAGCTTGAAAGGCATCGCTCAGCATCAGATAGAGGTCAGCGAAGGCAGAATTCATGGCGAAGCCATCGAAGTTCCTGTTCTGGAAGCGCCCGGGCAAACGCGCATCGGCCGTTTCGGCTGGAAGGATCAGCACAGCAGCCTGCTCTCCTTCATTGGTGACGCTTATCTGAATGAAATGGGAGTAACAAACCGTCTGCGCCCCAAGGATGTGACGACGGTCGGTAAAATCACGTCTGATCCGGAGGATATACCCGACAATCTCGGCCTAGCAGACATCGACCACTTCGCTCAGTTCATCCGCGGGACGAGGGTTCCGCCACGCGACGCGGTTCTCTCTGCAACTGCGGCGGCCCAAGCAGGTCAAACCCTGTTCGAAAAGATCGGCTGCGCTACCTGCCATGTCAGCACCATCATCACGGCTCCTGCGGGAACCGTGATTAACGGCGGAGCCTTCACTATACCGGATGCTCTGGGAAGCAAAATCATTCATCCCTATAGCGATTTCTTGCTGCATGACATTGAAACCGGCGACGGGATTGTCCAGAACCCGCCGCAGGATACTGCCAATAAATTGCGCACCGTACCACTCTGGGGACTCCGCATGCACCCACGGCACATGCATGATCTCAAGTCCTTGACGCTAGAAAGCGCCATCGAACGCCATGGCGGCGAGGCCGAACAGGTAAGGAATCGCTTCCGCGAACTGAGCCCCACAGAGAAGCAAGCCCTCTTCACATTCTTAAATTCACTATAGCACCACCAGGCGACGGGGCCTCGGCTACCTAGAAAAGCGGCAAGGCATGGCGAACGCTATGCCTTGCCGCTCCTTCCGCTCTCGCGATCGTCATAGGAAGCCCTTTGATACCACAAAGGTCGATTGGTCAAGACCAGTTTCTGTCAACGACTGTGCACAAATGAGTCAAGTTGTCAGCAATGCTCTCAATTCCCGTGTGGCCCGGTAGAGGCAATCCTTGGTTGTGTTTTCTGTGCTCCCGATCATTTCACCGATCTGCCTCAGCCTTAGACCCTGATAGTGCTGCAGTTCGAAGACCAGCCGCTCTTTTTGCGACAAAGTATTGAGCGCCCGATTAATGCGCTCGCGCAGTTGCGTTGCCCGGAACGACTGTTCAGGATTGTTGTAACAGCTCGTGGCTCGAACGGTTTGTTTAAAAGCACCTCGAAAACCATCGAGCGTTTCACTATCGATCGAGACCTGTTGGTACGGGTTCTTTTTCTGCCTGAGGCGGTCGAAACAAACATTGGTAGCAATTCGGAAGATCCAAGTATAGAAGCTCGACTGCTGGCGAAATTGGCGGATAGAGCGGAATACTTTCAAGAACGCCTCTTGATACGCGTCTCGAGCTTCGTCCGGGTTTCCAAGCAGACGTACGGTCAAGCGAAGAATGTCACGATCGTATTTGAAGATCAGCTCCTCGAAAGCTTGACGGTCTCCCGCCTGAGCTCGTTCGATGAGCAACCGCTCGTGATCCATCGCCTGCAGGCCGGGAGTGTGTTCCGTCGCTGTCCTCATAAACCTCATAGCTATGTCCCTCATCTTGTTAGACTCGGAAGACGGCTAACTTATTCCCTAAGGGACTTAGTGAAGCTCGACACTGAGTTCGCGATTGCATCGCGCATTGCTGGGTATGCAAGCCCGCGACACATGCGAACGAAGGCGATCATTCGCGGCATCGCCGCTTGTTTGCTCAACTCCCGTCGCCTTCCTGACTAACTCGGTCCAGGGACATCACCGATCTCTCCGTCTACTCTCAAAATCCACGTCACCATTTTATAAACCGCGAAGCGACGAATTTATTTCCCAAGGAATTTCTTGCCTGGCGGACAGGTCTTGCTTTGTGAGGTCCGTAAAAGGGGAGGCAGCAATGAGCGCAAAAGACAAGTACTCCCGACAGCGACTGTTGGGGGAATATCGGAACTTAATTCATTCAGTCCACCGGAACCGGCTTGCCGCGGAAGAAATCCAACTGGAGAAGCCGGAAGATGAAGGGGACCTGGCCACGCTTCATCAAAACAAGGAACTCTTGTATGACCTGCACGAAAACGATTTTCAGCGTTTGAAATCGATTCGGGAAGCCTTGAAGGCGATGGATCGTGGAGAATACGGCGAATGCGCCCGTTGCAACGAAGACATCAGCCCCAAACGGCTCCTGGCTGTGCCATGGGCCCGATTGTGCATCCGGTGCCAGGAAGAAATAGAGAAGGAACACACGCGTTCGCGTCTAGTGCCTGCCGGACCGGAACAAGAGGAGACGGAGCTGTAAGCGGTGGGAACATATGGATTGCGGCAACTTTTTCGGGTGGCCGTGTCGGGATAACCAACGTCACTTGCGACGGTATCGCCGTGTTTTCACCTGGTCCATAGAGATGCCGAGAAGCTCAGCCATTGCCGGCAGCGTCAACAAACCTTTGGCGCGCAGGCGATCGTAACGGGATCTCAGGCGGCAGCAACGCTGGATACGGGCAATGTAGCGAGCGCAAAACCGGTGTCCTTCCCCGGAGTGAAGGCCGCGCTCATTCTCAGGCGCCGCACCATATTTGCACCGGTCCTGCCAAGACCCACCATCGGTAAAATGCAGCCATTCATCGGATGTCCAGTGCAGCAAGAATGGAGAATTCGCTTGTATCCGCAGGCCCGTGCCGATCGCGACCGTTGTCACCTGACGATTGAACTTCCATACCTCAATCGGACGGCGTTCCCGGTGGCCCCGTACGTAGCGATCATATGCGGCTTCAATCAAAGTCGCAGCTTTTGCCAGGGAATGCTGAGCGAGGCAATCATGGCCCCGGGGTATGTTTTGTCTTCGTGCGCGAGCAGCGGATCGACGCTGCGCTCGAAGAGCCTGGAATTGTTCGATCCGGCCGTCAGCGCAAACCGCTTGGATGTCCGCTCCCATTGGCGGATAAAAGCCTCCCGTGTCTGCTCGAACGGAATACTCAACGACTGCGATAGTGTGCTGAGTGCGTTGTGTTTGGTAGTGCCAAACGCCAGAGCAACCGTGAATTTGCTGCCCTTGGAAAGATCGAGGCCGCCCGTCAAGGCGATATTGCCGTCAAGAGCGGCGTCGTATTGCCAATCGAGACGGTAATTGTCGGCGGCTTCCGTTTCACGAAATCCCAGACCGTGAGTTCGTAGCATGCGGGACAACGTGGAAACGTCTGACCTTTTATGAGGCTGACCTCGGCAAGGCAACATTCGGAGCTGTACTGACCTGGTTGATTGGCATCACGTCCGGTTTTCATCTTTCCTACAATGTTTTATGGCTTGATATTCAGCGTCTCCGCGTAGTACCCGCTCTTACCATGGACTGACAAGTTCGAGATTCCTTTGGGTGGGTTGATCTTGAAGCGAATCTTGCGCCACTTCCCGTCTTTGGCTTCATTGGTGGAGTGATATCCCAGCACGTACTGGTTCCTGAGTTCGATAGCGATCTTGTTACAGATGTCTTCCAACTCATCCACGGAGTCCGGAAAGAACGCTCGACCACCGCTGATTTGTGCGAGATCCTCGATAATGGACCGCCCGTCCTGGCCTGGGGCGAGCTCTCCGCTTGAATTGACGATTCCAATAACAAAAATCTGAACGTCCTGCTCCTTCACGAATTCTTTGATATCCCAGAACGAATACCGGCTGTGGTTATCCTCACCATCGGTGATCAGTAACAACGCCTTTCTTCTGTTCCTGGAGCTCTTCATTGTCTCGAGACCGAGATAGACCGCATCGAAGAGAGGCGTCAGCCCTTTGGCCGGCGTGAAAAGCATGTGATTTTGCAGCCGGGAAATGTCGGTGGTAAATCCTTCGGCGAGCCGCGGACTTTGACTGAACGTTACCAGGAAAAACTCGTCTTCAGGATTGCCCGTTTTGAGGAAGCTAACGGCGGCATCGCGGGCTCGGGAGATCTTGTCTTCCATGCTTCCCGTGGCATCGAAAATCAATCCGATGCTCATTGGAGTATCTTCGCTGGAAAAGTACTCCACCTTTTGCTCAACTTTATCCTCCCAAACCCGAAAGTTCTCCTGCTCGAGACCAGTGACCATTCGCCCTTTCGAGTCCGAGACGGTCGCGTTGACAAGGACCAGATCGACATCGACCTTGATAGTCTGGTTCCGGTCCTTCGTCGAACGTTCCTGAGCACGAATTCCAGCGGTGCACACGAATGCGAGGGCAAAGAGCATCATTGACGCAATGAATATGTATGACATCAGTTTGTTCATTCGAGTCCTCCTCCTTTAGGTTGTCGTCGGTACGAGCGCTCATTTGACTAGACTCGGGGTGCGTTGGTTTTTATTCCCATCGATGCCCGAGTCGTAGAAAGGAGCAGATATCGGTCGCCGCACTGGAATCAGGAACATGAGAGAACGAGTTTGGATAATCAGGCGGGTGGCAAGTACGTCAGATCATGAGAGTAAGCAGGCCAGCCAACACCAACGCACCGCCCCAGAACGTCGAAACTGTCCCGATGATCCATCATGAACAGACCGCCCGGGCCATCGCCATTCGATGACCCGACGGCGCTCATTAGATTCCGTCCGGGCCGAATCGGCATCGATCACTTTGGCAAGTGTCGGCTCGTCCTCATGCTCCAGAGGGCACGGAGGACGGTATCGCCTACCGCGCCAGCAAATTTCTTGCATGGTCCACGGGCACACCGAAATTGCTTCCGCTGAAACTTTCGAGGATTGCGAAGTTGATTCCGATGACTTCTCCTCGCGAATTCAAGATCGGTCCGCCACTGCCTCCGTGGGTCGTCTGGGCATCGTAGACCAGCCGGTCTTTGAGAACGTCGCCGAGGTGGCCTTGCGTCGAGATCGGGCGAATCAAATTGCGGCGGGCCAGTGCTTGCGAGAGTTGTCCCGGACTGGACGGGTGCTCCGCCACGACGCTCTTGATCGTCTGGGCGCTGTATCGAGCCAGCAACGCGTCATACCCTCCGGGGTATCCCAGGAGCAGAATCGGTTCACCCATCCTTGGCTTGTCGTGCGAAAGCGTTAACACGGGCGGATGATGTTCGCCGAGCTTCATCTCAAGCAGAGAAACATCCGCGGTACTGCTGTTCTTGAGCACGGTGAGCGCATACGCGTGCTCATCTCCTGGGAAATAGGCGACGAAGAAAAGGCGAATCGCTTCAAATCCCTCTTGAATGATCTGCTTGTCTGTTTCGTCTCCCATCCAAGGCTCCACAACATGGCGGTTCGTTAGAATCTGCCCTTGCTGGCTGACGAGGAAACCGCTGCCTGTGTAAGAGCGGGTTAATGGAACGCCCTGATCACCAATCACCAAATGCACTTGTCCGGAAGCGTCTTTCAGCGGTTCGCCCTGGCTATCGAGACCGGCGTAGCGCAGAGACTTCCCTGAACCTTTTTCGACGAATCCGTAAGTGCCTATAATGAAGCACACGCCTCCGCTGTTTTTCCCCAACACCGCCGGCGCGAAATCGAATTCCTCGCGGAGCGTTCGCACCTCTTTCTCCAACTGCTGGATTTGACCACTCCCCGATTCAGTCAGCGTCCCTTTGAAATCTTCCAGGCGCCGCTGTTGTTCGAGCGTCACCTGCTCGGCCGACTCCTGCACCTGCGCGAGTTTCCCCATCAGACTGCGCCGCTCAAGATCGGATTGCTTGGCAACCCCGGCGAGCACCGCCTCATACCGCCGGAACTGGCGAGTACTCCACCAGGCGTAGCCCCCTGCTCCACCAAACATCGCGATCAGTATTACCAACACTGTGACCTTGAAGAGCCAAGTGGTCTGGCGCAACTCGCGTGTCATACGGCTCACCACCATTCCGGCCTTGCGGTAAACGGGAGCATCCGCGAGCTTGACTATGTCGATGCAGTCGCGACAGATTTCCATGATGGGTTTGCAGTGAAGAAACTTGTCCGGTGGCAAACGCAGGCGGATTCGAGGACCGGAGAAACCGAGGCTGATCAGATCCCTGTCCCGCAGAATGATCTCGTCGACTTCTTGCTGATTGACGGCGAGCCTCGCCTCCGGACTCGCTCTTCGAAGATAGATTTCGCAGTTCTCCTCCACGAGTTCCGCGTGATGCGGCTCGACCTCATGATCTTCTTCGAACCTGAGGTCACAATCGTCTGCCGCTCCCAGCCGAAACTTAGGATTTGAAACGCTGATGGTTTGACCGCGCAGGTTACCGGAAAGGATCCTCAACTTGATCGGTACGTTTTGTGCAATTTTGTCTTGTTCCATTTAGGCCCCCCGCAACGCCTGTCCAGTAGCTATTCGCACGAAACCGAGGAACGGTTTGCTCACTTCAAGATTG
>Ga0070707_100003776_pt1 | contig 14287 bp, 10 predicted proteins | sample KBSK5502metaG_FD_65468 | JGI IMG/M metagenome (GOLD analysis project Ga0070707, IMG submission 65468) | Corn, switchgrass and miscanthus rhizosphere microbial communities from Kellogg Biological Station, Michigan, USA - KBS K5-50-2 metaG | ecosystem: Host-associated > Plants > Roots >... | reverse complement strand
GGTGTCGGACCCTGCCGGGCGTCACGCCCGAACTGCGCGTCGAGGAATCGCCGCTCTTGATCGAGGCTCGGCTCGAGGTTCACCGCGACCTGCAATTCGCGAAACCCTTCATCACGACTCCGACCTTGAGTCCGAGCGAGGCATGCTCGCGCCATGGCCCGTACGCCTGCTCGAGCGACTGGATCGCCAGCTCCCCTTGCCCCATTCGATCGGCCATCTCGCCAAGGCGGAGCCAGGTCCTGGTGGAAGGAGCGCGCCGAGCCGCCGCCTGGTAGGCACTCAGCGCTTCGTCGAATTCTCCGAGGGCCTCGGCGGCCTCTCCCAGAGCCACCTGCGCCGTGGCGGAGTCCGGAGCGAGCCTCGTCGCCGTGCGGTAGTGCTCCAGGGCTTCACGAAGGTCGCCCTGTTCCGTTGCCCGGCGTCCCGCGTCGACCGCCGCGCCGGCCTGACGTGACGTCCCGCATCCGGCGAGCAGGAGGACGAGGCCGAGGACGCCGAGCACCGGCACCCAAGGCCGAGCACAACCCATCATCCAGGAATAGCGTGCGCTTCAGGGGCCTACAAACAATCCTTTAGGCGGCACCCCGAGGGGAGATGCGCAGGCTGAGCACTAGCTATTGGGGCGAGATTGAAAGCGGTCAGGTCAGGCGTTACGAGGCGTAACCTTCGAGACGATCCAACGCGTTCAGCTCCGCATCACGCTCGATAGGCGGGCCATAGCCGCCAGCGCGGCGCCGAACTTCGACTAGCGCACCGGGCGTCGAGGCGCGAGCGTCGTGCTGTGGACGACGGCCCGAACCGAGGCTGCCGCGATCCGCGACTCGCCGAGGACGATACGAGACGCTGCTGAACGCCGTGTGCAGGGTCCTTCGGCGTCGCGAGGACCTGCACCCCGACGTGACGGCACGAGTAAGATGAGGCCATGAATCGATTCAGCGCCATCGTCCTCGTCGCCGGCCTGGCCGGTTCTCTCTCGTTCGCGACGAGTCTCGGCGCCCAGCCGCGCCGCGCCGTGACCATCGCCGCGGGCTCGGTGGACGGCGTCTACTACCCGATCGCGGGCGCGGTGTCGCGCATCACCTCCGAGGCCCGCGATCTGAACATCCGAGCCACTGTCCAGTCCTCGGCGGGATCGGTGGCGAACGCCCAGCTCATCCGCTCGGGCGAGGCCGACTTCGCGCTCTTGCAGAACGACATCGCGTACTACGCGTTCAATGGCGTCGAACTCGGCGCGTTCATCGGCAAGCGGGTGCGGAACATGGCCGGCGTCTTCTCCGTGTACGCGGAGCAGGTGCACATCGTGGTGAGCGCGGGTCGGCCATCATCCTGGTCGCGCTGACCGGAACGCTGAGCGCGCCGCGAGCGGTGCGGGTGATCCGGTGATCGACGCCCCGATCCGCGGAGGCACGGTCCGGGTCCTCGTCGATCTTCGCCTTTCCCCCGCCGACTCTTCGGCGATCGAGGGCCTCCAGGACGAGGCTCTGCGCCGCCTGGCCGGCACCGGCGCGCGCCTCGCTCGCCGCTACTCGACCGCACCGCTGCTCGCTCTCGAGATCGACGCCACGGCGCTGGCTCGCCTCGAAGCAATGCGCGACATCGTGACGCGCGTTCGTGCGGATCGGATCACTCAGCCCTACGAAGACCGCTCGCCGCGCCGCTGATCTCGCCGGGTGACGCCCTCGGTCACCTCGGCTGCCAAAGCGTCACGCGACGAGAGGCCCTGAGCCCTTCGGTTTCAAGGGGGTTGCGGATGGCACGTTCATTGCCCCCTATAACGGGCCATGTCGGCCTGGCTACGTGCGCTACTTTCCGTAAATCTGTTGTTGCTGGGCTTCGTCGTGACCACGCAGGCGCACGCGGCGCCCCCGGATCAAAAACCGCGCGCGGTGCCGAGCACGCTCCACGACCGTGCGCTCGCCGAAGGCGAGGTACGCGTGCTCGTCGAGCTCGCGCTTCCCTCCGGCCGCATCACGGAGAGCGCGCTCGCGAGCCAGGCCCGCGCCGCGTATCGACAGGAGATCACCGACACCGCCTCGCGCGTCCTGAGCCGGCTGGCGACGCATCAACATCGTGTTCTACGTCGATACCTGACGTCGCCACTGATCGCGCTCAGCGTCGGTCCATCGGCGCTCAAAGCGCTTGACGCGTCCGGCCTTCCGGTGAAGCGCGTGATAGAAGACAGGATCCACAAGCCGGTTTTGTGGGACAGCGTCCCGCTCATCGGCGCCGACCAGGCCTGGGCTGCCGGCTTCGACGGCGCCGGCCGAGTGGTGGCTGTGATCGACAGCGGCGTCGACTCCGCGCATCCGTTCCTCGCCGGCAAGGTCGTGGAAGAAGCGTGCTACTCCACCACGTCCGGGTCGCAGAGCACGACGCTCTGCCCGAACGGCGCAGACGAGCAGGTCGGGCCCGGCGCCGGCGTGAACTGCCCGCTCGAGGCCGAGGGCTGCTGGCACGGCACGCACGTGGCGGGCATCGTCGCCGGCGACGGGACGCCGCTCGACCTGCCAATCTGGGGCGTCGGGCGCGGCTCCAGCATCATGTCGGTCCAGGTCTTCTCGCGGATCAACAGCTTCCTCGACTGCGGCGGCGCGCCACCCTGCCTCGGAGCGTTCACGTCGGATATCCTCGCCGCCCTCGAGCGCGTCTACGTTCTGCGGACCACGCACGACTTTGCGGCGGTCAACATGAGTCTCGGGGGCGGGCTCTTCAGCTCGGCCTGTGACGACGAGCCTTACAAGCCGTTCATCGACAACCTGCGCGCAGCGGGCATCGCGACCGTCGTGGCCTCCGGAAACGACGGAGCGACCAACCAACTCAGCGCTCCGGCGTGCGTATCCAGCGCTGTGAGCGTCGGCGCCACGACGAAGGACGACCACGTGGCGGATTACTCGAACGTGGCTCCCTTCCTGTCGCTGTTCGCTCCCGGCGACGAGATCATCTCGTCGTACCCCGACGCCCAGTTCGCGGTGGCGAGCGGCACGTCGATGGCGGCCCCCCACGTGGCGGGCGCCTGGGCCATCTTGAAGCAAGCGGCGCCGACGGCGAGCGTCGACGAGGTCCTCCAGGCCCTCACGAGCACAGGACTCCCAATCACGGATCCTCGGGCGGGGACGGGCACCACCGTGCCCAGGATCCAGGTCGACCTTGCGCTGAGCGCCTTGCTCGGGCAGAACCAGGATCCTCCAGTCCTGTCCGTGACACCCGCCTCGCAGGATTTCGGCACTGTGACCGTGGGGAATTCCGCGGACAGAAGTTTGGTCGTCCAAAACATTGGAGGCCGGATTCTCACCGGCAGCGCCTCCACGACTCCTCCGTTCAGCATCGTCTCCGGTGGCTCCTTCAATCGTGGCCCTAACTCGACCCAGACGGTCGTGGTGCGATTCAGGCCGACGGCACCCGGTGTGTTCACGGCGAACGTGAGCTTCACCTCCAATGGAGGTGAGGTCTCGGTTGCCGTTACCGGCATCGCCGCGGGGGTCAGCGCCATCGCCCCGAGCACGATCGACCTCGCGAGCCCGCCGGCCACTTTCACCATCACGGGTAACGGCTTCGCGAACCTCGGCTTCGGCCTGCCGGTCGTGAACTTCATGCGGGGCAGTACCTTGATCGCACAAGCGCGAGCTACGGCCCTCAACGGGAGCACGACGCTGACCGTGCCGTTCCCGACGCAAGCCACGGCGATCACGCCCAACATGCCGGGGCTGTCGGCGGGCGCGGTCCAGGCGCAGGTCTGGCGGCAGACGGGGAGCGCGCCGACCTTCAGCCTGATCGGGAGCGCCACGCTCACGGTCACCGACACACGGGGCGTGAGTGGAATCACTCCGAGCACGATCGATCTCGCGAGCCCGCCGGCCACCTTCACCGTCTCGGGTGGCGGCTTCGCCAACCTCGGCTTCGGCCTGCCGGTCGTGAACTTCGTGCGTGGCGGTACCTTGATTGCTCAAGCGCGAGCCACCGCCCTCACGGGGAACACGACTTTGACGGTGCCCTTTCCGACGCAGGCCACCGCGATCACACCCAACATGCCCGGGCTGTCGGCGGGCACGGTCCAGGCCCAGGTCTGGCAGCAGACGGGGAACGCGCCGACTTTCAGCCTGATCGGGAGCGCCACGCTCACGGTCACTGACACGCGACCCGTCCCGGGCGTGAGCGGCATCAGCCCGAACCCGATTGACCTCGCGGATCCGCCGGCCACTTTCACGATCACCGGCGTCGGCTTCGCGAACCTCGGCTTCGGCTTGCCGGTCGTGAACTTCGTGCGTGGCAGCGTCTTGATCGCGCAAGCGCGAGCCACCGCCCTCGCGGGGAACACGACCCTGACGGTGCCCTACCCGACGCAGGCCACGGCGATCACACCCAGCATGCCCGGGCTGTCCGCGGGCGCGGTCCAGGCCCAGGTCTGGCAGCAGACGGGGGGCGCGCCGACCTTCAGCCTGATCGGGACCGCCACGCTCACGGTCACCGACACGCGAGGCGTGAGCGGCATAACGCCGAGCACGATCGACCTGCTGAACCCTCCGGTCAATTTCACCATCGCGGGCAAGGGCTTCGCGAACCTCGGCTTCGGCCTACCGGTCGTGAACTTCATGCGCGGCAGTACCCTGATCGCGCAAGCGCGAGCCACCGCCCTCACGGGGAGCACAAACTTGACGGTGCCCTTCCCGACGCAGGCCACGGCCATCACCACCAATGTGCCTGGGCTATCGGCGGGCACGGTCCAGGCCCAGGTCTGGCAGCAGACGGCGAGTAACTCCTTCAGCCTGATCGGGAGCGCTGCGCTCACGGTCACCGACACCCGGGGCGCGGCCGTCATCACGCCGAGCACGATCGACCTGCTGAACCCGCCGGCCAGCTTCACGATCACGGGCAACGGCTTCGCAGACCTCGGGTTCGGCCTGCCCGTCGTGAACTTCATGCGCGGCACCACCCTGATCGCTCAAGCACGGGCCACCGCGCTCACCGGGAGCACGACGCTGACGGTGCCCTTCCCGACGCAGGCCACCGCCATTACCCCCAATATGCCGGGGCTGTCAGCGGGCCCCGTTCAGGCGCAGGTCTGGCAGCAGACGGGGAGCAGCTCCTTCAGCCTGATCGGCACCGCCACGCTCACGGTCACCGACACCCGTGGCGTGAGCGCCATCACTCCGAACTCGATCGACCTGCTGACGCCGCCGGCCAGCTTCACGATCACGGGCGCCGGATTCGCGAATCTCGGGTTCGGCCTGCCCGTCGTGAACTTTATGCGCGGCACCACCCTGCTCGCTCAGGCGCGGGCCACAGCCCTCAGCGGTGGCACCACGCTGACGGTGCCCTACCCGACGCAGGCGACTGCGATCACACCCAATCTGCCTGGACTGTCGGCGGGCCCGGTCGTGGCTCAGGTCTGGCAGCAGACCGGGACTGGCTCATTCACACTGATCGGAAGCGTCGCGCTGACGGTCACGGTGAGCGCTCCGTAAACGCCGCCGATCACACCGGACGGTAACGCAGAGCCCAGAGCTGGAAGGCGAGGAGCGTGTAGAGCTTCTTCCGATGGTCGCGGCGCTGGCTCTCGTGCTCGGAAAGGAGCCGCTCGACCGCCTCCGGGCGAAAGAGGCCACCGCGACGGATCGCGTCGGCTCCGCACACCTCGCGCACGAGCGGACGGAGCGCGCCACGGAACCAGTGGCCGAGCGGGATCCCGAAGCCCTTCTTGGGCCGCGCGAGGGTCTCGGGCGGGAGAGAGTCGGCAAGGGCGCGCTTGAGGATGTACTTCGTCTTGAGGCCGCGGAGCTTCAGGCTCATCGGAAGTCGCGCCGCCAATTCCACGACGCGCCGGTCGAGGAGCGGCACGCGGACCTCGAGGGAGCAGGCCATGCTGGCGCGGTCGGTCTTCGTCAGGACTCCCTCACCGAGGTAGCCCTTGAGATCGAGATAGAGCATGCGCTCGAGGCCCTGCGCCGACGGCGCGGACGCGAGAATCTCGTGGAACGCGGCGTAGGACGGCGGCAGCTCCATGCGCCCGAGCGCGTCCGGCGTGAACAGCTCCTGCTGCTCGGCCGGCGTGAACGAGCCGAGCCACACGGCGTGGCGCTCGACGTCGGCGTAGTCCATGCCCTCGAAGAACCGCTTGAGCTTGAAGTCGAGGCTCAGGTTGCTGAGCGAGACCGGCAGGCGCTCGACGGTGGGCTGGACGAGCCGCCGCCACATCCAGCGCGGGGCCAGTTCGACCACCCGGGCGAACCGATGCGCCTGGTACGTCGGGTAGCCGGCGAAGAGCTCGTCGCCACCGTCGCCCGAGAGCGCCACCGTCACCGAGCGGCGCGTGAAGCGCGAAAGCAAGAACGTCGGGATCAGCGACGCGTCGCCGAGCGGCTCGTCGAGGAGGTCCGGCAAGCGCTCGACGAGATCGCGTGCTCCGCGGGCGTCGAGGACCTCCTCGTGGTGGTCGGTGCCGAGCGCCTGCGCCACGCGACGGGCGTGGGCGGATTCGTCGAAGGACGGGTCTTCGAAGCCGATCGAGAAGGTCTTGAGACGACCGCCGACGTGCCGAGCGGCGAAGGCCGCGACCGTGCTCGAGTCGATCCCGCCGGAGAGAAAGACGCCCAGCGGCACGTCGCTGACCAGGTGCTGGCGCACGGCGAGGTCGAGAACGCCGCGGAGCCTCTCGACCGCTTCCGAGGCGTCGATCGTGCGGTCGGCACGGAAGGAGACCGTCCAGTACGGCTCCACCTTGAGGCGCCCGTCGGTGTACGTCAGCCAGTGTCCGGCGGGAAGCTTCCGGATCGAGCGGAGGATCGACGACGGCGCCGGAACGTACTCGTGGGCAAGGTAGCGCGACAGCGCGGAGAGGTCGAGGGTCCGATCGATCGCCGGGTGCTCGACGAGGGCCTTGAGCTCAGAGGCGAAGACGATCTGCTCGGGCAGGACCGCGTAGTAGAGCGGCTTGATCCCGAGCCGGTCACGCGCGAGGACGAGCGTGCGCGCCGGGGCATCCCAGAGCGCGAACGCGAACATCCCCTCGAGGTCGCCCAGCGAGGCGAGCCCACGCTCCTCGTACCCGTGCACGATGACCTCGGTGTCGGCGCGCGTCAGGAAGCTGTGGCCGCGTGCGGTGAGCTCGACGGTCAGCTCACGGTAGTTGTAGATCTCACCGTTGAAGACCGCCCAGACGCGGCGGTGCTCGCCGCTCATCGGTTGGTGACCGCTCTCGAGGTCGATGATCTTGAGCCGGCGCATCGCCAGCGCGGCCGGGCCTTCGAGGAAGAATCCCTCGTCGTCGGGGCCCCGGTGCACCAGCCGATCGTTCATCCGCTTCAGGACAGCCGGATCCGGCGTCCGGTCCCCGCGCGCGAGGACGTTACCGACGATGCCGCACACGTCGTCTAGTCCGGCCGATCGTCGACGCCCACAGTCTCGCGCACGTAGTAGGTGGGCTTGCGCTTGGGATCATAGAAGCCACGGATGATGATGTCGGCGAGAAAGCCGATGAACAGCGAGAGAATCCCCGTGATAGAGAACAGCACCATCAGGAAGACCAGCGGCGTTGCTTCCAGGTGTCGCAGCACCAGGACGCGATAGGCGACGACGGCAAACGCGAGCATGCCGAGGACGAGGTTCAGGAGCCCGAAGCCGCCGAAGATGTAGTTGGGGCGCGACGAGAAATCGCCGATGAACTTCAGTGTGATCAGATCGACGAGAACTTTGTAGATCCGCGTCAGGCCGTACTTCGACACGCCGCGAGTCCGCGGATGGTGGGTCACTTCCATCTCGGTCACCCGGCCGCCGACCCACGCGGCGAGCACCGGGAGGAACCGGTGCATGTCGCCGTAAAGGCTCACGTCCTGAATGACGTCGCGCCGGTAGGCCTTGAGCGTACACCCGAAGTCGTGGAGCGGGACGCCGCTGACCTTGCGGATCAGGAAGTTCGCCGCGTTCGAGGGCAGCCGCCGCGAGAGCCAGAGATCGTTGCGGTGGCGCCGCCACCCCGAGACCACGTCGTAGGAGTCGCCGAGCGCCTCGAGCAGCCGCGGGATATCACGAGGATCGTTTTGCAGATCTGCGTCCAGCGTGACCAGAATCGGGTAGCGCGAGTGAGCGAGACCCGCCGACAACGCCGGCGTCTGACCGAAGTTCTTCCGCAACTGGACCAGCCGCACGTGAGAGTCCCCGGCGGCGAGCGCTCGCAGCACGTCCCACGAGCCGTCGCTGGAGCCATCGTCCACGTAGATGATCTCGTAGTCGCGGCCGAGGGGCTTGAGCGCCTCGGTGAGCCGCGCGTGGAGGGGCTCCAAGTTGTCGCGCTCGTTGAGGACCGGCAGGATGACGGAGACGCCCTCTGGGTCGGCCATCACGCTTGCGCGGGGCTCAGCCATGGTTCGCGCGCTCCTGGTCATCGGATTCGCAGCGCACGACGTAGCGCAGCGGGAGCCACCGGAACGGGACGCCCTCGATGCGCGTGACCCGCAGTCCCGGAGGGATCAACGCGAGCACCCCGGCGAGATCGAAGACGTGCAGGTGCCACTCGTCGTCCATGCGTTCCGGCATCTGGTAGTCCCCGGAGCGCGAGCCCAGTAGGACGCGGTAGAGACCACTCCTTCGAAGCATCGCCTTGAGCGCGTTGATCAGCCGCTCGTTCGGCACGGAGACGACGGCCACGCCGCCGCCCGCGATGATGCGGCCCATCTCGGCGAGCGCCGTGGCCGGTGAGGGGATGTGCTCGAGCACCTCCGAGCAATAGACGCGCTCCCACGCGCGATCTCGGAAGGGCAGGTGCTCGGCGTCGCCCTGCACGAGCGTGCCGCGCTTCACCAGCCGGCGCGCTGCCTTCGCGAGCAGCGACTCGGCGAGGTCGATCCCGAAGCGCCGGGCGCTGGGTACCTGCGCCAGGATGTTCCCGGCGCCACAGCCGATCTCCAGGACTCGATCGCCGGGGCGCGCGGCGAGCAGGGCCAGGATGCGACGGACCCGCTTGCGCTCGATGTACCGGATCAGAGGGCTCGGATGGTTGTGGAACTGCTCGACGTCGTACTTCTCCACCATCGCGTCGTTCCACGACTTGAACTCGCGAACGTCCCGGAAGGCGCGTGCGCACATGCTAGCGGCTCTCAGGCAAGGGAGCCCAGCCCGATCACTGTGAAGGACAGGAGCCCGACCGCTCCTAGCAGCACCGCCACGACGAGGGCTGGGCGGCGCAGAGCGGTCGCGTCGGACTGCCGCCAGTAGAAGAACAGCATCGGCAAGATCGGGAAGAGATAACGGCCCTGTCCTTGAAAATCGAAGACCCAAGAGCGGTAGACCGATTGTGCGAGCACCAACGCCGCGCAGACCAGCGCGCCGGTCAGCAACAGCCATGCCCTCGACGAGCCGCGCAGGGCGACCGGGAGGATGAGGAGCGCTAGCAGACTGGCATACAGCCCTCCAAAGACATCGTAGATCCAGGGAGGAGCCGCGATGCTCATCCATCCATAGAGGCCGCAGAAGCTCCGAAAGGAGAGGCCCACCCAGTTCAGCGTCATGAGGACGTCCCACAACGATACGCCCTTGGCCCGCAGTGCCATGAACGGAAAGGAAGTCTGGCTCGTCAGGGCCGATGGCTTCATGTTCGGCGCCGCCACCCGTTCCGCTTGCTCCACCATCTTCTGTCCGGTATGAAAGTCATTGACCCAGCCGTGATACGTCGCCCACGGCAGCGCGATTACACCGGCGATCAGCGCCACGAACGCCGCGCGCTTCCAGCGCCGCGCTTCAGTGCCGAGCCACAGGAAAACCCACCCCACGAACACGATGCTCACGAGGTAGTTCAGCTTGGAGAGGGCGAGGAGCCCGAGCAGTCCCCCGACGACGAATACCGCCACGCCCGGTCTCGCCTGCGCCCCACTCAGGAAAGAACGGACGCCGGAGTCCGGCCAACCCAGCTCCACGAGCACCACCGTGAGCAGCGTGAACGGAAGCGCATCCCCGTTGATATACGAAAAGACGTACCAGACCTGCGGGGTCAACAGGAGGAAGCCCAGCGCCGGCGAGAACGTCCTCGCTCGGAAGATCAGCCAGGCGACCAGGCCCCAGTAGAGCGCCACTTGAAACCACCGCATCGCCGCGGGGGGCTCTAGGCCCAAGCCCATCCCCAAGGCTTCCGCCTTGCCGAAGGCCCAATAGACGATGTCCGCTTCGTCCAGATAGGAGATGCCGTACTTGCTGTACGTCGTCGCCGTCTCGGCCGCGCCGACCGGCGGGGGCAGCCAGTGCTCGCGAAAGTATTGCCCAGCACTCAGGTGCAGGACCTCGTCGGGGTGGGCGTTGATCGGGCTCCCCACCGCCATGACAGCGACCAACACCGCCGACGCGACGAGTTCGAGCACGAGCACGACGGTGAGCGCGCGCTCCCAGTCCACGGCGGAGGCGATGGACGAACGGCTCATCACGCGGTGCGCGCGGCGGCTAGGGGCGCGGAGGCCCTGAGCTCTCATCGGTCTACCGTGTCGTCGTCTTCCGCTCGAAGATCGCGAGCCAGATGTCGGAGCGCGGTACGTAGGCTGCTGCCTCGGGGCCCCAGACATACCGCGTCTGCGCGGGCGAGACGATCTCGACGAAACCAACGCGATCGAAGCGTCTCTGGTACTGGTCGAACCAGGCGAAGATTGTCTTGTCGGAGTCCGGCGTGAGCACCCACGACGTATAGACGTTGACGTAGACGACGAACCGGGGGTTCCAGACCTCGATCTCGTGGATCATCTGGCGTTGCATCGCCGCGGCGTACGGCTGGCGTTCCATCAACGCATAGGTGTAGATGTATCCGGTCGCCGCCAATCGCCGCGCGTAGAAATAGATCTGAGGCTCTGAGCCGACCACCGCAATCCGGTCGTCGGTCGACGTGCGCTCGCTGATGTACCGCGCGATCTCGACGGACTCGGGGAACGGATTGGATCCGTAGATGGTGCGAAGCACCTGCCGCGGTGAGTCGGTGAAGAGCATCGCGCGCTCGAGGTAGACGAGGTGGACGAGCGGGACGGTGGCCAACGCGATCGGGACCCCGTAGCGCAGCGCCGGGCGGGCCGACGAGAGGCGTCGCGCGACGGCATCGACCGCGACACCGGCGAGGATCCCGAGTATGGGGAGTAGGAGGATGAAGTACTGGGGCCGGAAGTAGAGCCCCGCGGAGGTCGCCAGGAGCGAAGTCCCGAGGAGGAGCGCAATGAAGCGGCGCCGCGCGCGCGCCTCGGCGTCCCAGAAGAGCGCCGAGAGCCCAAGGCCCGCCAACGCCACGGCGAGATACGACGTGGGGAGGATCCACCCCAGCGCTTGCGCGAGGTGGAGTTTTCCCGCCGCCAGCGACATCGCCGAGCCGTATTTGGACGCGTACGTGAACGTCCAGAACCAGAAGCTCGGAAACGTGCCCGCCTGGAGCATGAGCAGGCATACCGCGGCGAACGGCGCCAGTGCCCCGGCGACGAGCGCCGCGCTGGCGGCGAACCGCCGGCGCGCGTCGCGGCGCGCGTCGAGCAGAACGTACAGGACGGCGAAGAGCACGAAGGCACCGCCGCTCTGTTTGACGACGAAGGCCGTGCCGAGGAGCGCGCCGCTGACGAGGAATCGCGCGACGCCGCGATGATCGCTTGCGGTCAGCAGGACGAGCAACCCCGCCAGGGCGAGCGGCAGAACAAAGTGCTCGGCATAGGCTGACGTGAAGAAGAGCCGCGGGCTCAAGGCCAGGGCTGCGAAGGTAGCGGCGGCGACGATGGCAACGCGTACCGCGAATAGCCGGGCCGCGACCAGGAACAGGAGAACGATCGTCAGGGAGGTGGCCGCCAGCAGGCCGAGGTGAATCCCCACGGTGGTCTCGCCGAGGATGGCCAGAATCACGGCGTAGACGGCGTAGATGCCCGGCATCTTGAAGTTGTACGCCTGCGCATACGGCGGGATGCCCTGGAGCAGAAGCTGGCCGAAATACGCATATTCGCCCTCGTCCCGATCCAGGGGCGCGTCCAGAAGGCGTAGCCGGATCGCCGCCCCGCCGAGGATGATCAGGACGAGCAGTGCCCAGGCCCAGGCGTTCGTGCGTTTGCTCGGCCGTCTGCCCGGCGAGTACGTTCGGTGCGCTCCGGACACCGAGCCGTCGGCGTCGTCGGGTCGAGTCACCTCGGGTGCGATCGTGACTGGCGTAACGCCGCTCACGCTCGTCATGATCCGGTCTCGCTGTCCACCGGGTTGGTCGGTCTGCAAGCGATGAGCCAGCCGTCGCTAGCTCCAAGGATGCCGGTCACGGGTGCGCCTGGCCTCAAGTCCCTAATCCTACAGCGCAGCCAGTGCGTCCCAGTGTCTTGACTCCTTGTTTGGGGCACGTTTCCTGACAGATCTGACGCCCTCAGTTAGCTTCTTGCCGGACTGTCCCCATTGGCGAGGCGAGCCGCTGCCTCTCCCGGTCGCTCGAGTTCTGACGGCCGGCCCCGATCAAATCGAGGATGAATCCCGACCACCTACGCCGGAAATTAGTCAGAAATCCTTGTGCCATGATTTCGATAAGACACGGTAATTACACATGGTTGAGTCTTGGTATGGGTTTTGCGCTCCAAGGGGCAGGAAAAACGTCAAGGGTTCCATGGGATAGACGAGATGACCGCGACCGAGACTGCCCAGCCCGGACGGCCGTCCATCGGTGAGATAGCGCCACGCTTCTCGTTGCCGGCCCTCAGCGGCGCGATGGTGGACCTGGCCTCGTACCGCGGCCGTTCTAACGTGGTCGTATGGTTCTCGCGCGGCTTCACGTGTCCCTTCTGCCGTGTCTACACGGACGGGGTGCGCGCTGGGTATGACGCCCTGCGGGCCGCCGACACCGAAGTTATCCAGGTCGCGCCCAACCTGCTCGAGAGTGCTCGCCGGTACTTCCGCGAGTCGATCCTTCCTTTTCCGTTCGTCTGCGATCCCGACAAGCGTCTCTATGCGGTGTACGGCTTGGGCGACCTGAGGGCGCTCGAGGCGACCCGGACCGCCGTCGTGAGCTTCGCCCACGCGTTCACGCACGGGGACGCCGGCAATCAGATCCGCGGCGCCTGGTTTGACGTAGTGAACCGCAACTTCCTGCGTCGGCTCCATCACCACGCCATGACCGCCCAGGAGCAGGGCATCTTTCTCGTGGATAAGGAAGGCGTGATCCGTCATCTCACCATCGTCGGTCCCATCGATCCCGTACCGGGCGGGGCGGAGCTCGCGGATCTCGCCCGGACTCACTGCGGCGCCGCCCCGGTACCGGCGTGACCCAGATCGAGCGTCTGACACGGCTCAGCGAGATTCTCGCCGAGCTGTTCCGCTCGCCGATCCCCAGCCATTTCTTCCAGACGCTCGGCGACCAGGCCTGGGCCGCCGTGCCCTGCGACTACCTCGCCGTCTGCCTGCAGGACCCCGAGAAGGGGGGCTATCTCGTCCATTCGCAGATCGACCTCGAGGAGGGCGCGATGAGCCGGCGCGTGTTCTCACCGGACCAAGGACTACCCGGACGGGCGATCAGCACGGGCAAGGCCTACATCGTCGAGGACCTTGCTACCGAGGATGGAGCGCCCGACCTCGAGGGCGTCCTCGCCGCCGCCGGCCTGCGGGCCGCTCTCGTCGTGCCGATCCGCAGCGGCCTCGACGTGCTCGGCGCGCTGCTCTTCGCCGGTCGGCCGCCGATCGTCTACGGAGACGACGATCTTCAGATCGCCCAGCTGATGGCATCGGGGCTGTCATCGGCCTTTGAGACGTCGCGGGCCTACGACAAGCTCGGCGGAGAGCGCATGACGATGCTCGCCGTGCTGGCCAGCACGGCGGACGCCGTGATCGCGACGAATCCGGCCGGGCTCGTGCTGCTCGCCAATGCGGCGGTGCGTCCGATGCTGGGTCTCACTCCGGATGCCATCGAGGGCCGACCGCTGGCGGCAGCCGTGCGCCACGCCCCGCTGCTCGAGCTCTTCGAGGCCGGGCGGCCGGGGATCTACGAGCTGCCGCTGCCCGATGGACGGACCGCTCAGGCGAGCCTCGTGCAGGTGACCACGCCGTTCGGTGAGCCGGTCGGTCTGGCCGCGGTCCTCCGCGACATCACGCTGCTCAAGAACCTGGAGCAGATGAAGAACGACTTCGTGAACACGGTTTCCCACGACCTCAAGGGGCCTATCACCGTCATCGCCGGCATGGCGGACCTGATGCGTATGGCCGGACCGAGAGACGAAAACCACGCGAGTCGATGCGAGGACATCCGGAACTCAGCCCAGCACATGGCGGATCTCGTTTCGGACCTGCTCGACATAGGCAAGATCGAAGCCGGGCTCGACGC
>Ga0070707_100003773_pt1 | contig 14289 bp, 13 predicted proteins | sample KBSK5502metaG_FD_65468 | JGI IMG/M metagenome (GOLD analysis project Ga0070707, IMG submission 65468) | Corn, switchgrass and miscanthus rhizosphere microbial communities from Kellogg Biological Station, Michigan, USA - KBS K5-50-2 metaG | ecosystem: Host-associated > Plants > Roots >... | reverse complement strand
TCAACAAAACCACTTTTTACATTTCCCTTAACTGCAGTGACAGATGGTGTCCGCGCCGACCGAGGCTGCAGTAACAACGATTGCCGAGGCCGCGAGGATCAACGAGATGAGAAAACGGCGCATCGAACTCCTCCTTGCGCAAATTCGCCCCGGGCGGGGTGAGTGCGGCCAGTGAAACGCGAATCGGAGGAGTTGTCAAGCAATGCATAACAGCGCCTCCAGGGGCCTTCAAGCCGCGGTTGGAGTTCGGAAAGGCCTTCCTATACTTGACAGACAGCGGTTCACTTCACAGCCAGGAGAGACTGGGATTCTGGAAACTGATGCGCCCTCCCCGGATGCGCCTGGCGGCGGCAAGGCCATCTCCGATGAGCCCGATCACGTCCTCGCCGACCTGAACGACCGCATCGCGGACGCCCAGCTGGGCCCCGAGGCGATCCTCAACGCCGTCACGAGCGCGCTGAGCCGGATCCGGCGCGGCACGTGGGTCGCCTACCTGATCGGCAAGGACCCGCGCACCGTCAAGGTGGTCGCGGCCAACGAAAAGAACCCGCAGATGGCGCGCTACCTGGAGGACATGCACCGCTCGGGGGAAGCCAGCGGCCTGGCCTTTGCGGACCGAGTGATCGAGACGGGCGAGGCTGTGCTGCTGCCGCACCTGACCCGGGAGGACTTCCTCAACACGCTGCGCGCCGACGTGCACTCTTACTTCGCCAGGAAGACGCCTCCAGTGATGGCGCCCTGGGTGGACGTCGCCGTGATGGTCGTGCCGATGAGATCACGAGGCGCCACCGTCGGCGGCCTCGCGCTTTACGAAGCTCGGCCTTCGGAGCCACTCACCCAGCAAGACCTCGAGTGGCTTCAGCCCATCGCCGACCGCACCGGACTGGCCGCGGACAATGCCCAGCTCTACGGGGACGCGAACCTCCGGCTCGAGAGGCTGGCCGCGATTCGAAGCGTGAGCATGGCCATGGCGTCCAGCGGCGATCTCCGCCTGACGCTGCAGGTGATCCTGGACCACGTTCTGGCCGGACTCGGCGTGGACGCGGCGGACGTGATGGTGATCGACCAGGCCGACGGCAGCCTTGTGAGCTCGGCGCACGCCGGTTTCCGCTCCACCTCCGTGCCTGAATACAGGTTGGAGCCCGGCACCATCCCCCACAGCCGGCTGCAGGAAAGGCCGCGTGTCGACCTCCTCATCGGCGGTGCCCTGTCCCAGTTCCGGCGGAGGACGCTTTTCGCGCGAGAAGGTTTCCGCGCTTACTGCGCGGCCGGGCTCAACGCACGCGGCCGCCCCGTCGGCGTGCTCGAGCTGTTCCACCGATCGGCCCTCGAGCCGGACGACGAATGGCTGGGCTTCCTCGACGCCATCGCCGGCTTCACGGCGGTGGCGGTGGACAGCGCTGCCATGTCCGAGGCGCTCCGCCAGACCACCCACGCCACTCCTTTTGCCGGCGCGCCCAAGCTCAGCAACCTCGAGCACCAGATCCTTGGTCTGGTGGTCGAAGGCACGACCAACGCGGCCATCGCCAGGGCGCTGCACCTGAGCCAGAGCACCGTCAAGTTCCACGTCCGGCAGATCCTCCAGAAGGTTGGCGCAGGCAACCGCACCGAGCTCGCCCGACTGGCCACGCGCGAAGGCTGGATGTAAAGCGGCCGGTTAGCCGTTAGGTCAGTGTTAACTAGCCACTTGACAACGATTTGCACCTTTAGAGAGGGGCCTGATTTCCAGGTTCGGGCCTAGTTTGAGATCGCCCGAAGAGGCGATCCAGAGATGTCCCTGCAGACCACGACCATGGCGGCACCCGCCCGAGCCGCTCAGGCCCGGGTCGACTGGACCGACCATTGCCCGGACCTCGATGACCTCGCCCCTGCCCTGACCGGATGGCGGGTCGGGCTGGCGGTGGCGGTCGTCGCCACGGTGCTGGTCCTGCTCGCCCTACCGGTTCTGGCGGTCCTTGACCCTCCCCTCGCAAGCCACGCCGGTGGCTGGCTGGGACGCCTGGCCGCCGTCGTGCCGCTGATGACGGGGATCCGAGCATTGGTATTGGTCGTCGCTGCGGTCGTCATCTCGAGGCCGGATGCTCGGCAGTGACAGCGTCCGCGTTGCTGCCGGCGGGGGCAAGCGCGCCTAATCAAGCTGAACCTGGGCGCGTCCTGATTAACATCGAAACGAAGGGGATGCGCGCGGCCCGCGAGGAGTCCGCCGGATGACGGTGATTCAGCAACGACAGACATCGCACGGAGCACCGCTCGTGCTCGTCGTCGACGATGGTGAGACCAACCGAGCGCTGGTGGAGGCGTTCCTGTCGGATCTCGACTGCCGTCTGCAGTCGGTAGCGGACGGCCCATCCGCGCTGGCCGTCATCGAGAAGGAGTCGCCCGACCTGGTCCTGCTCGACGTGCAGATGCCGGGCATGGACGGTTACGAGGTCTGCCGGCGCATCAAGGCGCGGCCGCGCGGCCGTCTGCTTCCGGTGGTGATGCTGACCGCGCTCGACAACGCGAACGACAGGGTCCTGGCGCTGGAGGCGGGCGCCGACGACTTCATGAGCAAGCCGGTCGACAGGGTGGAGCTGGTTGCACGAGTTCGGTCGGCTCTGCGGCTGAAGGCCGTGTACGACACGCTCGACAGCGCCGAGCAGGTCATCTTCTCGCTGGCCGCGGCGGTCGAGGCGAAGGACAAGTACACGGAGAAGCACACGCATCGCGTGGCGGAGACGTCGCGTCACATCGGCATGAAGCTGGGTCTGCCGGAGCTCGCGCTGGATGCCCTCTACCGCGGCGGGATCATCCACGACATCGGCAAGATCGGCGTCCCGGACGCGATCCTGCTGAAGCCGGGACCGCTTGTCGGTGACGAGCTGCTGATCATGCGCGCGCACACGACCATCGGCGAGAGCATCGTGCGCCCACTGCGCTCGGGCACGAACCTGCTGCCCATCATCCGCAACCACCACGAGCACTTCGACGGCAACGGCTACCCCGACGGGCTGGCCGGGCGCGCCATCCCCCGCCTCGCCAGGATCGTCGCGGTCTGTGACGCCTACGACGCGTTGGTGACCGACCGTCCGTACCGCAAGGCGCGCACTGTCGACGAGGCCATCGCGACGCTGGGCGACGGCGCCGGCAAACAATGGGATCCCGAGGTCGTCGAAGCGCTCGTCGGCGATTTGTCGACCATGAGCGCACAAGGGGTCGCCTGAACGTTATGAGCGAGCTCGTGGCCTTCATGCAGAACGCCAACGCCGCGGCCTTTCTCGCGCTCGGAGTCGCGACCGCGGCCATCTGGCTGCGCGACCGTGACCGCTCGAGCGGGTACCTGGCGCTGGCCATCGTGCTGCTCTCCATGGTGTCAGCCTTGGGCCGGGCGATGTCGCTGCTGCACGTCACCTCCCCGGTGGTGCAGTTCCTCAACCTCATCGCCTTCGTCGGCTCGGGATACGCACTTCTCAGCTACCGCCACGCCCTCATCCCGCTCTCGAGGACGTGGCGCATTGGTGCCGCGGCCGTGCTCGGCGCTACCGTGGTCGCCTACTTGCTGGCAATGGCGCTCTCGGCGCCGGCGTCGGTGCTGCTCTGGATCGCCGTCGCGCTGATCGTCGCCTGGTCGGGAACGGTGATCGAGCCGATCGTCCGTTTCTGGCTCGTCGCGCGCGGCCTGCCCGCAGTGCAGGCATGGCGCCTGCGGTCGCTGAGCCTCGGCTTCGCCGGCCTGGTTGGGATCCTGCTCTTCGCTTTGATCATGGCCGGTGCGCGGATAACGACCACGAACGCGGGCGCGCAACTGGCCGTGCAGGTGATCGTGCTGGCGATCGTACCGCTGCTCTACGTCAGCTTCGCCCCCCCGGCCTGGCTGCGCCGCGAGTGGCGCGCGTCCGAGGAAGAAGGCCTGCGCGAGTTCATGGAAGGCATCCTTGTAAGCGACGAGACCGCGTCCATCGATCGCGGCGCCCTCGAGTGGGCGATGCGTCTCACCGGTGGAGCCGGCGCCATCTCCTTCGACAGCCGAGGCGGCGTGCGCGCGTCGAGGGGCATCGACCCTGACTTCGCCGACGAGCTCCAGGACCTTCTGCCCGACCTCGGGAACGGCGTCCGCAAGTACGAGCGACGCAATGGTCAGACGACGACCCTGATCGGACTCCCGATCCACAGCCTCGAGGGCATCGGACGGCTGGTGGTGGTGTCCGGACCATTCACGCCTACCATCGGCAGCGACGAGCTCAACCGTGTGCAGCAGTTCATGACCTCGGTCACGGCGGGCGTGGACCGCAGGCGGCTCGTGAAAGAGCTGAAGGACGCGAACCGCGAGCTCCAGGAGGCGAGTGAGCACAAGAGCGTGTTCCTCGCCAACATGAGCCACGAGCTGCGCACGCCGTTGAACGCGATCATCGGTTTCTCAGAGCTGATGCTCGACGCCAAGGAGTCGCAGTTCGACAGCGCGACTCAGAAGCGATTCCTGAGTCAGGTCCACTCCAGCGGCAAGCACCTGCTCGGGCTCATCAACGACATCCTCGACCTGGCGAAGGTCGAGGCCGGGCAAATGGAGCTGCGGCTGCAGCAGACCCCGGTCGAGCCGCTCATCGCGCAGGTGATCGACCTCGTCGAGCCTCTGGCGGCGGAGAAGCACATCACCGTCCGCGCGGAGGCGTCCTCCGCGGGCGAGGTGCTGGCCGACGCCGGCAAGCTGAAGCAGATGCTGCTGAACCTGATCTCCAACGCCATCAAGTTCACGGGCGAGCGCGGCTCGGTGACCATCACGGCGCGACGGCTCCCCAGCACCATCGAGATCGCAGTGGCGGACAGCGGCATCGGCATCTCAGAAGCCGACCAGGCCAAGATCTTCATGGAGTTCCACCAGGTGGACCCAGGGCCCGGACGGCGCCAGCAGGGCACCGGCCTAGGCCTCGCCCTGACCCGCCGCTTCGCATTGCTGCACGGCGGTGACGTGCGCGTGACCAGCAAGATCGGCGAAGGCAGCGTGTTCACGCTTCGCCTGCCGCTGCAGGTCCCTGTGCCCGCGATCGAGGAAAAGACCGAAGGTGGCGGCGCCGCCGACCCGTCGAGGCCGCTGGTTCTGATCATCGAGGACGACGTCGCGGCGGCCGAGCTGCTGACGAGACAGCTGCAGGGCGCGGGGTTCAGGACCCACGTTGCGCGCACAGGCACGGAAGCGATCGCCAAAGCGCGCGACCTGCATCCGGCCGCCATCACGCTCGACATCCTGCTGCCAGAGCTCGACGGATGGGAGGTCATCACGCGCCTAAAGCGCGAGGAGGAGACCAGCAGCATCCCCGTCGTGGTGGTTAGTGTCGTCGACAACCCCGAGTTGGGCAAGGCGCTTGGCGCGCTGGACTACTTCGTCAAACCGGTCGATGGAAAGCTGCTCGTGGACAGGCTCAAGCGCCTCCGGCTGAAGCCATCGGTCGAGGGCGGAGCGACCAGCGTCATGGTGGTCGATGACGAGGCGGCGAACCGCCAATGGCTGATGCGGATCCTGGAGCCTGCGGGCTTCGAGGTCATCGAGGCCGCGGGCGGAAGGCAGGCCATCGAGCTTGCCAGGGCGCGGCCACCCGATCTCGTCCTCCTCGACCTGATGATGCCGGAGGTTACCGGCTTCGACGTCGTGGAGGCGCTGCGCGCCGATCCCAAGACATCGCAGACACCGATCATGATCTTGACGGCGCGGCATCTGACAGAGGCGGACAAGCGACTCCTCAACGGCCACATGGCGACGATCCTGAGCCGCAGCTCGGTGGGTGCGGGCGACCTTCTCGGCCTTCTTAAGCAGGTGGTCGACAAGGCCAACGGCAGGCCGGCCGTGACGAAATGAGCGCGCAGCTCATCCTCGTCGTCGAGGACAACGAGACCAACCAGATGCTGACCATCGCCGTGCTGCAGCGTGACGGCTACCGCGTCGTGGTCGCGGGCAGCGCGGCCGAGGCCAGGCAGCAGATCGAGGAGACGACCCCAGACCTGATCCTCATGGACGTGCAGCTGCCGGGCGAGGACGGTCTGGCGTTCACGCGCGATCTCCGGCGTGACCCGGCGACCGGCTCGATCCCGATCGTGGCGATGACCGCCCACGCGATGCAAGGCGACGCGCAGCTCGCGATCGACGCCGGCTGCAGCGGATACATCTCAAAGCCCATCGACACCCGCGCGCTCGCCCAGCAGGTGCGCAAATACCTTGCCCTCGCCAAGTGACGAGCCGGGTGCTGATAGTCGACGACGAGCCCACCAACACTCTGCTCCTCGAGTCGATGCTGGCCGAGGAGCCGGAGCTGGAGATCAAGAGCATCAACGACTCGCGCCTCGCCGAGCGTGAGTTCCTCGACTTCGAGCCGGACCTCATGCTGCTCGACCTCCACATGCCCAGGCCCGACGGCATGGAGATCCTGACCCGCCTGCGCGGCGCGCGCGACAGCCTCGGCTACCTGCCGGTGGTCATCCTCACCGCTGACACCAGCCGGCTCGCGCGGAACAGCGCGCTCGTGCTGGGGGCTGACGACTTCCTGACCAAGCCGCTGGACCGGGAGGAGGTGCTGCTGCGGGTCCGGAACCTCCTGCACACGAGGCGGCTGTACAAGGAGCTCGCCAGCGCCAAGGAGGCACTGGAGCAGCACGAGCGCATTGCCCGAAAGCGCCAGTAAGCGGGATGGGGCCGTAAACCCGACGGTTAATATGCGAAAGCTGCGAGGACCCGATTCCAGCAATGAACAAACCGCCGCTGATCCTGATCGTCGAAGACAACGCCGGCAGCCTGATGCTGGCCACGGTCATGCTCGAAACAGAGGGCTTCCGGGTCGCCGGCGCCGATTCCGCGGAGGAGGCCCGTCACCTCCTCGCGGAGCACACGCCCGACCTGATCCTGATGGACATACAGCTGCCTGGAATGGACGGAATTGAGTTCACCAAAGAGCTGAAGGCGGACCTGGACACCGCCGCCATACCGATCATCGCTCTGACCGCTCAGACCATGCCGATATACGAGCGGGCGGCACGCGCGGCCGGCTGCGAAGGATTCATCGCCAAGCCGTGGACGCCGGAGGCGTTCAGCAGAGAGATCCGCGCGTTCCTGGCGGGCGTTCCGGCCAAAAACCAGTGACGGAGCCCGCCGAGCTCGAAAAGCGGCTCGAGCTGCTGCAGGGAATCTCGATCTTCTTCACGTTGCCGGACCGCGACATGCGCCGCTTGGCCCGCAAGCTGGAGCCGCGCCACGTCGCGGCTGGCGAGGAGGTCGTGAAGCAAGGCGACGTGGCCGACCGCATGCACATCATCGTCAGCGGGCGCTGCGAGGTCCGCGAATCCTGGGCGCCACATCACAGCCTTACAGTCGCCCGCTTGGGCCCGGGCGACTTCTTCGGCCTGAGCGCGATGAAGGGCGGCACGCCACAGGCGGCGTCCGTCGTGTCGGTCGAGCCGTGCGAGCTGCTCGAGCTGCTGACCGACGACATCGACGGCGTGCTCACGGAGGACTCGCCCGTTCGCGCCGAGGTCGAGAGGCTGGTCGAGCAGCGGCGCGCGACCATCCAGCACGTGGTCGATCGCGCCCATGAGATGTCGGCGACGCACGACGGTCGGATCATCGCGGTCTACTCGGTCAAGGGCGGCTCCGGGAAGACGACCCTGGCCGTCAACCTCGCGGCCGCTCTGGGCCAGCGCAACCGCGGCGAGTGCCTGCTGCTCGACCTGGGCCTCCCGTACAACCATGCGGCGCTGACGGCCAACCTGGTGCCGACCAGCAGCCTCGCCGCCAACGAACGCGCGTCTGATGCCGAGCTCGAGGAGATGCTGCTCAGCGCCTGCATCCACCATCCGACCGGGATGATGCTGCTTCCGGGCGCGCTGCGGGTCGAGCAGTCAGAGCTCATCACACCGGAGCTGGTCGAGCGCGCGATGAAGGCCCTGATGCGTACCTTCCCCTACCTGGTCGTGGATCTTGGTGTGGCGATGTCGGAAGCGGCTTTGAGTGTTCTGGAACGGGCGCAAAGGATCATCCTTTTGGTGACGCCCGAGCTGACCTCATTGAAGGACACCAAGGAACTGATCGAGCTGTTCAGGACGGTGCTGAACATTCCAGACGGAAGCGTCACCCTGGTGCTCAACCGGCCGCGGGCGACCTCTATGGTCGACCGGAATGACGTTGAGCGGAGCCTGGGACGCGCAGTCGACCTGGAGCTGGACCACGACGGCTACCGATGCGACCGGGCCGCCGTGACCGGCGAGCTTCTGGTGGCGGCGTTTCCCACAAGCCCGCTCGCCAAGAAGGTGAAGGCGCTGGCGCTGGCGATGGAGACCCAGCAAAGGGCGAAGGCGAAAAGCGCGCAGGTGCCCGAGAAGGTGGCCCCATGACCGCAGCTCGCGTGGGCCGGCTGACCGTGGAGCGCGGCGATTCGACCGATATGGCCGCTGCCGCTTCACGCCCGCGGTCGCGCCTACAGACCCGCTCCGGCCGCCGTTTCGTGCTGGCGGCCGCGCTGGCGGCGGCCCTGTCCATCGCCTTCACGATCTGGATCGGCTTCCGGGTCGGCGGCGACCACTCGGTCACGGTGGTCGACGACATCGGCGAGGCGATGGCCGCCATCGTTGCCGCAGCAAGCTGTGGATACGCATCGTGGCGCGAGACCGGACGCATGCGCCTCGCGTGGGGCCTTTTGGCCGCGTCGGCGCTCAGCTGGGGGATCGGCGAGTCGATCTGGTCCGTCATCGAGGTCGGCCTCGGCCAGGCCGTGCCCTTCCCGTCGGCGGCCGACGCCGGCTTCTTGCCCGCGATCCCGCTCGCGGTCGCGGGCGTGCTCACGTTCCCCTCCGCGCCGAGTCGCATAGCGACGCGCGCGCAAGCCGTCCTCGACGGCGCGATCGTGGCGCTGGCGCTGATCTTCATCAGCTGGGCTTTCGGCCTGGCGAGCGTCTACCAACAGAACAACCAGTCGCTGCTCACGCAGGTGATCGGGGCGGCATACCCGGTGGGCGACGTCATCATCATCGCCGCGCTGCTGTTGGCCATGCGCCGGGCCACCCCGCAGCAGCGCGGGACGATGGCCCTCCTGCTTGCCGGTCTCGCAGCGGCCGCCGTCGCCGACAGCTCGTTCGCGTACCTGACCGCGTCCGGTGTTTACACCGCGACCGGCAACGTGACCGACGCCGGCTGGGTCATCGGATACTTCTTGATCGCCCTCGCGCCGTTCTGGCCCGCGCCGTTCGCGGATCGCGTCGCGAAGGAAGGGCCGGCCGACCTGTGGCAGATGTCGGTGCCGTGGCTGGCGCTGCTGGGAGCAGCGGTGGTCACGCTCTCACTCGCCGCCCGGGGCCTCGGCCTGGACCAGTTCCTGACCGCGGTTGGCGGCGGGCTCGGTCTACTGCTTGTGGCCAGCATGGTGCTCCTGCATCGGGACTCGCTCTCCGTCCTGTCAGTCCGCGACCGCGCCGAGCACAAGCTGGAGCAACGGACGAACCTGCTCAACGAGGTGATCCTTCACGCGCCGCTGGGCGTGGCGCGTGTCGGCCCCGACTACCGAGTGATCGACGCCAACCCGCGTATGGGCACGCTGCTCCATGCGCCCGAGCAGATCATGGTCGGCTCCCTGGTGTCCGACTACCTGTCGCCCGAGGAGGCCACCCGCGTGCTCGAGCAGTTCAAGCCACTGGACACGGGAGTTGTCGACAACGTCGAAGGCGACAGCCCTGTCAGGCGCGCGGACGGCAGCGAGGTATGGCTGCACTGGAGTGTGACCGCCGTGCGCAGCCGCAACGGCAAGGTGGAGTACTACCTCGCGATGTTCGAGGACATCACCGCCAAGCACGACGCACAGGAGACCGCCGCAGCCAACCTCGCCAGCCTCGAGCGTCTCAACCAGTTGAAGAGCGAGTTCGTCTCCATGGTCAGCCACGAGTTCCGGACCGCACTCGTCGGCATCCAGGGGTTCAGCGAGATCCTGACGACCGAGCGCAACAGCCCTGAGGACGTGAAGAGCCTGGCCGGCGACATCTTCAGCGATGCGCAGCGCCTGAACCGAATGATCAACGAGATGCTTGACCTCGACCGCATGGAGGCGGGAAAAATCCGCATCCAGCCAAAACCGGTCGACGTCAATTCCCTGGTCCGCGAGGTCGTCGATCGGGCTCGCGCGTCGAGCGACCGCCATACCATTCGGACCGATCTCGACGAAGCCCTTCCCATCATCAGCGCCGACCCCGACCGTCTCGTGCAGGTGATCAGCAACCTGGTCAGCAACGCGGTCAAGTACTCACCCGACGGCGGCGAGGTGACGGTGAGCACGCGGGCCTCGGACGGCCAGGTCGGCGTGGCCGTAAAGGACCAGGGCGTTGGCATCCCGCCGGAATTCGTCGACCGGCTGTTCGGACGCTACGAGCGCTTCGAGAGCAACCGCACCAGCAAAGTCGTGGGCACCGGCCTCGGCCTGGCCATCAGCAGGCAGATCATCGAGCTGCACGGCGGCAGGATCTGGGTCGAGAGCAAGGTCGGCTCCGGCTCCACCTTCCAGTTCACCGTGCCGATTAAGGCACCCGCCGTCGAGGCGTAGGACCACCAAGCGACGAGAACAGTGCGCTCTCCCATCAAGGTGCTGCTGGCGCTACAGGACCGCCTCATGTTCGAGGGGCTGATGCTGGTGCTGTCAGACCACGCGGAGCTCGACCTGGTCGGCGTGGCGAGCAGCGCCGCTGACGCGGAGGAAAAATCGCTTGTCCTCAAACCCGATGTCGCGGTGATGGACGTGCGCCTGTCCGACTCGGACGGAGCCCGCGCGTGCGAACGAATTCGCAGCCGGACGCCAAACGTCGCCGTCCTCTTTCTTTCGGCCGACGTGAGCGCCGACTCGATGGAGCGCGCCGTCATGGCGGGCGCGGCGGGGTACCTGTCGAGCGACGTCTCCGCGACCGAGCTCGTCGACGCCATCCAAAAGCTCGCCGACGGCGAGATGCTGGTGACCGCCTCGACGCTCGCGCGCATGCTGCGCGGCCGCCAGGCACCGTCCTTCGAAGGGGACTCGCCCGCGCCCGCCGTGCCGCTCAGTGACCGGGAGCGGGAGGTGCTGATGCGCCTTGCGCTCGCGATGTCCAACGCCGACATCGCCGAGGAGATGGCGATCGGGCCGGCTGAGGTGCGCGGCCTCGTGCGTGGAGTGCTCGAGAAGCTGGGCGTGCATTCCCGGACGCAGGCGGTCGAGGCCGCCCGCCGAGCCGCGCTGATCGGCGAAGAAGCGGCCCGTTGATCGGGGCGTCCCATCGCGAGGGCGCGCTGGGGCCCGAGACCGGCAAGCAGCCGGAGGGCGACGGTCTTTTCGGCGCCGTCGACCGCCGCCTGCCGCTGGGACTGAAGGTGGTGGTCACCGTCACCGCCGTGGCGGCGCTCGGCACGGTGTTGTTCGGCTACCTGGTCGCCGGGCAGCCCAAGCTCGAGCTGATCTGGATCATCATCATCGGCCTCGCCATTGCGGCGCTCGAAGCGGGACTGCTCACGGCGGGGCTGGAGTACGGCGTCGGCCGGCGCATCCGGCGCGTGCACGCTCTCGTCGCGGCGTTCGGACGAGGAGGGCATCGATCGCATCTTCCGGAAGGGTCTCAGCCGCCCGGACGCGACGCCCTGTTCAACCTCGCACGGGAGGTCGACCTGAAGCTGAGGGAGCTCGACCAGCGCGAGCGGGCCGGCGCTGTGATGACCGACCTTGGCCTGCTGTCGCTGCAGGGCGCGACCCCGTCGGACCTGGCCACGCGTGCCCTCAGGCTCGTCTGCGAGGCCGCCGATCTCGACCGCTGTCTGCTGGTGGACAAAGCCGGACCCGCCGTCATCGTCAGCTCGGGCCGCGACGTGGCCGAGAGAATCCAGGAGGCCGACCTACCCGTGTGGCTGAGCGCGCTGGCTCGGGCCTCGGCGCGGACACGTAAGCCGGTGCTCGCCGGCCGCCACGGGCAGGATCCCGGTGACTGGGATGGCGCGACAGTCCGCGCCGCGTCCGTCGCCTTCGTGCCGATGTCGGGGACGATCGTGGCAACCGGGGTCATGGTCGGCGTCGCGCACCCGGGCAGCCAGGTCACGAGCAGCACCGTCAGCTTGATGGAGGGCGTGGCCACCGCGCTCAGCGAGTCCCTGGAACGAAGCGAAGCCTTCAGGGCGAGGCAGGAGAGCGCAGACAAGTCGAAGGCGCTCGCCACGGTGAGCCACGAGATGCGCAACCCGCTCAACGCGATGCTCGGGTTTAGCGAGCTGCTGCTCAATGGCTCGGCCGGACAGCTCAACGAGAAGCAGCGCCTTTACATGCAGCAGGTGAGCGACGCATCGCATCACCTGCTGAACATTGTCAACGACTATCTCGACCTGACCCGCGTCTCCGCCGGATCGCTGCCGCTGCAGATCGAGGCTGTGCAGGTCGGCCCCGAGGTGAGGAGCGTCATCGAGCTGATGAGCGCAACGGCTGAAACGAAACACGTGAGCCTTCATTCGTCGGTGGAGGTCGACGGCATGGCGCAGGTAGACCGCGTCCGGCTGCGCCAGGTCCTCGTCAACCTGGTGGCCAACGCCATCCGGTCCACACCCGCGCGGGGGCACGTGCGGGTCGAGGTGTCCGGGGGGTCGAACGGGGTACGGATCTCTGTCATCGACACCGGCGAGGGGGTCCCGGCGGACCGCCAGCACCTGGTGTTCGTCGAGTTCGCGGACCTGCACCCCGGCGAGGCTTCGGACGGCACCGGCCTGGGTCTCGCGCTGTCCAAGCACTTCGTCGAGGCAATGGGCGGGTTCATCCGGTTCACGAGCGCGGAAGGGGCCGGCTCGATCTTCGACGTATGGCTGCCTGGCGAGAACAGCCCTCACGCCGCCGAGCGCCTGACTCAGGCGGGCTCGACCAGCTCCAGGCAGCGGATTCCCGACAGGTCGATCCAGTAGCGGCCGCGCCCATGCACGATCCGCATCAGCACATTGCCGCACGCGGGGCAGCGCACGACGGTGCCCGGCGCGTTGACGTAGACGTCCACGCGGCCGACCGCGTTGATAGCTCCGCATCCTCCGCACGTGCCCTCCGCCGTCGTCATCTCCAAGTTGAAGATTTCGGCCAGCAGTCCACCGATCGCGTTTCCGTCCAGCTTCATGTCCGCCTGTTCGACTGTCATCGCCGTCAACCTCCAGTCGCGCCGAAGCGCTCGGTCTTGATCCGGCCCGGGTCGTAGCCGTGCTCGACGAGCAGGCTCGCCGCGGCCTCGACGAATGACGTCGGGCCGCAAATGAAGACGGCCGGCGCGGGCTGAGCCGGCCATGCGACGTCATCGATCATCTGACGGTCGAGGCGGCGCGCGTAACCGTGCCAGCCATCCGGATGCGATCGCGTCAGCGTGTGCCTCACGTCCAGCGTAGGGTCCGCCGCGGCCAGGCGCTCGAGCTCCTCGCGATAGATGACGTCCTCGAAGGTTCTCGACGAATAGAGCAGCCGCACCGGCGTGCGATCGCGAGCCGCTGCGCGGTGGCGGATCATCGCCATCAGCGGAACGACGCCGGATCCGCCGGCGATCAGAAGCAGCGGCCGGTCACCAGGCGCGCGCCACACGAAGAACCCGCCGATGGGTCCGCGCAGCTCGATCTTGTCTTGGGCGCGCAGCTCACCAACCAGGTAGGGCGACACCTCGCCGTCATCGAGCCGCTCGACCGTGATGGTGATGCGCCGATCCTCGGGCGCGGAAGCGATCGAATAGCTGCGCTGCGCCTGGTAGCCGTCTTCAGCGCTGAGGCGGACGTCGACGTGCTGGCCCGCCAGATGGCCTGGCCAGTCGGGCACGCCGATGGCGATGCTCGACACCTTCGGGGTCTCGGCGGTGATCTCTGCGACCTCGCCGATTCGCCAGCCTAATCGCCCCAGTACCGTTCCTCGCGCCATGGATCTCCGTGGTTGTTGTAGCCGTTCGACTCCCAGAAGCCTGGCTCGTCCGCATTCTTCAGCGTGAGGCCGCGCACCCACTTGGCGCTCTTCCACAGATAAAGGTGTGGGACGAGCAGGCGCACCGGGCCTCCGTGCTCGGGATGCAGCGGCGCGCCGCCGTACTCATATACGACCCACGCCTTGTGATCGGTGATCTCGTCCAGCGGCATGTTGGTCGTGTAGCCGCCGTCGCTGAACGCGACGACGTACTCCGCCGCCGTCTCCACGCCCTCCATCAACGTGTCGACCGACACGCCCGTCCACGCGGTGTCGAGCTTCGACCACTTGGTCACGCAGTGGATGTCGACGGTGATTTGCTCGGAGGGCAGGCTCTTGAACTGATCCCACGTCCAGGTCTTCG
>Ga0070707_100003770_pt1 | contig 14291 bp, 16 predicted proteins | sample KBSK5502metaG_FD_65468 | JGI IMG/M metagenome (GOLD analysis project Ga0070707, IMG submission 65468) | Corn, switchgrass and miscanthus rhizosphere microbial communities from Kellogg Biological Station, Michigan, USA - KBS K5-50-2 metaG | ecosystem: Host-associated > Plants > Roots >... | reverse complement strand
CCAGCATCGCCAATGCGACGGCCGTAGTGACAAGATGGTGACGCAACGCTTTCCGCAACGTGTAGTCATAGAAGCGCGCGACGGCGTCGAACCCTCGTTCCAACGTGACGTACAGGACTCCGTGACGCCGATGCTGTGAAGGTAAATAGCGGCTGCTCAACATCGGAGTGAATGTGAGTGAAACAAATCCGGAAATGAGGATCGCGACGATGATCGTGACGGAAAACTCGTGCAACAGGCGTCCGACCATTCCGCCGAGAAACAGCACGGGAATGAACACAGCCACCAGCGACACCGTCATCGAAACGATCGTAAATCCGATTTCCTTCGAAGCCAGCATCGCGGCTTCAAAACGACCCTTTCCCATTTCCATGTAACGGACGATGTTTTCGAGCATGACGATCGCATCGTCCACAACGAATCCGACGCAGAGCGTCAATGCCATCAGGGAAAGAGTATTGAGGCTGTAACCGAGCAGATAAATTACAGCGAAGGTTCCGACGATGGACAGAATCACAGCTGAGCCGGGTATCAACGTGCCGGAAAGAGTTCGCAGGAACAGGAAGATCACCATCACCACGAGCGCGATGGTCAATATCAGAGTAAATTCCACATCGCGGATCGAACCGCGTATTCCATTGGATGCGTCGTAAAGCAGAAGCAATTTCACCGACGGTGGAAGCGCTGCCTGCAATTCAGGCAAAAGCTTTCGAACATCGTCTGCGATCTGAACCGTGTTCGTTCCCGGTTGCCGTGAGACGGCCAGAAACAATCCGCGCGCGCCGTTGTTCCAGGCAACGGTCTTGTTGTCCTCAACGCTGTCGATGACGTTTGCGAGTTCCTCGAGCCTCAACGGAACGCCATTCCGCCACTCGACAATGAGCGGACGATACGCTGAGGCCTGCATGAGCTGTCCGCTCGACTGCACCGTAAACGACTGCTTGGGACCGCGCAGCCGGCCGGTCGGGAGGTTCACGTTGCTCTGTTGCACGGCGCGTTGAACTTCATCGATCCCGACCTGGTGTGCCGCGAGCCGATCCGGATCGACCTGCACGCGGACGGCGTATTTCTGCGCGCCGAAAATTTGCACACGCGAGACTCCGCTGACGGACGAGATGCGCTGCGCGAGAACGGTCTCGCCGTATTCATTGACGGCATACAACGGCAGCGTGTCCGACGTCAGTGAGAGGAAGAAGATCGGTTGCTCCGACGGATTCTGTTTGGCGTATGTCGGAGGACGCGGCATCGGCGGCAAAGCCGCCTGCGCGATCGAACGCTGGACGTCTTGCGCGGCGGCATCGATATCACGGTCCAGGCCGAACTGCAGAGTGATCGTCGTACCGCCCTGCGTATTTGATGAACTCATCGAACGCAATCCCGCGATCGTCGAGAATTCACGCTCGAGCGGCGTTGCGATCGACGACGCCATCGTTTCGGGATTTGCGCCGGGTTGCGCTGCGGTGACCTGAATAGTTGGATAGTCGACGCTGGGCAACGCGGCGATGGGCAAAGCGCGGAATCCCACGAATCCAAACAGAAGGATCGCGAAAGTGACGAGCGTCGTCATCACAGGGCGCTCAATGAAAATGCGTGAGAAGTGCATGACTACTGCTTCAAGGTCGCGATCTTCGCTCCGGGGAAGAGACGAGACTGGCCGTCAGTGACAATCGTCTCACCGGCGGTGAGACCTTTTTCAACGATGACTTTGCCGGCCACCGTCTGACCAACAACAACCGGCCGCGGTTCCACGCTCTGATCGGATTTCACGACATACAGAAACGATCCGTTCTGTCCCACCTGAATCGCTTCCGAAGGAATGACTGTTGCCTTCTGCGTGCTCAGTGTCAGCACGACATTCACAAACTGTCCCGGCCAGAGCCGGCCCTCTTTGTTGTCGTACACCGCTTTCAGACGAATCGTTCCCGTATTGGCATCGACGGTGTTGTCGATCACGGCGAGGGTGCCGCGGAGGGCTTCCTTGAAGTTCTTCTCAGGCGAGGCCTCCACAGTCAATTTGTGTTGAGCGTGCTGGCGCGAAATCTCGCTGAGATAACGCTCCGGGACTCCGAACGTCACAAAGATCGGGGCGATCTGATTGATCACGACCAGCGCATTGTCGCCATTCGCTTTGACAAGATTGCCCGGGTGCAACAGAAGATTTCCCGCTCGCCCCGAAATCGGCGCGCGAATTTCGCAGTAGGCCAGATTCAGTTTGGCCTGCTCCACCGCTGCGCTATCGCTTTCCAGGGCGGCGTGGATGCTTTCGATGGAAGCTTCGTCGCCTCGCACGGAGTGCTCGGCAACCTCGGCCGCGGTTCGGATCTGGTCCTCCTGCTGGCGCGTGGAAATGCCTTCCTTCGATAATTGTTCAAACCGGGCCGCTTCCGCTTTCGCGTTCTTCGACTGGGCGCGGCTGCGCGCGACGTTGGCTTCCGCCACGCGGAGTTGAGCCTCATCTTTCATGATTGCAGCTTCCGCCTGGCGCAGCGCTTCGCGGAACGGACGGGGATCGATCTCGAAGAGAAGATCTCCTCGATTGACGTTTGCTCCTTCGGTGAATCGCACAGCAAGAAGTGGCCCGGCAACTTGAGCCTTCACTTCGACAGTCGAATAAGATTCGACATTGCCGACAGACACCACCTGAATGGGCACCGATTCCTCTACCGCCTGTCCGACGCTGACGGGAACCGGCGGAAACGCAGGTCCGCTCGATTGCGCATGCGGCGATGAACTGCAGGCTGCAGCCAGCCCGATAATGAGTGCGGCGATTGCCGCTCGAATACACATAGACATTGAATGGGCAGTTTAACCGACCGCCGTTATTAGCGTAAACGGTCAGGAATGAGAAAAAGTCACGCCGCTAGTGTTTGATGACCTTGACGACGTAATAATTGATCGACTGCGGGACTTCTTTGAACCAGTGAGGTATGCCAGCGGGAATGATCACCACGTCGCCCTTTGTCAGGTGATGAATTTCGCCGCCCGTGATGTCCTTGCCGCGGTGCTGATTCGGAGCGGTTACTTTTCCGCCGACCATCGTGCCACCGGTCACGAGAGTCGCGGAGCCATCGAGCACGTGGAACGTGTCCGTTTCCGTGTCGTGCACTTCAACTTCACCCGGGCTGGTGCGGCTCACGACCATGACCGTCAGATCGGGCGTACTCAGGAGCGTACCGCCCTTGGAAACTTTGTCATGTCCTATATAGGTGACTTTTGCATCACCGGCCGCGGCGCTCAACATTACAGCCGTCACGATCAAGGTTACCAGCACAAGCCCGAGCTTCATTGATCCTCCATAGAAACTGTTTTCAGGCCGCCATACGCAGGCGGTCCCGCAACTCCCCGAAGAAGAGCTCGATTTCCTTCTCGGCTCGCGTCTTCGCGTAGCCATAGCGAGCCTGCAGCAACTCGATCAGTTTCGATTGATCGGTGCAGCACTGTTCAATCTCGGAAGTTGTCAATTGCTGCCAGCGACGAGTGACTTCGCCGCGAAAGAAACGATTGGAACCTGAATCACACTTCGCATGCGCCATACTCGACTCCTTAAAAGACTAATCACAGAAGTCAGACGACGTAGTCAGACGACCATGCAGGATAGGCGTTTAGTATGGCGCTGCCCAGCAAAAGAACGCAATCGTTTTATCGTTAAGCCCGGCGGAGGGCGCCGGGACGATCTTGCAATATTTCGAATTTCGAGGTCTGTCCCGGTCTCTTGCCCGTTGCTGTTGGTCTTGATGCGGGTTTCGCCAGCGCCTCTTTGGCCCTCATGGCCTGCATTTTTTTGTTTTTGTTTTCTCCGTTCTTCTTCTTGCGTTGTTTCTGATTAGGCATGCCGACCCCCTTCGGAATGTTTGTTGCAGATCGACTTCCGCTTTTCTGAAAAATAATTACGGATTTCAGAATTCTTCGAGAAAGCGAGAACGGCAAGTCATTGAATGCATTGTTGGCTGTTTTGGTCCATCCCTTGCACAAAGGTTTGATGGAAATTTGATCTTTTTAGTCCGTGGGGGAATCCTACATAAGCCACCGCGAGCAATAAGAGCAGGTGGGAGGGTAGGGTGGTGGTTTTAAAAACCGTCGGCAGGCTCGAGCCCGCCGGCGGTTTTTCGTTTTTTGGGAAACATCAATGAACAGTGAGGACTTCCAACAACAGATTAACGAACAGCGCAATGTCGAACGCGATAAGAAAGAGCGTCGCAATACCGAATTCATTTCCGCTGCGCGAAAAGATGTTTGCGGTTTTCCAATAAACATCTTCTGCATTCTTGATCAGAAGATATTCGGCGACCATGCGATCGTAAGTGGGCGCCGGAATGGATAATTGCAAACAAGCATACGCGACGCATCGGCCGGAAGAAGCGTCGCGAATTTCGGTCTGGGAATAAGGCGAAATCACGTAATTGCCCCGTTTCCCGGAGAGTTGAATCACACCCTTCTCTTCAAGATCGACCCATTCGGTTTCATGCAATACCGATCGCAATAATTGGCGGGCCTTGTCTTTAGCCCGTTCGTAGTCGTCTTGCGTCGGATGAGAAAAAATATCGAGCCGCTGCAGGGGAAAATTGTCCTGTGTGCGCGTGGCCATAACGAATGTAGTTTCTAAGTGGCAGGTTCCGACCCGCCGTTCGGATTTAGATGCCGCCCTGGACTCTCGGGATCAGAAGGATCTCGGCATTGGGATCGAATTCGCGAATGAGCACATCGCGCTTCTCCGAGATGTCCGCTGCGAACCACCCCTGGGCGACTTTTTCATTAAATTCCTTTTCGATTTCGGCGAGACGTTGAGCGTTGACAGTTTCCGTGTCCCATTCTGCAAGGGTCTTGTCTCCGCCGGCACAAATCATTCGAAGCTTCTTTAATGCCATGGTTTACCTTCCCTCGAGCCAAGTTCAGAGTGAAACGTTCTGACTTGAAATGTGCAATTCACTTGCCGGATCGGGGCTGGTTGAAGGTGGGATAGAAATACAACGGGTTGGAGCTATCGCGCGATTGGCCGTAGCCGGGAGAAAAAGGGTAGTTAGCTCTTTGCGGGCTCTTTGAAGCATTCCGGAAGGCATTCGGTTACCACTCTCGCCGATCGGGAACCGCGCTTCAAATAGGGTGGCCGAGGGAACCTGGGGCATCGTTCGAGTGCCTTCCGGTAGCAATCTTCTTCAGCTTCCCGAATCGTTTTTCCTTGAGCGCGAACCACGATCACCGATTTTGCAGGATTGGCATCCCTTGCCATTTTCAAGATGCAGTTATAGCGATTATGTTTTCGAGATAACTCGATGTAGAAGAAATCGCCGTTAGGATATGTGCGAACGGGTTTCGACACGACGATAACATCTTGGGAAAGGCGAGGCATCGGTTCCTCCGTGAAAAAACTTTCGCATTGGACCACATAGTCACAACTTTGTAAATAGCGTCGAAACCCGCGCCAGACATGGGTTTTAGCGCATTGCACACTTCAAAGTCGCGTCACCTGTGGCTTGAAGCTTTAACGTTCTGTTACGATAGCTCTGGCATTACTTCTTAGCGCGGGACCCTCATGCAACACCCGTCTCAATTGCGTTTGGCGATGGCTCAAATCAATGTCGTCGTTGGTGACGTGGAGGGAAACGCACGCAAAATCGTCGAGTGGATGGATCGCGCGCGCGATGTCGATGCGGACATCGTCACATTTCCCGAGCTCGCGCTGACCGGATACCCGCCCGAAGACTTGCTGCTGAAGCCGCAATTCATCGACGCGAATCTCGAAGCGCTCGACAAGATCGTCAGCCGGACGCGCGATATCACCGCGATCATCGGATTCGTCGATCGCAGGGACGACATCTTTAACGCGGCGGCCATCGCGCAAAATGGGAAGCTCGTGACGAGCTATCACAAGATATATCTCCCCAACTACGGCGTTTTCGACGAGCTCCGGTATTTCCAGCCAGGAGGCCAATGCCCGGTTTTTCAAATAGATCGCGCGACGATCGGTGTGAGCATCTGCGAGGACATCTGGTATCCGGACGGGCCTGTTGTCCTCCAGGCCTTATCCGGAGGCGCCGAGGTCATCATCAATATTTCCTCATCTCCGTATCACGCCGGTAAACGCCGATGGCGCGAGCATATGCTGGCTACGCGCGCGGGCGACAACACGGTCATCGTGGCGTACAACAATCTGGTCGGCGCTCAGGACGAGCTTGTTTTTGACGGGGATAGCATGGTCTTGGACGAGAACGGGGACCTCATTGCCCGGGGGAAACAATTCGAAGAGGATCTCGTGGTCGTGGACCTCGACATTGGATCCGTCTTCCGCAAAAGATTGCACGACCCGCGCCGCCGCCAGCAGAAGTTCAATCAACCGGCGCCGCAGGTTTTCGCGCTCGCATCAGGCTCGCGGCGGCACAGCACCTTGCCTGCGCGCCCTCAGCCGGTGCTGCTTTCGGATGATGCCGAGATTTATCGGGCGCTGGTCGTCGGCACGCGCGACTACGTCGTGAAAAACGGGTTCAGGAAAGTCGTGCTTGGACTGAGCGGCGGCATCGATTCTGCGCTTACCGCAGGCGTGGCCGTCGATGCTTTGGGAAGCGAGAACGTTGTCGGTGTGTTGATGCCGTCGGAATTTTCATCGCATGGCAGCATCGAGGATTCGGAGCAGCTGGGGAAAAACCTTGGCATCGAGCTGCTGACCATTCCGATCACCGAACCGTTCCACGCATTCAAAACCGCGCTCAAGGCCGCGTTTAAAGGCGCGAAGCCCGACGTTACTGAAGAAAATCTCCAGGCGAGAATTCGCGGCACGTACCTGATGTCGCTTTCAAACAAGTTCGGCTGGCTGGTGTTGAGCACTGGAAACAAGAGCGAAGTCAGCAGCGGCTACTGCACGCTTTATGGCGATATGGCCGGCGGATTCGCCGTATTGAAAGACGTGATGAAGACGACGGTGTTCCGCCTGGCCGAATATTGCAATCGCCTGGCGGGACGCGAGCGCATTCCGCGCGTGATTATCGAGAAGCCGCCTTCTGCAGAACTGCGTCCAAATCAGTTGGATTCGGATACACTTCCTCCATACGAGGTTCTCGATCCGATATTGAAGGCCTATGTCGAGGAAGATCGCAGCTTTTCGGAAATGATCGATATGGGTTTCGATGAGCAGATTGTCCGGCGCGTCATTCACATGGTCGATACGAATGAATACAAACGGCGACAGGCCGCTCCCGGTGTGAAGATCACGCCGCGGGCATTTGGTCGAGATCGCCGGATGCCGATTACCAACAGGTTTCGGCAATAGCAGATAATTCCGCAGGTAATTTTTATGGATAAGCCATTCGCAATTCTCGAAGAATGGGTCAGGCTAGGACGCATTCACCTTTCACAACCAGCCATTGTTGAGGAGGAGCCGCGCGATTTCGTCATCGAGCCGCTTCCGGATGGATTGTCGGACAAACAACTATTCGAGCTGGCAATGAAAGATGTGAAGTCCCTGGGCTGGAGTGCCGTGCCGCTGCACAACCGCCCACCGGTCGAGATCCAGTCGCAGGACGAGGAGCAGGACGCGCTGCGCGCGCTGGAAGAATTCGTTCGCGATGGCAATGTGGAGATCGAGCAAACTGCCGAATACATCGAAGGCACGGTTCATCCACACGGCCGGCTGTTTCTGGACGATCTGCGTTCCGGAAGATTTTCGGTTCAGGCGTACATTGATTTACACGGTTTGAATCTTCAGGAAGCGCGCTTCATCCTGGAGGAATTTCTGCTGGAGTCCGTCCGCGCCGGCTTTACGTGTGTGCGCGTGATTCATGGGCGTGGACTCCACTCGCACAAGCATCACTCGGTTCTGAAGGAAAACATTCAGCGATGGCTTTGCACGCGCCGCATGAGCCGCCACGTGATCGCGTACACGTCGGCGAGACGTTGCGATGGCGGTGGCGGCGCCGTCTATGTACTTTTGAGGAAGTGAACTCGATCGGCCGCCGCGCAGAGCGACGCCATGAAATGAGCGCGAGTCCCGAGATCTCCTGCCCGTCGATGGCAAAGAACGACCACGCGCGCGCCTCCCTCCACCATGGATTCCAGTTCCGATTTTATTCGGCCCAAGGTGTGAGCCGCCTCACGCGTGGAAATCGATACGTCGTATAGAGGTTCGAGCAAATCCGCGAGGATGGTTGCGCCCGGAATCGTTTGCTTCACCGATGCGACGATCGCATCGTCGATCGGATTGTCACTCACGTAAACAAGGAGTTGGCCAACAGCACTTGCAATCATTTCTTCATGACGCGAAGGACACCCATCACCTTACCGATGACTTTGAATGATGCCGCTTCGCTCCTTTCAATTTCGATGGGTTCGTAGTTGGGATTTTCCGCTTTGAGTGTGATGCCCTGGTCGGTTCGGTAGAAACGTTTGACCGTCGCTTCTTCGCCGATCAGCGCGACAACGATTTCGCCATTTGCCGCCATCTGCTGCGGATGCACGAGAACATAGTCGCCGTCCAAAATATGGGCGCCTTCCATACTGTTGCCCTGAACCTTCAGCAGGAAGGCGCCTGCTGGAGCCCACTCTTTCGGAAGCTGAACCGTGTCCTCGATGTTTTGCTGCGCCAGCAACGGCACACCGGCAGCGACCCTACCGACAATCGGTATTCCCTGCCGGCGCGAAGACGCTGGAACGGAGAGCGTCCGCGATTGAAAGCGTTTCTTCTGCAGATACCCTTTCCGTTCCAGCGCAGAAATGTGGTCCTGAACCGTCGCCGGATAAATTTCGAAGTGCCGGCCGATCTCCCGTACCGACGGAGGAAAGCTGTTCTCTTCCACGTATTCGTTTATGAAATCCAGGATCGCTTGTTGACGTTCGGTGAGCATGCCGCTTTATACCGTACAGGTGTTCGGTATGTCAAGCTTGCAAGTCGCACGATTTGAGGGTAGGGTCTGCGGGTGCGACCGAACCGCGGCGTCGCGCTGATCCTCGCACTGCTGGTGCTTTCGTTTCTGACCATTCTCGGCAGTGCTCTTCTAACAACAGCAACCATCGATGTCTGGATCAGCGAGAACTACAAAACGGCAACCCAGAATTTGTACCTGACCGAAGCCGCCATCGACCAGGCGCGGTACGCTCTTCGTGTGTCTGTAAATACAACAAAGCAGCTTCTGACGGTGGCGGCCGGCACGGATGGCCAGCTTGCGACGTCGCCGGATTTGACGGTGTTGCTGGCGAGCGACGATCAACCGCTCATCCCTGCAGATCCGTCATTGCGATCGACAGGTCAGCCGCTCCTCGACAGTACCGGAAAAATTGTCGGTCACTATTACGTGTGGCTTCGGAACGCAGATGACAACGGGGTCCTGACGCTTCTCGGGTTTGGATTGATCGGGAACGCGCGCAAGGTGATCGAAGTCACGATTCAGAAAGCCAGGTTTCCCGATTTGCCCGGCACGGACTCGCACCTCGACCCGCGGCTCACAACAGTCGCCGGTCTTGAAGGTCTGGTGGCAAGCATCACCAAATACGCTTCAGATGTCTACAATCCCGCCACACAGCCTCAATCAATTACGGATTACGGCAGCACGACAAACTACAGGGTTGCCGTTATCAATGGTGACGTGAATCTCGGCCCGGGCTCAGGCTACGGCATCTTGCTCGTACGCGGCGCCCTTCGTGTCGTTGGGCCCTTCAACTGGAACGGTTTAATTCTGATCATCGGCCAGGGCGCACTAAGCTGGACCAACGGGACGACCGGCATCATTAACGGCGGAATGTTCATTGCGCGGACCCGTGCCCCAGACGGGTCGCTCCTGACAGCGCCCGGCGTCAACGCGGCGGACCTCACTCCCGCCGCAATCTTTTACGATGCGACCGCCATTCGCTCGGCAAATCAGTACTTTCCGTACAACCCTATCGCAATCCGGGAAAGGTAAAACGGCCACAAAAAGGCACAAAAGTCACAAAACTTTTTTGAGCCTCTTGTGCCTTTTTGTGGCTAATTTCCCTTACGCTTTCGCTTCGCGGGCCCGTTGATTGGCTGGGTCTTCGTAGAGATACTTCACGCGGCTTTTGTATATGAAAAGGTTGGGTTCTCTCTCGCGTGTGATTCGGATAATGTCTTTATCGTAGTACTCGATCCAGCCTCGAATCTCTTCGCCATCAATCAGTTTCACAATGACGGTAGTTCTGCTTTTCGAGAGACGGTCGATATATTCGGCCTCCCGGAAAGTGTGCTCTGGCGCGCCCTGGCGCCGATCTCTGCGGCTGGTGTATTCGTTCGGTGTTCGTATTGCCATGCCCTGCTAGTATTCAGTTTTCGATGTTAAGATTCAAGAGTGAAGATTGAAGCACTTTTATTTGACCTCGGTAAAGTCCTGATTGATTTCAACTTCGAGACGGGCGTTCAAGCCCTGCATGCCTCTTGTTCCATTTCCCGCGACGATTTCGAAGAAGTTCTATGGGACGAGAGATGGATCCGCCGCTACGAGCGTGGAGAGATTTCGACCACGGAATTCCACGATTACCTGTGTAAAACCGCTAATTTGCAGATGGCCATGCCGGATTTCCGGGCTACCTGGTCTTCCGTGTTTTTGCCGCATCTGCTGGTTTCGGAAGACTTACTGGCAGCGCTCAAACAGAAGTATCCGCTCATACTCGTCTCCAACACGAACGAAGCGCACTTCGAATTCATTCGGTCGAGGTACCGGGTCGTCGATTACTTCGACCGGCACGTCCTTTCCTACGAAGTCGGTTCGCTGAAACCCGATCGGCAGATCTTCGAATGCGCGATCGAGGCCGCCAATTTCCCGCCCGAGGTGCTCTTTTTCACGGACGATCGTGAAGAAAACATCGTTGCTGCCGCAGAACTCGGAATGCAGGCGCACCAGTTCAAATCGGAATCGGAATTAGTCGCGGCGTTGCAGGATGCCGGGGTCGAGCTTGGGGATTTCGTCCATCGGGATTCGCTCCTGATCTGATCCCGATTCTTTCATAAACAGAGTGTTCACACCGGCGAGCTTCGCGTTCAACGTGTCGATGTCGATGATGCCGTCCGCCTGAAACGCAAAATCATCTCCAACATTCGTAAAGTTCAGCTCGCACCAGCTGATTTCCGCGTCGGCTTTTTCATTTCGATGAAGAGAAGGCAACCCGTACGTTCGGCAAACGACCGGCCGCGCTGCATATACCGAACACGCGCCATTCACGAGGAATGCGCACGATGACTTCGGTTTATGGACGGCGCGCTGTAAGGCCGCAGGCAATTGGCGGAACAGAGCGGCGATGTTATAAGCTTCGACAGCCGAGACACTGAACTTACGCTGGCAGCACATGTCACAGCCTTTTCTGCAGGTCAGGTGTGCTTTGTACCGCTGGACCATCTCCGCCGTCCACTTATCCACCTGCTCCAGGAGCTGCCGGTAGTAGCGAAACATAACCATAAGGGCAGACTATCATGAATGAACGACAACACATTTCCACCGAATGCGCTCACGCCGGAGAACAACCGCTCGAGTCCGGCAGCACACCGACCGTGATGCCGATTTACCAGACGACGGTTTACGACTTTCCCGATCTCGAGGAGGTCGATGAGGTTTGGGATCATCGGAAACCGGGATTCATTTACGGCCGGTATGGCTTGCCGAATCATGCAGCGTTGGAAGAAGTCGCCGTGAAACTCGAAGGAGCGGGCGGCGCGGTTGCGACAGCGTCCGGTATGGCTGCAATCGTAGTCGCCCTGTGCACCATGATGCAGAGCGGTGAAGAGCTCGTGGTTGCCAACGACTGCTATGGCGGAACGTTGAGCGTAGCCGCGCGCGATTTTCCGCGACTCGGCATCGCGAGCCGATTTGTTCCGACGACGAATCTTGCGGCGCTCGAGAAAGCGTTAAGTTCTGCGACAAAAGTCCTGCTGGTGGAGACGCTTTCGAATCCGCTGTGGAATGTTCTCGATGTGGGTGCTGTGGCCGAAATGTGCCACCGAAAGGGTGTAAAGCTGCTCGTGGACAATACGGTCGCGACGCCGTATCTCATCCGCCCTCTCGCGATGAATGCAGATGTGGTCATTCACAGCGCATCGAAATTTCTCGGCGGGCATCATGATGTGACGGCCGGCATCGTGGTTGCTGACGCGGCATTCATTACTCGTGCACGGGAAGTGGCCATCCGCATGGGCCCGACGCTTTCGCCCTTCGACGCGTGGCTGACTGTTCGAGGCATCAAAACATTTGCCGTGCGGATGGGGCGCATCTGCTCGAACGCTTTGGCTGTGGCGGAATTTCTCGAGAAACACCGGAAGGTACGGAGGGTTTATTACCCCGGCCTTGCGAAGCACCCGCAGCATGAGATCGTCCGGCGCACGATGCGGGGCCGTGGCGGCGGCATGGTCTCATTCGAGTTGAACGGCAACATGCTCTCGGCGGAGAATTTTGTGAAGAGCCTCAAGCTCATCCGATTCGCTCCGAGCTTCGGCGGTGTGACCACGACGATTTCACATCCGGCGAAGACATCGCATCGTTCACTCACGCCGTCGCAGCGTGGTGAGGCGGGCATTTCGGATACCCTGCTTCGGCTCTCCATTGGCATCGAGGAACCTGAGGACATTGTCGCGGAACTGGAAAGAGTTTTAGAGCACCTGTAGTCGCGGGCTTTAGCCCGCGTTTCAATAAACCATGCAACGGAAGATTTTGATCGTGTCCGACGCTACGGGATCCACCGCCGAGCATGTGCTGCGGGCGGCGCTGGCCCAATTCGAAGCCGATGATGTCGATATCGAGCGGCGGCCTGAAACTCGAACGGTCGACGACGTCCATCGCGTCGTCGACGAAGCCCAACATTCCGGCGCGATGCTCGTGCATACGCTCGCGTCGGTCGATCTTCGAAGAGAAATGTACCTTCATGCGACCGAACGGCAGGTCCACTCGGTCGATTTGCTGGGAAACGTGCTATCCGACCTGAGCGCGTTTCTCGGGTTGACTCCGGGCGGCGTTCCGGGTGGCGTCCATCGACTTGACGAAGATTATTACCGGCGCCTGGATGCGCTGACGTTTGTCGTCAAACACGATGACGGCATGGGGCTGGATGATCTTGATCGCGCGGACATCGTTCTTGTCGGCGTGTCGCGGACGTCAAAAACCCCGCTCTCGATCTATCTGGCTGTGCGGGGGTATTTCGTTGCCAACGTTCCCATCCTTTATAACGTTGAGCCTCCGGCGGAACTGTTCAAGATCAACCAAAGAAAGGTCGTAGCTCTGCGGATGGATCCGATGCGGTTGCGCAGCATCCGCGAACAGCGCCTCCGATCCTTCCGCGATAACGCCCGCCAGGCGTATTTCGACGCCCAGACCGTGCAGCAGGAAGTGGGCTATTCCGATGAAATTTACAAGCGGGCGTCCTGGCCTGTGGTAGACACGAGTCTGAAATCGCTCGAGGAAACCGCGGTCGAAGTCGTCAGTCTCGCGACCGATCTGCCGTACAGGCGAGCCCCTGAGGAGTCGTAATTCGGTAATTCCTCGTCGGACGCATAATTACCGAATTAGCGAAGCAGCCACCTCTGAATCCTAATTCGGTAATTATGCGTCCGACGAGGAATTACCGAATTCCTGAGGAGTCGTAACCGCACCCCGGCGAGCGGTAACTGTAAATTCTCCGAGAACGTATGGAAGTTTTAGCTCGTTTCCAAGTAGAATGGTCCCCGCTTGCCAATCCAAGTGAATAGGGACGTCTGACCTCGACTCAATGAGCATTTTCGAGTTTCTCTTCAAATACAAACCGATTATCTACGCGAAAGGGCGGCTCGCATTTCAGCTCCTCGGTTCGCGTGGATGGTTCATCCTTTTTATCATTGCGGCTGCCGCCGCGGCGTACTACGCCTATCGCAATGTTGCGCGCGATAAATACTCCGTCGGATTGGTGGCGCTTCGTGCCATCACATTCACGGCCCTGGCATTCATCTTTCTTCGACCGGTCCTGAACATCTCGACCGTTCTGCCGCAGGAAAGTTATCTCGCCGTTGTCATCGACAACTCGGAGAGCATGAAGATCAAAGATGACGGCCAGACGTCGCGGTCCGAACAGCTTCAAAAGCAATTCGAGGCGACGAACTTCTTCAAGCGCCTGAGCGACAAGTTCAAGGTTCGGACGTACCGGTTCGATAACGTCGCCGAGCGCATCGAGCGACCGGACCAGATGACCTTCGAAGGCAAGCGGACGCGGCTGGAGTCGGCGACCGAACTGCTGCATCAGGAACTCGGCACGGTTCCATTGTCCGGCGTCGTCCTGATCACGGATGGTGGCGACAACGCTTCAAAGCAATGGACCGAGTCGCTGTCGAAACTCGAAGC
>Ga0070707_100003767_pt1 | contig 14294 bp, 14 predicted proteins | sample KBSK5502metaG_FD_65468 | JGI IMG/M metagenome (GOLD analysis project Ga0070707, IMG submission 65468) | Corn, switchgrass and miscanthus rhizosphere microbial communities from Kellogg Biological Station, Michigan, USA - KBS K5-50-2 metaG | ecosystem: Host-associated > Plants > Roots >... | reverse complement strand
TCCGCCTTTTCCGGCGCCCATCGGTGCCTCCTCGCATCGCCTTGAATATGAGCCTGCGGCGATCGTGGCGGTCCCGGCTGCACGCCCGGTACCTGGCCGGTGAACGGGCACGGACGGTGAAGTGAAGGCTGAGGCTCCGCAGGATCAGAGTGCGAACACCACGGCTCGATGCTCGTGAACCGGGGCGAGGGCACCGTCGTTATCAATTGGGGCTGCATGCTACCGACGGGCACATCTCATGCATAGGCCGAACCTGGCACTCGTCACGACGCCGAGCCATCGGCTGGCTCTCGGCCGGGTCCAGCGGGCGCTCGTCAATCTGGCAGGCGCCGCGAGCGCGGCCCTGTTCGCCCGCGCCAGCCTGCAGTTCTATCTGCACACACACCGGCTGATCGGCGTGGCGTTCTTCGCGGAGCAGGCCTGGTTCGTGATCGCCTTCCTGATCAGGCGCCCCGCGCGATCGGTGGCCACTACCGGCGGACCGTGGCTGCTCGCCGCCGCGGGCACCTTCGGCGGGCTGCTGCTGCGGCCGTCGGGCGCGCACCCGGCCTGGGGCGTGACCGCCGGACTGGCGCTTCAGATGGTCGGCCTCGTGATCGCCGTCGCGGCGCTGGTGACACTCGGCCGGTCGTTCGGATTCGTGGCCGCCAACCGGGGCGTAGTAACCCGCGGCCCGTACGCCCTCGTCCGCCACCCCGTCTACGCGGCGTACATCATCATCCAGCTGGGCTACCTGCTGCAGAGCATCTCCCTGCGCAACGCCGCCGTCGTGGCGTTGGCGACGTGCTGCAATGTCGGACGGGCGGTCGCCGAGGAGCGGCTGCTCGCATGCTCGGACGCCTATCTGGACTACCGCGACCGGGTGCCGTGGCGGCTGATGCCTGGTGTCTGGTAGCGCCGGCGGTCAGAAGCCAGCCGCAACCGGAATGATCCGCTCGCCGAACATCTCGAGCGGCGTGATGGCCGAGACGTTGGGAACCCGCCCATGGGCATGCGACACGCCGAGCGCCGCGAGGCCGCGGAGCCGTTCCAGGATCGCCTCGACATGCTCGCCGTCGGTGCCAGGGTCGAGCGGCATCATCACGGTCTTGGTGATCTCGTCATAGTCCCGGCCGACCGCCTCGCAGTGCCCGCGCAGCACATCGAGCTTGTGCTGCAGGTCGGGACCGGCAAACAGGTTGCAGGCCTGCGCGTACTGAGCGACGAGCCGCAGCGTTTTGCGCTCGCCGCCGCCGCCGATCAGGATCGGCGGGTGCGGGCGGGACAGCGGCTGCGGCGCGTTCAGCGTGCGCTCAAGACGGTAGTGCTTGCTGGCATATGGGCTGTCGTCATCGCTCCACATCTGCAGGAAGATCTGCAGGGCTTCCTCAAGCCGCTCGAACCGCTCAGCGGTGGGCGGGAACGGCAGCCCCAGGCCGTGCGCCTCATCTGCGTTCCAGGCCGCGCCGATGCCGAGCCAGGCCCGGCCGCCGGAGAGCACGTCGAGGGTGGTCACGCACTTGGCGAGCAGCCCTGGCTCGCGGTAGACGACCGCGGTTACCCAGGCAAGGAGCTCGATCCTGGACGTGCAGCCGGCCAGGTAACCGAGCGCGGTATAGGCCTCGAGCATCTCACGCTCCGGCGGCCCCACGACGCCGATCTGCCAGACGTGATCCATCACGCTGAGCTTGGTGAAGCCGCAATCCTCGGCTGCCTTGGCCACCCTGGCCAGGTCCTTGCCGAGGCCGGGCGGCCCGGCCGGCCAGCTGAAGTCCGCCACGTGCAAGCCAAGCTCCATGGGGTCCCCTGGGGTCCTAGCAAATTTGTAAGTGCCGTTGTCGTGTAATCATTATCATGGCTCAACCGCCCGCAGGTCCGCTGTAGCGGCTAGCTGCTCTCCGGCGAGGGCAGGCCGAGCTGGGCCCTGATCACCCTGACCTGCGCCTCGACCTGCGCATCAGCCATCTTGTGGTCGGCGTCGAATGACAGCAGTGCGGGAATCGACCGTGCTCGCGCCTGCTGTTTGGTGAGCCTGGCGCGGATCTCGTTGACCCTGATGAGGGCGCTGGCGGTGGCGGCTATCGCGGGCGGGAACGTGATCGCGGCGAGCTGCCGGTCGAACATGCGCTCCGTTGCCGCCTCGGACCGGAGCGCCGCTTCTGCGACAGCGAGGTCGTGATGCGCATGGTCGGCGTAGCCATCCACCGCGACGTCCAGGCGGTGATTGGCTGGCCTCGCGATGGCCATGTATTCGGCTGCAAGCGCCCGCACGCTGTGCTGGGGCCTGTGCTGTGCGAGGGGCGCCGAGGCGCAGGAGGCGGCCGCGAGAGCTAGTCCGAGCATGAGGCCGGGCACCAGCGCCGTCGGGCTCGCTGATCGCACTGATCTTGGCAGTGACATCAGGCAGCCTCTCCATACGCCCCTGGTCATCGGTACGCCCCTGGTCAAGAGCGCAGCTCGCTTGTGGGCGGGATTCGGCAAACCGGCGGGCCTGCCGCCTGAACGATCCAGGAGCCGGGTAGGTGATCCAGGATATCGGCGCAACTTGCCAGCGAACGGAGGACGGGCATGAAGAGGAGATGGCTGGCGCTCGCGGGACTGGCTGCCGCAGCGCTGATAGCCGCTGGATGCAGTAGTTCGGGCGGTTCAGGTAGTTCGGGCGGTTCAGGTAGCTCGGGCGGATCGGGCGGCTCGGCAAGCGGCTCTCCGGCCGCTCACTCGACGTCGGCATCGGCCTCGGCGAACACGGTCAAGACGGCTAAGGTCGGCGGGGTCATGGTGCTCACGAACGCGCACGGCTTCACGCTTTACTGGTTTGCCCCCGACACCAAGACGACCTCCAAGTGCAACGGGGCGTGTGCGTCCTTCTGGCCGCCGGTCACAGGGCCAGTCACCGCAACCGGCATCAAAGGCACATTCGGGACGATCAAGCGTTCGGACGGCTCAGTGCAGGCAACCTTCGATGGTCATCCGCTGTACACCTTCAAGGGCGACAAGGCGCCGGGCCTGGCCTCGGGCAACGGCCTGAACATCAACGGCGGACTCTGGCACGAGGCCGCGGCGTCCGGCAAGACGCCAGCGGCTCACCCGTCGAGCAGCAGTTCCAGCAGTGGCGGCTACGGCTACTGACGCGGCGAGCCAGCCCGTTAACCTTTGAGGGGGCGGCTGCCCGCTTACCCGCGCTGCTCTGCGAGGAGCGCGACCAGCCGCTCGATCAGGTCATACGGGATGGGCTTGCGAAGGCCGAACCTGAGCGTGCCCTTGCCGGCTCGGTACGGCGCTATCTCCTGCTCGAGGGCCGGATCCGCCTCCGGGACCGGATAAACGGCGATGTGATGTTTCCAGGCCCCGAAGTACACCAGGTGCCTGCCGTGTAGCGTCATGGTTGGTATGCCGTAGCTGATCGTCTCGCCGACCTCCGGCACGGCCCTGCGAAGCCGGTGCCGGATCTCGGCGAGCATCACCTGCACATCGTCCGGGCTGGAAGCGATGTATTCATCCACCGTCGTAACCTGCGCTGCCATGTCAGCCTTTCGGTGCTCCGCCAGGTCGCACGCCGCGTCAATAGACACCTGGGTAGTCTGCCACCTTGGCCTGGGCGGCCTGTCAACGTTCAGCCGGGACGCGAACGGTTAAGGAGTGATCGGCGAGCATCAGGGTCGCGGCGTGCTCGCCGATCATCATCGCCGGGGCGTTAGTGTTGCCGCCCGTGATGCTCGGCATGATCGACGCGTCGGCAACGCGCAGCCCGTCTATCCCGCGTACCCGCAGGGACCGGTCGACGACCGCCCGCTCGTCGGTGCCCATCCGGCAGGTACCGACCGGGTGGTAGACCGTTGTCGCCCGGTTCGGCAGCTCCTTGGCCAGCGCGGGCCGGTCCGGGTAATCCGCGCCAGGGGAGAGCTCAAGGCTGATGTAACCGGCGATAACCTTGCTGGCCATCACCTCGCGGATCAGCTCCATCCCGTCGAGCAGCAGCTCGCCGTCGTCCGGTTCACTGAGATAGCCAGGGTCGATGACCGGGGCGGCGGCCGGGTCGGCTGAGGCGAGCCTGACCGTGCCCCGGCTCTTCGGATAGATCAGCGTGGGCATGATCGTCAGTGCGGAGCGCTTATCGACCTTGTGCCTTGTCGGCGCGTCCTGGTTCGGGAACGGATAGGACCACGGCAGCGCGTGGATCTGGATATCGGGAATCGCGCCCGCGTTCGGGCCGCGGACGAACCCGACCGCCTCGAAGACGCTGCGGCCCATCCAGGTGTCGCCGCGGATCGCCTCCCTGATCAGGCTGGCGGCGAAATACGGCGTCGTGCCGCGGTTGCGGGCGGACTTCATGACATAGGTCATGGGCACGAACATGTGATCGTGCAGGTTGTCGCCGACCGGCAGGTCCGCGGCCACCTCAACGCCGTGCTCGCGCAGGTGCGCGGCCGGGCCGATGCCGGACAGCATGAGGATCTGCGGCGAGCCGAACACCCCGGCCGAGAGGATGACCTCGCGGGTTGCCCTGATGGTCCGGCGCCCCTCCTTGGTGATGATCTCGACGCCTGCGGCGCGGCCCTGGTCGAGGATGACCCGGGAGACCAGGACGCGACTGGTCACCGTCAGGTGCGGCTGCTTGTGATCGTCGAGGTATCCGACCGATGAGCTATAACGCAACCCTCCGTACACACTCTGCTGGAAGACGGCGACGCCTTCCTGGGACTCGGCGTTGTAGTCGTCGAGCCGACGGATCCCAGCGACCTCGGCGAGGGCCGTCATGAATGCCTGCGACGCAGGCGTGAGATCCCGCTGCCTGGTGACCTGTATCGGGCCGCCCGCGCCGCGGAGTTCGGTTGCGCCGTCTTCCCAGTTTTCCAGCCGCTTGAAGCTGGCCAGGACGTCGGAGTAACTCCATCCCTGGCAGCCCGCTGCGGCCCAGTCGTCGTAGTTCCTGGCGTTGCCGCGGACGAACAGCATGCCGTTGATCGACCCGGAGCCGCCGATCACCCGGCCGCGAACCTGCGGTATCGTCCGACCGAGCGCGCCGGCCTGCGGGGCGCTGTAGTAGCCCCAGTCGAGCCGCTTCTTCAGCTCAGGGACGTTGTGGAAGATCGCTATCATGCCTGGCTTGCGCACGATGTAGGAGCGGTCGGGACCGCCCGCCTCCAGCAGGACGACGCTGGCACCGGAATCGGCAAGGCGCCTGGCCAGGATGCACCCGGCGCTCCCGGCCCCGGCGATGACGTAGTCGGCGGTCTGGTCCATCGGATCCTCGCAGCGGCGGCGATGGCCGCCGGAGCGCGGCCGATCAGTTGGCTGGGACTCTATTGGCAGCGATCGCGCAAAACAAGAACACGTTTCAGTTTTCGCTGCTGATAGCGTCCGGCTGAGTGGCAGCGGTGCGTGAAGACAGGACGAGACAGAAGGCGGATCTGGCCAGATGACGGAGACGAACGGCAGCGGACGGCTGGCGGGCATGGGCGCGCTGATTACTGGCGGCACCACAGGCATCGGTTTCGCGATCGCGGAGCGGTTCCTGGCCGAGGGCGCCGCGGTGGTGATCACCGGCCGCGACGTCGGGCTCGGCCAGCGCGCAGAACGGGCGCTGCGTGAGTCAGGTCAGGCCTGGTTCGTGCCCGCCGACGCCGGCGACCCGGCAGCGGTGATCGAGTCAACCGGCGCCGCCGTCGAGCACCTCGGCGGTCTTGACGTACTTGTGAACAACGCGGGGATCGGCGTCGAGGCAGGCCTGCTCGACACGCCGGTGGAGCACTATGACCGGCTCATGGCCGTGAACGTGCGCGGCTACTTCCTCTATGCTCGCGCCGCCTACCCGCACCTGGCCGCAAGGCGAGGCAGCATGATCCACATCTCTTCGGACGCCGGCATCTGGGGCGAGCAGTCGATCGGCCTGTACTCGGTCTCGAAGGCCGCCGTGGTGATGCTCGGCAAGATGCTCGCGCTGGAGGGCGGCCCGGATGGCGTGCGCTCGAACGTGCTGTGCCCGGGCGACACCTGGCCAGGCATGCGGCACATGGCCCCCCCGGGGGCAGCTGACCGCCCAGAGAGTAACGACTGGCCGGTCCCGCCGATCGGCAGGATCGGGCAGGCCGGCGACGTGGCTGCAGCGGCGGTGTTCTACGCCAGCGGCGACACCGAGTTCATCACCGGAACCACGCTCCTGGTGGACGGCGGGATGACGGCCGGCTATCACCAGCGGGACAAAGGCTGACCGCTCCGCTCGTCGGTGCCGCTCGTCAGCGCCCCCGCACGTTCAGCGCGTGACGGCCTGCTTGACGAGCGAGCGGCCGAAGTCCCACATCAGCCCGCTGCCCCGATGCGCGTCGCGCATGACGTCGGCGAACGCCTCGCGGAACATTGTGACCTCGGGGCTGCCGATGGTCAGCGTCGGCAGCAGCTTGATGACCTCCATGTGGTCGCCGGAGACCTGGGTGAGGATGCGGTGCCGCTGGTACAGCGCCACGACCACCATCTGGGCGAATAGGCCGCGGCGCGCCTTCTGCAGCATGTTCCAACTGGTCCGCAGCTTCAGCGAGTCAGGCTTGCCGAACTCCATCCCGATCATCAGGCCGCGGCCGCGAACATCGGAGAGCATTTCGTAGGTCTCGGCCGCCTCCCGTAGCGCCTGTATCATCGCCGCACCCGTTCGCTCGGCGTTGCTGACGAGCTGCTCGTCTTCGATGACAGCGAGCGTGGCGAGGCCGGCTGCCATAGCCGCAGCGTTGGATCCGAAGGTGCAGTCGTGCACCATCACGCGGTCCATCGAGGAGTACACCTTCTCGAAGATCCAGCCCTTGGCCATTGTCGCGCCCACCGGGACGAACCCGCCGGACAGTGTCTTCGCCACCGTGACGATGTCCGGGTCAACGCCGTCATGCTGATAAGCGAAGAAGCGCCCCGTCCTGCCCATGCCGGTCTGCACCTCGTCGCAGATCAGCAGCGCCCCGCGTTCCCTGAGCAGCTTGCTCGCCCCGGCCAGGTATCCGGGAGGCGCGACGGCCACGCCCTTGCCCTGGATCGGCTCGACGATCAGGGCGGCAACGTCGCCCTTCCGCAGCTCGGCCTCGAGCGCGTCCAGGTCACCGAATGCAATGGCGGTATCGGGCACGAGCGGGTTGAATCCGCGGCGGAACTCGTCAGCCCCGTTAACCGACAGGGAGCCGGTTGTGAGCCCGTGGAAGGCATGGTCACAGTAGAGAACGCGAGGCCGGCCTGTGGCGTACCTGGCGAACTTCAGTGCCGCCTCGACGGCTTCGGTTCCGCTGTTGCAGAAGTAGACCCGGTCTAGCCCTGGTGCCTTCGCGAGCAGGCGCTCGGCGAGAAGGCCGGGCAGCAGCGCGCAGTCGAACTGCACCATGCTCGCAAGCTCGGCGTCCAGCGCATCGTGCACAGCTTTCCTGACCACCGGGTGGTTGTGGCCGACCCCGAAGACGCCGAACCCGGACAGGAAGTCCGCGTAGCGAACGCCGGCCCCGTCGTAGAGGTAGCCGCCCTCCGCCCGCTCGTACACCTTGTCGAACCCGATGGCGTGCAGCATGCGCGGCCGCTGCGGGTTGAGGTAGCGGGCGTGCAGTTCATAGCCCTGGCCATTCCGCTCGGACAGAAGGCTCGGCAAGTCGAATCCCATGAGCTAATTCTGCACGCCCCCGGTAGTCCTCTGCCCATCGAAACCCGGCAAACGAGGCGTCAGGTGCGTCCTGCGGCGCGGAGCGCGCCGACTTATTACCCGGCTGCCAACACGCTCCGCACCGACGTCACAACGCAGCAGCTATCCGCTGCAGCGCGCTGCGCAAGAGCTGCTGGGTAGCGGCGAATTCGCCGAGCGGCGGCGGCGCGGGGTAGGCGCGGTGATCCAGATCGAGATAGCGGCGCTGGTTTAGTTCGACCTGTACCGCATCCACCCGATCGTGGCCCGCGAATCGCCGGACGGTCCAGCCGCCCGTGAACCGCTGGTTCATGCGCACGTCAAGGCCGGCCGCCGCGAGCGCGCCTGACACGAGCCGCACCGCCCCGGGCCGTGCCGTTTTGCCGTACCGGTCGCCGAGGATGACGTCGCCGTCCAGCCCGACGCCGAAGCTGTGCAGGTCGAGCAGGAGGAGCCGAGGGAACCGGGCGAGCAGGCGCTCGATCACCGAGTCAAGCGCGTGGTGGAAAGGCGCGTGGGCGGTCCGGATCCGGTCAGTGATTTCGTCGCTGGTGAGCGGCCGCTGGTAGACGGCCCGGCCTCTGGGCATTCTGGCGGCGACGACACTAGTCCAGAAGCCGCCGTGTTGCTCGCCGTGCGGGTCGCGGTTCACGTCTGCGACGAATCGGCTGAGGGAGGTCGTGATCGTCGTGATGCCCAGCTCGGGCAGGAACGCGTACAGGTCCCTGGTCAGCCAGTCTGACCACAACACGTCCGGGCTGACGGCCAGCGCGCCCGTCAACTCGGCGGGATAGTCCAGCCCGCCATGCGGCAGGCACGCGACGACGGGGACTGGCTGGCAGCCTGGTTCGAGCACCCACTCACTGATAGCGAGGAGTCAATCAGAGCGCCGGGCTGGGCTGCAAGGCAGGTCGCGCAGCGCCGCGGGGCTAGCCCAGCTGCCACCGCGACGCTCAGCTGCCACCGCGACGCTCAGCTTGCCCGTACCCTGCTGCAATGGCCTCCAACATTGACGATCAGGAACACGAGCTCATGACGTTCGCGGCGACCCAGGTGCCAGATGGCACCCCGCACCGGGTCTTTGAGTTGCTGCGCGGCTACCGGGCTCAGGGCCAGGACGAGACGGCCGATGTCGAGCGCGTGCGCGCGCTGGCCGCGGAATCGGGCAATCCCTGGTCGCGGTCGGTGCCGCTGCACCTCACGGCCTCAGCGCTGATCGTCCATCCGGACAGCGGCCAGGTGCTGCTGCGCTGGCACCAGCGCCAGCGGGCCTGGCTTCAGGTAGGCGGGCACGGCGACCCGGGTGAGAGCGACGCGCTGCTCATCGCCCTGCGCGAGGCTCGCGAGGAGACCGGACTCGCCGATCTCGTGCCGTGGCCGGACGGCTCGGTCCGACAGGTCGTGATCGTCTCCGTGCCAGCGGCGGGCGGCGAGCCCGCGCACGAGCACGCCGACCTGCGGTTCATCCTTGCCACCCGAACGCCGGGCGCGATCAGAGCCGAGAATCCCGACGCTCCGCTGCGCTGGCTTCCGCTCCACGAGGCCCACGACCTGACCTCCGAGGCCAATCTGCGGGAGCTGCTGGCAAGAGTCAGGCAGTTGTTTGATCAGTAGCCAACCGCGCCCCTGACTCGTCTGGCGTGGCGCCTATTGCGCCGATCGCATGTTCGGCCCGATTGGCCGGAATGGCCCTGCGAAGCTGTATCTCGTGGCACGCTGGAATGAACCAGCACCTTCCAGGAAGGAGCCAGATCCGTGCGCAAGTACCTTTGCCTAGCGGCGGCCGTCGCCTCCGCCGCGATCGTCGCGCTGCCCGCGATATCGGCAGACGCTGCCGTCACGCGCGTGCTGACCATCCGCAAGGTGGGCGGACCGGCCGTGAGGTCGGGCGCGGTGCTCAAGGCCCACCTCGTCAAGGGGACAAGCGCGGTGTTCTCACTGGGAACCGGAACCATTAAGCTGACCTGCACGTCGGCCAGCTTCAGCGCAACCGTCAGAAGCAACCCGGCCAAGCCGGGCAGCGCAACGGAGTCGCTCACGGCAGTGAACGTCGCAAAATGCACATTTAGTGGTATCCAAGGCGTCACATTCAAGAGCCTCAAGTTTAAGAACCTGCCGTACAAGGTTTCGGTCAGCGACGCCAAGGGCTTCCCGGTGAAAGTCAGCGAGCTGAGCACGACGATGCCGCTCAAGTTCACGGCCACTGTGAGCGCCGGCGGGAACACCTTTTCGTGCAGCTACAAGGCGGCCAGCATAGCCGGGCACGCGTCGAACACCGGCAATACGGTCGCATTTTCGAAGCAGAAGTTCACCAAGGCAGGAGGCAGCACGGTCTGCATAGGGCCGGCGCACCTCTCGGCTAAGTTCGGGCCGGTGCGGGACACCAGCGTGACGAACAGCCCCAAGGTCTTCGTCAACTAATCGCCAAGCCAGACTACGGAAGCCTGCCGGCAGATCTTGCTGGCAGGCTTCCGTGATCATGAAGGTCGGGGTGGTTGGACCGGACGGTGTCTTCACGTCCTGGCCGCAGCAGTGCCGGATGCAGCAGCTGCGCGTCCCCGCGCCGGTAAAGCCGCGCCCGCGGCCCGCCGCGCGGCCCGCCGGTCTGCGTGGTCTCGCCGGTGCTCTCCACGAACCCGGGCACGGACAGGACCTTCCGGTGGAAGTTGCCGGCGTGCAGCGGCTCGCCCCAGACGGTCTCGTAGACCATCCGCAGCTCAGAAACCGTGAAAGGCTCCGTCACGAACGAGGTGGCCAGCGGCGTGTACTCGAGCTTGGACCTGGCCCGTTCGAGGCCGTCGGCCAGGATCCTGGCGTGATCGAAGGCGAGCCTGCGCGTGGTCCCCGGCCGCTGGCCACCGCCGCCATCGGTCAAGCCGAGCGAGCCGACCTCCGCCCATGCGGCCGCGGCGGCGTCACTGCCGGCCCGCGGCTCGGGTAGCTCGGGCGCGAAGGCCAAGTACGCAACCGAGATCACCCGCATCCTTGGATCCCGGCCGGGCGCGCCGTAGGTGCCTAGCTGTTCGAGGTGCACCATCCCGAGCTGCTCGCCGGTCTCGTCGGCCAGTTCCCTGATCGCCGCCTCCGGCAGGTCCTCCGGCTGCGGATTCCCGGTGCCAGATCGCCCGCCTGCCCGAACGAAGCCGCCGGGCAGCGCCCATAGGCCCGCATATGGCTGGACGCTGCGCTGCACGAGCAGCACATGGAGGCCACCATCCCTGATAGTCAGCATGACGATGTCGACGGTGACCGCGATCGGGTCGTAACCCCGCGGGTCGTAGCTGGCGAGGAACTCCTCCTCGCTGCCCTGCTCGGTCATCGCCCGCCTCCGGTCGCATCACGTGCGAGAACTTCTCTACTTGAGAACATCTCAAGCTGAGAATAACATGAGACTCGTGCCAGTCAGCCACCGAACAGACCGGATCGCGGGAGCGCTGCTGGGTGTGCACGCCGGTGACGCGCTCGGCGCGACGCTCGAGTTCAGCTCTTGGTCAGCGATCAGGGAGCGGTACCCCGACGGCCTGCGCGACATCATCGGCGGCGGGCCGTTCGTCTGGCCGCCCGGTCATGCCACCGACGACACCGACCTGACCCGGGCCGTCCTGCTCGCCTATCTGCGGGCCGAGGCAGGCACTGACGTGGTCAGGTCGGCGGCTGACCACATGCTCGGCTGGCTGGACGGTGACTGGCCGGGCCGGGCACCAGGCTCCCGCCCGCGCGACGTCGGCGGCGCCACGCTGGCAGGCCTGGAGCGGTACCGGCGCTGCCGCGATCCGCGCGCGGCCGGCGCGGGAGAGGGGCACGCTGGAAACGGCTCCCTGATGCGCTGCATACCGACAGCGATCGCGGTCGCGGACCGCGGCAGGCGGATCAGCGAATCGGTCGAGATCTCCGCGATCACCCACGATGATGAACGGGCGGTGACCGCCTGCGCGGTCTATAACGAAATCGCTGCGGCCCTGGTGACAGGCCTAGAGCCAGCCCATTGCGTGGCTATCGGACTGGCCACAGCCCGCGAACTTGGCAGTGACGTGGTGGCAGCCGCGATCGAGGATGGCCAGGCCCTCAGCCCGGCGCTGATCGCCACCTCCGGCAACATCCCGTTCGCCGGCGCGGCGTCCGGCTACGTACTTGACTCGCTCAGCCTGGCGGTAGCCGCGCTTCTCGACGAGCGGCCGCTGGCCGAAGTGCTCGTGGATATCGCCAGGATCGGCAACGACAGCGATACCAATGCCGCAATAGCGGGCGGCTTGCTCGGTGCCCGCGACGGCAGTACCGCCATACCCAGGCGGTGGACGGCCGTGCTGCAATTCGCTGCAGAGTTCACGACAGCCGGATGCATACTGGCTCGCCGTCAGGATTCCGATCGTCCGGCCCGGCCGAGTCGCAGATGCGAGCTACCTGGCAGCCATTGACCCGGCCGCCCGGGTCCCGGACCTGGCCAGGTAGATGCTACTGTCCGCAGGATGCCGCTGGAGTGGATCGGCCTGGGGCTAGCTTTTGTCGCAGCAGTCGTCACCAACATGGCCTATTCCCTGGAGCACGACGCTGCTGCTGCCCTGCCCCGGCTCTCGCCCCGGCGTCCGCTGCGCACCGTTGACTTCCTGATCCACGACCGGCGGTGGATGAGGGCGTTTGTCGCCGAGACGACCGGGTGGCTGATGTACGTGGCCGCGCTGCGGCTGGCTCCGCTTGCCCTCGTCCAGGCGGTAACGGCCTCTGGCGTGACCGTCCTGGCCGTCGCGACGGCACGCGGGCATCCGTCCAGGCTGGCCCGCCGGGAGCAGTTCGCCGTCGTGCTGGCGCTGTCGGGACTGATCTTGCTCGGGCTTTCGCTGGTGGGCAGGGAAGCCTCCGACCGGCACCCGCCGGTCGTCGGCATCGTGATCTGGATGGCGGCATGCGGGGGCCTGGCGGTACTTCTGATCGTCCAGCCCACCAGGTTCGGCCGGGCGGCCACGCTGGGCCTGTCCGCGGGCCTGCTCTTCGCCGATGGCGACGTTTCGGCCAAGCTCATCGGGTATGGCGGGCCGTGGCTGCTGGCGCTCGTGCCGCTCATCATTGCCTATGGCACGGGCACCAGCGTTCTGCAGTCTGCGTACCAGCGAGGTGACGCGCTGACAGCGGCTGGCATGGCGACCATGGTGACCAACGCGGTCCCCATCGTCGCCGGGTTCGTGCTGTTCGGCGAGAGACTGCCGTCTGGCGGCCTTGCCGTGGTCCAGGTCGCGGCGTTCGCTTGCCTGGTAAGCAGTGCCGTCGCGCTCGGTCATCAGCAACGGCCGCAGACCGTGGCGCCTGCGGCGCCTGTCCGGCCAGCAGCAGGCAAGCCGCCGCCGTCACCTGACCAGCGCGCGCCCCGGGCAGAGCCAGGCGCAGGCAGCTAGCCGGCTTACCGCACTTCCAGGTAGGCGGTTTACCGCACCTCCAGGTACCCGACCATCTGGAAGAAGGAGTCGCCTTCCTCGTTGTCGGGTACCCCTGGCTTGATCGTGATCGAGTGCGGGCCGCTCGTAGGCCACTGCCAGGCGAACAGCACCTGGTTCGGTTGCTGCACCGAAGGACTTGTCATGTTCTGCCAGATCCCGGTGCGATTGAACGTCTCGGTACCGTCGACGAACACCCGCGAGTGCCCGCTTACGCAGCACACTGCGCCGATCGAGCCCATGATCGCGATCGCCCGGCCGGTGAATCTAATCTGGAGGGCGGTATCGTCCAGGCCGCGGTTATCGTAGACGAATTTCGCGCGCCGCCAGAATCCGGGGTCGGCCGGGACGCCGTGCGGCTCGAGCGCTGCAGCAGCCTGGATCAGGGCCGCCCCGCCATTGATCTGCCAGGCGGTCGCGACCGACGCTGGCGGCGGGCCGTCGAAGAAGCGGCCGAACTCACCAGACGCGTTCTGGTCGGCCCCCGCGGCCGACGCGGCCGTGAGCAGCCAGGTCGCGGCGAAGCGCTGGTGTTCGCCGGCCGCCAGCGTGTACATCGCCTCGATCAGCGGCTCAGCGACGTCGTTGTCGGCCTGGAGGTCCGCGTAGACCCCCGCGGCGTCGCCGAGCCGAGATCCGACAGCCTTGGCCGTCACGATCGCCTGTCGCAGATAGCCCTGGCGTCCGGTATCAGCGGCTAGCTCTGCCCCCGCCCAGATCATGTTGCCGTTGACGGAGGCAAAATAGCGCCCGGCCAAGGCGCGGCAGGCATGTCCGTCGTCGAACACGTAGACGGTGTACAGCGGGGCGCCATGGGTGCGGAAGTAGCGGCGAACCTGCTCGTACTGCGACTCGGCCTTGGCCAGGTAGCTCGCCGAACCCGTGATCTCGTGCAGCAGCAGGGCGGCCTTGATGTAGTTGGTGGCGGTCTCCAGCGTCTTCAGGTTGCCGCCACGCCCATGCGGCCACTGATAGTCGACGCCGGGACATGCGCCGGATGCGAAGCCGCTGGCCATGACCGAGTCGACCCACCTGAATGCCGCCTGCGACTTGGCGAGCGCGGTCTGGCTGCCGGTGACCTGGTATTCGCGCGCGGTCGCGACCGAGTCCCACATGACGGTGTCGCTGCTGCCCTTGTCACCTCGCACCCACGTGTGAGCGGTCTGTGCCAACGTCCGCATGATCACAGGCACGGCCCGGTCCTTAGTCAGCATCCAGCGGAACCAGAGCACGTAGGTCAGCGA